>Ga0194059_1001063_pt1 | contig 12011 bp, 11 predicted proteins | sample SepL6211m_MetaG_FD_163426 | JGI IMG/M metagenome (GOLD analysis project Ga0194059, IMG submission 163426) | Anoxic zone freshwater microbial communities from boreal shield lake in IISD Experimental Lakes Area, Ontario, Canada - Sep2016-L626-11m | ecosystem: Environmental > Aquatic > Freshwater >... | reverse complement strand
CCGCCATACCGAGGCCAAAGAGCTTCAATTGACGGTCATTAGAGAGGACAAAGGCGCCGAAAACGCAGACCATGATGAGAGCAGCGGCGGTGATGACGCGGGCGGTAGCGGCAAGACCATCGGCAACTGCGGTGGCATTGTCACCCGTGCGGTTGAACTCTTCCTTCATGCGCGAGAGCAAGAACACTTCGTAGTCCATTGATAATCCAAACACGATGGCAAAGAGGAACATCGGAGCCCACGCTTCAACGGGGCCGGGCTTGCCAACTCCGATCAGATGCGCACCCCATCCCCATTGGAACACTGCAACAATGACGCCGTACGCTGCGCCGACTGAGAGCAAGTTCATAAGAACTGCTTTTAATGGAACAAGCAAACTGCGGAACACAGCCATCAACAAAAGGAACGACAAGATGAGCACGATGCCAATGAGAAATGGCAGACGTTGACCGAGGTAATCAGAGAAGTCAACAGAGCCTGCAGTGAAACCACCAACACGAGCAGTCACTCCGGTTGAAGGAATGACTGAGTTGCGAAGTGTGTGTACCAACGTTGATGTTGCTTCATCTTGCGGAGAAGTTGTGGGGTATGCCATGACAAGTGCAACTGTGTCACTCTTCATTGGTGCAACGCCAGCAAAAGCAATTCCATGCGTATGACTAATTGTGTCTGCGAAAGCTGTCATTGCTTTTTGATCTTTCACAGTGTCACCAGTGACCGCGATATACAACGGACCGTTGAAGCCAGGACCAAAACCTGCGCTCATCATGTCGTATGCCTTACGTACGTCTGTTGACTTTGGATCATTTCCCGCATCACCGAAACCAAGACGGATTGAAAACATCGGAATTGCGAGCGTCATGAGAAATACGGCTGCTGCAACAAATGAAATCCAAGGCCTGTGTTGAACGACTCGGCTCCAGCGCCACCAAATTGTGTTCTGGTGATCGTTTTGTGCGCGGTGTGGAACTGCAGTACGCAATGAAGGAACAACAAAACGCGCCAATTGGCCAAGGACGCCCAGCGCAAGACCGATAAGGAAAATTGCGATGCTCTTAGCGAAAACAGCAACAAAACCGCTAGCAACAATGGCTGTTAGTGAAACGACTGCAGCTCGTGATGTGGTGTCAATGCGATTTCCGGCCATTGCCAGAAGTGCTGGCAACAAGGTGACTGACGCGATGATCATCACTGCAACGCCAATCGCCATTCCGACAGCGAGTCCGTTGACAAACGACAGCCCGATAGTGAGAAGTCCGAGTAAGGCAACGATGACCGTGACACCGGCAAAGACAACTGCGCGGCCTGAAGTATCGATTGCTTCCACAATTGAATCTTCGACGGATAAACCATCATGCAGTGCCTCGCGGAATCGGGTGACGATAAATAAGGCGTAATCGATGCCGACGCCGAGACCGATCATGCCAACCATTGATGTGACAGCATCAGGCATAGACATGAAGTTGCTGACAATTCCCACAATGGAAGTAGCAATGATCAGACCAATCAGAGCAATTCCGATTGGTAGGCCCATCGCAATTATGGAACCGAACGCAAGAACCAGAATCACAATTGCGGCAAGTATGCCGAGCGCTTCCGTATTCGGCAGTTGCATCTGCTGGAAGATCATTCCGCCGTATCCGATGTTGATGCCGGAATCGTGAAGTGATGCAGTCGCGTTCTTAATTACTTTTGCGAGAGATTTATAGTGTGCCTGAGTCATGCGGGGAACGCTGATTTGTGCGAATGCAATAGTGCGAGTCTTGTTGACCTGACTCTGTACGGCGTATGGCGTGTTGATATCAACGTCTGGAATTGCATCAACTGCTGCAATTGCTTTTGTGATTGCAGTCTTCACTGCAACATCATCGATAGTTGTGGAGACTTGAAAAACCAGTTGAGATGACACGCCACCCTGGTTTGGGTTCACCGATGCGAGTAGTTGTTCAGCTTGGCGTGCTTCACTTTTGGGCATTGCCATTTCTGTGCGGAAATCCGGGCCAATTGCGGAACTTGCAAAAACCATTCCGATTGCGAGTGGAATCCAGATTGCGAAAACAACGATGCGCTTGTGGCGTACGGAGAAACGGGCAAGTGAAGAGAGCATGGGGGTCCTATTCGGGAAAATGAGGTCTTCTCAGGTTACGAAACTGAACACTGCGATGGCTACATGGCGGTACCGTTTCGGTTGATGGAAACACATGTCACACCGCCAAATGCGCCTGATAGTCAGGTGCTCTCTGGTCGTATTACGCGGTTAGATCGTGGGTGGAGCACTGTGCTGCTGGATACTGCCGAGAGTGTGCGAGTGCGCAACATTGGCGTAGAAGTTGCTGTCGGCGACTTGGTGTCTGTCTCGGCTGATTTCGAACGTATAGATATGGTGCATCCTCGCCGTAGCGCTTTGACACGTCGTAACTCTTTTGAGGGGGCTCGAGGCATGCGGCAAATTGTGGCCTCGAATATTGACACTGTTTTTCTGGTCCATTCCGTTAATTCTCCGCCAAACCAACGTCGACTTGAACGTGAATTGGTTCTGGCGTTCGATAGTGGAGCAACGCCGGTTCTTATTTTGACAAAGACTGACACCGTTAGCCCAGAGGCGGCCGAAGAAGCACGAGCAGTGTTTGCAGAAATTACTTTTGATGTTGATATTGCACTCGTTAGTTCCGTCACAGGTGAGGGATTAGAAAAGATTCGTGCGTATGCAAAACCTCACACCACGATTGCATTTATTGGCGCTAGCGGAGTAGGCAAATCAACGTTGGTGAATGCGCTGGTCGGCCATGAAGTACAACGCACTGCAGAAGTACGGGAAGACGATCAACGTGGCCGTCACACAACAGTTGCCGCTGAATTGATTGCGCTACCTGGTGACGCTTGGTTGCTAGATACTCCCGGATTACGTGCAGTGACTTTATGGACCAGCAGTAATGGAATAGAGCGGGCATTTCCTGATGTGTTCGATCTGGCGGGATCATGCAAATTTCGTGACTGTAAACATCAGGATGAACCTGGTTGTGCGGTAACTGCAGCTATAGCGGCCGGAACATTGCCAGTTGTGCGACTTGAATCAATGCGTCGCCTTGTTGCTGAAGAACTTAACGTTGAAGAAGAACAGACTGAACGCGAACGCCAAGAAGATCGTCGTGGTTTTCGAAAAGTTACTAAACCGACGGAATAGGAAATTGCAATCCGACGATTGCACCTCCGCCAGCGTTATCCAGCACATAGGCATTTGCGCTGTGGTCTGCTGCGAATTGCGAGACAATGGCAAGACCAAGTCCGGACCCAGGCATTGAACGAGTTGCTGTAGCTCGGTAAAAACGGTCAAAGACATGTGGCTTATCTTCATCAGAAATACCGATGCCCTTGTCACGCACTTCAACTCTGTACGAACCAACATGAACTTCAACTTCTGAGCCCCCATTGGTGAACTTGATGGCATTATCGACCAAGTTGCTCAACGCTCGTTCTAACTGGTGAGGCCGCGCATTGATGATGGTGCCACCAGTGGAATGAACGCTGACTGTGACACCGGAACGACGAGATGCACGTTGTGCAATGTCATTTGCCATGTCAACAAGATCAATAGATTCAAGCTCTTCAGTGGCGCGGTGATCGGTTGCTAACGCACTCAATTCGGCACTGAGATCTGCGAGTTCGTCAACTTCAGCGCGCATATCAGCCAGGATTGACGTGCGGTCTGCATCAGATAATGTGCCGCGTTCCAACAGTTCTGTATTGGCACGGAGGCTAGTTAAGGGCGTGCGAAGTTCATGACTTGCATCTTGTACTAGTTGTCGTTGACGGGCCACACTGCCCCGTAATGCTTCAAGCATGGTGTTGAAACTGGTTGCAAGTTGTGCTACTTCATCACGACCCGACACGGTGATAGTGCGATCAAGATCTTGTGTTGCAGCAATTGATTCTGCAGTGAGTGCCAGGTCTTCAATGGGCCTACTAACGCGACTTGCAAACAGCCATCCGAATAATGCAGAGATCAACACAGCGATGGCTGCATAGATGGGAAACCACATGCGCATACCATTACGGGCGTTGACGATGATTTGCGTATCTTTTGCGACTTGAATTAGCGAACCATCATCAGCGATGACAGTCAACGTGCGAAACGTATGGTGATCAATAACAGTTGCGGAACGATGAATACGTTTGCCATTAACTGAGAGGCCATGATCTTTTTGATCAATGGGAAGTTGAGGGTACTCACGACGCCCGAGAACTTGGCCATTTGGTAGGACTATTTGTGTGATGGCGTCCACTTCGGTTTGCATGATTGCTTGGTTGACGGGTCCTGGACCAAACGAATCATTCCAATTGAAGTCGGGCCTGCTCATGATTTGAAGAATGCGAGATGCCCGTTGATCAAGTGATGTCTCTACTTGATGTTGCAGTTGATTTGATGCAATGCGGTATGCGCCAATGCTCATGCCCGTGGCAAGAACAAACATGAGACCGCCAGAAATGAGGACAAAGCGCGTACGTAAGTTCATGATTGTTTTACCGTATAGCCAACACCACGCACTGTAAAGACAACACGCGACTCGTTGTTCTCTTCGGTCTTTCGACGTAGGTACCCGATGTACACATCAAGTGATTTTGAGTTTGTTTCGAAGTTGTATCCCCAAATTGTTTCGTAAATAGTTTCACGCGAGACAACAATGCCCGGTTGTTGCATTAGCAATTCGAGCAGGTCAAATTCTGTCTTTGTTAATTCAATTGCGCGGTCACCGCGATGGACTTCTCTTGTGAGCGAATTGAGCGTGAGGTCACCGACACGTAATTGTGTACTCGCACCGGATGGTTGCGAGCGACGAAGCAGTGCGCGACACCGTGCAAGTAATTCATCAATCACAAATGGTTTTACCAGATAGTCATCAGCGCCAGCATCAAGCCCTGCAACACGATCACCAACTTCAACACGTGCAGTCAGTAGCAAGATGGGAATATCAATTCCACGATGGCGCGCTTCTCGGCACACGGTGAGGCCATCGGCAAACGGCATCATGACATCAAGAACCGCAAGATCAAATCGCGTTGACGCAAGAGCCTCAAGAGCAGCTTTACCGTCGTTCACTGCGGTAACGGCGTAATTCTCAAGCTCAAGCACGCGTTGTACGGCCTTTCGAACAGAAGAATCATCCTCGGCAATGAGTACTTTGCGGGTGTCCATAAAGACACGGTACCTATGAATTGCAACGGTTTGAGACACCTTGGCTCAATTCTTGCTTGCCTCTTACCTTCCTCTGGTTTACTTCTTACATAGCCCCGTGAAAGTGGAGTCAGGCCAGAACCCCTCTGGTCAATACCCCACACAAAGGAACATAGAACAATGAAGATCAAATCTCGTTTTACAAAAATTGCGGTGGCCTCAGGGCTCGTCGTAGTCAGCGGGGCTGCGGTTCTCGGCATGACCGGTTTTGCCAGTGCACAAGTTGCTCAGCGTCATAATGGTGCAGCAGTCGCACAAGCAGCTGACGCGCCATCGCCTGATCATGTCAGGGGAGATCGCCCATCACCACTTGCTGCAGTTGCGAAGGTGCTCGGAATAACAAATGCAGAGTTGCGAACAGAGCTTGTATCTGGCAAATCAGTTTCTGATGTTGCAAAAGCAAAGAACATCGACCTAGCAACAGTGAAAGCTGCACTTGTTGCTGAAGCCACAACACATGTTGATGCCGAAGTCGCTGCTGGAAAGCACACCGCAGCTGAAGGTGCAACTGAACTTGCCGACATGACATCACGTATCGACACCATGTTGACCACTGCGGGCTTGCCAGCACATGGTCCACAAGGCATGGGTGGCAAGGGCGGACCTGGTGAGATGCGCGGCGGACCTGGTCGCTTTATGACAGATGCACTAGCCAAGGTTTTAAACCTGACAACGGACCAACTTCACACACAACTTGGTTCAGGTAAGTCACTTGCCGATGTTGCGAAGGCACAGAATGTTGCAATTGCTGATGTGAAGACAGTCCTGACGTCAGATTTCTCTGCGCACCTTGCAGAAGAAGTCACCTCTGGTGAACACACACAGGCTGAAGCTGATGCCAAGTTGGCAGAGTTCACGACCAACCTTGACACCATGGTGAATCGTGTTGGTCCTGCTGGCGGTATGCGCGGTGAAGGCCGTGGACCAGGTGGACATCGCGGACATGGCCCAATGGGACAAGGCGCACCATCTGCGCAGAACACTTCTGCTTCAGCATAAAAGCGCACCATTTCGAACGGTGTATCAATCTCCCCACAGAAATAACCGGGGCCTGCAGAAATGTGGGCTCCGGTTATTTTTTACCCCAGGACTTGTGGTGGTTCACGCATCATGGTTGAAGCTGCATGTAGCGACAGTGATGGCAACCAACGACCAACCACGGGAAATCTCTTCTTCATGGTGATGTCAACTGTGACGAACCCGGTTGTTTCATCAATTGTTGTAACTGCTGAGACATGTGAGAGATGAGCAATGACGGTGGCTGCATCTTGAGGGTTATCAGATGTTATTGCCGATCGCACAGCGTTGCGAGCAATGTCGTTGATGCGCAGAGTGTCAAGACACACGGACAATGTTGCGAGAAGCAAGAAAGCACACAGCACAACTAACGGTGTCATCAGTGCGAATTCAACGGTGGCTTGACCTCGACTGTTACTGCGTTGAGTTCGTGGCACGACTGAAGATGTCATTAAAGACCGTGTCAAAAAGTGAGCCGATCTTTCCGGCACCGCCACCTGCGGTAGCCCAGGCGATGACGAGCAGAGCAATGATGGCTGCAACGAGCAGTATGAGTGCATATTCAGTAGTGGCTTGGCCACGAGAACGTTCGAGTAAGTGACGAAACATATTTATCTTTCATTAGTGAGTAACTGAGGGAAGTGAAATGGAAAGTTGGCCAAGGCTGGCAAAGACAAGCGGAGCGACCGATAAGAGAAGAAATGAAGGAAGAACGCAGAACACCAATGGAATGGAGAGGCGGGTTGGTAGTTGACGAATACGAGTATCAATTTGTCTGCGTTGTTCGGTGCGGTGATCCGCGGCGAGTCGCGTCACCGTTTCCATAATGGGCAGGCCATCACGTTCAGCCTCAACGATTATGTGACCAAGATTTTTTCCTGTTATCTGGTGTGAAGTTGTCAACGGCAGTAACGCTTCTTCAAGAGGAGCACCTTTTGCGATTAAGTCTGCGACGGCAGAACCTGTCAGTGACATGGTTCGCCATCGCTCGCATGCGTAAACCATTGGAAGACCTGCGCGCAACGACACACATAAATGTTCAGTGAGTTCTCCGATGTCATCCGGTTCTCCACTGACAGCACGAGAAATCAGTGATGAGATCCATCGCCAACCGATTCTGTTTAGCGCAACACCAATGCATAACGAGAGAACAACAATGGGTGACCACATGCCTGACCGAAATTGTGGGCTCAGTAGTACGGCACCCCCCAACAGGAGAAATGGCAAGGTAGAAAGTAGTCGAGCAGATAATCGTACTTGGGAAGCTGCGACAGTTAGTTCTGCTTGACATGCTGCTCGATCTCGTAATACTGATGCTGCCTGGTCAAGAGCAGATGGAACAAAGTTTCCGAGAACAAGTGCTGATTCGATAAGGGAAAGACATTGAGAATCTTGACTATGTGGCTCTGCAGATTGGCGAGCCACCATGAGTGCACTGTCGCACGTGTGCATTGCCACTAGGTCACTATTCAGACGAGCCCAACATGGGTGGGGAAATTGGTGTCGCTGCATGCTCGTGAGAATTGCGTCATGTGGTGACAAGCCACTTCGGGTGGCACGTGCGAGAGAATCGCAGAGATTTGCAAAATCAAGAACAGCAGAAGTTTTTTTCTTTGTATGCAGCCGTTGTGTACGTGACGTCGCCATATGTTCACTCCCAGGTACTTCTGGAGTGAATCGCCGTCGTGCTTCTCGCATATCAGCTATGCGAAAGACACGAGGTGTGAGAAACCAAACGAGTGCGGAGATCATTAATGAGTTGGCAATAATGTCAGTCAAGTTTGCCGGACCGATACACGGAATGAAGCACTGAGTCAGTACAGCGAACAATCTCTGCAATAGAGCGTTTTCTCGCTGAAATGCGCTCAACATAAATAATTGCGCCTACTGCACTATGAATTGTTGCCACAGTTTGTTCGTGAGACCACTGCGGTGAGTCGCGTAACACCATTGCCGCAAGGCGATCTACTGTGTTGGAAGCTGACGTGGCATGCACTGTTGACCAACACCCACGATGCCCTGAAGACAATGCAAGCAGCATGTCGACGACTTCGCCGCCACGGACTTCTCCGACAATTAGTCGATCTGGGCGTAGTCGTAGTGATGCGCGCACAAGAGATTGAAGTGAAATGTCACCGGTACCTTCTGAATTGGCCGGGCGTGTTTGTAATTGCACTACATGGGGATGTGCAAAGCGAAGTTCAGCCGTATCTTCGACGCACACGATTCGCTCTGTAGGCGAGAATGATTGACTGACCGATGAAAGCAGTGAAGTCTTACCTGACGAGGTAGCACCAGCGACCACGACATTGACGTGTTGTTGCACAAGTTCTCGCACAACGTCGGTGCATTCCGCAGACCCAAATGCCGCGAGAGGCAAGATTCGTCGTGAAAATTTGCGTATTGCAATTGTGGCGCCGCCAATAGCCACTGGTGAAATTACTGCACATGCTCGTGAACCATCAGGTAGGCGTGCATCAAGAATGGGAGACAGTAAATCGAGTCGGCGCCCTGATGCGCGGGTGATGCGTTCAAGAGTGAGACCGAGTTCATTTTCAGACAGTGTGCCCACGTGGTGAAGGCCAATTGCATCTTCCACCCAAATGTGTTGACCACCAACGACCATAACTTCACTGATGTCAGGATCATCAATGTGTATCTGAAGCGGTCCGAGACCATGCTGCATGATGTTTATAGCGTTGCCAGGTATGGACCGAATAATTGTTCGGCACGTGATGGCAACATTCCGGCGTCTACTGCACGGCTGATTGCGGGTGTGTATGGAATTTCCGCAGTCACTGGCATGCCAAGAACATGACCGACATCTTTGATGGTCAATGCGCGACTGGCTTCATCAACGACAAAAAGTTTGGTGGGTCGCTGCATGCGTGATGCGTGACGGAGAGATAAGTAACAGGGTTTGACAACCATGGCTACATCCGTCACTACGCGACGTAGTTCATCGGGCACATATGTAGTGCCTGCATCAATCACGACATTCATTGGCACCGTGGCAATGGCATGAGCTAGATCATTCCAGCGGGGCTGGCCTTCAACAAAAGTTGAACCACGGTGGACAATGACAAGTCCAGATTCCACGGGCGTGCCTAATGTAACCAGCGCCCGAGCATCGGCGGAATTATTTTCGCCTAACCAATCGTTAATGCCAGGTGTTGTTGGCTCTGACATTCCGGCTGCAGCTGGGATATCGCCGCACAAGTCAATAAGGATGGTTTGTGTTCCGCGTGCTGCCAGAAGAAACGCATACGCGGCCGCAGTGACTGTGGTGCAATTGCCACCTTTCGGCGACATGAAGATAATGGACATATGTGACTCCTATTCGTCACATGCAATGTGTGCTCGCCCTTCATCTTTTGGAACTACAGATTGATCTCATTGCGCATTGGGAGGCCAGCGGCATAGAGCGCAAGATTTTCCAGGAATATTTGCTCACTCCGTCGTGATGATTGTTCAGAGGCAGCTGAACTATGGGGAGTGATGATGACATTGTCCATATCCCACAGCGGTGAATCAGCTGGCAACGGTTCGGTGGAAAACACATCAAGGGCTGCACCGCTGAGATGTCCAGATTGCAATACTGCAATGAGTGCTTCTTCGTCGACAAGTTCTCCACGACCAACGTTGATGAAGCGAGCACCCGTTTTCATAGTGGCAAAAGTTTTCGCATTGAACAGCAGCCGAGTCTCAGGTGTCAGTGGCAGAGCAACTGCAACCCAATCAGCTCGGCTCAGAACTTCTGATAAATAATCAAAGGAAAATGTGGGGCATGGTTCATTTCCATTGGGGGTCCGCCTAATCGCTTCCACTTGCATGTTGAGAGCAACTCCGAGGCGAGCAATTTCAGCGCCAATCGGGCCCATGCCAATGACTGCAAGTCGAGCGCCATCAAGTTCTGTGAACCCGTGTCGAGTCCATTCGTGTTTGTCTTGGTGTTGAAACCATGCACGCACATTGCGACTGAGAGCCAACATGTAGAGAATCGCAGTTTGCGCAATAGGGGATGCAGTTGCTCCTGAGGAATTTGTGAGTCGAATTCCTCGTTCCATGAGCTGAACAAAAAATGGACTATCGACGCCAGCTGAAAAGGTGTGCATCCATTTCAGCGAGGTGGCCTTCAGAAGAGAGAGAACAAATCCTCGAGAACGGTCGGGCCATAAGTCATTGGAATAGAACACGGTATTGATAGTTGCGGTGACATCATCGGTGAGGACCTCGTTTCCTTCATAGATCACGGGGACTATGTCGGATGAGATTGCTGAGATTGCATGTCCGTGACGAGCCCACACGTTGTCGCTGACAAGCAATGTGATGGGGAGTTCGTCTGTGCGCATTGTCATAGGTTACGGAATGTGCGGGCTGGGGGCATTACCGTTGGAACGTGCGTTTAATTCTTGGTCTTTTATCGGTGTTGCCGTTTCCTGCACAACACATGGGGTCAGGCGACAGTGTGCAGCCACGTGACACGGTGTCAGTAATCCAATCAGTCTCTCCGTCATTGCCGAGCGGAGTAGCCGTGGACATTGTTGGTTCTGACACATTTGTTCGGGTGCGTTCAGTCGGACATGATGTGTTGATTACGGGATACAAAGAAGAGCCGTACGTGCACATCACAAAACTGGGTGATGTTTTTGTAAACACAGGGTCAGTGACCACTTTGATCAACAGCAATCGTTACGCCAATGTTGATACAAGTTCTTTTGTCGAATCGGCGTCACCTGTATGGAAAAAAATTCGTGCAGACGGAACTGCCATGTGGCACGACCATCGTGTTCATTGGATGAGTCCGAAACGTCCTGCACCAATCGACCCAGCTGGCACGGTGTTGTCATGGAAAGTGCCGATGCGCATTGATGGGGTAACCACAACTGTTTCCGGAACTTTGTTTCTGCGTGTTAAAGCAAGTGTGTTGTGGTGGCTCATTGGATTTGTTGCATTGTTAGCCGGAGTCGCGTTGTCGGTTAAACGGCGACAAGAATTTTTCGCTTTAGTATTTGCGATATCAATGTTTGGTGTTGTTACTGGCGCAATGGAATATTTCGGATTGCCAGTCGGTGCACGAATTACGCCGCTCTTGTTACTGTTTTCAGTTGGTGCCGCAATAGTCGCTGGGGCAGCAATGGCAGTACAACGACGAGGTCGAACCTCTCAGCACATTGCAGTGTCATTAAATGCTGGCGCTGGTGCAACTTTGATTGTGTGCGTCTGGCTCTGTGCAAATCAAGTGCGTGCTGCGTACGTGCCTGGTATTAGCCCCGAGTGGATTGTCCGCATGTTGATACCAACATTGCTTGGCATTGGACTTGTATCAACAATTGATGGTGTGATGCGCATCGTGCGCAATACAACCGACTAACTAGACAGAGAGAAGATCGCGAGCACCGGTATCTGATGACGGGTGACGCAATTTGCTCATTGCACGTGCTTCGATTTGACGAATACGTTCACGAGTGAGGTTGAAGTGTTCGCCCACTTCTTCAAGTGTGCGGCCTTCGCCACTGCCACCAAGTCCGAAGCGCAGGCGCAAAATTTCACGTTCACGTTCATCGAGTGGTGCAAGCAGGCGCTGAATTTCTTCTGGCAGCAATGCGGTTGCAGCAGTTTCGAATGGTGATTCGGCAGAGCGGTCTTCAACAACGTCGCCGAGTTCGGCATCGCCGTCTTCACGCAATGGTTCTGACAATGACAAAGGCTCAGCAGCAAAGCGCAATGCTTCGGTGACTTTGTCTTCTGGCATTTCGAC
>Ga0194059_1001062_pt1 | contig 12035 bp, 12 predicted proteins | sample SepL6211m_MetaG_FD_163426 | JGI IMG/M metagenome (GOLD analysis project Ga0194059, IMG submission 163426) | Anoxic zone freshwater microbial communities from boreal shield lake in IISD Experimental Lakes Area, Ontario, Canada - Sep2016-L626-11m | ecosystem: Environmental > Aquatic > Freshwater >... | reverse complement strand
TCATTGACGGTAGCTTGCAGTTGGCCAACGCGTCGAGATGCAACGGCTACTTTAGCCCCCGCGGTTGCAAGCAGTAATGCGCAGTGTTTTCCGATGCCACTAGAGGCCCCAGTAATTAGCGCCGTTTTATTGTCTAACCTAAAAAGTTGATCGAGCCCCATCACCTTGTTTCTTTGTTTCCAATAAGTTTGCGCGCCATACTCCAGCGATGCACTTCACTTGGCCCATCATAAATACGAAAGCCACGCATATCTTTAAATATTCTCATGAGCTGTGTTTCACCAGTGACGCCTTGCCCGCCTAAAATTTGTACACATCGATCCACAACGCGCCACTCTGCTTCAGAGCAAATTACTTTGGCACGACTTGATTCAAAGTTGCCGCGTTGACCTTGATCTAAGACCCATGCTGTGTGCCATATATGAAGTCGAGAGGTTTGCAGATCCATATCATTGTCTGCAATCATAAAACCAACGCCTTCGTGTTCACCCAAAGATTTACCAAAAGCTTGTCTTTGTTTTGCATATGCAATTGCAATATCTTGAGCTCGTCGTGCTTGACCAAGCCAGCGCATGCAATGCGTAAGTCGTGCTGGCGCCAAGCGAACCTGCGCATTTTTAAATCCCTTACCAAGCTCACCCAATATCTGATTGGGTGATACGCGTAGGTTGGTAAAACGAAGCACACCATGGCCCCCAGTAAAGCAGCTATCAAGTGCACCCATATTACGTACTAGCTCGATACCCTCTGCTTTCATATCCGACAGAAACATCGTTGCAGACCCATCTTCGCCTCGTGCCATGATGATGACAAAATCTGCTCCGTCTGCGCCAGTAATAAACCACTTAACCCCATTGATGATGTAGTCATCACCCGCTTTCGTGGCGGTTGTCATTAGCATTGACGGGTCGGACCCAGCGCCAGGGTCAGGCTCGGTCATTGCAAAACAAGAGCGCATTTTGCCTTCTACTAAAGGCCTGAGCCACTGCTCCTTTTGCTCCGGTGTCGCAATTTCTTCTAGCAGATGAATATTGCCTTCGTCAGGCGCATGTATATTCATTGCGGTTGGTCCCAACCAAGAATAGCCGGCCTCTTCAAAAACAATTGCTTTTTCAGAATGGCTAAGCCCTAGCCCCCCCATCTCTATCGAAGCGTGAGGCGTTAAAAGACCTGCAGCGCGTGCAAGCCCTATAAGTTCTTTTCGTAACTCTTCTGATGGGCCGTGCTCATTTTGGCGGGGGTCGTTTTCAAGTGGAATGATTTGATCGCGTATGAACGATCGTGTCCGCTCTTGTAGCTCTAATAGTTTTGCTGTTAAAGATAGGTCCATTTATTCATTGTAATAGCTGCTAAAGATGTCAGAACTAAGCTTATCAGGCGATTTAAGAGTGCATGCAGATCTTGAATGTCGTAAGCTTTATGACTTTAAAATATTTTTAATCAATTAAATCAATGACTTGTACTGCATCATAATTTTTATAGAGGTTTGTGCATTGGTTTTGTTTCACGTGAAACAAACTAAATGCTATGATCATCGCCCTATCAGAGGCAAATCATGCGTTATTCCAAGAGTTTCGATGTCATTGTGGTTGGAGGCGGTCACGCTGGGACTGAAGCCGCCCTTGCTTCTGCTCGCATGGGTTGCGACACCCTATTAATTACTCACAGTATTGAAAACTTGGGTGCCATGAGTTGCAACCCATCTATTGGGGGCATAGGAAAAGGCCACCTTGTTAAAGAAATTGATGCCATGGGCGGCGCAATGGCTGCGGCAACTGACGAAGCTGGCATCCAGTTCAGGATTTTGAATTCTAGTAAGGGTCCTGCAGTCCAGGCCACTCGCGCTCAAGGCGACCGGATTTTATATAAAGCGGCTATCCGTCGCCGCCTAGAGAACCAAGAAAATCTCACCCTATTTCAGGCTTCTGTTGATGATTTGCTGGTGAGGGGTGATGAGGTTCAAGGTGTTATCACCCAAATGGGTTTGGAGTTTAATGCTAGAAAGGTTGTGCTTACAGCGGGCACCTTTTTAGACGGGAAGATTCATGTGGGCCTTAATAATTATGCAGGCGGTCGAGCTGGCGATCCTGCAGCCATCTCTTTGTCGGCGCGCCTGAAAGAGTTGAAGCTTCCCCAAGGAAGGCTGAAAACGGGCACCCCACCCCGAATCGATGGCCGTACGATTGATTTTTCAGTAATGCTTGAGCAGCCAGGAGACCTAGATCCGCTCCCGGTTTTTTCTTATTTAGGCCGTCCAGAGCAGCACCCTAGACAGGTCTCCTGCTGGATTTCTCATACAAATGAAAAAACACACGACATCATTCGGGGCGGCTTAGATCGGTCCCCGATGTATACCGGTGTCATTGAAGGTGTTGGCCCTCGCTACTGCCCCTCGATTGAGGATAAGATTCACCGCTTTGCCTCTAGAAATAGTCACCAAATCTTTTTGGAGCCAGAGGGCCTGACGACTAACGAGTTCTATCCAAACGGCATTTCCACTAGCCTGCCCTTTGATGTTCAATGGAATTTGGTCCGAAGTATTCGTGGCATGGAGTCTGCCGTTATCCTTCGCCCAGGATATGCAATTGAATATGACTTTTTTGATCCACGCCAATTGCGCCATAGCTTAGAGACAAGAGCCATATCTGGGCTCTATTTTGCAGGTCAGATTAATGGCACTACCGGCTACGAAGAGGCGGCAGCCCAAGGGATGCTCGCTGGAATTAATGCGGGCCTTGCTGCTAAAGGAAAAGAGCCCTGGGTACCCAAGCGTAGCGAGGCCTACATTGGCGTGCTAGTTGATGACCTTATTACTAGGGGCGTACAAGAGCCGTACCGAATGTTTACAAGTCGCGCTGAATACCGTTTAAGCCTCAGGGAAGATAATGCGGATATGCGCCTAACCAAGATAGGCCGTGATTTAGGCTTGGTGGACGACTATCGCTGGGATGTCTTCTGTAGGAAGCAAGAGGCTGTTTCACGTGAAACATCTCGTTTACAAGATATTTGGATAGGACCAAAGCACGATTCTGCAAAGGCAGTTTCAGGCTTATTGGGCCAAGATTTATCCCACGAGTGCAGTTTGGCAGAGATTTTGCGGCGCCCTGGGGTTAGCTATCAAGCCATTACTAGCCTTTCAGATGGCATGTGGTCGCCTGGGGTATTGGATGAAGATTCAGGCCTAGCGCGCCAGATTGCAGATCAGGTTGAGATTTCAGTGAAATACCAGGGGTATATAGACAGGCAGGCAGTAGAAATCGCTCGCCAAGCACACAACGAGAGCTTCCCTCTGTCAGAAAGCCTAGACTATTCAAGGGTGGTAGGGCTGTCCAAAGAGGTTCAGCAGAAGTTAAATTTACATAAGCCAGAGACATTGGGCCAGGCCGGAAGAATATCCGGCGTTACGCCAGCTGCGTTATCGCTACTATTAGTGCACCTTAAAAAAGGACTGGGCCGTACTCAGGAGCACGCATGAGCCAGGATTTACTGGGACTAGGTATTGAGGAATTAGGCTTGGATTTAAGCCAAGAAAATATTGCCAATTTAGATCTGTTTTTGTATGAAATGGGTCGCTGGAATCGGGTCCATAACCTCACAGCTATTGAGGGCGAGCAAGAGTCAATACAACTGCATCTAATTGATTCCATTGCCGTTTTACCAGTTATGAGAGAGCTTTTGAAGATCCCGACACCAAAAATTGCCGATCTCGGATCGGGTGGTGGGCTACCGGCTATTCCTATCGCAATATTGGAACCAGAGTGGCGTTTAACTTTAATTGAGGCCGTACGTAAAAAGACCGCTTTTTTGCAGCATGTGCGTGGCAGGTTGAAATTAAAAAACATTGAAGTGCTGAGTGAGCGCGTAGAATTTGTTGCAATGCAGCAACCAGCCCAATTTGATGCTGTCATTTCACGTGCATTTACCAGTTTGGCACGATTTTTGGAGCTGTCATTACCCCTATTGAAGCCCGGCGGCCTAATTTTTGCTATGAAGGGCAAGAAGGCCGACGAAGAGATGCAAGACGTTTGTATGGATGCTTGGCGCTTAGTGCTTGATGCACCCTTGCAAATACCGCATTTGGCAGCAGAAAGACGGCTTTTAGTATTAACCCCCCGTGAGAAAATCACTCTTTTAGAGCAGGACCATTGAGACTGGCTATGGCGAAAATATTTTGTATTGCGAATCAAAAAGGCGGAGTTGGTAAAACAACTACAGCTGTTAATTTAGCCGCAGGCTTGGCTGGTCACAAACAACGCGTTTTGTTGGTGGACTTAGATCCACAAGGGAACGCAACAATGGGTTCAGGCATAGAAAAAGCGAATCTCAATAAGAGCGTATACCAAGTATTAATTGGGCTGGCCGCTGTTAAGGACTGTGTACAGCGCTGTGAGAGTTCTGGTTTTGATGTGCTGCCGGCAAATCGAGATTTAGCTGGTGCTGAAATTGAATTAGTTGATTTGGATTCGCGCGAGCAGCGCTTAAAAGAGGCGCTGGCTGAGGTAGCTAATGATTACGATTTTATTTTGATTGACTGTCCGCCGGCACTTTCACTGCTCACATTAAATGGGCTGTGTGCGGCTAACGGAGTGATTGTGCCGATGCAGTGTGAATACTTTGCGCTCGAGGGCTTGTCTGATCTCGTAAATACGATTAAACAAGTTCACGCGAACCTAAATCCAGATCTTATGATTATTGGTTTGTTGCGGGTGATGTTTGATCCACGGATGACACTTCAACAGCAAGTATCAGATCAGTTGCTAGAGCATTTTGGCGACAAGGTATTTAAAACAATTATTCCGCGTAATGTAAGGCTTGCTGAAGCCCCATCCTACGGGCTTCCTGGGGTTGCTTTTGATAAGACCTCGCGAGGAGCGCAGGCGTATTTAGAGTTCGGCGCTGAAATGGTCGAGCGTATTAAACAAATGTAATCACTGGAAACAGCTTAGGAAATCATGGTCGCTATTAAGAAAAAAGGTTTAGGTCGCGGGCTCGATGCATTGCTTGGTGAAAAGGCTCAGAAGGAAAGTTCACCAGCAGAGATTAATCGTTTGCCATTAACAGCATTGCAGCCAGGCAAATATCAGCCTCGCCAAAAAATAGAGACTGGCGCGTTGCAAGAGCTTGCCGAAAGTATTCGCGAGCAAGGGGTGATGCAGCCATTATTGGTGCGCTTAGTTTCCACCGGTAAGTATGAAATTATTGCTGGAGAGCGCCGTTTTCGTGCAGCCACTTTAGCGGGGCTAACAGAGGTGCCTGTTCTGGTTTCTGGGGCGGATGATCAGGCCGCTGCAGCGATGGCGTTGATCGAGAATATGCAGCGTGAGGATTTAAATCCTCTAGAAGAATCACAGGGATTGGCGCGCTTAATTGAAGAGTTTGGTTTCACGCACGAGCAAGCTGCCAAAGCGGTCGGAAAATCGCGTAGTGCCATAACCAACCTTTTACGATTGAGTCAGTTGGCCAAACCTGTGCAGGCCATGTTGCTGGCGGGTGATATTGATATGGGTCACGCACGTGCCCTACTCCCCCTGCCAGGAGCAAGCCAGGTAGCTTTGGCGCAACGAATTGCCGCACAAGGCCTATCAGTACGGGAGGCAGAGAGAATGTCTACTGCCTTGGCAAGGGCAGGCGGGCAGATTGGCGACAAAAAGAACAAAGACAAGCCCGATTCAGAAGCTGCTGCCGGTCGAGACCCCGATATGCAACGTTTAGCGCGGGAAATTGCAGACTTAATTGGTTTAAGCGCTGAATTTAAGTTCAAAGGCAAGGGCGGCGAGCTCAGAATTCGCTTTAGCCAATTTGATGAGTTGGACTCTTTACTAAAAAAGTTGGGTATTGGGTTTGATTAAAGAACAGCCAATGAGTGCCGGCAACTGGGATGAGCGGGAGGAGGATTCATACAAAGCGCTGAGTAAGGTGGAGATGGATGCTTTGCGTAAAGCGAAACCTAAAAGCTTTTCTTCAATCAATGGGTGGTTCATTGTTGGAACTCAGATGGTGCTTACCCTGATAATCGCCAGCTTTTGTTACCTTTTTGGTGAATTGACAGACAGAAGCGTTTATACTTACTCGGCTTTAGTGGGCGGTTTGATTGGGGTTTTGCCTTCAGCGTTGTTTTTACTGCGCTTAGAGGTAGCAAAAAAGAATGTCAAATCAAGTCCTGGCGGGTATTTAACAGCAGTGGTTTCTGGCGAATTTATTAAAATTCTGGCAACCATCCTCCTGTTTATTGGCTTTGCTCTAAAGCAACCTGATTTGAAATGGATTCCATTGCTTGTCACTTACTTAGCCACGCTCAAATGTTATTTATTAGCATGGTTTTGGAAGTAACAGGCTGTAAAAATATAGATAAGGACAAGTTCAGAGATGTCTAGCGAAGTCAACGCAGCAGCAGAGGTAGCCCATCATGTGGCTAGCGAACCGCTTACACCTACTGCTTATATTGCTGAGCACTTACAAAACCTCAATAATATTGGTGGGGCGCAAACCTCGGTTATTGATTTCAGCATCATTAATTTAGACACTATCTTTTGGACCTCCTTAATGGGGTTGGTCACCGTTTTTCTGTTGTTTCTAGCAGCTCGCAAAGCATCCCCTGGCGTTCCTGGCCGCTTTCAATGTTTAGTAGAGATGCTAGTTGAGATGGCAGACAACCAAACCAAGAGCATTGTGCATGGCGATCGCAGTTTTATTGCGCCACTGGCCCTTTTTGTTTTTTGCTGGATTATTCTTTTAAATACCTTGGACTTGGTGCCGGTAGATTGGATTTTCGGCGTAAATCAATTTATTGGCAGTTTCGGAATTCATGTTCCGCATCACAAGATAGTCCCCACTACCGATTTGAATGCCACCTTCGGCTTATCATTTTCAGTTCTCCTGCTGGTGTTCTTCTATAGCTTCAAAGCTAAGGGCTTTGGGGGCTTTATGCATGAGCTGGTTTCGGCACCCTTTGGCGCCAAGTGGTACTTAGCGCCTTTCAACCTGATTTTGAACATCATCGAATATATTGCTAAGGGCGTATCCCTCGGCATGCGACTTTTTGGCAATATGTACGCAGGCGAATTACTCTTTTTGCTCATCGCCCTCTTGGGTAGCATGTGGACCTTTAATTTAGATTTGTACATGCTGGGCTTCGTTGGCAACGTCATTGCTGGCTCAGCTTGGGCGATCTTCCATATCTTAGTGATTTTGTTACAAGCATTTATTTTCATGATGTTGACCTTGGTTTACATTGGGCAAGCCCATAGTCACCATTAATATTTTTATTTTTAACTTCACCTTTAATACTTAGGAGCAAACATGCAAGCATTCTTAGCCAACATTCAAGGACTAACCGCTATCGGTATCGGCCTCATCATCGGCCTCGGCGCATTAGGAGCCTGTTTGGGCATTGGCCTAATGGGTGGTAAGTTCATTGAGGGCGCTGCCCGTCAACCAGAATTGATCAATGAATTGCAAACCAAGATGTTTCTTTTGGCTGGTTTGATCGACGCTGCGTTTTTGATCGGCGTTGGTGTTGCAATGTTGTTTGCTTTTGCAAATCCACTGCTCGCAGTTATTAAGTAATTGTTTTGGCGTGGATGACTACCCAGTCATCCAACCGTTCTCAACAATACTGAAAGGAATATCGTGAATCTGAACGCGACCCTATTCGCGCAAATGATCGTTTTCTTTGTCTTATGGTGGGTTGTTGCACGTTTTGTGTGGCCACCGCTTGTTAAGGCATTGGACGAACGCTCAACCAAAATTGCTGATGGTTTGGCTGCGGCCGAGCGCGGAAAAGAAGAATTAGTTCTCGCAAATAATGCTGCGGAACAAGAGCTGTCTAAAGCACGCCAAGAAGGCGCGCTTCGAGTTGCTGATGCTGAAAAGCGTGCGCAAATGTCTGCAGAAGAAATTCGAGCCAATGCGCAAGTTGAGGCTACCCGAATTATTTCGCAGGCCAAAGAAGATGCGGATCAACAAGTAACGCGTGCTCGTGAAGTATTGCGTGCCGAAGTTGCTGTTTTAGCCGTTAAAGGTGCTGAGCAAATTTTGCGCCGCGAGGTTGATGCAAAAGCGCATAGCGTTTTGCTCGATCAATTAAAGGCAGAACTTTGATATGGCTGAGTTAGCCACAATTGCCCGCCCTTACGCTGAAGCGCTTTTTCAAAGCACTAAGCCTGCAGAACTTGCTACTACTTTGGAGCAGTTAAGTGAGCTTGCTCAGCTTGCCGAGCAACCAGAGATTGCTGTTTTGTCAAACAATCCAAAAGTATCTCCGGATGATTTGACCAAGCTTCTTTCTGGCATGGTGAAAACAAAGCTGGATGGCAAGAGCTCTAGCTTTTTAAGCCTTGTGAATCAAAACCATCGTTTAGCTGCCGTTCCTGAAATTGCACGTCAATTTGAGGCAATGAAGAACAAAAGCGAAGGGGCAGCAGAAGTAATGATTACCAGTGCATTTCCTCTTGAGGGAAGCGCATTAAATGATTTGTTGTCAAGTTTGAAGAAGCGTTTTGGGGGTAAAGAATTGCGCCCAACTATTCAAGTTGATCCAGCATTGATTGGCGGAGTACGCATTCAAGTTGGTGATGAAGTTTTGGATAGTTCAGTTAAGGCACAGTTGGCTCAAATGCAAGTAAGTCTTGGCGCATAAGTTATCCCATTAAGAACATACGAAATAAGACCCAGGAGTAAGTAATGCAACTCAACCCTTCCGAGATCAGCGAGCTGATCAAAAGCCGAATTAGCGAAATGGGTGTTGATACCCAAAGTCGCAATGAAGGCACTGTAATTTCAGTGACCGACGGTATTTGCCGCGTTCATGGCTTGTCTGGTGTGATGCAAGGGGAAATGTTGGAATTTCCTGGCAACACTATCGGCCTAGCATTGAACCTTGAGCGCGATTCAGTTGGCTCCGTGGTTTTGGGTGAATACACTCACATTAAAGAAGGCGACCCAGTGAAATGTACGGGTCGCATTTTGGAAGTTCCCGTTGGCCCAGAGTTGCTTGGCCGCGTAGTGAACGCATTAGGTCAGCCAATCGATGGCAAGGGCCCAGTAAATGCAAAATTAACTGACTTTATTGAAAAAGTTGCCCCAGGCGTTATTGCACGTCAATCAGTGAGTCAGCCCGTTCAAACTGGTTTGAAGGCGATTGATGCAATGGTTCCAATTGGCCGCGGTCAGCGTGAGTTGATCATTGGCGACCGTCAAACTGGTAAGACAGCTGTTGCGGTTGATGCGATCATTAACCAAAAAGGCAAAGGCGTTTATTGCGTCTATGTTGCGATTGGTCAAAAAGCTTCCACGATTGCTAACGTTGTTCGCAAGCTCACAGAAAACGGCGCAATGGACTACACCATTGTGGTCGCAGCGAGTGCTTCAGAGTCTGCAGCGATGCAATACCTCTCTGCATACGCAGGTTGCACAATGGGCGAATACTTCCGCGATCGCGGTGAAGACGCTTTGATCGTTTATGACGATTTAACAAAACAAGCAGTTGCATACCGTCAGATTTCATTGCTCTTGCGTCGCCCACCAGGCCGCGAAGCTTACCCTGGCGACGTGTTCTACCTCCACTCACGTTTGCTTGAGCGCGCCGCTCGCGTAAATGCTGAATACGTAGAGAAATTTACAAATGGCTCAGTAAAAGGCAAGACGGGCTCTTTAACTGCATTGCCAATTATTGAAACTCAAGCTGGCGATGTTTCTGCATTCGTTCCAACCAACGTCATTTCGATTACTGACGGTCAGATCTTCTTGGAAACCGACTTGTTCAACGCCGGTGTGCGCCCTGCCATTAACGCGGGTATTTCTGTTTCACGCGTTGGTGGTGCAGCTCAAACTAAAGTCATTAAGAAATTGTCTGGCGGTATTCGTACTGACTTAGCGCAATATCGTGAATTAGCAGCGTTTGCTCAGTTTGCTTCTGACCTTGACGAAGCAACACGTAAGCAGCTGGAGCGCGGTCGTCGCGTTACAGAATTGTGCAAGCAAGCTCAGTACAAGCCACTCCAAGTTTGGGAAATGGCCGCTTCACTTTTCGCTGTAAATAACGGCTACTTTGATGATCTTGAAGTGAAGAACGTATTGCCATTCGAAAAAGGTTTGCAAGATCATTTGAAATCTAAATACGCTGACTTAGTTGCACGTATCGAAGAGACCAAAGATTTGAGCAAAGATGACGAAGCTGCTTTGCGTGCTGCAATTGAGGATTACAAGCGTTCAGCCTCTTTCTAAGAGGGCTCGCATAAATCATGGCAAGCACAAAAGAGATACGGTCAAAGATCAAGAGCGTGCAAAACACGCGCAAGATCACGAAGGCAATGGAAATGGTCGCCGCATCCAAGATGCGTCGTGCCCAGGAACGCATGCGTAATGCGCGCCCCTATGCCGAAAAAATTCGTGAGATTGTTGCCAACCTTTCAAAAGCAAATCCTGAGTTCCGCCCTGCTTACATGGCAGCTCGCGAGGTTAAGAAAGTCGGCACTATCGTGGTTACAACAGACAAAGGCCTGTGCGGCGGTTTAAATACCAACGTCTTGCGTCTGATTGCAAACCAAGTACGTGATCTGCAAGAAAAAAATATTGAAATTGCATTCACCGCAATAGGTTCGAAGGGTTTGCAGTTTTTGAATCGCTCTAAAGCAAAATTGATTTCTCAAACAACCCATATTGGTGATACGCCACATATGGATGTTTTGATTGGTGCAATTGTTGCCCAATTGGAAGCGTTTGAGCGTGGCGAGATTGACGCTGTTTATTTAGCATATACCCGCTTTGTTAACGCAATGAAACAAGAGCCTATATTAGAGAAGCTCTTACCTTTGGAGCCAGCGGCGCTAACTCCAGAAGAGAAGGCAGGTAATTCTTGGGATTACATCTACGAACCTGATGCAGAGTCGATTCTGAATGGCCTTCTCAAGCGTTACGTTGAAGCAATGATTTATCAAGCTGTTGCTGAAAATATGGCCTCTGAGCAATCTGCACGCATGGTCTCAATGAAGGCCGCTTCAGATAATGCGAAGAACGTGATTGGCGAATTGCAATTGGATTACAACAAAACACGACAAGCTGCTATTACCAAAGAGTTGTCAGAGATTGTTGGCGGAGCAGCTGCTGTTTAAGCGGCCAGCGTTTAGGAATACGACAGAATTCAGGAATTAAAAGCGGAGAAATGCGATGAGTAACGGAAATATTGTGCAGTGTATTGGTCCAGTGGTGGATATTCAGTTTCCACGCGACAAAATGCCAAACATTTATGATGCATTGACATTAGTTGATAGCGGTGAAAAATCATTTGCTGAAAAAGGTTTGACCTTTGAAGTTCAGCAACAGATCGGCGACGGCGTAGTCCGCGCGATTGCTATGGGCGCAAGCGATGGTTTGCGTCGTGGCATGGAAGTTAAATCTACAGGAAAGCCAATTTCTGTTCCTGTTGGACCAGCAACACTTGGTCGAATCATGGATGTTTTGGGCCGCCCAATTGATGATGCAGGTCCAATCGCAACTGAAGAGCGTCGCGCCATTCACCAGCCAGCGCCTAAGTTTGATGAACTTTCTCCTTCTGTTGACTTGCTCGAAACCGGTATTAAGGTTATTGACTTAGTTTGCCCATTCGCTAAGGGCGGTAAGGTTGGCTTGTTCGGTGGTGCGGGTGTTGGTAAGACCGTGAACATGATGGAATTGATTAACAACATCGCCAAGCAACACGCAGGTTTATCTGTGTTTGCCGGTGTTGGTGAGCGTACTCGTGAAGGTAATGACTTCTATCACGAGATGAAAGAATCAAACGTTATCGACAAAGTGGCGATGGTGTTCGGTCAGATGAATGAGCCTCCTGGAAACCGTTTGCGCGTTGCGTTGACAGGTTTGACAATGGCTGAAGCATTCCGCGACGAAGGTCGTGACATTTTGTTCTTCGTTGACAACATCTACCGCTACACATTGGCAGGTACCGAAGTTTCTGCCTTGCTCGGACGTATGCCTTCCGCTGTGGGTTACCAGCCTACATTGGCTGAAGAGATGGGTAAGTTGCAAGAGCGTATTAC
>Ga0194059_1001060_pt1 | contig 12050 bp, 12 predicted proteins | sample SepL6211m_MetaG_FD_163426 | JGI IMG/M metagenome (GOLD analysis project Ga0194059, IMG submission 163426) | Anoxic zone freshwater microbial communities from boreal shield lake in IISD Experimental Lakes Area, Ontario, Canada - Sep2016-L626-11m | ecosystem: Environmental > Aquatic > Freshwater >... | reverse complement strand
TGCGAGGCGAACTTCCTTGGACCTTGATTGATGATTTGCACCGACAAGTTTTGGATGGAATATTGCCTAAGTTTGGGTTAAGCCATCTAGACGAAAAACAAAGAGCCCATCTCAATCTTGTTTGGCATCGACTCAGCCCTTGGCCAGAAACGGTCGTTGCATTAAACCGCCTCAAACAAAAATACATTCTCTGCAGTCTGTCTAATGGCAATATTAATCTACTTACCCGAATGGCCAAACGCGCAGGCTTGCCTTGGGATTGCATTTTGAGCGCAGAGGTATTTCAAGCCTATAAACCTGACCCGAAAACCTACAGTGGCGTTGCGCGTATTTTTGATGTCTCACCCCGTGAGGTCATGCTCGTTGCGGCACACCATGACGATCTCGAGGGTGCCAAGGCGTGTGGATTGCAAACGGCTTATGTAGAACGGGCGCATGAATTCGGCTTAAACAGACCCAAAGCCGTTAGCCCCCGATCAGCCAACGACTTCCACGCGCATGACTTAAACGACTTAGCAAACCAGCTTGGCTGTTAGCCAGGCATCCACCCTAAACCGTCGCGGGTTGCGTGAGGTGCCGTGCCGCGTTCTGGGCGGTATTCGCAACCGATCCAGCCCGAGTAGCCCAAGCGGTCAATTTCATCAAAATGATGCGGATCTCGTGTTTGGGTGAGCCTTTTGGGGTATCGGTTTCTTGGCCGAAGCCGGACGTGCGCTGCCACTGGCAAGCACGGATCGTAGGGATTTGGATGAAGGCATAGGATGCAAGTGTAAATACGCTCATGGAACTCAGGCCAGCATGCCACCAAGCCGCTGACGGATCAGCTGATCTGCTTCAGCCATGATGCGATCGATCAGATCCTGGCAAGTGGGCACGTCATGGATCAACCCTGCCACCATGCCGCAGCTCCAGGCACCCGCATCTAGATCGCCGTCATTCATGACTTTGGGGTAAACGCCGGCCACATGCTCCATGATGTCGCTGATGCTCAAGGCAGCACCTTTCTCGCGTTCGATGGCCTGAACACGCTTGACACCCTCGTTCATCAACACACGCTCGGTGTTCTTGATGGAACGCATGATGAGCGTGGTGTCCAGCTCGCTGGCGGCCACAATGGCCCGCTTCACCTTTTCGTGCACCGGTGCTTCTAGCGTGGCAATGAAGCGGGTGCCCATGTTGATGCCGTCAGCGCCCATGGCCAGGGCCGCCACCAGGCTGCGGCCATCGGCCATGCCACCCGAGGCCAGAAATGGGATCTTGAGTTCTTCTGCCGCACGGGGTAACAAAATGAAATTGGGCACATCGTCCTCGCCGGGGTGACCGCCGCACTCAAAGCCATCCACACTGACCGCATCACAGCCGATCGCTTCAGCCTTCAGGGCATGCCTGACCGAGGTGCATTTGTGAATGACCTTAATATCCGCCGCCTTCAATGCAGGCATGTAGGCCTGCGGGTTCCGCCCGGCGGTTTCCACCACTTTGACACCGCCTTCGATGATGGCCCGGATGTATTCTGGATATGGGGGCGCAGTGAAAGCAGGCAAAAAAGTCAGGTTCACACCAAAGGGCTGATCGGTCATCTCGCGGCAGCGCGCAATTTCCTTGGCCAGCAACTCAGGGGTCTTCTGAGTCAAGCCCGTGATGATGCCCAAGCCCCCGGCGTTGGACACGGCCGAAGCCAGTTCGGCATAGCCGACATGGTGCATGCCCCCTTGCATGATCGGGTGACGAATGCCAAAAAGTTCTGTGATGCGTGTTTTCATGGATGTTTTCTTTCAATAGACATGTGGCAATGACTTCAATGGATGGCAGGTTTTGGTTCTTTCACTGCCACCAAAATAACCAAAAGGCTGATGACGGACACCACCAAAGACTGTGTCAACACCTTTTCAATACCAATGTGTTGCGCCATCGCGCCTGCGATTGCTGGGGCAATGGCTCCGCCAATCATTTCAGCTGCACCTACCCCGACACCCGTCGCCGTACCCACCAAATGCGAAGGTGTAGTCAGATGAGTCAATGGACCAATGGTGATGGCAATCACGCCTGCATTCATGAAGGAAATCAGAAAAATCGTAGCGAACAATTCCATGCCAGCAACTTGAACAGTGGGCAACCAAGCAACGCAAACCACCGACACCAAGGCACCCACCACCATCAATGGCTTGCGGCCTAATTTGTCTGACAACGCTGGCAATATGACTGTACCTATCAAACTACCTAGGCCCAAGCCGATCATCATTTGGCTCATACTTTCTAGCGACAGATGCAAGTAATCTGTCATGTAGTTGGGAAAGAAAATAGCCAATGGAATGGCGCTGGTGAACATGCACACCATCACCAAGGTGTTAACCCACACAGATTTGATGGGCAAGATGTCCTTGAATGAGATTTGATCTACCGTGTTATTTAATTGAACTATTGAGTGATTGTCATGTGTGTCACGCATCACCTTAGACATTACATAAGCCAATACCAAACCAGGTACTGCGATCACAGCAAACACCCAATGCCAACTGGGTAAGACGTCTAGCAAGGCAATGCCTATGACAGGGCCCAGCCCCAAGCCAACAAAGGGAGCCGCCATTTGCTGGATGCCAATATTCAGTCCCATGCGACTGGGCTTGGACGCCTCAATGGTTGCCACAATACTCGAAGGCACATAAGCACCTTCTGCCAAACCCATCAAACCGCGTACCAACAACATACTGAACAAACCAGTAGCTAGACCGGTACTGGCCACCAGCAGTGAAAAAATAAGCACTGCGGGCACCAACACCCGCTTGCGCCCATACCGATCAGACAATGGGCCCGACATGGCTGACGCCAACCCCCACGCCAATGCCAAGATGCCTGAAATCAGTCCCAGGTCTTGGTAATTCAAATTCAATTCTTTTTGAATCACCGGAAACAAGGGGTTGATGATGAAGCGGTCTAATCCCACTAAACCAAAGCCTATTGTCATCAAGGCCACTACTTTGAATTCGTATGCCCCATTCCATGCTGAAGTGGAACTTAATTGTTGCTGGCTCATGTTGCGAATTCCTTTTATTGGCTAGTTAAGATCCGTGATCCATCCAGACGATGGGTTTGCTTTGCGCCGTCCACGCCTCAAAAAAAGAGCCATAAGCATCTTCAATCTGGTTGCGCTTGACTTTGAGCGTAGGGGTTATGAAGCCTGAAGCGACAGTCCAGGGTGTCGGGTCCAGCACCAGACACGACAGGCGTTCATGCGGATCCAGTTGCTGATTCAGACTCACCAACTCCTGAGCGAATAAGTCTTGCAGTTGCTGACGCGCTTGCGGTTGAATCGCCTGTTTGACCAAGTCGGGGGTAAGCGCCAGTATGGCTAAAGGTTGAGCCATGTTCGCACCCACCACACAACAGGCTTCCACACCAGAAATCACCGCCAACAAGGCCTCAATGCCTGCAGGCGCAACGTATTTGCCCTTGCTGGTTTTGAACAAATCTTTCACCCGTCCCGTGAGCTTGAGGTTGCCCTGCGCATCGACCGACCCTTTGTCTCCGGTATGCAACCAGCCATCCGACGTAAAGGCTTGGGCGGTCAATTCCGGTTCCAGAAAATAACCCAGCATCAACCCCGGCGAAAACACCTGCACTTCTTTGGTGGCAGGGTCCAGTCGGCTTTTTACCCCATTGAGCACTTGGCCCACGCTCCCAGGCAACGGGTGATGAACATCGGTCGAATGGGTGCACCCGTTCTCGGTCATGCCATACAACTCGATGAGGTTCAAACCCAGTGCGCCATACCAGCGCAACAATTCAGGCGGCATGGGCGCAGCGCCTCCTGCGGCCACACGGCATTGGTCCAGACCCAATGCGGTCAATATTTTTTTCTGAACCACACGCTTGACCAGTGGAATTTTGAGCAACAGGGCCAGCTTTTTGGGCGGCATTTTGGCGTTGACCCCTTCGCGAAATTTGAGCCATAACCTGGGCACAGAAAAGAAAAATGTAGGGCGTGCACGTTGCAAGTCCTGTGCAAACGTCTCTTGCGACTCCGCAAAAAAGACTTGCATGCCCGTGGCCAACAGCATGTGCTCAACCAGGCCCCGTTCAGCGATGTGCGACAGTGGCAAATAAGACAACATACGGTCGTTCTCACTCAAGGGAATGCGTTCCAGCCCCTGCGCAATGATCGTTTGTAATGTGCCAAAACTGTGCATCACGCCTTTGGGATTGCCGGTAGTACCCGAGGTGTACATGACCGTGCACAGGTCTTGCGCGGGACGAACAACTTGGCCCGCAAGGGGGGTCTGCAAACGAACGATCTCTGACCAGTCTGCACCAGGCCATTGAGGACTTAACGGCAATTTGATGCAGGGCAACTGTTCAGGAACCCCCGCGCGCATTGCATCCGGATCATCGAGCTTGCCTACAAACATCAGACATGCGCCACTGTGGTCCAGAATTTGCCGCACCGTCTTGGTGGCCAGCGTGGGATACAAAGGTACGGATACATGGCCTGCCATCCAGATGGCCCAATCGGCCATGAGCCAGTGGGCGGTGTTTTTGCCCCAAATCGCGATCCGACTGCCAGGCGGATAGCCCAGCGACAGCAGATGGTTTGCCATGCACCGCACTTGATGGGCAACCTCAGACCAAGTGAATGTCTGGATGACACCTTGCCCAACAGGCTGCGTGAAGCAAACGCGGTGGGGCGCAGTCGCCTCCCAGTGGTAAAGGCGTTGAAGGGCCAGCATGTCTGTTTGAGTGTTCATGTCAGGTTGCCTCCGTACCCATGTCCTGCGCCTGCCATTGCGCCATTTCGGCCTCAATGGCGACGGCCATGGCCTCTGTCACCTGAGCATTGATGCGGCGCTTGTTCATGGCAAAAGTCTTCGAGTCCAGCATGAGAAGATCAGCGCAGTGCCTTTGCACAGTTTCTTGCATGGCGTAAGCGGGCACCAGTTCGTCGACAAAGCCCGCCTGCAGTGCAGATGCCGGTGTAAAGGGCATACCCAGCGTTGTCGCGGTTTGCATTTGCGCTGGCGCCAGCTTTCTGCGACAGACCTCCACGGCGACTCGCGGCAAAACCATGCCTAACCGTACCTCATTGATCTGGAAACGGGCACCCACATCGACACCAAGACGCAAGTCGCATGAAAGCAGCAAAATAGCGCCCAGGGCCACAGCATGACCCGTGCAAGCGGCTATTACAGGCAGTGGATAGTCCACCAAGCGCGCACACAGGCGCAAGCCCCCTTCCACCATGGTCTGCACATCGGGGCCACCACGCTTAAAAACTCCCAAATCAAAACCACCCGAGAAGGACCCTGCACGGCCATACAAGACCACCACCTTGGCCTCTTTTTCTGCGCGATCCAGCGCCTCATTCAGGGCTGCAAGCATGTTGATATTCATGACGTTGGCTTTGCCGTCGTCCATGCAAAGCGTGGCCACATCGTTGTTCAAGTCATAACGAACCAGGGTATTCATTTCAGTTCCAAAAAAACGTGCAAAAAAAGCTAGATGGCTTGTTCATCGCTCAGCAGCCTTGCCAATTCGGACGGCGCTTTTCAGCGAAAGCAGTTGCGCCCTCCAGAGCGTCTTTGCTGGTAGCGATCGCTTTGAGCAAGGGTTCTTGCCGAGCAAACATTTCACTGGACAACCAGTCTTGCGATTCGCAGATGACTTTCTTGCTGGCGGCGACGGCGAGCGGTCCGTTGGCTGCAATCACGCGCGCCAGCGTTATGGCGGCAGTCAACGCACCCCCTGAAGCCACAACCCGATTGACCAGCCCCAACTCATAGGCGCGCGCAGCACTGATCATCTCGCCTGTTAGGGCCATTTCCATGGCAACGCGTTGTGGAATCTGGCGTGGCGTGCGCAGCAGCCCGCCAGCACCGGCTATCAATCCGACCTTGACCTCGGGCGTGCCAAAGCGAGCGCCATCGCCCGCCACGATGAGGTCGCAAGCCATGGCCAGCTCGAATCCTCCGGCCAGTGCAAAACCTTCGACCGCAGCAATCAGCGGCTTTTGGGGGGGTGTGCTGCACAGCCCGCCAAAACCACGGCCATCGATGAAGGGCGACTCGCCACGAATATAGGCTTTCAGATCCATGCCTGAGCAGAACATGCCGCCTGCGCCCGTCAGAATCGCCAGGCGAATCGCCGGGTTACCGTCCAACGCCTCCATGGCCGCAGCGATGCCCTCGGCCACTTCGCGATTGACCGCATTCATGGCCTCTGGTCGATTGATCGTGACTGTCATGACGCCTTCATCGACGTTCACCTGCACTGTGTCATTCATTGAAATCTCCTGATGATTGAAATATTGCCTAACCTGACGCTAAGGTGAATGAAGCACCTTGGATGAAAACTGGACTCCTGTTACTTGAGCACCAGCAGGTTGTTTCGTCGCTCCATCTGGCGGGGCAAAGTCATTGCCATCACCCCTTGCCCCCCGGTGCGCTGCAACAGCGCCGCCAGGTTTTGCGCGGCCTCACCAGACAAGGCTTGCGCAGCAAACTGGGCCATTTGAAACAGCCACAAGCCATGAACGGCACTGGCGCGTTGCACCCGTACATCCCGCCATGCGTAGCTGACCATGCCGACAGTGGGGTGCACTATGGGGACATCGTTGACATTAATCAATTGACCTGATTGCGAACCAAGGTGGGCATCGCACCATTGCTGGTAACTCGTCATGTCTGCAAAAAGTTGAGGACCCCAGTCTTTGAATATCAAAGCCAGCACCGGCTCCAAAGTGGCGGGGATGGTGTCATCGGGCAGCCAATCGGTATCATGAGACGCAAATTCGCCATCAGGTGTGTTGGGCAATTGCATGCGCTCCACCCATCGCGCCACGTTGGGTGCGCGCTTTTTCATCAGCGCTGTCGGGTAAGGATCACGCCCAAGGTGTGCGTACATCGGCGCGATCAGACCCAGGTCGGCCATGCTGACGCGCCAGCCCATCACATAGGGATAACTCTGAAAGTGGACATCCAGCGCTTCCAGAAGTTCTTCGTAAGCCGCCTCGATCGCAGGCTGGGTCTGCGGGGTGATACCCAGCGCTGGCAAGGTGGCGCTAAAGAAATCCATGACACGCCTGCCAGCAGCCCGCCGAGCTTCGCGGTCTGGGCCTGCATACAGTCCCCGTCCAAATTCAGTCTGCAAGAACAGCTCCTGCTCATCGCGATAGCTCCAACGGTAGTGCATGGCGGCCTGCAACATGCCTTCGAGGCTAAAGCCGTCGATCAGTCTGGCCACTACTCTCTGCACCGGTGAAAAAGGGGTCATGCAAGTCGCAGACGCCTGATCCTCGATCGAGTCCAAATACGTGACGATGTCCGTCGAGTCTTGAATGAACTGACCTTCCGGCGTTTCAAGCACAGGAAAAGTCACCAGCCCGACCGCGGGCCGAACGCGCGCTTTGTAGTCCGGATGCGAAGGACAGCGCTCGACGAATGCAAGCCCTTTCTTGATCAGGCAGGACCGTGCTTTACCGGTGTAGAGCGAGTGCGGCGTGCCCCAGAGGGTGTAGGGACGTTTCGGATCAACGATCGAGAACATGTTCAAAACCTTTTATACAAATGCAAACAATTAAAAAAGCCATTCGCAACTGATCACCATGACCGCGCTCAATCATGGCCCTTCAAGTCCTTTCGGTAATGCCACAGCACCACCAGCGACAAGCCCAAGGCCACAAGATCGAAAGCAAGAACCTGCAAAAAATAGGCGTAACCATCGACAAAATAATTGACGAGCATCGATGCCACCATATTTGCTGCGCCTGCGATGCTGGCGCCGGCACGAGTCTTTGGAATGAGGATGAAAATGCCGATGAGAACCGCCAGCACATTCGCAGCCGTATTTACAAAATCAGGCAAAGGTTCATCTGTGGTCGGATTGCCAGAGCCTGTGGCGCACAAAAACATGGTGACTGCCGCCAGCACGGCCACAATTGTGAAAACGATATGGGAACTCCTGCCGTCATTCAGCATGGTGGGCGTTGGCTTAAAAAGCATATTGAGCATGATCTTCCTTTGCAAAAATTCAATCTTGGATGCGCTCTAACTGACCGCGGATATCACCGAAGTAGGACTGTCCGCTGGTGTGCAGGTTGAAATACAAATCCCCCTCTCGAGCAATGGCGGCCATGCCGGCCACCGTCTTCACTCTATCTATAGGGTTGGCCATCACAATGGGACAGCCAGCGGTGGCAAAGCCAATCAGCCCATGGGCGTGCGCCGTGACTGCGGTGATGTCTTCGTTACGCACTTGCATGCTGAATGTGTTGTTGGCGAACGCCGCCTTCAGGTCGTTTTTGAGCCCGAAGTCCACCAAAATAGGCCCCAACATGCCTGGCTTGCCACAGTGAATGTGAAACATGCTGATTGTTTTGGGGTCCACCCCTTCGATGCGGATATCCACATAGGCTCGGCTTAAATCCTTGCTGAATCGCACCATGCCGTGGCCACGTGAGGGACGCTTGTCGCGGTCGACCGACGGCGTGGTGGAGCGGAACTCTTTGGGCACAGCACGCGGTGTGTCACGCTCTTCGCCGCCCTCCTGGTGAGGGCTCAGCCACGCCTGATAACGCGCACCGATTTCGCCCCCTTTATCTGGGTTGAGCACCACAGCAGGCACTTGCGCCCACGCCAATTGGGTGGCACCCCACACCATGATTGCGCCGAAGAATTGAAGGGAAAGATTTTTCATAGTTGAATTCCATGAATTAGTTTTGAATTAAGAAATACGCCCCATCCACGGATGAAAGCGTCCCTGCGGGTCGTACTTGGCTCTGGCTTGATCGAGTCGAACCATGTTGGCATCCGACACGAATTTGAAGGGCCTGCGGGCGAGGTTTTCGTCGGCCAACTGAATGCCTCTGCTCCAGGGCTCCAAAGCTTTCATGTGGTCGGTTGCCCAATTCACATGTTGGGCTTCGTCCACACCTTTGCCCAAGCCGCAATAGAGCGCCAAGTAAGTGCGAAACTGCATGGAGAAGGCCATGTCAGCTTGCAGCACTGGACCATTCCAGTTCAGCCACAACACGTGGCTGGGGTGTGGGGGCTGGGTGTCTGCAATGCTGCGTATCGCCGGCAGCAGCGGGTCGATGGGGGTGTCCATACACATGTTGTCAGCGCTCCAGCGGGTGTTCGAGAGGAACAGGGTTTTTTCGCCCGTTTTCATCATGAAGTCCAGCGACATGGGAAGCAGTGGCAGCGTAAAGCTGGCTTTGGAGCGCACCGGACTGTTGGACATAAAGGCCACCATCTCGCGTGCCTCTTTCCAACTGTCGGCCATCACCGGGGCAATCACCTCCATCCCATGCGCATTAATGACGCTGGCCTTGGGGTTCATGACGATCTGGAACTCCACCTTGGGCGACACGGAGGGCCCCACGAGATCGGCCCAGGCCAATACTTCTTCAAGATGTTTGATGCGAAATACCTGCAATTTCATGCCGATGAATTTGGCGCGCTTGTGCAGCTTGAGGTGAAAACGCACCACCACACCAAAGAACCCCGGCCCTGAACCACGCGCCGCCCAGAACAGGTCGGCGTTCTCGGTGTCACTGGCGTGCACCAAGGTACCGTCGGCCAGTACCACGTCGATACCGATCACGTTCTGGCACCCCAAGCCCACGTTGCGGCTGTTCCAGCCAAAACCTCCCTGAAGCAGAAAGCCACCGAGGCCCACGGTCCATGCGTGTGCAGTAGGGAAAAACAAACCATGAGGCACCACGGCGAGGTTCAATTCGCCTGCAAGAACCGCCGGACCAATGACGGCCGTCATCTTGGTGGGATTGATTTCAATTGATTTCAGGCGGGAGAGGTCCAGCATCATCCCGCCCTCGCGGATATGGTTTTGCGCCCAGCTGTGACCTCCTGAACACATGCCAATATGCATGCCGCCAAGTGCTGCCTGACGTACTGCGGAAACCACTTCATATACGTTGTTGGCCTGAACGACGATCTCCGGGCGGCGACCCGGGTCGCGCGTAGTGAAACTTGTGCCGAGGACGGCTTGTTCAAAGCCAGATTCGCCACGATGAAAAACGGAACCTGTTGTAGTGGTGCGGTGCATATGAAGCCTTTTTGAATAAGGTTAAAGATGTGGAGGGCTTAGCCCTGGTTTTTGGGGCCAAGCGCTGCGTAGAGTTCGGGCAAGATGCCGGCCAAATGGTTCATTTCTTGTGCACAGTGGACCAAAAGTTCTGTGGCCATGTTGGCGGACAAAGGTGCAAACTTTGCGGCGACCTTGCCTAACAACGCGCCGATGGGGCCTGGCATACCGCGGGGTCTGATGTTGTTGCCGGCTAACCAAAAGCGCGAACGCATTTCCGCACCACCTGCTACGGGGCGCACATGGTGGATCAGCCAGCCTGTTTCCATAGGGGTGCCCGCCATGCTGCCACGTGCACATATGGCCACTTCGCCATCGCGCTTCAGACGCGCTTCGTCCAGACCCAGGCTGGCAGGAGGCACAAAGCGGATGGCCAGGTTCAGCCGCTGATTGCCCACGTACTCCACCACATGCGAGGTGCGGCCCACGTAGTGGTTCAGATCACTGTGGCCATCGGCCCATACTGCATGCATGTGCGCGCGAGGGTGCCACAGCTTGTATCGTTGTGGATCGCCTCCGTGCCAGGCAAACCACCAGTCCCACATCGCTGGCGTGACACCTGGCATATCGGTGCGCACGAAGACGCGAAAGGCTCCGTCGGGGCTGATGGTGACACCATTTTCCACTGGCCAGTAGCCCGGGGTTTGTAACTCCCGCGCACTCGAAACTGGCGGGAATAGTTCCTCGGTCTGCAAACCTACAGCTATGGCCTCACGCACATGCTCTGGCAAGAGCGCCATGTCGGGCTTGAAAAATCGGGCATAAGGGCTGCTTGCCATCTCGGTTGCGGTGTACCCGAGATGCACAGATTTAAGTGTGGAGCGTGTCATGTTAATTTCTTTTACTCTTGATTCATTAGATTTCAGTCTGGCTCAGTCTCAACTCAACATCCATGACCAGGCAGTTGTCACCCTCCATGCCATGGCGCTTGAGCAACGCTGAATCCTGTGTGGATTTGAAAGTACCCACTAGCGCTTCACGAACCCCAAACACTGCGTCTGTGTCCAGATACGGGTCTTCGGAGTCAAACCATTCGGTCACAAGCTTTGCATAACCGGGGGCAGTGACGATGATGTGCACGTGAGCCGCACGCCAGGAACTGCGTTGGGCAGCTTGCACAAGGTCTCGCCAAACCGGGCCGTCCGTCGGTATTTCATAAGGGACGGGTTGAATCGTGGCGATTTCGAACATGCCTTCAGCATCTACCTGGAGCTGACACCTCAAGTTGTCCGTCGGTTGCTGCGGGTCAACCTGCCAGTAAAGTCCGTTGCTGGCGTTTTGCCAATAATCGATGCTTGCGAAGGGTAGCGGTGTGCCTTGAACATCACAGACCCGTCCTCTGAACAAAACCGGTACGCCTTCATTGGTGCCGATCAAGTGAGCGGGGTTGTTTAACCAGGGTGATCCTGCGCTGTGAAACGGGCCCAAAACACTGCCAGGCGTTGCACCAGGCTTGCCACCCAAAAGGTCGACAAGGCTGGACACGCCAAGCACGTCCGACAGAAGCGAGAATTCACTGCGTGATTCGCTGCTGATGTCGGCACAGGCATGCACGAACGACAGCGCAGCTCGCCACTCATCATGCGTCAGTTGCGCGTCTTTGGCATATTGATGCAACGATGCAACCAGTTTTTGAACCAGGTACCTGCCCCGGTCATTTTGCAAAGCAGAAAAGCTCTGTACAGCGGCGTCAGTGATGTTGGACAGGTCAATATTTTTCATAGGATTACCGGGTTGGATAAAACACCGACACCTTCTATTTCCACCTCAATCGTGTCACCCGCCTTCATCCATACAGGTGGCGTGCGCGCATAACCAACGCCTCCCGGCGTTCCCATGACCACCACGTCGCCAGGCTCCAAGGTCATGGACTCCGAAAGCAGTGAAACAGTGCGTGCCACACCAAACGCCATGTCCGCCGTATTTGCGCTTTGCATGACCTGGCCATTTAGGCG
>Ga0194059_1001059_pt1 | contig 12065 bp, 6 predicted proteins | sample SepL6211m_MetaG_FD_163426 | JGI IMG/M metagenome (GOLD analysis project Ga0194059, IMG submission 163426) | Anoxic zone freshwater microbial communities from boreal shield lake in IISD Experimental Lakes Area, Ontario, Canada - Sep2016-L626-11m | ecosystem: Environmental > Aquatic > Freshwater >... | reverse complement strand
ACTCTATCCCGCTGGTCCGCTCCGATGTCGCCACCGCATACACGTCTCCCGCTTCATTCAACAGCGCGGTCGCGGTCAGCCACACCTCCACAACCACGCCATCTTTGGCAACCCGCTGCGTGCGGTACGGTTCAATGATATTTTTTCTGCTCAACTGCCTGATCCGCTCTATATCCGCCTTGCGCAACCCTTCCGGGATCAGCTCGCGGATACTCATCTGTAGCGCCTCGGTTTCGCTCCAGCCGTACATCCTGACCGCCGCCGGATTCCAGGCCATGATGCGCCCCTCCATATCCTGCAGCACGATGGCGTCGTGGGCGTCGCGCACCACCACCGCCAGACGGAGCAGATCGTTGGCTTTATGGAGCGCTTCCCGTGTCCGCTTGATTTCGCTGATATCAAAGAAGGTGATGACCGCCCCTTCGATCACATTGTCCAGGGTGCGATAGGGGCGGATGCGCAGCAGGAACCAGGCCCCGTCTTTGGTCTGCACCTCGACCTCTTTGGGAATCAGGTTGTCCAGCACCGCCGTGATATCGGCTGTCAGCGTGTCATAGCCGACCAGGTTGGAAACGATATGCCCCACAGGACGCCCGACATCGGAGAGGATCAGGTTGATGATCTGGGTGATCGATGGGGTAAAGCGCTGGATGAGCAGTTTGAAATCAATAAAGACGGTGCCGACGCCGGTTCCGGCCAGCAGGTTGTTCATGTCGTTGTTGGCGCGTGACAGATCGATCACTTTTGTCTGCAGTTCGGAGTTGACGGTGGCCAGCTCTTCGTTGACCGATTGCAGCTCTTCTTTGGAGGTCTCCAGCTCTTCATTGGTGGATTGCAGCTCCTCGTTGACCGACTGCATCTCTTCATTGGATGATTTGAGCTCTTCGTTGGAGGTCTCCAGCTCTTCGTTGGCGCTCTGAAGATATTCCTCATTAGCCCGCAGCTCCTGCTTCAGCCGGATGACAAGCGCGTCCCTGTCCGCACTCTTTTCCTCCGGCTGTTCAACCAGGGTTCCCGTGATGTCTGTTGCCGACAGGATCTGCCCAGTTGTTTTGTCTTCCTCCAGCACAACCAGATAGAGGGTCAGTTCGGTGATAGAGTTAGCGGTTGGCGGCACCGGCAGTATCGTCAGGTTGACGCTGCTGAAGTCGCCGTTGGTTTTGACTTTGAGACCATGACGCTCCACCGGTTTCTTGTATTTGACCGTACTGTGCAGGGCGGTGGTCAGATCCCGCTTCAACCCTTCTCTAGCCATTTTGCGGATATTCATGCCCGGTTCGCCTGTTACTATTTCCAGGTATCGGCCGGTGCTGCCGTGGACGTAGAGAATCTCGCCCCGTTCACTTACGAGGATGCTGGTCGGTGCATATTTCTCCAGAAGGATTTTCTCGGTTGTCTCTTTCAGCGAAATCTTGCCGCCGCCGAGGGTTTGCGCTGTATGCCTCTCAATTGTACCGCTCTCTGTCAGGGTTCGGGCAAAGCGTCCCTGGGGAAGGAGTTGCACAGCGGATGGGTCCTCTTTGCGCTGATACAGTTTTTGCTGACGATCAATCGTGGAGAAGAGGTGGAGAAAGTCGCCGGTAGTTTCGGAGGTGCCGAGAAAGAGGGTACCGCCGGGATTCAGTGAGTAGTGGAACAGGGGAATCAGCTTCTTCTGCAGGTCGGCGTTGAGATAGATCAGGAGATTGCGGCAACTGAGCAGGTCAAGTTTTGAGAAGGTCGGGTCTTTGTTGACGTCATGTTCGGAAAAGACCAGCAGATCACGAATCATTTTGTTGATGCGATAGCTGCCGCCGTCATTTTCCACAGTGAAAAAGCGCGCCAGCCGTTCCGCTGAAACATCGGCGGCGATACTGGCGGAATAGATACCGCTCCTCGCCTGATCGATGGCGCGGCTGTCGATGTCGGTGGCAAAGAGTTGCAGTTTGAAGTTTTTTTTCAGTTTCTCCATCTGTTCCTGAAGCAGGATGGCTATGGAGTAGGCCTCTTCGCCGGTGGAACAGCCGCAGATCCAGACACGTATCGGAGTACCGGCCGGTTTGTCGTCAAAGAGGCCGGGGATGACGGTGGTTTCAAGCGCTGCGAAAGCTTCCGGATCACGGAAAAAGTTGGTGACGCCGATGAGCAGATCGCGGAAGAGCGCCTCCACCTCAACCGGTGTCTGCTGCAGAAAGCGGACGTAACCGCCGATCTCGGCAATCTGATGGACTGCCATGCGCCTCTCGACACGGCGTTTGATGGTGTTCTGCTTATACTGGGAGAAGTCGTGTCCGGTCTGGGAACGGAGCAGGATAAATATCTTCTTGAAGGCGTCTTCAACCTTGGGGATTGGTGGGGTCTGTGCGTGGGCAATCCGTCCGAAGGCATGGGCGGCGTAGGCGATCAGGTGCCCCGGCATCTCGGCGGCCGGGAGGATATAGTCCACCAGCCCGGTGTTTATTGCACTGCGCGGCATACCGTCATATTCGGTGGATTCGGGGTTCTGGGCCATGACCATCCCCCCCTCGGCTTTGACCGCCCGTAAACCTTGAGTACCGTCGCTGCCGGTACCGGAAAGCACAATGCAGATTGCCCGTTCGTGCTGATCCTGAGCAAGCGAGCGAAAGAAAAAGTCGATCGGGAGACGCTGGCCGCGTGGTGATGATGGTTCCAGAAGTTGCAGGGTGCCGTTCAGAAAAGCCATATCCCGGTTAGGGGGGATGATGTAGGCGCAGTTGGGTTGGACCATCACTCCATCTTCTACTTCTGAAACCTGCATCCGGGTATAGCGCCGGATCAGTTCCGTCAGGATGCTCTTGTGATCAGGCGCAAGATGCTGAACAAGGACAAAGGCCATGTCCGGCTCTTTGTCAGCGGGCATACCGGAAAAAAATGCTTCAAAGGCCGCCAGACCACCGGCGGATGCTCCGATGCCGACGATAGGGAAGTGCTGTTTGGATTGTGCTTCGGTGACAATCGCGCTCACTACAACTGCGGCTGGTTCCGGTTTTTCGACAGGCTTCTTTTTTGGGGTTGTCATGGTTGTCTCCTTTTATAAAACAAAAAAAACCGGCGCACGAAAAAATCCGCAGCGCCGACCGGTAGGTATCAGTCTGTTTTACTGATAAAAGAAACGTTTGTCAGGAGGAGTGTCTGTCTGTGCAATATTGTAGCCATTTGAGACTCCTTTCTCAGCATGGTTTTATGAGAGCATTTATACAGCTATTCTTGCAGATTGCAACAGAGTATCAGGTAAAAAATTGAGCTACACTTCGCACGGTTCGTAGGAACAATAATCTAATTCTTGCATTTATTAACGGATTCCGTTAGTCTGCTGGAATGGAAAAACGGCGCGCACACTATTCTCTGTTCGATATTAAAATTCTGGTCGCTGACAAGGGTGCCGATGTTTTTACCCTCACTGCTCTTACTAATGCCCGACTGATGGGACTTTCTGCAGCACAAGCCGTAGCGGAGCGATTGTAATCCAGTTTAAGGAGAAATAATATGAAAACATGTCCCGCGTGCGGTTCACCCGGTATGCAACTTGAATCGCGTGATATTCCTTTTGACTATAAACACGAACATCTTGTTGTTGAACAGGTACGCGGCTGGTTCTGTCAGGTGTGCAATGAGGCGCAGTTTGACGATGGTGAAGGCGTTCGCTATGCCGCTGCGCTTGACAGTTTTGTTATCGCTGCTGATAAACGCCAGGCTGAAGAAATGGTGCGAATACGCCGCAAACTGAACCTTACCCAGAAAGAGGCAGCACAGCTATTTGGTGGCGGTGTAAATGCTTTTTCTGAATATGAGCGAGGTGTTACCAAACCTGCCAAGTCTACCCTCCTCTTGTTGAAGGTTTTAAATAATCACCCCGAACTGGTTGATGAAGTGAGGTTGTACGCATAACCACCCGGATCAAGGTTTCAATAATCGTCGGGTGATAAGGACTTTTTACGAGACCATCATAACTGGATTTAAGTTGCCTGGGTCAGCATCATCTCGATCTGTGAAGTAATAGGAGAGCTCGTTTTTGCGGGTACGCCGCCATCGTGCGCCAGTTGTGTAAACATCGCGAGAGAGGTTTTTACCTGGTCGATTATGGAAAGCGCAGTTTTAGAGCTTATTGATGCGGCCCGTGCCACCTTTAAAAGGTCCGCTATTTTTGGGTTCCTTCCTTCACCGCTGTAGCTGGTCCAGTGTTCACCGCCGGGGCCGGTCGAGAAGGTGAGGTCATAGGCGGGTGATAACTTCCTGTGGATCGGATATATCAGCCGGCGTGATCTTGTTCATCACCTCGGCGGCCGTGTAACCGAGCATCTGCTCAGCACCTACGTTGAAAATCTGGATGACCCCATTCGCATCGGTGGCAATACTTGAGAAGTTGGCACTGTTGAAAATTGCTTTCTGCAGTGCCCCCGCTTTAAGCAGCGCCTCTTCCGCCTGCTTGCGCGCGGTGTTGTCGGTGCCGATCAACAGATAACCGATTATGGCGTCTTGCGCATCACGCAGCGCCGTGACCGATACCACAGCCGGAAAGCGGCTGCCATCCTTACGGATGTAGGTCAGCTCGTAGATATCCTCGATGCCGCGTGAAGCTTTAAAGACCAGCGCTTCGAAACCGGGCAAAATCGGGGTTTCCAATTCAACTGTTAATGCCTCGGCACGTGCGATGACTTCCTGCGGGTCTGATATATCTGCCGGCGTGATTTTGTTCATCACCTCGGCGGCCGTGTAGCCGAGCATCCGTTCGGCACCGACGTTGAATATCTGAATGACACCTTTCGCATCGGTGGCGATACTGGAGAAGTTGGCGCTGTTGAAAATTGCGTTCTGCAACGCTCCCGCTTGGACGGGCATCTCATTGGAGCCTTTTGCCTCTTCCTCAGAGACTTTTTGCGGTGGGCCGCCATACTGTTTTTTCAATGGAATCTCCTTATTAAGGGATATGGAAATTGTTGATATACCGTTTTCCGTAGGGGCGAATTGCGTTCGCCCTGTTGGAATAGCCGATAATAATGGGCTTTATTTCTGATCCGAACAGGGCGTATGCCATACGCCCCTACGATTTTAAATTGGTACTTTGACAAATTCCATATCCCTAAGATGGTTAGTTCTGCTTTGTCACATTATCTTTTCGTCCCGTAGGGACAGACTGATGGTAGCCGGGGAATTCATTCCCCGGATTCAAATGCCGCAATTTCAGTCGTCACGTACGTGACGAAATGACTATTCTGCTTCGATCCCGGCGTTAAAACGCCGGGCTACCATCAATCAGTCACTACGTGACGTAATGTGACAAAGTAGAATTAGTGTGGGGGGAAATGCTGGAGTATGCTGCATCGTTCCGCTTCATCCGGCCTGCGACTCTCTTTTCACGCTTGCGGCCTTCGTTTGCATGGCGACATGAATACCGCCAGCTTTCGGTTCAATGGTAAAAATACGCTGCAGTGCAATAATTTTGGCTTCATCAAGTTCAGTCCATGCCTGCAGCAGCAGCAGTCCGGAACGGCTGAAGAGATCTCTGGTCAGCATCATGCCGGACGTTAGTTTTATTGCTGCCACTTCACGTTCACTCAGTTCATCATGCAGAGCAAAGCGGTGGTCAAACAGTTCATGTGCCGGTGCGGCCAGGTGGGGAAGTAGCGTTGGTAAAAAAGCTTTTCCGGCCTGCTGCCCAATCGTTTCCAGGGCGAGTTCGACGGCGTTCCTGCCGACCTGGCGGGACATCTCCCTGTCACAAAGATCCGCCAGGGCGATAATGGCAGAGCCGATCGGGATGGCATCACCTGAGAGTCCATCGGGGAAACCGCTGCCGTCATAGCGCTCATGATGATGCCGAATCAATACGCCGGCCGGCCTCATCTCCTCAATCGAGTCAAGCGCGGTCTGGCCCAGCACGGGATGCGTGCGATATTTGAGCAGCTCTTCTTCAATAAAGGAGTCCTCATCACTGGCGAGAGCGTGGTCCGACATGGCATTCTTACCGATATCGTGAAGCAGTGCAGCGGTCCTGATTATTTCGATTTCATGGTCGGGCAGGCCGAGTGATTGTGCCATGGCGACCGACAACGCTGCGGTGGCAGCAAAGTGGTGTCGTGACTTTGGTGTTCGCAGCTCAACCAGTGCCGCCAGTGATTCGATCATGCCATGAAAGTTATTCAGCTGGCTCCGGTTCAGTACCCTCAATTCATCAATCTGTTTCCTGATTTGAGTCGTCTGCGCCATCACCCGTTCCTTCAGGTTCTGGTTCCAACTCAGCAGCTCTTCATTCTGCCGGTTGATAATCTCCTGTTGACGGCGGTTTTCCATCTTCAAATGGTAGTGGTGTACGCCGTCCCGCACCGTTTGCAGCAGCGCCGAATCTTCCCAGGGTTTGCCGATGTAGTGGGTCGCCCCCCCCTCATTCATGGCGGCAACAGTCGTCTCCATGTCAGAATATCCGGTCAGCAGCATCCTGATCGCATCGGGCGCAAGTTCTCTGCTGCGGGTCAAAAATTCGCTGCCATTCATCTCCGGCATCCGCTGGTCAGAAATTATAACCGCTATGTCAGCTGTTGCTGCAATCAGCTTCAGCCCTTCGGCACCCGACCCGGCGCAGACGATCTTATACTGCTCACGGCGGAAGCAGCGCTTCAATGACTGCAGGATATTCTGCTCGTCATCAACCATGACTACGGTATACTGCGACATCACGTCGATCGCTTCGTTTTGGGTACTCATGCCGGATCCTCCTGACGCTCATGGATAGGCAGTGTGACGGAGAAGATAGTTCCTTTGCCCGGTTCACTTTCCACCGAAATTTCACCGCCATGTTTCTTGATGATGCTGTAGCTGATACTGAGGCCCAGACCGGTCCCCTTGCCAACCCCCTTGGTCGTGTAAAATGGTTCGAAGATCCGTTTTCTGACCTCTTCCGTCATCCCTTTTCCGGTATCTCGGACGCTCAGTACCACCGTGTCATCGACCTGACGCGTGGTAACGGTGATGGAGCCGTGGCTGTCGATGGAGTGGGCGGCATTTACCAGCAGATTGATGATGACCTGACTCAACTGATTGCTGGAACAGCTGATCTGCGGAATGTCACCCAGCTGCAGGTCGAGTTCGGCAACATACTTTATTTCATTACGCACAAGATTAACGGTGCTCCGGACACAATCATTCAGATCCGCCAGCTCGAAACTGCTGTCATCAGTCCGGGCAAAACCCTTCAGATCATGGACTATCTGTTTGACTCTGGTGGCTCCTTCGGATGACTCGGCAATCAACGGGGAGATATCCTCAAGGATGAACGCAATGTCCAGCTTCGTGGTCGCTTCCTCCAGCACGACAAGCTCTTGAACAGTGCCGTTCTTTTCAAGCAGGTCCTGAAAAAGCCGGTGGAACTCGCTCAGCGACTCTACATAGCCATTGAGCGTGACAAGATTGCTGGCGATAAACGCCATCGGATTGTTTATCTCATGGGCAACACCGGCAGCAAGCTGTCCGATGGAGGACATCTTGTCCTGATGCAGCAGCAGGATATCTTTTTCTCTGTTCTTGCCGACCTCTTCCGCAATCCGGATTTCCAACCGGTCGTTGAAAGAGTGTAACTGCTTTTCATTTTCAATCAGCTCCGCTTCAATCTGTTTGAGAGCGGTGATGTTTTCATGTGAAATCACCGCATACCTGACACCGGCGACGGTGAACGGGCTGATCGTACAAAGAAACCAGCGCTGTTCAGTGGGAGAGTGACAGGGATATTCCATGCGATGCCCGGATTTTGTTCCGCTTATGACAGCAGCAATTGCATCGAAAAAGTGTACATAATCGGTATCATCCTCTCCGCACGATTTTATGCAGACAGCCAGGTAATTGGTCCCGACACCGCAACTGCCAGGTGCGGCGCCGTTTTCAACGGCAAAACCGTCCCAGCTGCGATTGGTCAGTATTATTTCCCCCTGTCTGTCAATTACGCAGATGTGCGCCCCTAATCCGTCAAGCGTGGAATGAGTGAACAGTTCCTGTTCCTGCAGCTTTTGATAGTACGCCCTCAGTTCTTCGGCCTGCCTTTGCTGCTCCTGCTCCAGTTGTTTCTGCACACTGATATCCCGCAGGCTGCTATAGATGACCTGACGTCCCTGCATCTCAAAAGTAACAAGAGAAACATCCCCCCAAAATTGTGAACCGTCCCGTCGCTGGTGCAGCCATTCGAAGGTATGCGTACCGGAACAGTGCACCTTGGCAAATATTTCGACAGCACTCTCGGAGGAGAGCCGCCCGTCCGGCTGATACCGGGGAGAAAAATCCTCCGGGCGCCGGCCACATATCTCCTGACGGTCGCACTGCCACAACTGTTCAGTCGCTCTGTTGCAGTCAACGAATACACCGTCACACACAAGTATCTGGGGATCGGGAGAGTTCCGGAACATCTGCCTGAAACGCTCTTCACTCTCCTGCAGCTCATGCTTGATTCTTAATCGTTGGACGCAATCAAGCAGCGTGCGGAAAAAACAAGTAATGTCTAACGGCTTGGTGACATATTTATCTACACCAATGTCTATTGCCCGCTTCAGGTAACTTGCCTGTTCGAAGGCTGTTAACAAAATGATCGGTATAGACCGGTCCAGAGTGCGGATCTCAGCAGCCATGGTCAAGCCATCCATAACAGGCATATGTATGTCGGTTATGATGATGTCAGGTTGTTTGGTACGATATACTTCCAGCCCCTCTGCACCGTTTCGTGCCGTCAGCAGTAGCCCGCAAAACCGGGATAAATACTCGGTGGACATTTCAAATGTGATTTCTTCATCCTCGACAAACAAGATGGTAAGGTGTTGCAGAAATTCCCTGTCAAGCATTTCAGTATTCATGATGGGCACTCTCCCAGGGGAATGAGGATAGCAAATTCACACCCGCCTTCAATGTTGTGTACTTCAATCCGCCCTTGCATGTTGCGCTCGATGAGTGACTTTGAAATATAAAGATCGATGCCGCTTCCCGTACCCTTGGTGGTAAAATACGGATCGAAAATCCTGTCCAGTGTGTCAATCGGTATCCCGCCGCCGTTATCCCGCACAATGGTCACTGCCATGCCGTTACCCACTCCGCATGTAATGGTAATATGTCCTTCTGCCACGCCTGATGCGACAATGGCATCTCTGGCGTTATCCAGCAGATGCATCAGTATCTTGGAAAATTCATTGGGAAACCCGTACATGGTGATTTCATCCGACCCTTCGACGGATATGGAGATATTGTCGTTTTTGTAGGCCGCCTCAATCAATTTTGCCGTACGCATGGTCATCTTCGCTGCTGAAAAGGACTCCTTGATTATGTCCGGGCTGGTAAGGTCACGGATCTCACTGATGGTCTGCGATATTTCCTGAATCAGGCTACCAGCTGTGACTGCTGCTTTATTAAAATATTCGTCGGTGAGTGTGCGGTTCTGGTAGGTATGTGTAAGGTTGCCTATCAGTAAAGACAAGGCATTCAGGGGCTGACGCCAATGATGGGCAATGCTGCTGATCATATCACCCATGGCTGCATGACGGCTCTGGCTGATCAGCATCTGGTCTTTCCGGCGCAGTTCGGCAAGAGCTTCTTTAACCTGTATTTCCAATCGAACATTCAACTGATCAGCCATTTCCTTGTCATGCAATCCAAGAAGATGCTGGTCCCACAGGATTGCATTACGCTGAATCTTCCGAACGGCAAACCACGAAAGGAAGATTACGACCAGCAGTGCTCCGCAGAGGCAATACACTTCGAAGTACCAGAGCTTGAGAATCTCTTCGAGGCTTTGTCCGATTATTATGATAAACGGATATGGCGTAATGCGGGCAAACGAACTGATTCTCCAGGTATTATCCGTGGGGGAGAAGAGCTTGAGAGTGCCGTTCCCGGCACCGCTTTCGAGGGCGGCAAGGAGTTGCGGCGGAGTGTTACCCGGTTTCCCGATATCCACCTCGCTGCCGGGAAAATCAGGAAAACGGGTCAGGAAGCCCATATCAGAACTGCGCAGGACAATGGAGCCGCCCGGACCGGTATTGACACGGGAAAAAATGTTCCGGATAGTTTGCAAATGGTAGGCGACAGAGACAACTCCGGCAAATGAGCCATTTTCGTTGTTCATGCGCCGTGTGAAGTAAATGTTCCAGGCATTATTCAGCATGCCCTTGAGTGGTTTGGATACTAAAAGATGTGAGTCAGGACTGTTCTTTGCCTCAATAAAATAGTCCCGGTGTGCTATGTTAAGTGAGTCCTGTGGATCAATCCCCTGCACAACATTCCCGTCAGCATCCGCAATGTGCATAAATTCAATGTGAGTGTCGAGTAATGCGCTGAATTTGCGAAAATGTGTGCGTATATCTGCTTCCGACTGATGGTTCTGATTCTTCAGCAGGAGGTACTCACTGGTCGTGGCTTGCATTATCCGGTCAGAGACAGCAATGTCCAAGCGGATATGCTCCTGAAGAGCAGCAACCAGATTCTTTGAGTTTAATCCGGCTTCTTCGATATTCCGCATGCGACTGTATATGATAAATAGCACCATGAGAGTGGTCAGCAGAAGTATGCCACCAAGCCAGAGTGTAACTATTTGCTTCTTCACATTTTTCATGTATGGAGTCCCTTCAGGTTAGTGGTTTGCAGAGAACCGTTACGGTTATTGAAGGAGGGAGGCGTTACAATAAGTCTCCTCTGTTTTTAGCTGGATATTACGATCGGCATTTCCGGCTTCAGTTTTTTCAGTTTGCCAAATAATTCATAACCATCCATTACCGGCATCTGGATGTCGGTAATGACTATATCCGGACAATGCTCCCGATAGGCATCCAGTCCCTCAGCGCCGTTTTTAGCGGTGATCAGCACTCCGACGAGACGCGTCAGGAATTCGCTGAATATTTCGCGGGTAAGTTCTTCATCTTCAACGTATAACAGGGTGAGACTTTTCAGATGGTCCCGTTCCGGCGAAGCATTGTTCATGAATGTGATCCTTTTTTGCAACTACTCAGGTCAAAAGATTAAAAGCCACCTAACGCAAAGACGCCAAGTTGCAAAGACGCAAAGAACGTCAAAAGTAAAGAATTATTGTTTTATCCCAAAGACTTTTGTAGTTTATTCCTGGTTTTCTTTGCGTCTTTACGTCTTTGCGTTAATGCTTTTGACTTGGAATTTTATCGTTGTTGAGCTTTTTAGGGATGTGGCATTTACAAAATACCATTTAAAATCGTAGGGGCGTATTGCATACGCCCTGTCTGGATGAACAATAATGCCCGTTATTGGTGATTAACACGACAGGGCGCAAGCATTGCGCCCCTACGAAAATCGGTAAATCAACACATTCTACATTCCTTATTTGATAGTGCTGAGTAGTGATCCTTTTTTTGACGACGGTATGAGCTCCTGAATTTTCCGCAACAGCTCATACGGCAGGATCGGCTTTGTAATTATTTCAACATCAGCGCCAAGCACTCCTTCACGCTCGATAATATCGCTGGCATGGCCGCTGACAAAGATGAATTTCACGCTGTCTGACATCGCTCTCATTTCTTCGCTTGCAGCTTTTCCGCTTTTTTTGGGCATGACGATGTCAGTAATCACCAGCTCAATTTCGTTGTATCGGGCGGCAAACCTGTCCACGGCATCCTGGCCATCTTCGGCGGTAATAACCGTATAACCGGCCCGAGTCAAAAATTCCTCGATGGCGTCACGCGTATCGGCATCATCTTCGCCCACCAGAATGGTCCCTGACGCCTTCTCTGCCTGAAGGCTGTGTTCTGTGGGCTCTTCGTCAATCTCTCCGGCGTCCGCCAGCGGCAGATAGAGCTGAAAGACGCTCCCTCTGCCCGGTTCACTCTGCAGGTCGATAAAACCGCCATGCTGTTTGATGATACCCATCACCATCGACAAGCCGAGACCGGTGCCCTTGCCGACCTCTTTGGTGGTAAAGAACGGATTGAATACTTTCTGTTTTGTCTGTTCATCCATGCCGTGGCCGTTGTCAGTGACCGTAATAATGGCGTAACGGCCGAGCGTTCCATAGCCGTGGGTGGCAACGAACCGTGTATCCATGCTTCCGGCAGCTGTGGCAATGGTAAATGCTC
>Ga0194059_1001058_pt1 | contig 12072 bp, 7 predicted proteins | sample SepL6211m_MetaG_FD_163426 | JGI IMG/M metagenome (GOLD analysis project Ga0194059, IMG submission 163426) | Anoxic zone freshwater microbial communities from boreal shield lake in IISD Experimental Lakes Area, Ontario, Canada - Sep2016-L626-11m | ecosystem: Environmental > Aquatic > Freshwater >... | reverse complement strand
ACTTGCCATCGCGCGCCTTCTTGGCCAGTTCGCTCATCTCCTGCGAAATCTGGAAGATGCCCTTCTTGTCAACGTCCCTGATCACCGGCACCATCAGCCCGTTCGGTGTATCGGCAGCAAAGCCGATATGGAAGTACTGCTTGAGGACGAGCTGCTCGCCATCGATGCTGGCGTTGAAATCCGGGAACTTCTTGAGCGCTGCAACGCAGGCCTTGATCAGGAAAGCCAGCATGGTCACCTTGATGCCCGATTTCTCGTTCTCCTTGTTCGTCGCAACGCGGAAAGCTTCCAGATCGGTAATGTCCGCATCGTCATGGTTGGTGACATGCGGGATCATGACCCAGTTGCGGTGCAGGTTGGCGGCACTGATCTTCTTGATGCGCGAGCGGTCCTTGCGCTCAATCGGACCAAACTTGGCAAAGTCCACCACCGGCCAGGGCAGCAGACCCAAAGCCGCACCGTCACTACCGCCAGCGCTCTTGCTCTGCGCCGCAGCCGCCACCGTCAGAACGGCTCCGCTCATGACCGAGCGTGTGAAGGCTTGCACATCGGCTTCGGTGATGCGGCCTTTCGGACCGCTGCCTTTGACTTCGTTCAGGGGCACACCCAACTCGCGCGCGAACTTGCGCACCGAGGGCGAAGCGTGGGGCAGCTGCAGCTGCAATGCAGTCGGGTTGTGCGCCGGCAATGGCGGGGCTGCGCTTTCCTGTGCGACAAGTGCTGGCGCCACTGGAGCCGGAGCCGCAACCGGGGCTGTCGGCACGACCGGGGTTGGGGAAGCTGACACCGGCGCAGTTGCAGGGGCAATAGCCGCCACCGCTGCCGCGCCTTCCAGGATCGCCAGCAGATCTCCGATGTTGACCTTGTCGCCCACCTTGACCTTGAGCTCCTTGAGTACACCGGCATGGCTGGACGGAATCTCCATCGCCGCCTTATCGGACTCGACCGTGACGAGCGACTGTTCGAGCCGGATGTTGTCACCCGGCTTGACCATGATCTCGATCACAGCCACATCCTTGAAGTCGCCGATGTCCGGGACCTTGATTTCAATTAAAGACATGCGTGACTCCTCAGGCGTACAGCGGGTTGATCTTGTCGGTCTGGATGCCGTAACGGCGAATCGCTTCTGTGACCTTGGCGACAGGCAGCTTGCCGTCTTCGCTCAAGGCCTTGAGGGCGGCCAGCACGATGTAGTGACGGTTGATCTCGAAGTGCTCACGCAATTTGGATCGGAAATCACTGCGGCCAAAACCGTCGGTGCCAAGTACCTTGTAGCCGCGACCCTTGGGAATGAAGGAGCGGATCTGCTCGGCGTAGGCCTTCATGTAGTCGGTCGAAGCCACCACGGGGCCGGCGTGTTTTTCCAACTGCTGGCTGACAAAGGCCACGCGCGGCGCTGCTTGCGGATGCAGCAGATTGTGGCGCTCGCAGTCCTGTCCATCGCGCGCCAGTTCGTTGAAGCTCGGGCAACTCCAGACATCGGCGACAACACCCCAATCGGCCGCCAGCAATTCCTGCGCAGCGATCGACTCACGCAGGATGGTGCCGGACCCCAGCAACTGCACACGCAGTGCCGGTGCGCCCTTGGACTGCACATTGCTTCCCGGCTTGCAAAGGTACATGCCTTTGATGATCTGCTCTTCGGTACCTGCAGCCAGGCCCGGCATGGCGTAGTTTTCGTTGAGCAGGGTGATGTAGTAGAAAACGTTGTCCTGCTTCTCTACCATGCGTTTCAGGCCATGGTGCAGGATGACGCCGACTTCGTGCGCAAACGTCGGGTCATAACTGATGCAGTTCGGAATCGTGCCGGCCATGATGTGGCTGTGGCCATCCTCGTGTTGCAAGCCTTCGCCGTTGAGCGTGGTGCGCCCCGACGTGCCGCCGAGCAGAAAGCCGCGCGCCTGCATGTCGCCGGCTGCCCAGGCCAGGTCGCCAATGCGCTGAAAGCCGAACATCGAGTAATACACATAGAACGGCAGCATGATGCGGTTGTTCGTGCTGTAGCTGGTAGCCGCCGCAATCCAGCTCGCCATGCCGCCGGCCTCGTTGATGCCTTCCTGCAGGATCTGACCGGCCTTGTCTTCGCGGTAGTACATGACCTGGTCCTTGTCCACCGGCGTGTACTGCTGGCCCTGCGGGTTGTAAATACCGATCTGGCGGAACAAACCCTCCATGCCAAAGGTGCGCGCCTCGTCCACCAGAATCGGTACCACGCGCGGGCCCAGCGCCTTGTCACGCAACAGGGTGGTCAAAAAACGTACGTAGGCCTGCGTCGTCGAGATCTCGCGACCCTCGGCGGTGGGCTCGATCACCGACTTGAAAATGTCGAGTGCCGGCACCGTGAACTGCTCGTCGGCCTTGGTACGACGGTGCGGCAGGTAGCCGCCGAGCGCCTGTCGACGCTCGTGCAGGTAGCGCATCTCTGGCGTGTCGTCAGCCGGCTTGTAAAACGGAATGTCGGCGATCTGACTGTCGGGCACCGGAATGTTGAACCGGTCGCGGAAGATCTTGATGTCCTCATCAGTCAGCTTCTTGGTCTGGTGCACATTGTTCTTGCCCTCGCCGCTCTTGCCCATGCCAAAGCCCTTGACGGTCTTGATCAGCAGCACGGTGGGCTGCCCCACATGCTTCACGGCAGCGTGGTAAGCAGCGTAAACCTTTTGCGGGTCATGACCACCCCGGCGCAGAGCCCAGATGTCGTCATCGCTCATCTTGGCCACCATCTCCGCTGTCTTGGGATCGCGACCAAAGAAATGCTCGCGAACATAGGCGCCGTCGTTGGCTTTGAAGGACTGGTAGTCGCCATCCAGCGTGTCCATCATCAGCTTGCGCAGGGCACCTTCCTTGTCACGCGCCAGCAGGGGATCCCATTCGCTGCCCCATAACAACTTGATGACATTCCAGCCGGCGCCACGGAACTCGCCTTCGAGCTCCTGGACGATCTTGCCGTTTCCACGCACCGGCCCATCAAGCCGCTGCAGATTGCAGTTAATAACAAAAATCAGGTTATCCAGATTCTCACGCGCGGCAAGGCCAATGGCACCGCGACTCTCGACCTCGTCCATCTCGCCGTCGCCGCAGAACACCCAGACCTTGCGGTTCGCGGTATCGGCAATGCCGCGTGCCTGCAGGTACTTCAGGAAGCGTGCCTGGTAGATTGCCATCAGAGGCCCAAGCCCCATCGAAACCGTCGGAAACTGCCAGAACTCCGGCATCAGTTTGGGGTGCGGATAGCTCGACAGCCCCTGGCCACCGACTTCCTGGCGGAAATGGAGCAGTTGCTCTTCAGTCAAGCGCCCTTCCATGTAGGCGCGCGCATAGACGCCCGGCGCCACATGGCCCTGAATGTAGAGGCAGTCGCCGCCGTGGTTTTCACTCTCGGCGTGCCAGAAATGGTTGAAGCCGGCGCCAAACATGTGCGCCAACGAGGCGAAGGAACCGATGTGGCCACCCAGGTCGCCGCCATCCACCGGGTGATGGCGATTGGCTTTGACCACCATCGCCATCGCATTCCAGCGCATGTAGGCACGCAGACGCTCCTCGATTTCGATATTGCCAGGGCAGCGCTCTTCCTGGTCGGTGGCGATGGTGTTGACATAAGCCGTGTTGGCAGAAAACGGCCGGTCAATGCTGCTCTGGCGAGCGTGATCAAGCAACTGTTCAAGCAAAAAGTGAGCGCGCTCTGGCCCCTCGCTTTGGATGACGGCTGACAACGCATCCAACCACTCGCGTGTTTCCTGCTGATCCGCGTCACGCGCGGCTGAACCGACCGAATTCTCGGGAACTGCTGACATGCTTGTCTCCTGTGTAATGGTGTAATTTAGTGCAGTTCGGCAATTCTCTCACAGTTTTTCAAATATTTCAAATAGTGCTATTTGATTTTGTTATATGAAATTCATTGAATTGCCTTGTTTGCGAGCTGGCCGGACTGATGGCCCACTCACCTACACTTGATGCCATGCCACTGCCCGGTCCTGCTGCCTTGCCAAGTTCGATGAAGCTGCCACTGCTGGCGCGCTGGCGCCGCTGGTGGCGGCGCCAGACACCGCAGCGCCAGGACCGCTTTGCCATGCTGGCGCCGCTGGCAGCCGTGCTGCTGTTTCTGGCCGCCATCGTGACTGCCTTTGGCTATTTGCGGCTGGAAGAAATCGACCGCGAACAAGAGGCTGTCAAACGCGATGTCGAATACACGCAGCAGCGCCTGCGCCTGCGCCTGCTGGAGCGACAGGAGCAACTGATGCGCGTCGGCCGCGAACTCGCCAACCATGAGATCGATGCCGATGACTTCCAGGGTCGCGCCGAAACCTTGATCAGCCGTTACCCCGAGCTACAAAGTCTGAGCTGGATTGATGAGCGACGCCGCATCAAAGCCATCGTCGATACCGGCAATCTGACGAGCAGCCAGTTGCGCATTGTCGGCAGTGTCTTCAATATGGGTGACACAGAAAGCGCCTTCAGTCTGGCGCGCGATCTGCAACAGCCCATTTACGCCCAGCGCGCGGCCACGCCCGACGGTTCTGCCACACTGCAACTGCACATTCCCTTGAGCGAAGGCGCGCGGTTTTCCGGCGTGGTGCTGGCGGAGTACTCGGTCGACGGCTTGTTTCGCTATGGCGTACCGGCTGAGGTGACAGCGCGCTACGCCGTCTCGCTGCACGACGCCAGGGGCGGCTTGCTGGCGGGCACTACGATTCCGACGCGCAACCCGGCCACCCGCTTGCTGCCGTGGGACAGCCCGGTCAATGCCTACGAAGTTCCGGTTTCTCCGGTTGGCAACGGCTTGATGATTCGCGGCGAAGCCTATCGAACTTCGCTCGGTGTCATCGGCAGCGGTCTGTTCTGGCTGGTGACGGCCCTGAGCGCGATGACGGCCTGGATGCTGATCGCCAATTGGCGCCACACGCGCCGACGCATGCAGGCACAACAGGCGCTGGTGTCGGAAACCGTGTTCCGCCGGGCTATGGAAAATTCCATGCTCACAGGAATGCGCGCGCTCGATCTGCAAGGGCGAATCACCTACGTCAATGCGGCGTTTTGCAAGATGACGGGCTGGAGCGAATCGGATCTGGTAGGTCGCACCGCACCGTTTCCGTACTGGCCAGAGGCCGATCGGGACTCTCTGAACTCGCGGCTGGAAGAAGAACTGGCAGGCAAGATTCTGCCCAGCGGCGTGCAGTTCCGGGTCAAGCGAAAGGACGGCACCCTGTTTGACGCCCGGCTCTACGTCTCGCCCCTGGTCGACGCCCACGGCGTGCAGAGCGGATGGATGACCTCCATGACCGACATCACCGAGCCGAACCGGATTCGGGATCAATTGTCGGCCTCACACGAACGCTTCACCACCGTGCTTGAAGCGCTGGACGCTTCGATTTCCGTGGCGCCGCTGGGCAGCGACGAACTGCTGTTTGCCAACAAGCTGTACCGTCTTTGGTTCGGCACCCAGGCCGGCGGGCACTTACAGCTGGTGGCCGAAGCCGGTGTGCCGGCAACGTCACCCACCGACGAAACGCTGGACGATGTCGACGTTTTTGCCGGTCTGCCAACCAACTCCCTGCCCGACAGCGAAGCCGAGAGTTCTGAAATCTACCTCGACGCCCTTGGCAAATGGCTGGAAGTTCGCACGCGCTACCTGAGCTGGGTCGATGGCCGGCTGGCACAGATGGTGATTGCCACTGACATCACGGCGCGCCGCATCGCCGAAGCGCAGTCGGCAGCCCAGACGGAGCGCGCCCAGAACGCCAGCCGCCTGATCACCATGGGTGAGATGGCTTCGAGCGTGGCGCACGAACTCAATCAGCCGCTGACCGCCATCAACAACTACTGCAACGGCATGGTCTCGCGCATCAAGAGCGGGCATATCAGCGACGAGGACCTGCTCGGCGCACTGGAAAAGACGGCGCGCCAGGCACAGCGCGCGGGCCAGATCATTCAGCGCATCCGTTCCTTCGTCAAGCGCAGCGAGCCCAATCGTTCGCTGTCGGAAGTCTCGAGCATGGTCGAGGAAGCGCTTGAACTTGCCGAGATCGAGATGCGCCGGCGCAATGTCCGCTTGACGCATTACCTGGCACCGCGTCTGCCGCCCTTGCTGGTGGACCCGATCCTGATCGAGCAGGTGCTGGTGAACCTGTTGAAGAACGCAGCCGATTCCATTGACTCTGCACAGCGTCCCACGGCCGAGCGCAGCGTCAGGTTGCGCGTGACGCCGAGTCAGGTCGATGACAAGCCGGTGATCGAATTCACCGTCGTTGACTCCGGCCATGGCCTCTCGCCCGAAGTCATGCAGCGGCTCTACGAGTCCTTCTATTCAACCAAGGCGGACGGCATGGGCATCGGCCTGAGCCTGTGCCGCTCAATCGTAGAATCGCATTTGGGCCGAATGAAAGCAGAGAACATCTACAATGGAGCCGAAGTCACAGGGTGCTGTTTTTCATTCTGGATTCCGGCGACGGAACCAGGCTCATCGGCTGCACCGCTAACGCTCAGATAACCAAGGACTCCAGGGTCAATCCGGGATAAAGCATGAGTTTGATACCGAAAAAAGGCACGATTTACGTCGTTGACGACGACGAGGCAGTGCGCGATTCGCTTCAGTGGCTGCTGGAAGGCAAGGAATACCGCGTGCGCTGCTTTGACTCCGCCGAGTCTTTTCTCAGCCGCTACGATGCGCGCGAAGTGGCCTGTCTGATCGTCGATATCCGCATGGGTGGCATGACCGGCCTGGAATTGCAAAATCGCCTGATCGAAGCCCGCTCGCCTCTTCCCATTGTCTTCATCACCGGTCACGGCGACGTTCCGATGGCGGTCGACACCATGAAGAAGGGCGCCATGGATTTCATCCAGAAGCCCTTCAAGGAAGACCAGTTGGTGACCCTGGTGGAGCGCATGCTGGACCAGGCCAAAGAAACCTTTGCCGAACACCAGAGCGCGGCCAACCGTGGCGCACTGATGGCCCGCTTGACCTTGCGCGAAGCTCAGGTGCTCGAACGCATCGTTGCGGGACGTCTGAACAAGCAGATTGCAGACGATCTCGGCATCAGCATCAAGACGGTGGAAGCGCACCGCGCCAACATCATGGAAAAGCTCAACGCCAACACCGTCGCCGATCTCCTGAAGATTGCCTTGGGGCAAGCTGCTGGCAAAGCCTGAAGCGGCCTACGCTGGTCATGAACCCGGCAGCGTCACTGCGAGCGAAGCGCGGCAGTCCATGCATGGATTGCCACAGGCCTTCGCAATGACCCAGTCGATGATTCTTTTGTCGAACCGAACCAAGCAAAACTATGACGAACCAAGAAAACCAGCGTGGCCAGATCATTGATGGCGTCGCCCTCTCGGCCCGCTTGCGCAGCGAAGTCGCAGCGCGCGTACAGGCGCTCAAAGCGCGCGGCCGCAGCGCCGGACTGGCGGTGATACTGGTCGGCGACGATCCGGCCAGCGCCGTCTATGTGCGCAACAAGGTCAAGGCGTGCGCCGACACCGGCGTCCACTCCATTTTCGAAAAATACGAGGCCACGCTGCCAGAGGCCGATCTGCTAGCGCGCATCGCCGCACTCAATGCAGATCCTTCGGTGCACGGCATTCTGGTGCAGATGCCACTGCCCAAACATATCAACCCGCACAAGGTGATTGAAGCCATTGCCACCAGCAAAGACGTGGACGGCTACGCCACCCTGTCGGCGGGTGAGCTCATGACCGGTGCGCCCGGCTTTCGGCCCTGCACGCCCTACGGCTGCATGAAATTGATAGAGAGCACGGGCGTTGATCTGCGTGGCAAGCACGCGGTCGTGATCGGTCGCAGCAACACGGTGGGCAAGCCGATGGCGCTGCTGCTGCTGCAAGCCAACGCCACCGTCACGGTTTGTCACAGTGCCACGGCCGACATCGGTCAGCACACCAGGCAAGCCGACATCGTTGTCGCCGCCGTGGGAAAGCGCAATGTGCTGACAGCCGACATGGTCAAGCCCGGTGCGATCGTGATTGACGTTGGCATGAACCGCAACCCCGAAGGCAAGCTCTGCGGTGACGTGGACTTTGCTGGCGTCAAGGAACTCGCCAGTTTCATCACGCCGGTGCCCGGCGGCGTAGGCCCGATGACCATCACCATGCTGCTGGTCAACACGCTGGAAGCCGCTGAGAGAGCTGGATGAAAAGCAATCCCCTGCTCTCCTTTGACGATCTGCCGCTGTTTGATCAGATCCGGCCCGAGCATGTCGCGCCGGCCATCGAACACTTGCTGGCACAGGCTGATGCCTCACTGGAAACGGTGACGGCAAGCGCCTTTGCCGCAGAGTGGAACGCCATCACCCGTGTGCTGGACGTAGCGGTTGAAAAACTGAGCCGCGCCTGGGGCACGGTGAACCACCTCAAGAGCGTTGCCGATGCGCCCGAACTGCGCGCCGCCTACAACCTGGTCTTGCCCAAAGTCACCGAGTTCTTCACGCGCCTGGGTTCGGACCAGCGCCTCTATGCCAAGTACAAACAGATTGAGCCGGGCACGCTGACGACCGAGCAGCGCCAGGCCCACAAGAACGCCCTGCGCAACTTTGTGCTCGGTGGTGCAGAACTGGTTGGTGCCCAGCGGGAACGCTTTGCGGCCATCCAGGAGCGCCTGGCCGAGTTGAGCCAGAAGTTCAGCGAAAACGCGCTCGACGCCACCGATGCCTTTGCCTATTACGCCGATGCAGCCGAACTCGCTGGCGTGCCGGCCGATGTCCAACAGGTTGCGCTGGCGCTGGCGAAGGCCGAGGGCAAGGAAGGCTTCAAGCTGACACTCAAGATGCCCTGCTATCTGCCGGTGATGCAGTTTGCCAGCAGCAGCGCGCTGCGCCAGAAGTTGTACCGCGCTTATGTCACCCGCGCTTCCGACCAGGCCGAGATCGCGCCGGAGAAGTTCGACAACTCTGCCCTGATTGCAGAGATCCTGAGCTTGCGCCGCGAAGAAGCGGCTTTGCTGGGGTACAACAATTACGGCGAACTGTCACTGGTCCCCAAGATGGCCGAGTCGCCGCAGCAGGTCATTGCTTTCCTGCGCGATCTGTCGGGCCGCGCACGAGCCTTTGCCGAACGGGACGTGGCTGATATGCGGGACTATGGCGCAAAGCATCTGCAGCTGAACGACCCGCAGCCCTGGGACTGGCCTTTTATCGGCGAAAAACTGAAAGAAGCGCGTTACGCCTTCAGCGAGCAGGAAGTCAAGCAGTACTTTGCGGCACCGAAGGTACTGGCCGGATTATTCAAAATCGTGGAGACCCTGTTTGATGTCAGCATCCGCCAGGACCAGGCACCGGTCTGGAATGCAGGGGTCGGGTTTTACCGGATGGAGCGTGCCGGCGCACTGCTTGGCCAGTTCTATCTGGACCCGGCAGCACGCACTGGCAAACGCGGTGGCGCCTGGATGGATGACGTGCGCACACGCTGGCTGCGCCCCGACAGCCGCCAATTGCAGACGCCGGTGGCGCACCTGGTCTGCAACTTCGCCGACGCCGTCGGTGACAAGCCCGCGTTGCTGACGCACGACGACGTTACCACCCTGTTTCACGAATTCGGGCACGGCCTGCACCACCTCTTGACCCAGGTCGAGGAACTCGATGTGTCGGGCATCAGCGGCGTCGAATGGGACGCCGTCGAACTGCCGAGCCAGTTCATGGAGAACTTCTGCTGGGAGTGGGATGTGCTGCGCCACATGACAGCCCACGTCGATAGCGGTCAATCCTTGCCGCGCGACTTGTTCGACAAGATGCTGGCTGCGAAGAACTTCCAGAGCGGCCTGCAAACCCTCAGGCAGATCGAATTCGCCCTGTTTGACATGTTGCTGCACACCTCGCATGATCCGGCCACCGACCTCATGACCCTGCTGCGCCAGGTTCGCTCTGAAGTGGCTGTGTTGCCGTCGCCAGAGTGGAGCCGCACAGCCCATACGTTTGGTCACATTTTTGGTGGCGGCTATGCTGCGGGTTACTACAGTTACAAGTGGGCCGAGGTGCTGAGCGCCGATGCCTACGCAGCCTTTGAAGAAAGTATGGGCTCAGACGGTTTACCGAATGTCGAAACTGGTAGAAAATTCCGCCAGTGCATTCTGGAAGTCGGAGGTAGCCGGGAGGCCATGGACTCGTTCAAGGCTTTTCGCGGACGCGAGCCCCAACTCGACGCACTGCTGCGACATCAGGGCATGAGCACGAAGAACTGAAGAGGTCGATTTTGAAAATCAAGAATCCATCCCGCAAGCCAGGCGCGCGAATCCTCAGCGCATCACTTTGTGGCAGCGTCTGCCTTGCGGCGCTGCTGCTGGCGGGCGCCACGCAGGCGCAGACAATTTACCGGGTGGTCGGCGCTGATGGCCGCGTCACCTTCTCTGACAAGCTTCCCGTCGCCACCGACAACGCGACGGTGCTGGGGGCCGGCGGCCGAGCACTGGCCGTCACGGCAGTAGCGCTGCCTGTGGAGCTGAGGCAGGTTGCCGGCAAGTACCCGGTCACGCTCTACACATCGAGCAACTGCGCTCCCTGCAATTCGGGTCGCGAGTTGCTGACCGGTCGTGGCATTCCTTTCGCCGAGAAAACAGTGAGCAGCGCTGACGACAGCGACGCATTGCAGCGCATCAGCGGCGGCACTTCGCTGCCTTTTCTGACCATAGGCAGCCAGCAGATCAAGGGCTACTCTGACGCTGAATGGACGCAGTTTCTGGATGCTGCCGGTTACCCGAAAACCTCGGTACTGCCGGCCAGCTACCGCGCGCCGCCGGCGACGCCGCTGGTAGTGGCACAGAAAGCGGCAGCGCCCGCCAGTGAAGCGCAAGCGCCACGCGATCCGGTTGTAGAACCGAGCGCCGCACCGCCCAATCCGGCAGGTATCCGCTTCTGATCAGACAGCCCCATTCGTGTTGGGGCCAGAGCTGAAGGTCATCGTCTTGACACCCTCCGGTGTGGCCAGCAGGCAGACTTGCGCTTTCTGGAAGGCAAATACACCTACCGTCACGACGCCGGGCCACTGACTGACCTCAGACTCAAACGCCAGCGGATCGCTGATCTGCAAACCGGCCACATCCAGAATGAACTGGCCGTTGTCGGTGACCAGAGGCTGTCCGTCTTTCAGGCGTACGCTGGAGGTGCCGCCGAGCGCTGCAAACTGACGCGTGATGCGCTGCACCGCCATCGGGATCACTTCCACCGGCACCGGAAATTTGCCCAGACGCTGGACCAGCTTGGACTCGTCCACAATGCAGACAAACCTAGTGGATTGTGCTGCCACAATTTTCTCGCGCGTCAGCGCAGCGCCGCCACCCTTGATCATGTTGCCCTGATGGTCGATCTCATCGGCGCCGTCGATATAGACCGACAGCCGCTCGACTTGATTGGAGTCGAACACCGCAATCCCCAGCGCCTGCAGGCGCTGCGTGCTGGCCACTGAACTCGAGACAGCGCCCTTGATCTGGTCCTTCATGGACCCCAGCGCGTCAATGAATTTGTTGACGGTGGAGCCCGAGCCAACCCCGACAATCTCACCCGGCACCACAAATTGCAGCGCGGCCTGGCCGACCATGGCCTTGAGTTCATCTTGTGTCAAAGTGGTGATGCCGGAAGTTGCTTGCTGTGTCATCTGGGAAAATCAGTCAGGTTAGTTGAATACGTTGCAGGAATTATCCAATGTCTCTCGTCCCCTATGCGCTGGCGCGCCGATTTTTATTTAGCCTGGATCCCGAGACGGCGCACGAGTTGACGCTGCACGCCCTGGCCGGCACGCAAGGCACGCCCTTCCAACTGGCTTACAAGTCGAGCCGGGTGGAGGACCCGATCAAGCTGGCTGGGTTGACTTTCCCGAACCGCGTCGGCCTGGCCGCTGGCCTGGACAAGAATGCCCGCTGCATCGACGCGCTGGCGGCCATCGGCTTCGGCTTTGTTGAAGTGGGCACGGTGACGCCGCTACCGCAAAGCGGTAACCCGAAACCACGCATGTTCCGCCTACCGCAGCAGCAGGCCCTGATCAACCGCCTGGGCTTCAACAACGAGGGGCTGGATGCTTTTATTGCCAACGTCAAACGCTCTGCCCTGTACCAGGAGCGGCAGAGCCGCGCGACAC
>Ga0194059_1001055_pt1 | contig 12088 bp, 12 predicted proteins | sample SepL6211m_MetaG_FD_163426 | JGI IMG/M metagenome (GOLD analysis project Ga0194059, IMG submission 163426) | Anoxic zone freshwater microbial communities from boreal shield lake in IISD Experimental Lakes Area, Ontario, Canada - Sep2016-L626-11m | ecosystem: Environmental > Aquatic > Freshwater >... | reverse complement strand
ATCTATTTGTGAATTCCACTCTCGTGGCGGGGTTGGTCGCAGATGCAATTCAGATTGCGGCGAAAGGCGTCTGGCTGCAATTGGAAGTTATTGATGAAGCTGCCGTAGAAAAGGCAAGAGCAGCCGGCTTGCTCACGGTGATGGACCACTGTCCAGCTATCGAATATGCAAAGAAGAGTTAGAAACCAGTCTTATTCTCGCGGCGCGCTTTGAGCGAAGCACCTTTCGCGACTGCCTCGTCATGAAGGTCGCCTGCGTACTTGGCTAGCGTTGCCTGAAGGGCAGCGTCAGAGATGCTCAAGATTCTGGCCGCTAATAACCCGGCATTCTTAGCATTACCAATCCCCACAGTGGCCACGGGAATTCCGCCAGGCATCTGCACAATGCTGAGCAACGAATCCATTCCATCTAAATCTTTAAGCGGTACGGGAACACCAATCACGGGAAGTGTTGTGACAGATGCCAACATGCCAGGGAGATGAGCCGCGCCTCCTGCACCAGCGATGATCACGCGATATCCCGCCGAGAGTGCTTCCTTGCCAAAAGCCATCATCTCTTCTGGCATGCGATGGGCAGAGAGCACTGAAACGTCATGCGCGATGCCCAATTCCTTGAGAATGTTGGCGGCCGCTTCCATCACCGGCCAATCCGAATCGGAGCCCATCACGATCGCTACAGGTGGCTTACTCATCGTGCTCTCCTGCTCTGCCGGCAAAGAATTCGGTTGCATGAAGGGCCCGCGCGCTCAGGCGCTTCGTATCTTCACCCAACAAGGTGACGTGCCCTACTTTACGACCAGGTCGCACCTCTTTCCCATAGAGGTGGACTTTGAGTCCAGGGTCGCGTGCAAAGAGGTGGAGGAAAGCGCGATGTAGATCTGCCTTATCCCCGCCCAAGATATTTCCCATCACCACGTGCCTAGCCCTCATATCGGTTGCCCCCAAAGGAAGGTCCAACACCGCACGAAGATGCTGTTCAAATTGTGAAGTGATCGCGCCTTCGATGCTCCAATGTCCGGAGTTATGTGGGCGCATCGCTAATTCATTTACTAAGAGACGCTCCCCCACAACGAACATCTCGACTGCCATGACACCCACGACTCCTGTCTGCTCGGCGATAGTGAGCGCAATTGACTGCGCTTTGCCGGCTACTTCATCTGAAAGATGGGAAGCCGGCGTCACCGTTTGCACACAGATGCCATTTTCTTGAATTGTTTCCGTCACCGCCCACACTGCCGCTTGTCCATGCGGCGAGCGCGCTACCAATACTGAAATTTCTGCATCGAAAGGAACTAATTCTTCAAGAAGCAACCCGCCATGCTTGAGTAATTCTGAGAGTTCGGAGTCACTCTCCACCCGCCACACGCCCTTACCGTCATACCCGCCAATCAACGACTTTGCGATACAAGGAAAACCGAAATCGCGAGCTTCATCGATATCGGCCACTTGTTTCCAACGCGGCGAGAGTTCGGGTGCTACGAGTTCGCGCATCTTGACTTTCTCCTGGGCGTACTGAAGTGCGTTGGGACCGGGTTGCAGTTTTGCTTCCATCCCTTCGCTTGCCAGTCGACGAAGCAGAGCGTTAGGCACATGCTCATGGTCGAAGGTGACTACATCGCAACTAGAAACAAAGGCCCGTAACGTTTCGTAATCGCGGAAATCTCCCACCACAACATCAGAAATTACTTGAGTGGCACACTCGTGCGCTGATTCCGCCAAAAGCCGAATGTGAATCCCGAGCGCCCCTGCGGGCGCGGCCATCATCCGAGCGAGCTGACCCCCACCGATAACGCCCACGATCGGTGGCGTACTTTGGCGAGACGTCATGCCCCCAGCCTACGGGCGCTAGGCTCCACTTCGTGTTGAAGAAGCGAGCCCTGGAAGTACTCCAGTTTGGCGTGGTGGGCGGCATTGCCTATGTGGTGAATTTCGCCGCATTCAACTTCCTCGTACATACATCTCAGGCCCCGCTTGCCGCACATCCTGTGCTTGGCCTCGTACTGGCTGGCGTCATCTCCACCGCGGTGGCGTTTGCTGGAAATCGAATCTTCACCTGGAGTCATCGAAAAACTTCTTCGCTAGGCAGAGAAATAACCATTTTCCTCACGCTCAATGCCATCGGTGTGGCAATTGCTGCGGGCACCTTGGGAATCTCTCGCTACGTGCTCCACTTTGATTCGGGGTTAGCCGACAACCTCAGCGGAAATGTCATTGGCGTAGGGCTAGGTACCATCTTCCGTTACTGGAGTTATGGCAAATTTGTTTTTACCGGAGATGGAAAACATCACCAGCGGTAAGAACGTGATCTCCCGCATCGTTGCTAATCAGCAGTGCTCCAGTTGAATTAATTCCAACCGCGGTACCCACGATGGACTCTCCTTTGACCATTTCTGCGCGCACTCTCGAACCGATTGTCGATGAGAGAGCTTTGTAGCGGTCAAGAAATTCTCCACCCTCAATCGATGTCAACTCGGAAAAGCGTTGAACGATTTCAGCGATGAGTACCTCGCGTGGAGGTGCTTCGTCGCGCTCCATCACAATTGAAGTAGCACGCTCGTCGGGCTTCTCGGCATCCGTAAGTGAAACGTTGATTCCGACACCGATTACTACCCCGCCGCCCGATGTGCTCGCCAGGATCCCACCTAATTTGCGATCGCTAACCATCAAGTCATTTGGCCACTTCAATGAGACCGGAATAGTGGTGGTAGAGCGCAACGCTTCGGCCGCAGCCACGCCCATGAGAAGAGGAGCCATCAGGAGTGGCGCGGGCCAATAGAGCGAAAAGAGGAGTCCGCTGCTCTTCGGGGCGATCCAGGTTCGATCGAGCCGACCCCGCCCTGCGCTCTGTTCCTCGGCCACCAGTAGCGCCGCACGATCAGATTTCGCTTGATTGACCAGGTCGGTATTGGTCGATCCCGTGCTCTCCACGACTTGAATCGCATCGGCCGGCAGGCAGGATTCCAGCAGGCGGACCAGGAGTTCCCGATCAAGTGGGAGTCGTGGGGTGGATGGCCAGGTCATGTTCAGTACCGTAGGACATGAATCGGGAAAAATCTCGTAGACGAGAGATTGAGGGAGCATGAGCGACATTCACACGACCGCGGGCAAAATCGAGGAACTCGGTAACCGCATTGATGCCGCTATCCACGCAGGCTCAGAACGAGCCATCGAGAAGCAGCATGCGCGCGGCAAGAAGACTGCTCGCGAGCGCATCGCCCTCCTCCTCGACGAAGGCTCCTTCGTTGAGTTCGATGAGTTTGCTCGCCACCGATCAGTGAATTTCGATATGGCCGAGTCTCGCCCCTACGGCGACGGCGTCGTCACAGGTCACGGAACCGTCGATGGGCGCACGGTCTGCGTCTTCGCCCAAGACTTCACCGTCTTCGGTGGCAGTCTTGGAGAAGTCTTCGGCGAAAAGATCGTGAAGGTGATGGACTTCGCACTGAAAATTGGTGCGCCAATGATTGGCATCAACGATTCAGGTGGTGCGCGTATTCAAGAGGGTGTGGTTGCTCTCGGTCTCTACGCCGAAATCTTTAAGCGCAACGCACACTCATCCGGTGTGATTCCACAAATTTCGCTCGTGATGGGACCTTGCGCAGGTGGCGCGGTCTACTCCCCGGCGATGACGGACTTTATTGTGATGGTAGATAAGACATCGCACATGTTCATCACTGGACCAGAAGTTATCAAAACAGTTACCGGTGAAGATGTGGAGTTCGAAGAGCTCGGCGGTGCGCGCACGCATAACACCAAGAGCGGCGTCGCGCACTACATGGGCCACGATGAAGAAGACGCAATCGAATATGTGAAGTCGCTGCTCTCTTACCTCCCGAGCAACAACATGGATCCAGTTCCCGCATTTCCGACAATTGCCGATCTGGAGATCAACGATACGGATGCCGCGCTCGACAAACTGATTCCGGATAGCGCCAACCAGCCCTACGACATGAAGCGCGTCATCGAAGCAATTCTTGATGATGAAGACTTCTTAGAAGTGCACGCTCTCTTCGCGCCAAACATCTTGGTGGGCTACGGGCGCGTTGAAGGCCATTCGGTCGGCATCGTGGCAAACCAACCGATGCAACTCGCGGGCACACTCGATATCGATGCCAGCGAGAAGGCGGCTCGTTTCGTACGCACATGCGATGCGTTCAATATTCCAGTCATCACGTTGGTAGACGTTCCCGGTTTCTTGCCAGGCACTGATCAAGAGTGGAACGGAATTATTCGTCGCGGCGCCAAGTTGCTCTACGCCTACGCAGAAGCCACCGTGCCACTCATCACCGTTATTACTCGGAAGGCTTACGGCGGTGCTTACGACGTCATGGGTTCAAAGCACCTTGGGGCAGATGTCAATCTTGCCTGGCCAACAGCGCAAGTGGCAGTTATGGGTGCTCAAGGCGCAGTAAATATCTTGTACCGAAAGGAATTAGCTGACGCGAAGAATCCCGAGAAGAAACGCGCTGAACTAGTGACGGAGTACGAAGATACCTTCGCCAATCCATACATCGCCGCCGAGCGCGGATACGTCGATGCGGTTATCCCACCACATGACACGCGTGCTCATATAGTTCGTGCGCTTCGAGCCCTGCGCAATAAACGTGAGACTCGTCCAGCACGCAAGCACGGGAATATTCCCCTCTGATATGGAGACTTCTACATCAGCGATGGGTTTCCACATCAGCGGTAACCCTTCCTCCGAAGAAGTAGCAGCCATTGTTGCGGCCCTCACGGTAGTGAGTGCGCGTAAGAGTGCGACACCCACTTCGATCAAAGTATCCAACTGGGGACGACCCATCTTGCGCACTCCACTTTCGGGCGCATGGGGCGCACCAGAATTTCGATGAAGGCATTTCACTGTTGGCATGTCACTGATGGCATTTAACTGATGACGCCACACGTCATCCTCGCCTCCGCCTCACCCGCTCGACGCGCACTCCTCTTACGGGCAGGTATTACGCCAGAAATTATCGTTAGCGGAATTGATGAAGAGACTCCTGAGCTTCTCGCAATGAGCCCCACTGAATTGGCATATGAGTTAGCGCTGCGAAAAGGCTCTGCAATTAACCCCGGCCGCAGCGATGGATACATCATCGCCTGCGACTCTGTCTTCGAACTTGATGGCATTCCTTATGGCAAACCTGGAACACCTCAAGTTGCCAAAGAGCGTCTTCAACAAATGAGCGGACGGACCGGAACTCTTCACACGGGTCACGCACTCATCAATATCGCCAGTGGCCACGTGGAGCGCGCCCTTACCTCTACTGATGTCACCATCGTAGAAATGAGCGAAGCAGAAATTGATGCCTATATCGCCACCGGTGAACCCCTCCAGGTAGCGGGAGCTTTCACCATAGATTCCTTGGGCGGTCCCTTGGTCGCCCGAATAAGCGGAGACCCCTCGAACGTAGAAGGCCTGAGCTTGCCAACATTGCGAGAGCTCTTTGCCCGCTTCGGCGTGGGCTGGGAAGTCTTTCTTCAGTAAATACCCAGGTTCTCAATCTAGGATTAACGGGTGAGCACCGCCCGCGGAAAGACCCCTGACCGGCGCACCCTTCTGAAGGGCGTACTAGCGAGTGGCGCGGCGATTCTCCTCCCTCAAGTGCTCTCAGAGAGTCCGGTCTGGGCGAACCCCGCCGCTACCAACGCTGACATCAGCCATGGTTCACGGACTCTCAATGAAGTTGCGCTTACTTTTCACGGTGCCGGTGATCCGACACTTGCTCGTAAAATCTTGAAGATTGCCAAGAGTTCGCACATCGATATCTCTGTGCTGGCGGTCGGGACTTGGCTCAAGGCTAATCCTGCAATCGGACATGAGATCTTGGATGCTGGGTTCACTCTAGGAAACCACACGATGAACCATAAAACTATGACGAAACTCAATGCTTCAAGTGCTTACGCTGAAATCGCCGAGTGCAAAAAAGTACTCACTTCAATTTCCCCAGATCTTCCGATGATTTTTCGACCTTCTGGGACTCCTAAGTCGAATGCGACTATTCGAAAAGCAGCGAATGAAAATGGATATACGAACTGCATCACCTATGACGTTGATAGCCTGGACTACCAAGACCCATCATCTGCAGCTATAGCCAAGAACGTAGCTAACGGGATCAAGAATGGAAGCATTGTTAGCTTGCACTTTGGACATATAAATACTCCAAAAGCGTTGCCACTCATCATCGAACACCTCGCGGGCCTCAATTTGAAGCCAGTCACGCTCGCCAAACTCATTGGTTCTACAAACTAAAGCGATGCAAAAAAAATTCGCTATTGGGCTGGTAGCCACACTCCTCACGGCAGTCTTGACTAGTGGGAGTGCGCTGGCCAGCGATCTACCCGGAATGCCGCCCCCGATCGATCCCACCGATGTGTATGCCGCTGACCGACCAGGTCTTATTGCCCCTGAATTTGCAGAGTTACCGGAACGAATTTATGTCCCAAACACAACTTCGAATTCCGTAACGGTGATAGACGGGGCGACTTACAAGGTCCTAAAAACAGTCAAGGTCGGCAAGCAACCACAGCATGTTGTTCCGTCCTGGGATATGAAGACTCTTTGGGTAAATAATGATCTGGGAAACACCCTGACTCCAATAAATTCAATCACCGGAGTATTCGGCAAACCTGTGGCGGTACACGATCCATACAATTTATATTTCACTCCCGATGGCACAAGAGCAGTAGTCATGGCCTCAAAGGACCATCAAATCGTTTTCCGTGACGCACACACGATGAAGGTGATCAAAAGTACGCCTGCTACGTGCGATGGTGTCAACCATGCAGACTGGTCAGCTGACGGACGCACCTTTGTGGTCTCTTGCGAATTCTCCGGCGAACTTCTCCTGGTCGACACCGTTTCGATGAAGATTCTCAAGAGCGCATCTCTGCCTCGCACACCGGCACGCGCACCGATGCCCCAAGATGTGAAAATTTCACCGGATGGATCGACTTACTACATCGCAGATATGGCAGCGAACGGGATCTGGGTGATGAGCGCTGACCCCGCAAAATTCGGAAAGGTCGCGCTCTTACGTACCGGCCTCGGAGCCCATGGCCTCTATGTCACTCGGGATTCCAAAAATCTCCTCATCACCAATAGGGATGAGGGCTCCATCTCGGTGATGCGCTTCTCCGACCAAAAATTGATCGCAAAGTGGCACATCAAAGGAGGTGGGAGCCCGGATATGGGTGGCTTATCAGCCGATGGGAAGGTCTTTTGGATCTCCGGAAGGTATAGCCATAGCGTCTATGCGATCAGCACCGAGACCGGCGCTACGCTCGCCAAGATCAGGGTGGGAGGAAGCCCACACGGGTTGGCGGTTTTTCCACAGCCCGGGAGATATAGCCTTGGACACACTGGAATCTTCCGATAGCCCACCCGGCCGAGGAAGTGGAGTCGGTGATGTGCCGCCAACGCGGCGCAGATGTGAAGGAGATACATGCGCAAGGTCTTGATTGCCAATCGTGGCGAAATCGCCATCCGTGTGGCCCGCGCAGCCCGCGATCATGGTCTGGCCAGTGTTGCCGTCTATGCCGAACCCGACATTGATTCCCTCCACGTCAAGGCAGCGGACGAAGCAATTGCCCTTGGCGGTACCACCGCTGCCGACTCGTATCTCGTCTTCGACAAAATCATTAGCGCTGCGAAGAAGAGTGGCGCAGATGCTATCCATCCTGGTTATGGATTCCTTTCGGAGAACGCGGAGTTCGCACAAGCAGTCATCGACGCCGGTATCACATGGATCGGACCACCCCCCGCCGCGATTCGCTCCCTCGGTGACAAAGTTGCTGCACGTCATATTGCGCAACGTGCAGGCGCACCACTTGTTGCTGGAACAAAAGATCCAGTCTCGGGCGCTGACGAAGTGGTGGCTTTTGCCAAAGAGAACGGTTTACCGATCGCTATCAAGGCAGCGTTTGGTGGTGGTGGCCGCGGACTTAAAGTGGCGCGTAACTTAGAAGAAGTTGCCGAACTCTATGACTCGGCAGTTCGTGAAGCGATTGCCGCCTTCGGTCGCGGAGAATGTTTCGTCGAGCGCTACCTAGATAAGCCCCGCCACGTTGAAACGCAAGTACTTGCCGATTCCCACGGAAATATTTCCGTCATCAGTACGCGGGATTGTTCGTTACAACGTCGCCACCAAAAACTTGTCGAAGAAGCGCCCGCGCCATTTTTGAGTGAAGCCCAAATCGCTGAGTTGTATCGCGCATCTAAGGCAATCATGAAGGAAGCCGCCTACGTGGGCGCTGGAACATGTGAATTCCTCGTCGGTCAAGACGGCACTATCTCTTTCCTTGAAGTGAATACTCGACTTCAGGTGGAGCACCCAGTTTCTGAAGAAGTCACCGGTATCGATTTAGTTCGCGAGCAGTTCCGCATCGCCGATGGAGAAAAACTCACCATTATTGATCCGGTCCTCCGTGGGCATAGCATCGAATTCCGTATCAACGGCGAAGATCCTGGTCGTGGATTTCTTCCTGCACCAGGAAAGATCACCAAGTTCGTAGCGCCAAGTGGACCAGGAGTGCGCCTTGACTCTGGGTTCGGTGCTGGCGATGTAGTTGGTGGCAATTTCGACTCACTTCTTGCCAAACTGATTGTCACGGGGGCTACTCGCAAAGAGGCGCTCGAACGTGCGCGCCGCGCACTTGATGATTTCATCGTAGAAGGAATGCCTACCGCGCTCACCTTCCATCGCGCAGTCGTGAGAGATGCAGATTTCTGCGACGAACCATTCCGCGTGCACACCCGCTGGATTGAAACCGAATTTAAGAACCAAATCCCAGCCTACGGTTCTGCCGAAAGTGGAGAAGCAGGCACGCGTGAAACCATTTCTGTTGAAGTCGATGGTCGCCGATTCGATGTCACCCTTCCTGCTGGACTCGGAAGCGGCGCCGCCCCAGCAGCTGCCGGCGCTCGACGCAGTGGCGCTCGTAAAACGAACGCTGCAGCCACAGGGGCCTCACTTGTAGCACCGATGCAAGGAACCGTGGTCAAGGTTGCCGTTGAAGATGGCGCAACAGTGAACGAAGGCGACCTGATCGTGGTGGTTGAGGCCATGAAGATGGAACAGCCACTTAATGCTCACAAGAGTGGAACGATCACCGGACTCAAGATTGCCAAGGGCGAAACCATCACTGCCGGAACCGCGATCTGCGAGATTAATTAATCTTCAGATTGGTGAAGTCGGCGCGCTGCTTCTGCAAGTGATCCAGAAAGTGATGGGTAGACCGTAAAAGTCTGCGCAAATTGATCAACCGTGAGTCGACCTGTTATCGCCACAGTTATGGGATGAATCAACTCGCTCGCCCTCGGGGAACAAATAACCGCGCCCACGATCACGCTTGCTCGAGCAAATATCTTGATGAAGCCATCGTCGATGTGTTCCATTTTTGCGCGCGCATTGGTATCCAAAGTGAGAAGTGTGAATTCTCCCCCGCTGACATCGCCTACCGTGGCGATCTCTGGTTGGGTAAAAACAGTTGCGGAAACACTCTCTAGATTGAGTGGCGTCACTGCTTCGCCTAGCGCGTGCCACATCGCGATACGACCCTGCATGGCCGCTACCGATGCCAACATCAAGACACCGGTGCAATCACCAGCAGCATAAACATGTGGAACGTTGGTGCGGGATACGCGGTCGACTTCAATGAACCCTCGATCGTCGAGTTTCACTCCCGCGTTTTCAATAGCAAGCCGATCCGTGTTGGGGAGGGAGCCCACCGCAAGCAAGGCATGCGATCCTCGAAGTTCCTCGCCACTTTCTAACGTAACAACAACGCTTTCGCCTTCACGTTTCACTGCAGTTGCCCGGCTCCGCGGCTTCACAACTCCACCTGAGCGATTGAAGACTGTTTCGATTACTTCGGCAGCATCAGCGTCTTGGCCGGGCAGTACGTGATCGCGCGAGGAAACAAGTGTTACACGAGAGCCCAGTGAGAGGTATGCAGAGGCAAACTCTGCACCAGTCACACCGGACCCGATGACGATTAAGTCCTGGGGAAGGTCTTTCAAATCGTAAATCTGCTCCCACGTAAGAATGCGCTCCCCATCGGGTTGCGCGGAATCCAGAATGCGCGGACGTGCACCCGTGGCAATCAAAATGACATCTGCTTCAACAACTTGAGTTCCCGAATTATTCGTTACTTCGATTTCATGATCGGAGATAAATCGCGCATGCCCCGGCAAAATGCGGACTCCGTTTGCTTGGAGACCAGACTTGATGTCAGCCGACTGCGCGGAGGCGAGCTCCATAATCCGGCGGTTCACATCTCGGAGAGAGAAAGTTGGATGCTCTGCGGAGATGCCAAGGTGAGAGGCATCTTTGATTTCATTCATGGCCACTGCAGTCGCCACCAAACTCTTGCTGGGCACGCAATCGGTGAGGACTGCCGAGCCTCCGATGCCATCGCGTTCGATGATGGTGACCTCGGCCCCTAACTGGGCTCCCACCAGGGCTGCCTCGTATCCACCGGGCCCGGCGCCGATGATTGCGATGCGTGTCATGTAGACCATTCTCCCCTAACTCTTCTACCCTCCTAAACATGGCCCTCTACGCAGCATTCGGATCGAACCTTGATCCTGCTCAGATGCTCCGTCGGGCGCCCCACTCCCCCTTTAGGGGCACCGGCTGGCTGGAAGGGTGGCGCCTCACCTTCGGCGGAGAAGATATGGGCTGGGAGGGCGCGCTGGCCACCGTCGTTGAGAGCCCGGAAGATCCCAAGAGCCATGTTTTTGTAGGGCTCTACGAGATTACGTCGGATGACGAAAAGAACCTGGATGAGTGGGAAGGCGTCACAATCGGGCTTTACACAAAGATTCGAGTTCGCGTCCACACTCTCGATGGCTTCCCACTCGCCTGGCTCTATGTCCTCAATGGCTATGAAGGTGGGCTTCCGAGCGCACGCTACTTAGGAACGATGGCTGATGCTGCAGAAGCTGCGGGTGCACCGAGTGATTATGTGGCCGAACTCCGACGTCGTCCATGCATTTCTAACGGTTAATTAATTACTGCACTCCAGCTGTTGCTTGCTGCCAACGTATTGTTCTTTGAATTCCCGGCATAAGTAAGTTGTACGGAACACGTTCCTCGAGTAAGCGGTTTGACTGAAATAGAAACTACTGAAGCACTCGTGCTCGTGATCTTTAAGATCGAGCATATTCCTGGAGTTGACACAGTTGCTGAGATCTTTCCGGTAACAGTCGATGATGAATTTGTCTTGAGCATCGCGGAGAATTGTGCACCCTTTGAACCCTTGAGCGTCATGCGACCTGCGATCGTTGTAACGATGCGAGTTGCGATTACCGACGGGCTCGCTGCGCTATCACGTGGCTTAACCAGGGTGAAGCTTCTCTCCACTGGATTAGCTGGTGCGAATTTCGCGTCACCGGATTGCGTCGCTACTACTGTGCAGAGAACAGGATCTGGAGCTAAGGCATTGCGTAAGGCTTGAGCGAACGAATCTTCTCGTTGTCCCAAGACTTCACACGTGCTCGAAGTGGACGATTTGAAAGTGACGGGGAGCCCTGAGGAAGCGGTCGCCTTTAAGGGAACGGTTGGACCGAATTCGCGGCTAGGAATGGGTGGGAAGTTAATCGTTTGGGTTGTTAACTCAGGCTCTGGTTTCGGTGCAGGCAAGAGTCCCAAGGCAGGAGATATCGGAAGACCGTTCTTCAACGCAGGGGCTGGAAGTGCGGTCTCACTTTCACCCTTTGGCTCACTAATACTTTCCGGTGTTTTCACAACACCTGGTGCTGGTGCTGGTGCTGGTGCTGGCGTGAAAGCGGGGGCTGGTGCAGGTGCTGGTGCTGGCGTGAAAACGGGGGCTGGTGCAGGTGCTGGTGCAGGTGCGGGTGCTGGCGTGAAAACGGGGGCTGGTGTGGGTGCAGGTGCAGGTGTTTCAGGCGTCGGAGTAGGTGCTGGTGTTTCAGGCGTCGGAGTAGGTGCTGGTGTTTCAGGTGTCGGACTCTCTGGCACTTCAGGCGTCGCAGGAGGGGTTGGTGCTTCTGGAAGCTCTGGTGTTGGTGCAGGAGTTGGTGCAGGTGTTGGCTCCGGCGTCGGTGTAGGTGTCGGTGTTGGTGT
>Ga0194059_1001049_pt1 | contig 12117 bp, 13 predicted proteins | sample SepL6211m_MetaG_FD_163426 | JGI IMG/M metagenome (GOLD analysis project Ga0194059, IMG submission 163426) | Anoxic zone freshwater microbial communities from boreal shield lake in IISD Experimental Lakes Area, Ontario, Canada - Sep2016-L626-11m | ecosystem: Environmental > Aquatic > Freshwater >... | reverse complement strand
TCGTCGCACTCATTCAAGAAATTGACTTGGTAATAAAACCAAATCTTTTTACTGTCTATGAGTACTATTTATTTACATCTGTCCCGAAGGACTTGATGCTTTCACTTAGTACCCACAATTATCGGTTCACTAATTTTTAAAGAGGGCTGGCTTGTTTCGTATTTCTTAATAACATCCAGCAGAGAGATGAGACTATATCCCACTTTTTTAGGGTCGTCAACACCTTTCGTAGTCTTTTACTTCAAATAGGCGTAGTTTTTTCTGATTTAAAAAATAAGCTCAATCAAATCAATTGGATAGAAATTAAAAAAATATTTAACTTTTTTTGAAAATTTAAGGGTTTTGGAGCATTTCGTCTATTTTCCCCCTCCAAAACGCTCTTTTTTTCGATTCTGAGGTGGTATTTTGTAAAAACTTAGGGATTACCCTGTGTTTTTCTTTATTCCCTGCTACTATGTTGCTATGCACAATAAGTTTTCCAAGAGTCACCTTCCTAGCAGCCGACATGTTTCAGGTATTCCCGTGCCGGTACGTGAGCTTCACGCTGGTCATAGGGCAGCCATTCTTCAGCATTTTTTACAACTGAATGATGATGACCGTCGCCTCCGCTTTGGGACACAAACCCCCGATGAAGTGATAGAGCGCTATGTTGAAGGTCTAGATTTCAATCAAGATACGATATTTGGTATCTTTGACTCACAATTGAATATCGTTGGCCTCGCACATTTAGCCTACCTACCAGTCTTTAAGAGCAAAGCACGTGCAGCAGAGTTTGGCGTGTCAGTGCTAGCCGAAGGCAGGGGCCAGGGCTTTGGTACCGCCTTGTTAGGGCGTGCCGCAGTGCACTCGCGCAATACGCGCATTGAAACTTTATTTGTTCATTGCTTAGCAAACAACAGAGCCATGATGCATTTGGCGCAAAAGGCCGGCATGAGTGTTGAATACGCTTATGGAGATGCAGATGCCTATCTCAAATTACCCCCTGCAAATTCCAGCACCATTGTTGAAGAAGCGGCTAACGAACAATGGGCAGATTTTGATTACGCGCTCAAAGCCAATTTTAAGCGCTCTAATAATGCTTGGTGGTGGCTCTTGGGCAGGCCAACGCTGGCGACTTAGTTGTTGCTGGGGGCGCCTTGCAAAATCCAAGGCACCAAGATCGAGAGTTCAGCATCACTTAACTTGGCATTCGCAGGCATCGGCACTACACCCCAAGATCCCGCGCCACCTTTTTGAATTTTATTTTTTAACAAGCTATTTACGTTGGAATTATTTTTATATTTGGCGGCAATGTCTTGAAAGCTAGGCCCAACAATTTTTTTATCAATTGCATGACAAGCTAAGCATGCATTTTGTTTCGCAATTGCAATTGCTTTAGCGTTCTCACTAGATGCATGCACTAGGCGCGGCCCAATAAAGAGAAGGGCGGCCACAGAGGCCACCCTTACAGCACTCCATACTGAAACCATTTATTCCGCTACCGCTAACTTCTTACTGAAATTTTGGCGGACTAGTTGGCTGTGATTCATCGGCCTTACCTTGTTTGTCTAAACGCGTTTTCTCTGCATCGGAGATGATGTCAAAGTAAACAAATACTTCTTTCACGTCGCCGGCATTGCTCGCAACTTTCTTTGCAATATCAGCTTCTTTTTGCGTCAAGATTCCCATCAGGTAAACACTGCTACCTTCAGCAACAATCGCCATTGAGTTCGAGGGCAATTGCTCCGTAAAAATCATTTGGGTTTTTATTTTCGATTCAAGGTAAGAGTCGTTAGCGCGGGCCGTGTAGGTGCTATTGGCACCTATCACCAGTTCGTTGTATACGCTACGGGCATTCTTCATTGCTTTCACATAAGCACCTGCTTCAACCTTGATATCGAGATCTTTTGTTTCACCAGTAATCAATACTTTTTGATTGAACGAGGTAATGTTAATGTGTGCGTTATCACCAAATCGCTTAGACAGCGCATTGCCAGCTTCAAGCTCGATGCCTTTATCAATCGCCTGGACGCTAGGACTTCGACGGTCTGCCAGGACGGCAGCGCTTGCAGCAACACCGCCAACCACCAAAACACCACATGCCGACAAGAATGAGGCCAGAATTACAGCGATGAGTAATTTACTTGCGAGTTTGATTTGCATCTTGAATACTTTCTATTTTTTAAGGCGCTATTAATCAAGCAATATGTGATCAACACCATCACACAAACTATGCAACAACACTAAATGTGTTTCCTGAATGCGTGCGGTACGTGTAGAGGGGGCACAAAGGTGAATATCGTCTTTGTCTAAAAGACTTGCGATTTTTCCGCCTTCGTTGCCTGTGAGGGCAATAATTTTGATGCCCATTTTTTTCGCTACTTCAATTGCCTTCACCACATTCTTAGAATTGCCTGATGTCGAGATGCCCAAGAGAATGTCACCTTTTTTTCCAAGGCCGCGGACTTGTTTACTAAAAATCTCATCGTAGCTGTAATCATTGCCAATAGCCGTCAAGATAGAAGTGTCCGTTGTCAATGCAATTGCAGCAAGCTCTTGACGTTCGCGTTCAAAGCGACCAATCAACTCGGCTGCAAAGTGCTGCGCATCAGCAGCCGATCCGCCGTTTCCGCAAGCCATCACTTTGCCACCAGTGCGCAAGCATTCCACCATGGCAAGTACACCATGCGCCACCACTTCTGGAAGAATTTTCTCGGCGTCTTGCTTGACGGCAATGCTGTCTAAAAAATGTTGGGATGCGCGCTTGCGCAAGCGTTCAATCGTATTTTTATCCATAGCAATATTATGCGCCAAAGCAGGCCTTTTTCCCGCTACCCACTAATGAAAGCAAAAGCAACGTATTCTCTTACTTATTGATTAATTCAGCGCATAACTTCTATCCATGGACCTGAGCTCATTTGACTTTCTGAAGCAGCAAGATTTACCTGCCGGCGCTCTCTACATGGTTGCCACCCCAATTGGTAATTTAGGGGATATCACCCTGCGTGCTTTGCATGTTCTTAATGCTGTTGATGGAATTGCCTGTGAAGATACTAGGCATAGTGCCGCGCTACTGCAACAATTTGGCATTCATAAAAAATGCCTAGCCCTTCATGAGCACAACGAAATGGGTGGGGCTCAAACTGTGATCCAGCATCTGGCACAAAATGAGCGCTGGGCTTACATTTCTGACGCGGGCACGCCTGGGGTATCTGATCCTGGAGCGCGACTAGTGGACGAAGTTCAAAAGGCGGGCTTTCGCGTTGTGCCGATTCCAGGGGCAAGCGCAGTGTCTTCAGCGGTTTCTATCGGCGGCGGCGTCTTGCTGAACTCTGAAGGACGCTTTCAGTTTGTAGGCTTTTGGCCTAACAAAACCAAAGAGCGGGATGCGCTGATTCATGACATCCGCAGCAGTGCAAAAACAAGTATCTTTTTTGAATCTCCTCACCATATTAAAGAAACCCTTTTAGTCCTAGCAAATGCTCTTGAGCCAGACCGACAGATAGTAGTAGGGCGCGAACTGACGAAAAAATTTGAGCAGATTATTTCTGTGCGGGCACGTGAAATTCCCCGGTGGCTTGAAGCTGCAAGCAGCCTTAAAGGCGAATTTATTATTTTAGTGGCAGGGCGCCCAGCTAGTGCTGATGAGGCTCCTGAGCACGCCTCTCTGTTACTGTGGGCAAATGCTCTAAGCCCATACCTTGGCAGCAAAAAGATTGCTGCTGTGCTTGCACAGGCTTTAGGACTTTCAAAGAAAGAAGCCTATCAAATTGCGCTAGATGCAAAAGCCAGAGATGGTGAGCAATAAAAAAGCTGGCCGAAGCCAGCTTTTTCTTTAACGCTGTAATAAATTATTTTGCGGCTGGTGCAAGAGTGGCTGGTGCCTTAGGCTCTGGTAATTTGCCGCCAGCTGAATTTGCCATATAAACAACTGCGCGACCTAATTCATAGTCGCTAATATCTGCTGGGTTAGAACCACCACGTGCTGGCATCGCATTTTTACCCTTAAGAACAGAAGCCATCAAAGAGTCATAGCCCTTTGCAATACGTGGGGCCCAGGCGCTTGCGTCACCAAATTTAGGCGCGCCTGCAGCACCAGTGGCATGGCAAGAAGAACACACTGCTTTGTAAGCCTGCTCACCAGTTTGGAGTTCGCGTGGAGCGCTGGCATCTTTAAAATTTAACTGGGCAACTGGCCTGATTAATTGCTCAATAGACTTTGTTGAGCCTTCGGTACCGGCACCATCGCGCTTGCCGCTGTTCACATAGACCATGAGTAACAAAATAATGATCAAGGGCACAAAAAAGCTTGCGAAGACCATGATGATCAATTGTTTGGGGGACTTAATTAGGCTACCGTGCTCATTGCTCATAGGACTTTTATCATTTGACGGGGTTTAGAGGGTTACTTTAGCGTGATTATAACGAGAGCTTCCGTTATAGACACTTACAATAGCCAGATGATTGTTTTTGCTACAGGCGCCCGTAGCTCAGTGGATAGAGTATTGGCCTCCGAAGCCAAGGGTCGCAGGTTCGATTCCTGCCGGGCGCACCAAAAGTAAAGGGGTTTTTGACCTGAGTCATGCGACAAAACGCAAATACCGCTATCATATTTGCACCTAACTTATTGATTCTTATCGTGTCTAATTCTCTCAATACAGCGCTCTCTGAGCCATCCATTACCAATCCTTTGGCGCCAGATGCGCCATTGCCGCACCGAAAAATCATCCGGAGTTGGCTTGTTCCAATGGCTCAGGGCGAAACTGGGCGCGCACTATTACTGCTGGCAATTGATGCAGCTTTGTGGCTTGGCTGTATCGCTGGTAGTATTTTTGTAGAAAGCGTCCTACTAAAAGTCATATTTGGACTGATTGCAGGTTTTGTGACTGGTCGTATCTTCATTCTTGGTCATGACGCCTGCCACCAAAGCTTTACTCCAAACCGTGAATTGAACAAGGTTTTGGGTCGAATTGCCTTTCTGCCGTCGCTGACCCCATACAGCCTCTGGGATGTAGGTCATAACGTGGTTCACCATGGTCAGACCAACCTTAAAGGGTTTGATTTCGTCTGGGCGCCCTTGTCCAAAGTAGAATTTGATGCCCTACCGACATGGCGCAAAGGGCTTGAGCGCCTTTACCGTAGTGGCTGGGGTCCTGTTTTCTATTATTTAATTGAAATTTGGTGGAAACGTGAATACTTCCCAAACGCTAAAAATAAGCCTGGTAATCGTCCAGTCTTCCTTAAAGACAACCTCCTGGTCACTGGCTTTGCCATTATTTGGATCGCCTGCTTAGTTGCTGGTGCGCTGGCAACCGGTCAATCCATCTGCATTGGCCTGCTTACCGGCTTTGCTGTGCCATTCCTATTTTGGAACGGCATGATCGGCTTTGTGGTCTATGTTCATCACACACACCCATCCGTTTCTTGGTACGACAAGAAATCTGAGTGGCTCCGAGCCCAGCCTTTCGTGTCCACCACCGTGCACCTCACTTTTAACTGGATTTGGGGCTCCCTGATGCACCACATCATGGAACACACAGCCCATCACGTTGATATGAGTGTTCCCCTGTATCGCCTCCAAGAGGCTCAAAATACATTGGAAACTATTCTTCCAGAGCGTATTTTTGTCCAAAAGTTCTCCTGGGCCTGGTATTTCGACACTGCCCACAAATGCAAGCTCTACGACTTTGAAAACAAAGCATGGCTTGATTTTGATGGCAATAAAACCGCTGATTCGGTCAAAGTTGTCCTAACCCCAGCCCCAGCGGGACAAAACGGGTAAAATAGATCTTCTGTTAGATTTGGCTTACCCGGATTGCCCATGACTACCTCTACTCCAGCTGCTACCCAAGACACTTCCCAGAGCCTGAAATTTTGCTCTTCTTGCAGTCGCGAAAAGCGTCTGGAAGGCGGCACTTGGATTCCTACAAGCAATCGTAAGCAACGTTGGATTTGCGCTAGCTGTCTGTACAACCGCACACATCGCACTGGCTCAGCAAAAACATAATTCGCGTTTTGCTGCACGCAGTAATGGCTTAAGCGTCATCCCTAACGAAGGGATTTATTTGGCGCTCCTCACCAAAAGTGGATATTGGTTCGTGCCCCGGCACAAATTTCACGTTGTCGCCAAGCGGCCATCATTTCGCTCTAATCGCATTAATTAAATCTGCGCGATTACCACGAGGGAAATCTGTTCTTCCAATCGAGCCTACGAAGAGCACATCCCCCCCCTAAAGCTAAAGTGACTGAATAGATAAAAAGCTAGTTTATGGCAGTACAGATAAAATATGCTCGAAGGATAAAACATGAATACTCAAGATACATTTAAATTTGCTCAAACTCATGAGTGGGCTGACCTTGAGGCCGATGGGCTCATATGGGTTGGTATCAGCCATCATGCGCAAGAAGCCTTGGGTGATGTGATGTTTTTTCAGGCGCCAAAAATAGGGCAGCAGGTTCGTCAGGGTGAAGCAATCGCTGTAATTGAGTCTGTTAAGGCTGCAAGTGATATTCATGCGCCAGTCAGCGGTGAAATTGTTGCACTCAATGATGTGGTGGATGTAGCGCCCGAGCTTGTTAATGAAAAACCATACTCTGTTTGGCTTTTTAAAATGAAGCCTACTTCAGATCTAGGTCTTGCAGCCGAGCTAGAAAATTTAGTGGGCTTAGACGAATACAACTCTACTGCAGGTGCCTAATCTATTAGATTGCAATTGGGTCACGTTCTATTAGCCAGCGGATGCGTGATATTTTACTAATGCGTCCTTGGGAATCACTCCTCAAATCCTGATCAATTAGCTCGAGCACTTCTTGTAATCGCTTCCGACTTTCGGATTCAACTACCAACTGAGCCCGCTCCGATCCCGCTACCCGCATGACGGCCTTTGGCACTGGGTCATAGATGCGCAATTCTTTGCTCAACAATCCTTTGTTTTTTAGGCGCCCCTTAAGGCTACTTAAAAACTGAATGGCCTTATCCAAGGTTTTTCCTTCTGCATGAATCAGTCCTTGGTACGAGTACGGCGGTAATTGCGCCTCTTCTCTTTCTCTAGCGGTGTGGGATAAAAATCCATCAACATCATGCCGCAGTAAATACTGGTAGACCGCCGCTTCTGGGTATTGTGTTTCGATATAAATATCGCCACCTCCTTGTCCATTCGTGCCAGACCTTCCAGCGCGCCCAGCCACCTGAACCAACTGGGCGAACAATCTTTCTGCAGCCCTAAAGTCGGGTGAATACAATCTGCTATCCGCATCGAGCACAGCAACCAAACCAATATTCTGATAATCGTGCCCCTTGGCAATCATTTGGGTACCAACGACGATATCTACTTTTCCATCATGTATTTCTTGAAAAAGTGTTTCTGCACCTTTGTTTTTTCTGCTGGAGTCGGTGTCAACCCGAAGTACTCTTGCGTTCGGCCACATCTCCTCTATGGCATCCTCTAACTTCTGAGTTCCCTGTCCTAGGGTTTTAAGGTCTGCATTTCCACAATCTGGGCAAAAACTTGGTATAGGCTTAATAAGCCCGCAATGATGACAGCTTAATACTGACTTTTTTCCTAGCGCTCCTGCCTTATGCATCACCATATTTGATGAGCATTGCGTGCATGCCGACAACCAAGTGCAAGCATTGCAACTTAAGACGGGTGCGTAACCCCTGCGATTTATCAAGATCAAACTCTGCTTACCAACTTCTAAATTATTACTAATCGCATTAGCCAATGTTTTAGTAATTAAGCTTTTGGTCTTCGGGCTGTTTATATCGCCAGGACTAAATTGGTTTTGAAGATCTCGTGAGTTCACAAGATGTACTGTAGGCAGTAGGGCGCCTTGAGCTCGCTGATCAAGACGAAGGTACTCATAACGACCAGCCTTTGCTGCCATCCAGGTTTCTAATGACGGTGTTGCGGAAGAAAGCAAAATGGGAATTTTTTGATCGTGGGCGCGCCAGATAGCCAAGTCTCTCGCAGAATATCTTGTACCCTCCTGCTGCTTGTATGAAGGATCATGCTCCTCATCTACTACGATCGCGCGCAAGCTTGGGATAGGGGTTAATGCTGCTAAGCGCGTTCCCAATATGATGCGCGCCTTCCCTGTCATTGCCTCCTGCCAGGCTACCCCTCTCTGTTTTTCTGTCACTCCACTATGCAACACTGCCAATATTTCATTTGGAAAATATGCGCGTACCCTGCGCTCTAATTGCGGTGTCAAATTAATTTCAGGCACGAGCAATAAGACTTGGGCCGCCTCATCTTGCAGAATGCTTGCAAGCCAATTTAAAAATACCGCCGTCTTTCCACTCCCAGTTTGTCCTTGCATCAATATTGCCCGGAACCCGGTCTCTTGTTCTTTTGCTACTCCTACCAAAGAAAGCAATGCTTTGGATTGCTCTTGATTTAATTGATCTGCGGTGATGTATCCCTCTACAAACTCGCTATTTTTTGCTTTTGCTTTTTTCTTGGCTGCACTTTCTAATTTTTTAGGTATTTTTTCCCAATCCTCTGACTTTCTCCACATCTTAGGAATGGTTGGCATGATGGTCTCACCAAGCGTATGTACGTAATATTGGCTCGCAAAGTTCATTAATTTCAATAGCCCTCCATCCAATAGAGGTAGGGGGGCTATTTTTTCTACGAACTTTAGTTTGTTGAATTCATATTGAGAGTGATTACTCACATTTATTACTACGCCAACCTCTTTGGTCCTACCAAAGGGAATTGCAACAATATGGCCAATCTGTGGCAAACAACCTAACTTAGCCTCATCCCATAAATAGTCAAAGCCCTGCGGTAGGGGCTTATCTACGACTATTTGGACCACTATAGGTGTTGTCATCATTTACGTCTATTTTCTTGTGAACCTGTGGATAAGTCTGTGGATATCATTTGATAACTTTGATTCCTAAGCTAATTTATCAGCATCCTATTAATACCCAGTTTTTAGGTGATAAGTATAAAATCTATTAAAATCAATAGCTTAAAATGTTTTATAGAAGTTAAAGATGACTTTCATCCCCAATCTTACTGAATTTAGCCCCATACCCATAACTGTGCATAACTTTCGTCAATACTTAAGACTAAGTTAGCAATTACTTTGATTTATTACTCGGATCTAAGAGCTTTAGAGGTTTTGCTTACCGATTCTGCCAGGGCGCTTACGCTCTCGGGTGGAGTGAATTGAGAAATTCCATGGCCTAAATTGAAGATATGGCCATCAAGCGGATGAAGACCCGCTTTTAAGGCGGGTGCCTGAGCGAGATCCTCTAAGAGGGCATTTGCCGCATTGGCAATCTGCTGCGGTTCGGAAAATAAAATGAGGGGATCGAGATTACCCTGAAGAGATAAAGGCTTATTAATGTCTAGCAATTGCTTGCGCGCGCGACTTAATGACATCGTCCAATCGAGCGCAATGACATCAGCGCCAGATTGCGCCATATCGTTTAGCCAAATGCCTCCACCCTTGGTGAACATAATGACGGGAATTTTTTTACCCTCATGCTCACGAGGCAAGCGTGCGATCACTTTTTGCATCGCAGCTAAAGACATGGTTTGGTACCAACCGTCCGGGAGTAAGCCACCCCAGGTATCAAAAATCATCAGCGCTTGTGCGCCTGCTTTTACTTGCTCTGTTAAATAGGTCGCAACTGATTCAACATTGATATCCAAAATATGTTGCAACAAATCTGGCCTGCTAAACATCATTGTTTTGGCGTGGCGAAAATCATCCGAGCCTGATCCATCAATCATGTAACAGGCCAATGTCCATGGGCTACCTGAGAAACCAATCAATGGAACACGTTGCTTGCCATCCTGAATAAGTGCTTTACGGATTTCTGCGACCGCATCGAATACATATTGCAGCTGAGACATGTCAGCTACGCGTAATTTTTTTACAGCCTCTTCTGTGCGTAAAGGGTGCTCAAAACTAGGGCCTTCACCAGCCGTAAATTTCAAGCCTAATCCCATTGCATCTGGAATGGTCAAAATATCTGAAAATAAGATGGCCGCGTCCAGCGGATAGCGGTCCAAAGGCTGCAACGTTACTTCGGTTGCATACGCAGGATTTTTGGCAAGCCCAAGAAAACTTCCAGCTCTTGCTCTTGTTGCGTTGTATTCAGGAAGATAGCGCCCCGCTTGGCGCATGAGCCAAAGCGGTGTTTGATCAACCGCTTCGCCCAAGCAGGCCTTTATAAACCGGTCGTTTAACAGCAAGGAGATGGCCGGCTTTTATTTTTTACGGCGGAAGCGAGCAATCGCAGCCAATTGTGCCGCTGCCATCGCAAACTCAGATTGAGCCAATGCCAAATCGAAGTCGGTGCCACGGTTTTGAATTGCTTCTTCAGCACGCTTCTTAGCTTCAGTGGCTTTGGCCTCGTCTAAATCATGGCCGCGAATAGCGGTATCTGCTAAAACAGTGACACGATCAGGCTGAACCTCTAAATACCCACCAGCAACGAAAACAAACTCTTCATCACCATCAGCTTTTTCAATACGCACTGAACCTGGGCGGATGCGCGTAATTAAAGGTGTGTGGCCGTGCAAAATGCCGAGCTCACCACTTTCTCCGGGGAGGGCAACAAACTTGGCTTCCCCGCTGAAAATAGATTTTTCGGCACTGACTACGTCGACGTAAATGGTTGACATAACTTCCCTAGATGAATTCGATTAAAGCTTCTTGGCTTTCTCGATGGCTTCATCAATTGAACCCACCATGTAGAAAGCTTGCTCAGGCAAATGATCTAACTCTCCGCTACAAATCATCTTGAAGCCGCGAATGGTTTCTTTCAATGTTACGTATTTGCCTGGTGATCCAGTAAACACTTCGGCAACATGGAACGGCTGGGACAAGAAACGTTGAATCTTACGTGCGCGTGATACAGCCAATTTGTCATCTGGAGACAACTCATCCATGCCCAAAATCGCAATAATATCGCGCAGCTCTTTATAGCGTTGCAATGTCATCTGTACATCACGAGCAACATCATAGTGCTCTTGACCAACGACTTGTGGGTCGAGCTGACGGCTAGTTGAATCAAGTGGATCAACCGCTGGGTAAATACCCAGGGCGGCGATGTCACGTGATAACACCACTGTGGAATCCAAATGCAAGAAGGTTGTTGCTGGTGATGGATCGGTCAAGTCATCCGCAGGAACGTAAACGGCCTGAATAGAAGTAACCGAACCTGTCTTAGTTGAAGTAATACGCTCTTGCAACTTGCCCATCTCTTCAGCCAATGTAGGCTGGTAACCCACAGCAGAAGGCATACGACCGAGCAATGCAGAAACTTCGGTACCCGCCAATGTGTAGCGATAGATGTTGTCAACGAAGAACAAAATGTCACGGCCTTCGTCACGGAATGCTTCGGCCATTGTTAAACCTGTCAACGCAACGCGCAAACGATTGCCAGGAGGCTCATTCATCTGACCGAACACCATCGCCACTTTGTCGATAACGTTTGATTCTTTCATCTCGTGATAGAAGTCATTACCCTCACGAGTACGCTCGCCGACACCGGCAAATACTGATAAACCAGCGTGTTGCTTAGCGATGTTGTTAATCAACTCCATCATGTTCACAGTCTTACCAACACCCGCACCGCCGAACAAGCCAACTTTTCCGCCTTTAGCAAATGGGCAAACTAAGTCAATAACCTTAATACCAGTTTCGAGCAAGTCAACAGAAGGAGAAAGTTCATCAAACTTAGGCGCTGGTTGGTGAATGGCGCGACGTTCTTCGGTTGCGATTGGGCCCGCATCATCAATTGGGCGACCCAGAACGTCCATGATTCGACCAAGTGTTGCTGGTCCAACAGGAACGGAAATTGGCTTACCTGTAGATTTCACTTCCATGCCACGGCGCAAACCATCGCTTGCGCCCATGGCAATCGCGCGAACTACGCCATCGCCGATCTGTTGCTGAACTTCGAAGGTCAAGCCTTTTTCAGCAAATGATTTTTCACCGCTATCAACCAATGTCAATGCATCATAAATGCTTGGCATTTTGTCGCGTGGAAACTGAATATCCACTACTGGACCAATACACTGCACAATATTTCCGTTACTCATCGCATTTCTCCGCTTTTAATTCCTGAATTCTGTCGTATTCCTAAACGCTGGCCGCTTAAACAGCAGCTGC
>Ga0194059_1001046_pt1 | contig 12128 bp, 12 predicted proteins | sample SepL6211m_MetaG_FD_163426 | JGI IMG/M metagenome (GOLD analysis project Ga0194059, IMG submission 163426) | Anoxic zone freshwater microbial communities from boreal shield lake in IISD Experimental Lakes Area, Ontario, Canada - Sep2016-L626-11m | ecosystem: Environmental > Aquatic > Freshwater >... | reverse complement strand
GCCGGTAGCCACGCCGCCGGCCAGACAGGATGGGCATCGGTCTCCGCAGAGCGGCCCCATGGCCCCAGCCCATCCCCCCCGCTTTCCTTGCACCCTGATGCTGCTGGGTAGCGGCGAGCTGGGCAAGGAAGTGGCGATTGCGGCCCAGCGACTGGGCTGCCGGGTGATCGCGGTGGACCGCTATGCCGGCGCCCCGGCCATGGCCGTGGCCCATGCGGTTGAGGTGATCCCAATGACCGATCCGGAGGCCCTCAAGGCGGTCGTACGGCGTCACCGGCCCGATCTGGTGATTCCGGAGATCGAGGCCCTGGCGGTCGATGCCCTGGTCGAGCTGGAGGCCGAGGGCATCACGGTGATCCCCACCGCCCGCGCCACAGCGATCACAATGAACCGCGACCGGATCCGCGACCTGGCGGCCGCGGAACTGGGCCTGCGCACCGCCCGCTATGCCTACGCCGACAGTGCCGCAGGCCTGGCCGCCGCCGCTGCCCCCTTGGGCTGGCCCGTGGTCGTCAAGCCCGTGATGAGCTCCTCCGGCAAGGGGCAAAGCGTGGTCAACGGCCCCGACGAGGTGGCGACGGCCTGGGCCGCGGCCCAGGAAGGGGCCCGGGGCAGCGGCACCCGCGTGATCGTGGAGGAGTTTCTGCGCTTCAGCCTGGAGATCACCCTGCTGACGGTGCGGCAGTGGGAGGGTCCCACCCTGTTTTGTCCGCCGATTGGCCACCTCCAGGAGCGGGGCGATTACCAATGCAGCTGGCAACCGGCTGCATTGGGAGCGGCCCAGCTGCAAGCAGCCCAGGAGATGGCCCGCCAGGTGACGGACCATCTGGGCGGCGCCGGCCTGTTCGGGGTGGAGTTCTTTCTCTGTGGACCCCAAGGATCCGAAGAAGTGGTGTTCTCCGAGCTCTCGCCCCGGCCCCACGACACGGGATTGGTCACCCTCATCGGCCAGAACCTGAACGAATTCGAACTGCACGTCAGGGCGGTGCTGGGTCTACCGATTCCCGCCATCCGCTCCCTGGGGCCTGCGGCCAGCCGGGTGGTGCTGGCCAGCGAAACCTACGACCAGGTCGCCTATAGCGGCTTGGCTGACGCCCTGGTAAATCCGGACACCCAACTGTTGCTCTTCGGCAAACCAGATGCCAGGCCCAATCGGCGCATGGGTGTCGCCCTCGCCCTAGGGGTCGACGAGGCGGAGGCCCGCCGCAAGGCCGATGGGGCCGCCGCCTGTCTCCATGTCGGACCCGGCTGACAACGGAGGCCTGGGAGTGGTCCCCTGTGGGTAGGAGCCTTATGGTGCCTTGAGATTGCGGCACTATGGGTCAGGCTTACTTCTCCCTATCTGTGCTGAAGAGATCCTGGGACGACAAAGAACCCCTGGGATCCTTCACCACCTTGAGGCCCCGTCGCCGGCCCCGCCGCCGCAAGTTGCCCTGGCTGACCTTCGTGCTCGGCCTGTCGCTGGGGTATGGACTGGCCAAACCCGCCGCCTTGGCCCAGGTCTCGGCCAGCCTGGGCGAGGGCGCTGGCCTGTTGCAGCAACTCCTCGATCCCCTCGGGGTCGGCCGGCACCAGGTCCTGGTGCTGGGCACCGACAAGGTGGGTGACAACACCGATGTCATGTTCAGCGTGCGGGTTCAAGACGGAGAGACCCACATCGTCCAACTGCCCCGCGACACCTACATCGCCTCTAGGCGGCTCGGTGTCGTCAAGGCCAATGCCCTCTACGGCCAGGCCGGCATCGCCGAGACCAAGCTGGAAATGGGCCGCCTACTAGGGGTGCCCATCGATCGCTACATCAAGGTGAATCTGGACGCAGTGGCCCGGGTCGGAGACGCGCTGGGTGGAGTGGAGGTGGATGTACCCAAACGGATGGTTTATGTCGATCGCAGCCAACACCTGACCATTGATCTCTACCCCGGTCGCCAGGTGCTCAAGGGAGACGACCTGCTGGGCTTCTTACGCTTTCGCCACGATGAAGCTGGCGACCTGGGACGGATGGAACGGCAACGGCTCGTGCTCAACGAGGTCTTCCGCAAACTGACCCAGCCCACCACCCTGGCCCAGCTACCCGCCCTGATCAAAATTGCTGGAGAAGACATCCACACCGACCTCTCGGCCATGGAAATCACCCACTTGGCGGCCCGTCTGGGCCACACCCGCCTGAACACCGAGCGGCTGGCGGGGCGCCCCTACTGGGAAGACAACCTTAGCTACTGGATGCCCGATTCCAACAAAGAGCATCCAGCCGAGAACGACGCCCCTCCTCCCCGTTAAATGCCGGGACTGGCTAGGACAGAAGGGGGAAAGTCAAGTATGTCAATTAATGATTCCCATCAAATCATACTCTCTTCTAATATCAACGAGTCGGCGATGCAAAAATGCATTGATAATCTAGAAATGGTAACAATTTTCTGCGCTTTCTTGTCTTAATCCAAATGAGAATCAGATCAAGAAAAACCAGTGGAAGCGCCTTAATAATTGATAAAATTAGATTTAATTCTCCTTTTTCCGAAATCATATCCTTATACATGACATCCACCGCCGGCGAATTTTTCATGGTCAGATAAGCAGAAAAGCTACATTCGCTGCTCCACCAGAACATCGGCAGTATCTTTAACTCATCTCGCATACCTGTATCACAAGCGTAAATTACATGGCCTACATCATGGGCTTTGAGTATATTTGAGAATTCTTCTGACTGGGTAGAGGGATCGGTGATTTGGGGGTTAAGTCGATAAAATTCTTCCAGGCCCTCAGCCAGGGTCTGGGAGGAAAATTTATTCATATATTTTGGATTTTCCCCAATCACTACGCCGCTTCCACCTGGGGCGGATGCTGGGCCAGCACCTGTTTGAGATACCTACCCGTATGACTAGTGGAATGCTCGGCAACCTCTTCTGGGGTTCCCGTCACCACGATCTCGCCGCCCTTATCGCCCCCTTCGGGACCCAGATCAATCAACCAATCGGCGCAGCGAATCACATCGAGGTTGTGCTCAATCACCAGGATTGAATTGCCCTTATCCACCAGCCGTTGCATCACCTCCATCAACTTGTGCACGTCATAGAAGCTGAGGCCGGTGGTGGGTTCGTCGATCAGATAGAGGGTTTTGCCGGTGGCGCGCTTGGAGAGCTCGGTGGCCAGCTTCACCCGCTGGGCCTCACCCCCGGAGAGGGTGGGAGCAGGCTGGCCAAGCTTGATGTAACCCAGGCCCACATCTACTAAAGTGCGCAACCGATCGGCAGCCTGCGGTATGGCGGCAAATTCCTCGGCGGCCTGCTCGACCGTCATCTCCAGTACATCGGCGATGGTGTGGCCGCGGTAGGTCACCTGTAGGGTCTCGCGGTTGTAACGGGCACCCTTACAAACGTCGCACTGCACATAGACATCAGGCAGAAAATTCATCTCAATGACGTTGACACCCTGCCCCCCACAGGCCTCGCAACGCCCCCCTTTGACATTGAAACTGAACTGCCCCACCTGATAACCCCTGGCCTTGGCCTCCACCGTGGCGGCAAACACCTGGCGAATCGGATCAAAGGCGCCGGTGTAGGTGGCTGGATTGGAGCGGGGCGTGCGACCGATCGGGCTCTGGTCGATGACGATCACCTTGTCGATCGCTTTGATACCCCGCAGCTCCTCCAGTCCCGTAGGGAAAGGCACCTTGAGTCCCAGCTGGTGTTCCAGGGCCGGGTGCAATAACTCATTCACCAGGGTGCTCTTACCGCTGCCACTCACCCCGGTCACCGCCACCAGGCGCCCCAGGGGAATGTCGACATCGATGCCGCGAAGATTGTTGCGGTTGCAGTTGACGAGCCGCAGACGCCGGCTGCCCGCTTCCCGGCGACTGGCAGGGGTGGGGATGGAGCGGCGGCCACTGAGATAGGCGCCGGTGAGGGAGTCCTCCGCCTCAAGCAGGTTCTGAAGGGACCCCTCGGCGACGATATGGCCGCCGTGGACGCCGGCTCCGGGGCCAATATCCACCAGGTAATCGGCGGCACGGATGGTGTCCTCGTCGTGTTCAACAACGATGAGGGTGTTGCCCAGATCGCGGAGCTTGGTGAGGGTGGAAAGCAGCCGGTCGTTATCCCTCTGGTGTAGGCCGATGCTGGGTTCATCCAGCACGTACAACACCCCCGTCAGGCCGGCGCCAATCTGGGTAGCGAGGCGAATGCGCTGGGCTTCACCGCCCGAGAGGGTCATGGCGGGCCGATCCAGGCTGAGGTAGTCGAGGCCCACGTCCAGCAGAAAACGCAGGCGCATGCGAATTTCACGCAGCACCAAGTCCCCAATCTGGATCTGGCGCTCATTGAGGAGGGGGGTGGACCCTGCGGCGGAGCCCACCCCCATCAGCGCTTCGACGGCGGCAAGGGTTTCGGCCACGCTGACGGCCGTCAACTGATGAATGGCATAGGGACCGACCTTGACCGCCAGGGCCTCGGGCCTCAGTCGCAATCCCCAGCAACTGGAGCAGGGCACCAGATCCTGGAATTTCTCCAACTTCTGGCGCACCGCCTCGCCGCCGGCATCCCGTAACTGGCGCTCCAGGATGGGGAGGATGCCCTCAAAGGGGCGGGTATAACTCTGGCCCTTGCGATAGCGGCTGTCGGCCTGAATGGAAATGGGTTCTTCGCTGCCATGCAGCAACATCTGACGCTGGCTGTCGGTGAGCTGATTCCAGGGGGTTTTGAGTTCGAAGCCACAGGCCTCGCCCACCGAAAAAAGCAAGGAGAAGTAATAGCTGTTCTCCTTATCGCTCCAAGGGGCGACGGCCGCATAGACGGGCAGGGAGGGGTCGGGCACCACCCGCTCCATGGTGAACCGGCGCAGGTGACCGATGCCGTGGCAGTCGGGACAGGCGCCGTAGGGACTGTTGAACGAAAACAGCCGCGGCGACAGCTCCTCAATCACGGCGCCGTGGACAGGGCAGGCGAAATTTTCGGAATAGAGGCGTTCCCGCTCCTGGCCCTCCGGCAGGGAATCCCCCTCCCGGGGCACCACTTCGACCAGGGCCAGTCCCTCACCGCGCTTCAGGGCGGTCCGCAGGGAATCGGTGAGCCGCTCGGTGATGCCCTCGCGGGCCACCAGGCGGTCCACGACCACCTCGATGTTGTGGGCGTGGTTTTTATCGAGTTCGATGTTGTCGGCCAGCTCCCGCACCTCCCCGTTGATGCGCACCCGGGCAAAACCCTCCGCCACCAGCCCGGACAACAACTTGACGTGGGTGCCCTTTTTGCCACGCACCACCGGGGCCAGCAGCTGGAAGCGGGTGCCCTCGGGCAAGGTGATGATCTGGTCCACCATCTGGTCGATGGTCTCGGGCCGGATCGGACGCTCGCACTGGGGACAGTGGGGTTCACCGGCGCGGCCAAACAGCAGCCGCAGGTAGTCCTGGATTTCGGTGACGGTGCCGACGGTGGACCGGGGGTTGTGGCTGGTGGATTTCTGGTCAATGGAAATCGCCGGCGACAGGCCCTCGATGGCATCGACATCGGGCTTGTCCACCTGGCCCAGGAACTGGCGGGCATAGGCGGACAAACTCTCCACGTAGCGGCGCTGGCCTTCGGCAAAGATGGTGTCGAAGGCCAGGGAGCTCTTGCCGCTGCCGCTGACGCCGGTGAACACCACCAATTTGTTGCGCGGAATCGTGAGGTCGACGTTGCGCAGGTTGTGCTGACGGGCGCCTCGCACCCGGATCACATTGTCCAGGTTGCCGCCATTGAGGGTCTGTAGAGCGGCTTTCTCGACCACGGTGGCCTGATGGGATCGCAGAGGCTGGCCCTTGCCGGCAGCAGTGGTGGCGCGGGGCATGAAGAGCCTTCGGCAGCCGCCGATTCTAGGGACGCAGGGAGGAGCCACGTTGACGGGCCAGCCCCCACGCCCCCGAGCCAGCGGGGGCTGGCCCAGGGAAATAGCAGAGATGTGAAAAATTTCCAGACACAATTCAGCTCCCCCCAGATCAACTAGGGTGGTAAAGGTATCAAAAGCTTAAATAACAATCTTAACGGGATCCAAAATGGCCACCAAGCAAGACCCAAAGAATTATATGCTCGTCAGCGTCATCACCCCCACCAGGCTGGCCCCAGATCGGTTGGGAATGCTGGTCGAACTGAATCGAAGCCTCCGGCATAACCATTGCAATATTGAACATATCATCGTCATCGATGGCAACAATCAGGACACAATCCCCCAGGAGATCCGCCAACAAGCCACCGTCATTGGCTCCTCCCGGCCCATCGGCCAAGCCGCCTGCCGCAATCTTGGCCTGGTCGTCGCCCGCGGAGCCTGGGTGACCAGCGCCGACGATGACGACTTACTGCCTCCCCACTCAATTGACCAACGCCTGCAAGCCATTCAGGATCAACCCAACACCCTCTGGGCAGCCGGATATTTAAAGGAAAATTGCAACGAAGAGCCGCAGATCATGTCAGCAGGCCCCTGCGCGCCCGGAGATGTATGGCGGGCCTGGCCAACACCGAACCACAGCATTCCACTGGGCCCTACAAGCCTGTTGGTGGAAGTCAACTTGCTTAAGAGGGTCGGCGGTTGGATGGGCCTATCCCAAGGTGAAGACCTCGGCATGATGATGGCAGTGACCTGTACGGAGCCAGGAATTTTAATTGATTCCTGTGTTTATCACTATCGAATGCATGGGAACCAGATGACGAAATCCCCCTGGTTTGACGAATTGGAACTCCTCTCGCGTACCTGCGCCTGGCAGCGGGGCGAACAAATCCTTTGCCAATCCGTCAGCCCCTTCAAGCGGAAGTCCGACGTCCGCACCATGGCAACGGGTCGCCCGCGGGGTTGAGGGGGACCACCTCCCCAGGGGTCTTGGATCATCCTTTAGAGGGAATCCACCTGGGGCCAGGCCGCACAGCCAGCCAACAGCTCCTGACTCACTTGCCAGAGACGCTGGCACTGGCTGGTATCGAGGGCCGCGGCAGCGACGGGCACCGGCTTGGGCCAACCCCCCATCCCCCCCAAGCCATCGGGGCCGTAATGGCCAGCCGGCGAAGCTTCTGGGGCCGTGGCGGCGTAAAGCTGGGGCAGGGCCCCCATGGCGGCGCTTTGAAACAGGGGATCCAAGAGCCGATAGGCGATGGGTTCGATCCAGGAGCCACTGGCGGCCACCGAGGAGGGCTGCAGGGAGGTGCGGGCCAGGCCGGGATGGGCGGCCATGGCACGGATGCCGGCGTTCGTGGCATCAAGCCGGCGCTGGAGCTCGAGGGTGAACATCACATTGGCGAGCTTGCTCTGGCTATAGGCCTTCCAGCGGTCGTAGCGGCGCTCGCCCTGGAGATCGTCGAAGTCGATGCGACCGAAGTATTGGGCTCCAGAGGTGACATTGACGACACGGGGATCCGCTTGACCCTGGAACAGGGGTAAAAGGGCCTGGGTAAGGGCGAAGTGGCCCAGGTGGTTGGTGCCGAACTGGAGTTCGAAGCCGTCCCGGGTCAGGGTGCGGGGAGGGGCCATGACCCCGGCGTTGTTGATCAGCAAGTCAAGGCGGCCGTAGCGTTTTTGCAGGGTGTCAGCAGCGGCGGCGACGCTGGCCAGATCGGCCAGATCCAAAGTGAGGCAATCGAGGGCGCCCTGGGCCATGGCCGTGCGGGCCAGGTCCTCCAGGAGCTGGGCACGGGCCGCCGCCGCCTTCTGGGGCGAGCGGCAGGCCAGCACCACCGTGGCCCCGTGGGCCGCAAGGGCGCGAGCTGTTTCCAGACCCAGCCCGCTGTTGGCCCCGGTCACCAGGGCCAGGCGTCCGCTCTGATCAGGAATCGCAGCGGCGCTCCAGGGGCCGGAGCGGGCTGGGGCCGGGCCAGGGGCGATTGGATTAGGGGAATTCACGGGGCTTGGCTGGGACCCAAAACAAGGCCTTCACCGTATTGGGCCCCAAGGGGAAACTGGGACCCTCACCCCTTCCCCGGGGGGCATACCGAAGCCAAGCCCCCTCGATTGATGGCCCCAACCTCAATCAGCCTGGTCCAATTGGGCCCCAGCCAGGCGCGTATCCCGCAGGTCGCAACCCTCCAGATGGGCCTGGCGCAGATCCGCCTGGCTGAGATTGGCGCCATAGAGGCAACTGCCCCGCAGGTCGGCCCCCCGAAGATTGGCGCCATTGAGCAGGGCAAAACTCAGGTCGGCTTCGCGCAGGTCAGCCCTTCCCAGGTCGGTGAGCTGGTCCAGGCCCGAGCGAAAATCCGCCTCCACCAGCCGGGCCTGGCGCCAGAAACTATCGGCCGCCAGAACCCCCCGCAAGCAGGCCCGATGCAAAAAGGCACCGCTGAAATCAGCCCCCTGCAAGCGTGAGCCAGACAGATCGGCCTCGTGCCAGAAAGAGTCCGCTGCCCGCATCCCGGAAAGGTCGGCGCCCCAAAGCAGGGCCTGCTGAAAACGGGACCCGTCGGCCCGCGCCTGGCGCAGGCGGGCATGGCCTAGACGGGCCTCCTGAAAGCAAGCCCCCCGCAGGTCGCAACCGGAAAGATCACAGTCCGAAAGATCGCAGTCTGAAAAATCAAGCTCGGCGCCGTCACGGCCCATCAAATCCGCCAGGGGCAAGGCGGTGAAGCGCCGTTGGCCCGTCGCTAGGGCCGCCCGTAGGTCGGCCAGGGTCTGGGGGGCGCTGTTGTCGCCCGCCATCAGAGGCTGGCGGCCAGGGCATCGAGCTGCTGGCGCCGGGTGGCCAACAGCAGCTTTTCAGCCTGGGTGATCAGGCGAAAAACGGCGCGATCACTGACTTCATAAAAGACCAGGGAGCCCTCCGGCCGGCGCTGCACCACCCCGGCGATCGTCAGCAGCTTGAGGTGCTTGGAGACCAGGGCCTGGCTGAGACCCGTGTGCTCGACGACGGCGGTGACATTGAGGGGACCTTCCCGCAGGGCGTCGAGCACGACCAAGCGATTGGGCTCGGAGAACACCTTGAAGTATTCGGCCAGGGCGTCCATCGGAAGGACAAGGGGAAAGGTTTGAAAGGAGACGGTAGCGCAACACTAGGGAAGCGCGACAGGACGTTTCCAGGGCAACGCGTTAATCGAATCTTCTTTTGACCTTGTATCATGATGTCGTTATGCAATTGGACGCGAGTGCCCCTGCCATGAGCACCATCACCCTGAGCCGTTCTTCCCCAGATCAGACAAGCCTCACAGCAGCCAACCCACCCAGCGCCCCGCCATCCCGGCGCTGGCCCAGGGACTGGCCAAGCCAGCAACAACTGCTGGAGCGCCAGCACGGTCGCCTTGAGGACCTGCTCAACAGCCTGATCGCCGAGGCTCGCACCATGGGCCCCCTGGCCACCGCCATTGGCGTTCCCTGGGATGCCCTGGATTGCCGCAGGCTGCAAAGGGCCCTAGGCCTGCACCTGCGCCTCGAAGAACGCTGGCTGGCCCATTGGGACTGCCTCGACGCCGGCCATCGGGCTTCCCATCGTCTCGCCCGCACCGCCGCCCTCCGGGCCGACCCTTGCATAGGCGACACCGACGCCAATCCCACCTCTTACCTGAAGTGGTTGCAGGGCCTCCAGGAGTGGTTTCTCGTACATCGCGACGGAGCCGATGCCATTGCCTATAGCCGCGCAGACCATACCTACCGCCAACAACAGCCATGACAACTACGACCCCCCAACTGCGCGAAGACCTCCTGACCCCGCGCTTCTACACCACCGAGATAGCCAAGGCCGCCCGCACCGACATCACCGGCCAACGCCTTGCCTTTGATGCCCTGTTGGGCGAGATGGAGGCGGATTACAACCGGGACCATTTCGACCGCCGGGCCCCGCTGGCCCGCTTGAAGGAGCTCTCCGGCGTGGAAAAGGAGGCCTACATCAGCTATCTATTGCGCTCGTGCGTCTCGGAATTTTCGGGGTTCCTTTTGTTCAAGGAGCTCGCCCGGCGACTGCAGCAGGCCGGCCGCACCGAACTGGGTCGTCTGTTCAACCTGATGGCCCGCGATGAGGCCCGCCATGCGGGCTTCCTGAACCGGGCCCTTGTCAGCGAGGGGATTCAGTTGGATCTGCCCTCCCTGGGGGGGCAGCGGCCGATCACCTGGTTCCCCCTGAGCTGGGTGCTGTATTCGGTGTACCTCTCTGAAAAGATTGGCTACTGGCGCTATATCCTCATCCACCGCCATCTACAGGCCCAGCCCCAGAATTCTTTCGCGCCATTGTTTGATTTTTTTGAACCCTGGTGCCAGGACGAGAACCGCCATGGCGATATATTCAACATGCTGCTGCGCTGCTGGCCGGAACTCCGTCGAGGCTGGCGGGGCCAATTACTTAGTCGTTTCTTTCTCTGGTCGGTGTTTCTCACCCACAGCCTGACGGTGGGGGAGCGGGGCGACTTTTACAAGCTGCTGGGCATGGAGCCTGCGGCCTTCGACGCCGATGTCATCCGCCAGACCAACCGCACCGCCCGTCGGGCCTTCCCGGTGGTGTTCGACCTCGAAGGCCCAACCTTCTTCGCGCTACGGGATCGGCTCGTCGCCCTGCACGCCTCCATCCGGGAGCTGGGGACCCAGCCGGCCGGTCTGGGCCGCATTCTGCGGCGCCTTGGCCTGCAAAGCCAATTGGCCGCCGTGGTGCTGCGCCAACTGGTCCAGCCGATGGTGGCCAGCTGAGAGGCCCCATGAGCAGCAACCCAATCCTGCCCATCCTGCCCCGGGTGTTCATCGGCCATGACCGGCGCGAAGGGGTGGCGGTGAATGTCCTTTCGGATTCGATTCAGGCGCGAGCCTCCAGGCCGGTGCAAATCGCCCAGGTGCGGCTCTCCCAGTTGGAGGGGATCTACCGCAGACCCCCACACCAGTTACAAAGCACGGACTTCTCCTTCAGTCGGTTTCTGGTGCCCTGGCTGACGGGATTCGAGGGCTGGTCGCTGTTCATCGACGCCGACATGTTGTGTCTGGGGGACATCGCCGAACTCTGGGACCTACGCGATAAGCGCTATGCCGTGCAGGTGGTGCAACACGAGCATCACTGCGCGATCGGTCGCAAGTTCCAGGCGATGCCGCAGACGCCCTACCGCCGCAAAAACTGGTCGTCGGTGATGCTGTTCAACGGACCGCGCTGCCGGGCCCTGACACCGGAATGGGTCAACCGGGCCAGTGGCTTGGAACTGCACCAGTTCCAATGGTTGCCCGATCGCGAGATCGGCGCCCTGCCGCCGGAATGGAACGTGCTTGTCGGGGTGCAGCCGGTGCCGACCCAGGCGCGGATCCTGCATTACACCCTCGGCGGCCCCTGGTTCGACGACTGCCGCGCCATGGCCCAGGGCGACCTGTGGCTAGCGGCTCAGGCCGCCATGAACGACTCACCAGCCGAGACGGCCCAACCCGGTCAAGCATCTTGATACAACGATACTGTTATTTAGTTGTGAACCATGGGGCCCGGACCTCCCGTTCGCCAACCCCGCCCACCCTGCCATTGATGCCATGACCCTCACTCCCCAGGCCCCCATCTCCGAGCACGCCACCGCCAACGACACCCGCCAGCACCGCGGCTTCGGCCCCCGGGTTCGGCGGCTGCACGCCCGCATCGGCCAGGCCCATCACCAGGCCGAAGGCATGGACTTCTCCCGCGCCCTGCTGGAGGGGAAAGCCACAGCATCGCAACTGGCGGCCCTGCTGCGGGCCCTGGCCCCCGCCTATGCCCTGCTGGAGGAGCTGGCCCCCACCGCTGCCGCCGGACTCGGGGCCAGGGATCTGCCCTGGGCCGACCTGGCCCGAACCGCCGCGTTGGAGCACGATCTGGCCCTGGTGGAGAGCGTGCCCGCCACCCCTGATTCCGCTGCGGCAGCGGCCTGGTACAGGCACCTGGCACGGCTGGGAACCCAGGCGCCCCACCGGCTGTTGGCCCACGCCTACGTGCGCTATGGCGGCGACCTCTCCGGCGGCCAGCAACTAGCCCCCCAGGCCAACGCGATCCTGGCCGCCCAGGGTCTGCCGGCCCTGTCCTTCTGGAATTTCAGTCGACCCACCATCGCCCTGAAGCAGGCCCTGCATGAAGGCTTCGAGCGGTTGCAACTGAACGCCAAGGAGGAAGAGGAGCTCCTGGATGAGGCCGAAGCCGCCTTCGGCGCCACCCAGGCCCTGCTGGCCGAGCTAGACACCCTCGCCTGAGATCAGCCGTTCCC
>Ga0194059_1001045_pt1 | contig 12130 bp, 24 predicted proteins | sample SepL6211m_MetaG_FD_163426 | JGI IMG/M metagenome (GOLD analysis project Ga0194059, IMG submission 163426) | Anoxic zone freshwater microbial communities from boreal shield lake in IISD Experimental Lakes Area, Ontario, Canada - Sep2016-L626-11m | ecosystem: Environmental > Aquatic > Freshwater >... | reverse complement strand
ATTGTTTTTTAATGTCTGATATTATAATAGATCTCCGGCGTGATTATAAAATTGGTTGTAGTATTTTGTAATTTATCAACAAACTCAAAATCCTCACCATCATCATTACTATCAAAAATCATATTTGAGTACTTATTTTTAAATGAGATTGATATTCCAACTCGGTTTCTAATAAGATTATTTCTTGTTAACTCAGGATATATCTTACCATCTGTCGTTTTCATTCTCCACACAACAAAATCATATGGTGTGTATTTTTCAGATAAGGTTTTAACATAATCTTCATGGATAGTATCGTCGTCATCCAAGAATCCAATCCATTCTGTATTACACATTTTAATACCCTCATTTCTAACTAAACCAGCATTACCATGTCTTTCACCTTTCTTACCTAATTTTTCTAACTTAAATGTTTCTATTCTTGGATCAGTAAACTCTTTTCCATCAACACCATCGTAAAGAACAAAACATTTCCAATTTGGATTTGTTTGATTAAGTAAGGATTGGATTGTATTATCTAATGTTGGTCTGTTAATAGATGGCACAATGAATGTAATTAGACTCATATGTTATTTTTTTCTACCTTGACAATGAGCCTTTTGACTAAAGCCTTTTGTGTTATTACAGTTAATTGATTTTTTATATTTTTCCGACCACTTTTCATCAATTTCTTTTTTGGATAGTTTCTTCTTCCAAAAGTTGAATAGTTCTTTTTGGTTGTATTTTTTATCTTTACTGTCCCATCCGCAGTCGTGACATAAGTAAGGGTGTTTGTCATTATTTTCAACATCCCATGATTGTTCACACTTATCACAAGTAACCTTATCCTTAAAGATTCTTTCTGCCTGTTTTTCTGATAATATTATTTTCATTCTTCCGATATTACTATTGATGTTACTTCTACCTCATACCCTGTAACAGGTAAAATTATTTTGTCCATACAGTCTTGAACAACACCTTCAACTTCTTCTTGGATTTCCCAATATATGTCTTCGTCATTTGCCGCTTCATCTAAAGATAAGTGTCTACCATCCATAAGAGTAACAGTTCCTCCCGGTAATGTTTTTCCATATAAATAGAAATCAAAATCACGATATTCCATTTCAGTTATTATCCACTCAAAATCATAACCACCAACAATTCTATTATTAAACTCTTTTGTTGAAAATGTTTTATTTAATAAGTTTTTAATGAATTTTTCAGTAAAAACCTCATCTCCAACTAATTCCTGAAAAGCTGTTTGAGCATAAAATTTTTCTTGTCTGGTAGTAATACCCCAAAATTCTAAATCATCTTTATTAAATCTTATTTTTTTACCTTTATTTAATTGGTTTTTCCAATGATTTTTAATTGCCTCTATATTTTTAATAGCAACTGATTCTTTAATAAGACTATATTGTTTATTAGATATTATTATTTTCATGACTCCGCTTTGATATATTTTACATCAACATTAAATTTATTTTCAAAAGAGTTTTTAATCATATCTAACACTTTTTCTTTTTTGATTGGGAACCAAGATTCTAAGTTGTTTAAATATTTTTTTGATATCCACAATCTACCATCAGATTTATCATATTCAATAAACGGCTCGTTATCAATGTTCCAAACATCAGTTTTATCCCAAATAACAATATAATAATCAACATAAGAAGGTTCATTTTCATCTAAGGTATCATCTACGAGTGATTTTATAAAATCATTCAATAGTTTTTTTTTCTGTGATTCTGATATTATTATTTTCATCTTCTCTTTTTAACTTTATTAAAACCTTTTCTAATTTTATCGTTAAATTGCCCCGATACTAACATCTTAAAATCGTGGATTGGAAATTCAATCTTTGGGTTATTATCCTCAAAATCATTTTTAATTCTATTTATCAACCAATTTTCATAAACACCAAAATTATCAGGTTTATTACCTGGTCCACCACCTTTTATATCATCATTTAATTCTTTAATATTAGTATCAAGAATTTGTTCTAACTCACTTAATCTTCTTAATAAGGCCATTTGAGATTCCGATAATATTATTCTCATATCTCAATATAATTTTTGCGTGTTCTCATTTATACCAAATTGCGCACCATGTATCTCTTCTAAGTCTACATCCACCTCAATTGGAATACCATATTTTTCTAATAGATTGTAAAAAAAGTCATAAACAACTGATCTAATCATACCCATAAAATCTCCACCTTCATAATTACTTAAAGCTTCTTGATATGCAGCATCTATTGTATCGTTCACTATATATTCTTGATCGGTTCCTTCATCCCAACCTTGAAATTTCATAGTTCCACGAGGGTCAACATCAACCATTATTTCAACAAAATATCCAACTATTTCAAGATGAACTACTTTTATTATGGTGTCTAAATTAAAATCAGGTTCAATTAACTTATACTCTTTAGTGTCAATTTTGTTTTTAACTTTGTCATACAACACATCAAAACCTCCGTTATATTCATACCATATAGGTCTAATCGTATCCAAATCTTCACGAGTGTTTTTTTTAATTCCAGTAATATCATAAATAACATCATCAAGATGAGGTTCTTCCCCTTTCTTTTTTTGTTTATCCCAAACAGCATAACATAACCTACGAAGATTTTCTTCGGTCATCATTTTATATTGGTCTTCAGTTATTATTATTTTCATTGTTGTTCGTCATTCATTTTAACATCATTTATGTAACATGCATATTTATCAACACCTAAAATATTATTTATTTTAATCTCCAATGAGAATTGAAAACTTTCATAAAAAGAATGGTGTAACATCCATTTTTTGTCCACATATAGTATAAGATGAATCCTAAAGTTTTTTTCTTCTGGTTCCCCTCTCCAAGTAAATTCTGAAACATTAATAACTTTTAAAAAAACGTTTCCATTTTCTAAACCTTTACAAAGTGCTGATTCTATGTTTGTAAACGCTTGCATTTTACCACATGATTCAACATAATCTTCAACCGCCATATCAATAAGATTTTGAGCAGATTGAATTTTTTTTGATTCAGTTATTAAACTCTTTTGTCTTTCTGAGATTATTATTTTCATCACCAATCACTTCTTGAGTTTTCGTTTATAACATTAAGTAGTTTTAATTTAAAATTTCCTTTACCTAAAAATTCTCTTAAATGATACTCCAACTCATAAAGATAATCACCATCATCCGTTGATGAAAAAATACTATCTTTATACACTATAAGACCCATTTCAATTATATTGTTTGTTTTATATGCAGTTACAATTTCAATTCTTTTAATTGATTCCAATTGATCACAAACATCAAAACTTATGATTTCTTCAGCATCAGCGCCAAAATCATTCATATTATTACATTTTTTTTTAATATCGTCAAGCGCCATATCAACAGCATTTTGAAATACTGTAGTTTTAAGTTGATCCTCTGTAATGATTATTTTCATCTTCGTAATTCAGGTATTACCTCTTCAGCAAAGAAATTCATTATTTCGGATTCATTACCATTCTTTCTAAGTAAATCTTGTAATCTAACGTTTTCGTCAAACACACTATAAAAATCATAGTCAATTATGTACCCTCTTTTGTCTGTTGCAATCTCACCTAAAAACTCATCATCCATGTATTTTATCTCACCAAAATAGATAATCTCACCATTATCCTCATACTCTTCAGAGAATGTGAATACTAATGTCGTTCCCCCTCTTTCAAATCTGAACTTATCCCCTTCTCTTTCATCATAACTTATGTCTTGGTCTTCGTCATATATAAAATCTTCAGCCCCACCACCATTGTCAACATGTTTTTTAAAGGCTCTCATCATAGTTTCCTCTGATGGTTTTAATTTCTCACCTTGTTTTACTTTTTTGTAAAAATCTAAGATCTGATCAAAATCCTCATTTAATCTTAATCTATTAAGTGTTTCTTTAAAATTATTTGATTTCACAATTCAACTTTTTGTTTTGTTTTATTGTCGTAGATTATGAATGGATTCGCAATAATCACCCAATCAACATTATTGTAATCCTCATTTCTATCCCACGCCCATTCTGAATTTTTAACTTGGATAGTTTTAGTTCCAACATCATCTCTTGACATAATAAGGTCAGTACCAAATACCATGTCAATTAAATCACCATTACCACCAGTATATTCACTAACAAATCCCATCTCTTCCAATTTGGATTTAACTTCGTTTTCGGCAACTTCACCTATATTACTTGATCTTTGAATGTTTTTTGTGTAACCCAACAATTCTTTTGAGTCCTCAAAATATCTACCAACTAATCTTGGGAGGTATTTTTTAAGACTTAATAAACCTGATTTTGGATCAACTATTATACCATCAATGAATGGTCTGGCGTTATCCCCACCTCTATATAGTAAATCAGTTATAAGTTCCGCCAAATCAGAATAGTTTGTGTTTAATTTGTTTGCTGGTTGCCATTCACCATCAACATAAATCAATTTAGCTCCAATAACTCTATTGTTAATAAAGTTGTTTTTTTGTCTTTCAGTTATCTTCCCTAGTTTTTGTAATAGATTGGCAGCATCAATAAATTTTTCTTTTAAGTTATCAGGAACATCTGTTTTAAGATCTGTGAGTTTGTCATTTATAATCGCCTTCATTCCAAGACCATCATCTTTATGTAACCAACTTTTAAGACTAGCAATCCTTTTACAAACCTGTAGTTTTTCTTTGTCCCCAAAGAATCTTGAGCACTCTTGGTAGTATTGCTCATTTAGGGCTTGAACTCCCATTATTGATAACATTCTTGTTACGTCTTCTTTTATTAAATTTTCCATTATAAATAAATATCAACTTAAAACTTTATTGTCTCAATTGTGTCTTCACCCTCACCATCGTAATATGATGTGTGATTAATATTAGCATATCTGTTAACCAAATCCAAAGTTATTGTTCCTTCACCACCTTCATTGTTTTCATAACCACTATGATAAATACCAATAATTTCAGATGTCATAGTTTCAAGTACTGGTGGAACTTCAACCTCACCTAATTTTTCGGTATCCATATTATCATTTACCCAACCATCATCACCACCACCTTCATAAGTTACGCTAATTGTATCACCATACTCCTCAATTAACTGATTAACGTAATTGTCATCTGTTAGTTTTTTTATTTCACGCTCACGATCGTTTCGTCCCCACCAATGTTGTTCGGCAGAAGTCATCTGATTAAAACTAACTCTATTTTCGGTTTCTTCACTTTCTCTTGTTCTGTAGGTTTTATCAATTACAATTTCTTGTCTATCCGCATAAATTGTAAATAATAGTGAACCCTGTTCACCTCCAAATTCTTCATCATAAAATTCACCTGTGTCAAAGTTATTTGCATAATCGTTAAATAACTTTTCAATTGATTGTGGTGTGAATCCTGGTTGTTCACTACTTCTACCATTATAAAAAGGTCCATCAAGTCCTTGAAATCCTTCGTCTTCAAAATAATCATTCCTCCATGTTAATCCATCCTCAAGATTACTTGCCTGTAAAATTAATGAATACCTTTTTAAGTCTTTTATTTGTTGTGGTGTTAATTCCATTCTAATTAAAATTTATATGTTTTATAAGTGACAGACATTTCACTTGGAATATATGAGTCAATAACCACTGTTATTTTATTTTTTGAATAATCAATCGTGACAACCCCTTTTGCACCATACTCTTCATCCCAACCATTAAGGTTAAACTTATCAAAAGTACCGTGAACTAAATCCCAAACTAATCTATCTCCCATTTTAATATCAAAATCCCCATATCCTTGAGATCCATCAAAATTAACATTATCAATTATCTGATCAACATATTTGTCCATAAGCTCGCTTCTATGTTCTTCGGGTTCATATACATATTGTTTTAACACATCCTCAACGGTTGTTTCGTATTTATTTCTTTCAGATATTGTTATAAAATGTTCAACGATAAACTTTAACGTATCATCTTTGGTGTTCAATGTAAAATATATATCTCCCCTGTCTGTTGCAGTTTCAGGTAATGTGTCGTAAATAAAATCAGTCTTTACAATTTCTTCCACATTTTTGTAGAAATAAGACTCAACAAATGATGGCATTTTAATACTTTCTCTACCGTGACGTAGTTGAGTATCCATATTGTCCCATTCAATTATATCATCACCTTGTTGTATGTCATATTCTACTGTGGTACTCCAATCACCAGCTTCGTCGTAAGCTAAAAGTAGTTGTTTTAATTTTCTAAATTCTTGTTTTTCTTTATCAGACGGTTCCATATTAATAAATACTTCAATCTTCAAACTCTAACTTCTGAGTTTTTGTAACCCATGTAGGTCTTTGTTTTGTTTCTAAAACCATTATCCATTCTCTTGCAGTTGGAATATATCCATCACAGTCCTCTTTTACGTGGCTTTCTAAACAATATCTAGTGTAAACAATTTTACCATCTGAATTTGTAAAGTGGGTACCAAATATTGATTCCCCTTCAAATATACCCTCACTGTGGTGGCGAAAAATCCTGTGGAATGAATGTCCATACCATGATTTAGTGGAATCCATCCATTCGTGAAGATGGATGTAATCTTCCCATTTACCTCCGAATTTTTTTTGATTTGATTTTGCATGTAAGATTGGATGTGACATTATTTTTTAATTTATGATTTTATTTGATTTTTTAATTCTCTTGCTGAGTCAATATAATGTTTAATTGTTTTTCTAAGATCTCTTTGTTTCTCCTCAGTATCAACAAATTCTTTTTTATCCTCCTCAATTAAAAAATAAATCTTATCTTTGAGGAACTTTTTATTAGTGTGTAACAAATACGTTTTATCTTCAATAAGGATTTTACTCCAGTTTGAAAACTCCGCTTCTTTTGGGGGGAATTCAATTGGAAAATGTCTAACCAAATAATTAAATATTTGTTTATTACTTTCACCAATATATGTATTTTTTGTTGACATAATACAAATATACCAATATTTATTAATAAAATAAATAATGTCATTACCATTTAGTAAACTCAAAATTTTTGGAAAACAGGTCTTAAATCATCTTAAAGATGAAGAAGATACAAATTCGTTAAATAATTTAAAGAATATGTATTCTCAGGTTAAGTCAGATGAATTGATGAGTATTTTAACATCAAGATTATCAGAAACAGATCTGTATAAAGTTATTTTTATTTCTTTTTTTATGAATAAAAACATGGAATTGTCTCAAATTGAAAAGATTGTAACTAATGATTTATTATTATTTAACTTAACTAACTATGATAACCCGTCAAAAAAAAGTGATAGTTGTGATGATTGTTATGGTTATGGTAATATTGATTGTAATAATTGTGATGGTGATGGTGAAATAACTTGTAATAGTTGTGATGGAAGTGGTAATGAAGAGTGTGATGAATGTGATGGTTCAGGTGAAGACTCTGAAGGTGAATCTTGCGGTAGTTGTAGTGGTGAGGGTATTACCGATTGTAGCGATTGTGATGGCAATGGGAGAAAAGAATGTAATTGGTGTTACGGTAATGGTCAACACAGTTGCGATAATTGTGATGGTTCAGGTGAAGTGGAAACTGATGAGGAATATTATGATGCCAACATATTAACTTTTATCACAAATAATAATTATGTATTATCAATTAAAGAAGACACAATATTAACAAATGAGGTTGCTGATGAATTGTTTCATGGTAATAATCTTTATACAAGAGAATACAAATCAAACGATGAAACATTAGAAGAAATAAAACGTGAATATGAAGGAGAACCAGAAGATGACGATGACTTCTATGTTCTTACTTCTCTCCCAATAAAACTTTAATTATTTTAAGAATCTTAATCTATATAATGTAGAAAAAATCAATTCTTGTATTGTATCAATTTGATTTTGTAAATATGATTCTTTAACACTTTTTCTTTTTTCTTCTACCATCTTATCTAACTCTTTGAAGTAAGAAATAAGTTGATCCACACCTGAATAATTCTCTATATCCATTGTCTCATAGTTTTTAACCACATCATATTTACCTTGATATGATTCAATGACACCATCAACTAACCCATCAATACCTTCGTAGTAATTTTGTAATGCTTTGTGTTCCGAATATGATTTAGTTTGTAAATGAAATACGTGAACTTGTGTTTGTGAATGTAATAAAATTGAAACCATATTACTAAAATCTTTGTTTTCAGATCCTCCTTCATTTTCTGATTCATCATTATCATCCTCTTCAAATAAGTTTCTTTTTTTTAATTCATCGTATAATTTTGACGTTAGATCACCTTTTTTCATAATTCAATTTTATTATAAATATCATATAATGTAAAAAAGTAGACCTTTTGGATCTACTTTTATATTTTAAAGAAAATCAATCTCATTAGTTATTGGATTCCAATCAATTTTCCAAGGCAAATGAGAGTACAAGTATCGCTCATTCAACGCTGCCGCATTAAAGTAGTGGGTGTGTCCATCATAGTGGTGACCATGACCAGTGTGGATGTGCCCGCAGATGTGAATCTTAGGTTTGATTTGTTTGATTTTCTCTGCAAGTAATTCACAACCCAAGTGAACATTGCGGTTACCTTCAACATCATCCAATATTCCCCAAGCCGGTCCGTGAGTAATTAAGATATCAATCCCTTCAGGAATCATATCCCATTTTGCTTTCAACTCTTCACCGTTTTTAGGTAAGTTAAACGCCCAATTGTAGAACTCAGGTTGCCAAGGAGAACCCCAAATTTTAATCTCAGGCCCATCACCATCTTGGATGGTTATTAACTCGTCTTGTAGATATTCAATTGTTTTATATCCAGTTAAAATACCTTTGACTTTCTCAACGTTGTTTTGAAAACCCCAATCGTGGTTACCAGCAATGAATACTTTGTGATCGTAAGTTGCAATTTTGTCATACCAACCCGCAAACTGAGTAATCTCGTGTTCGTAACCCATAGAACTTATGTCACCTGCACAAATCAAAATATTACCACCAGGTAAATCACCTGTAATGTGGTTATGTTTTCCGTGTGTGTCGCTAAATATTGTCAACTTAATTGTTTTCATCTTTTTTATTTTTACAGTTTTCAAAATGCCATCTAAACATTGTATTACCACCTTTTTTTTCACAATAAGGGCAAGTAAAAATTTTTTGTTTCTTACCTTTAGATGAAATACTCATCTTTTTTTTAGTTTCCTCACTAACTTTTTTACCTAAATGGTTCTGTCTATTTTTTTCTTTACTCTCTTCCGTATGTTTTTTACCCGACATTAACTAATAATTTTTATTTCACTTTCAGTTTCAATTACAACTCTTGCACCACAACTTAATAATGGTTTCTCATCCCCATTACCACAATAAATAATCCTACTCGGACCTAATATTTCAACCTCATTACAATATGTGTTCTTTCTACCTTGTTTAATTGTTATTACCGGTAAATCAGTATTCTTTGTTTTGTTGGATCTAACATGGTGTTGATTTACATGTATTTTAGTTTTCACGATGAATTGGGTTTGTACAATTTCCTTTATGAGAACCCCAAGTACTTTGACCATAACCTACTCTAATGTATGTACAACCTCCATATGTGAATTCTGTTACATTTTTGTGAAGATCATCAGATTTCTGTCTTAACCCTATGGGTTCTTCTTTTGATTTAGTTGAGACTTGTATATTACCTTCACAAGAAAATAGAAATAATGCGATAAAAATTAAAGTAATTGTTTTCATTGTTTTTATTTACAATAATACAACATTTGTATCACCAAATCAACTATGGTTTTGAATAATAATTGATTTTGTTTTGAGCGTTTTGGATCAACCACCCATCAACATTTGGGACTTTCATTAAGAACTCCAATTCATGTTGATAAGCAATCACTTCTTCAATATTTGGATTTAACTTAAAATTAGTCGTTAAGAAATATAAATGTAATGACTCATGAACAAGGATTGCCGCTATGTTATAGATATTACCATCATTCATCTCTTTAGTTGGAATGGTTATTATACTGTCTGACTCTGTAGTTGCAAACCCGCCATTCCAATAGGCAACTACCTTACATGTTTCCATAATAAGGTAGTACTTCTCTTTATCGTATTTTTGTATAGTATCTAAGGCTTGTTCTACCTTACCTTTCCAACCATCACCAACGTCCGTAATTCGTATCTGTGAGAAAGAGTATGAAGATAAAGTTAACAATATCAAAAGTATCCATATCCTCACGGTAATTTAGTTGCTGCTTCGTGTATGGCTTTCTTTAATGCCGATGATACCGTCATCTTTTCAAATGGAATTGATCCTTCTTGAACCTCAATCATTATCGCTCTAATCTCAGTATCTGACTCACCAATACCTTGATAACAATTACCTTTATAATAAAGTTTAACCCCAACCTGAGTTATAGTGTTTGTTTTCTCAAAACCCACAACTCTTATGGTTGTTTTTGGTAAACCAAAATAATATATCTCAACATCAATATCATCACCATCCTCTGATAAACAATATTTTTCAGATAGTTCTTCTTCAACAATTTGTCTAACACCAAAACGAATGTCTCGGTTACCAAGTTCTTTTAATTTTGCCGTATTGTAAACTGAATCAACAAAAACACATTGTTGAGCCATTGCGAGGTTACTAAGTAGTAACATACCAAAGAGTAAGGTTAAATGTTTCATATTTTAAAATTTTAAATTTGTTCCAATTAATATATTATTCATTAATCCCCATTTTGGGGTTGTATTCATATTCATTCTCCAATCAACATTAAGTTTAAATTTTTTAGATAAATTATATGAAATGTTATTACCAACAACTGCGTTAAAAGTATTAGATGTTGAAAAGAATTTTTTACCTATATCATAATATGGTGAACATAAGGTAATAAATATTTCAGGTCTCCATTCAAACTTTTTATTTATTTTTATTTCTTTTTGTCCTATTAAAACAATATAAGGAACACTTACAAAATAAGCATTAACCGAACTTTTATCCCCATTTATTACTATTGAATTTCCTACTTGAGCTCCTAAGGTTAAACCATAAACTTTTTTAAACTCCCAAATTTTAGTAACACTAAATCCGTTATTTAATGCAAATCCCATTTTACCGGTATTTAAATGAAAATACCAATCATTTTTTCTATAATATAATGAATATGTTTGTTGTGTTAAGTCAAAAGTTAAAACCGCATTTATACCAAAACCTTTTCCAAAGTTAACACGACTATAACCTATACCAGTTCCGTATCTCCATCCTGTTTCATAAGTTGGGTTTTGAATAAAAGCAAAATCTGCAGATGTTAATATTGGATTTGGTTTAATTATTGATCCTCCACCAAATGATCTACCTTGAACTCCAACAATATTATTTTGTGTTGTTCCAAAATCTTCAGTAGGTGGTGGGTCAGCAACAGGTGGTGGTGTGGTTTGACTAAACAAACTAAATGGTATTAATAATGTTAATAATAATTTTTTCATTTTATCATATATTGTTTAAAATCCGTTGATAATGGTTTTTCATTTTTAAAATAATACTTTTCAACTTTATCGTGGAGATTTAATGGGTATGATCCGTATTTAATTGTTTTAATATATCCATCAGGAACTGTTGCTCCTGTTGGTAAAACAATTGATTTTTTAGAAAATACACATCTGATTTCAACAACCACAGTTTTATTTGTTTTTGCCAATTCTCTTTCTCTTACTTCTAACAATCTCCAAGTTGTTCTGTTTAAATTTTCTTGTTGTAATGAACAATTTAGATATGTGAATGTTTTAAATAATAAATCTTTTGTACAATTAAAGTCAGCGGCTGGTGCCAAGTGACCTTTATCGTATGGATTATTAAAATAATCTTTATCATCAGATGTAAGGATTGAATCACAAGTGTAAAAATCCATACCAGTTCTTGGTGCGGATCCATTTGGACATTGTACCGTATAACGAATAAACTTTGGTTGTTGTAATTTTTCAGAGTATATTATCTCAAACATATTTGTTTTAATATAAATGGAATCTCTTAATGTTTTCTGACTGAATACAAATAATGGTAATGTTAATAATAATGTTAGTAATAGTTTTTTCATTTTAATAATTTACGGTTGTTTTATACCCAGGAGCAATCAAATAATAGTTTTGGGTTCCCCCACTTAC
>Ga0194059_1001043_pt1 | contig 12135 bp, 4 predicted proteins | sample SepL6211m_MetaG_FD_163426 | JGI IMG/M metagenome (GOLD analysis project Ga0194059, IMG submission 163426) | Anoxic zone freshwater microbial communities from boreal shield lake in IISD Experimental Lakes Area, Ontario, Canada - Sep2016-L626-11m | ecosystem: Environmental > Aquatic > Freshwater >... | reverse complement strand
TGATACCATTGGCGCTGCAACCATTGTTGACCGTACGGATTACGACGCAGAACTGAAGAGTGAGCGGGATATCCCGGAAAAGCGGGAAATCGTCTGGCATAAAGGGCAGGTTTCTTTTGTTGACAGGGTGCTGTTTTTTCGGCAAAAGCCGGTTACCATCTGGTTTACCGGTCTCAGTGGCTCGGGAAAATCAACTCTTGCGTTTGCGCTCGAGAGACGCCTTATGGACACCAGCAAAGCTTGTTATGTTCTTGATGGTGATAATGTCAGGCATGGGTTAAACCGCGATCTTGGCTTTTCCCCAAAAGACCGGACAGAAAATATCCGCAGAATTTCCGAAGTTGCCCGTTTGATGAACGACGCTGGACTTGTCGTCATTACCGCGTTTATTTCTCCCTTCAGGGAAGACCGGGAAATGGCAAGGCGAATCATCAGTGCAGAGAATTTTGTGGAAATCTTTTTGAACCCCGGATTGGAGACCTGTGAAGGACGTGATCCGAAAGGGTTGTACAAGAAAGCTCGTACTGGTGAACTACCCGGCTTCACAGGCATTTCTTCTCCGTATGAACTGCCGGAATCACCTGCCTTGATTCTGGATACCGGCAGACTATCTATAGAGCAATGTACTGAGGCTATTCAACCGTACTTGATTGCACCTTGGCAAGAATTCGGATAGCGCGGGTGGTAACAAATGTTTTAGTTGTGTCTTCAAAAGCAAAGATTTTAATTTTACAGACTTCTGGAAAATCTGAAAAAATATCATAAAAAAAAAGTCTCCGCCAGTGGCGGAGACTTTTTAGTGATAGTATGTTTTTGGGGACAGCATTTGTATGCTGTCCCCAAAAATGTTTTAGCTTTACTGAATTGCAAAAATATTAAACGTACTCCATGGTCCAACTCCTGCGGCATTCTCGCCCCTCGCATAAAAAGCGTAAGATTGGCCAGAAACGAGTGGAGTCGCCTGTGTGATGCTACAAGTGCCTATATTTCCTGGGCATCCTGCAGCTGCTGGTGTAATTGCAGTAGTGACGGAGCCCGTTCCTGCAGTTGCATCCCACAGATATACACTATAACCAGAAGCACCTGAAACTGCGGTGAAGGTGTAGGTCGGTGTGAGGGATATTATCGAACCAGATGGTGAAATCAAAGTTGGAGCAACTGGGGTAACTAAAGTATTAGGTGTAAAAGTATTAAACGTGCTCCATGGTCCTACTCCTGCTGCATTCTCTCCTCTCACATATAAAGCGTAGTTTCGACCAGCAACAAGTGGAGTAGTCTGTGTGATGCTACAAGTGCCTATATTTCCTGGGCATCCTGCAGCTGCTGGTGAAATAGCAGCAGTGACGGAGCCCGTTCCTGCAGTTGCATCCCACAGATATACACTATAACCAGAAGCACCTGAAACTGCGGTGAAGGTGTAGGTCGGTGTGAGGGATATCGTCGAACCAGATGGTGAAATCAAAGTTGGAGCAGCTGGAATAACTAACAGATTAGGTGTAAAAATATTAAACGTGCTCCATGGTCCTACTCCTGCTGAATTCTCTCCTCTCACATAAAAAGCGTAGTTTCGACCAGCAACGAGTGGAGTCGCTTGTGGGATGCTACAAGTGCCTGTATTTCCGGGGCATCCTGCAGCTGCTGGTGTAATAGCAGCAGTGATAGAGCCCGTTCCTGCAGTTGCATCCCACAGATATACACTATAACCAGAAGCACCTGAAACTGCGGTGAAGGTGTAGGCCGGTGTGAGGGATAATGTCGTACCAGATGGTGAAATCAGAGTAGGTGCAACCGGAGGCACAACAACATCCATACTAACCAACTTGCTAGCCGACCCTGCAGTCGGCGTAGAACTATCAGTTACCTGAACAGCAAACAAATACGTTCCGCTTGCCGTAGGCGTACCGGACAACACGCCGGCAGTGCTGAGGCTGAGGCCAGGGGGCAGTGGGCCAATTGACACTGCCCAGCTGTATGCACCATAACCGCCGGTTGCTGCAAATGTATAACCGGAGTAAGGAGTTGTATAGATTGGCAGCGTCGTCGGTGTACTGATGGCAAGAGGTGCTACTACCGTTACCGTTACCGTGGCACTGTTTGACGGTATTGCCGGTGTGCTTGTATCATTCACGGTGTATGTAAAGGTATACGTGCCAGGTGTTGCCGGGGCGAGGTAACTTACCGTGCCGTTGGCGTTGGCTGTTGCCGTACCGCCTGTGGCGGCAGTGACCGTTACCGTGGCGGAGTTAATGGCCGTTGGTGCGGTAACCGTGTCATTGTTCAAAACAGGGATGATGACGGTGCCGTTGACGACAACATTGGCTGTATCACTTACCGCAACCGGGGGAACTTTCGTTACCGTTACCGTGACCGTCGCACTATTTGAGGTAACTGCAGGTGTGCTCGTATCTTTCACGGTGTATGTAAAGGTATACGTGCCCGGTGTTGCAGGGGCGGTGTAACTTACCGTGCCGTTGCCGTTGGCTGTTGCCGAACCGGCAGTGGCGGGGGTTACCGTTACGGTCGCAACGTTAATGACGGTTGGTACCGTTACGGTGTCATTGGTCAAGACCGGGATTATGACGGTGCTGCCGGCAAGAACCGTGGCACTGTCTGCTACTGCAACCGGGGGAACGGCAGTTACCGTTACCGTGACGATAGCACTATTGGATGCTACCCCCGGTATGCTTGAATTTTTTACGGTATACGTGAAGGTGTATGTGCCGGGTGTAACCGGGGCGACATAGGTCACCGTGCCGGTGGCGTTGGCCGTTGCCGTGCCTCCTGTGGCGGCACTGACTATTATGGAATCGACGTTAATGACGGTTGGTGCGATAGCAATGTCATTGGTCAAGACCGGGATTGTGACAGTGCCGCTGGCGACAACAGTGGCGGTGTCAGGGACCGCTACCGGTGCGGTGGTTACGGTTAACGTTACCGTCGCAACATTTGACGTAACAGGAGTGACACTATTATCTTTCACTGTGTAATTGAACGTGTAAATACCGGAAACTGCCGGAGCAGTGTAGCTGATCGTACCGTTTGGATTCGCGATTGCTGTTGCAGCACCGGTGACTGCAGACACGGTAATCGTCGCCGGGTTAATGGAGGTTGGTGCTGGTGCCGTGTCATTCGCCAGGACAGTGAGGAGCGTTGTTGAACCAACCGATAGGGCGTATGTGTCATTGACCGCCACCGGGGCAAGAGCCGTTACGGTAACGGTTACCGTTGCGAGGTTGGTTACTTTAAACGGCACGCTGGTATCTCGCACCGTGTATCTGATGGTGTACGTACCGGCCCGTGCCGGCGGGGTGTAGCGTACCGTCCCGTTTGCTAAAGCAACGGCGGCACCGCCCGAAACTGACGAAACAACGACTGTCGCCGGGTTGATAACGGCAGGCGTCAGAGCTGCATCATTGGCAATTACATTGATGATAACCGGCGTGCCGACAACGGTCGTTGCGCTGTCATCTCTCGCCACAGGCGCGCCTACAACGGTCAGAGCAAAAACCTTGCTGGCCACTGCACCGGTGCTGTCCGTTACCAGCAGTTTAAAGTTAAACGTGCCGAGAGTGGTAGGCGTGCCGCTGATGCTTCCTGCAGCGCCATTAAGGCTCAGACCTGGAGGGAGTGATGTGGCGGGGTCGAGAGACCAGACAGTCCCACCGGGGAAACCGCCTGTTTTAGTGAAGGTCAGGCTATAGGCCAACGTGGTCGCGGCACGAGGCAGCGGACTCACTGTGGATATGGCGAGATCAGACACCGTTACCGTTGTTGCTGCCGTTGCCGTCCCGCCTTTACCGTCACTTACGGTAAGAACGGCGGGGTGCGTGCCGAGACCAAGCACTGCAAGCGCTGCTTTATAGGAAATGACCGGGTTGGCAATCGTGTACTCATTACCCGCCTTGCCATCAACGTTCCAGCCGTAGGTTAAAATATCACAGCTGTCCGGATCGGTTCCTGAACCGAGCAGATTCAGAGTGCCACCGGTGGCGACAAAATACGGACCACCGGGGATTGCCGTCGGGCTGTGATTTGTGACAGTGAACGTCTGGGAAGCTTGAGCCACTTGACCGTTATTGCCATTGACGACTCCGAGCGTTACCACGCTGGTACCGATGGGCAGCAGGGCACTCATGGTGGTTGTTGCAAAAGGAATAGCCGTGTTGTTAACCATCCAGCTGTATCCCGTAATGGTGCCGGTGGATGTACTGGTAAAGGTTGTGGTGGCGCAGGCATTGATGCCGGAAGCGTTATTGCTGGTGAAGCCGGCAGTGAGGGTGGAATTGACTACAACAGGGAGCGTGGCCGAGACAACCGACCCGCCAAGGAAGCTGTGGAATACTCTGGCGGTAATCGAGTGGGTGCCGGCCGTGACATTACGCCAGACGAGGCTGTATGGTGCCGTGGTATCAGAACCGAGAAGCGTTGCGCCGTCATAGAACTCAACTCTGGTTATGGTCACGCCGGTCGGAGGAGCGGTTGTTGTGGCCGTGAGTGTAATCGGGCCGGGTGACGAGAACGGGCCATTGGTTGCGGTTGCCACCGTAGGAGTAAAGGGCGTGCCGACAAAAGAAATCGTTGAACCGGCGGCATTGAATGCTTCTACGACATAGGTGTTGGCGGCAGCACCGGCTGCAGGCGCTGCAGCGACATCCGTATAGGTGGTGGTATTAGCCAGGATGACGGTGGGGTTATGCGGCACCGGTTTACCGGTAATGGCGTTCAGCGGAAATGCGCCATTGGTGGTGCGGTAGATATTGAAGCCTTCCTCGTTTTCAGGTTTTCCGTACGAGGTGATGTCCCGGTAATTAATCGGAGTCGGATCATTCCAGTTGAGCACGACATTAGTGCCGCTGGTCGCTGCTGTTGCAGAAAACGCCGGTGGCAGTGCGGGGGTATAATTGACGACAATCGTGCGCATCATATCCATCTCTTCGTGACTGAGGATGTGGCAGTGCCACACATATTCAAAGCCGAAGTTGTACAACACGTTGGTGACAACACCGGCATAGCCGGGGTAGGGGGTTGGCGGTGGCCCTGCGGCAAATACATAGGGAAGGCCGGTTTTGTAATCAATGTTGACGAAGCCGGAGACGGTGGTGCCGTTATTTTTCTGAATCGGCCAGTTACTTCCCGCAGCCGGAACGCCCGGTACCGGAGCGCCGAAGCCCATGGTCGAATCAATCGGAATGGCAGGGTTGAGCGGGCGGATACTGTTGGGAATACCGAACGGCAGTGACGGTGCCCGCGGACGCACGGCAATAATGGTATCCTCAAGCGGACTGATCTTGATGGTTTCTTTCCAGCCGAGTTCGTTCGGCTCCGGCATGAGGATCTGGCCGTCCCAGCCGACGCGATTGAGCAGCTGGACATCAAAAATATGGAAATGGATCGGGTGGGTATCAACTCCGTTGTGCGATATTTTCCAGATCTGGGTGCCGTCTGTTACGGTGCCCGGTTGACCCGGCAGGCCAGGCAGAACCTGTACCAGAAGATCTTTGGAGTCTTTGACAAATTCGGTCGGAATATCGGAATAGCCGTAGAGAATCAGCAACGCGGTGAGGCTGGTCGGGTTGGGCAGCTGCATGCCGAGGTTGCCGCTCATACGGCCATAGATCGGATCAAAAGAGGCGCCCATCTCATCATGCATACCTTTCGGTTCGGCCGGAACTGAAACCTTCTCACCGGCAAGCGTAACAAAGGTCAGCGCCTGGTCATTGATCTGCATGATACCTTCCCACGGGAAGTTTGTCGGGAAGTAGGAGGTGGGATAGGCATCTTTGAAGGCGGCCTGTCCGACAATAATCGGCTCCTGGGAGCGCTCGAAGAGGGTTTTGGTGCGCTGTCCCGGTATTTCCGGGTTGAATGGAATCACCGCACTGGTTACCGGATCTATTTTTGTCACAACCGGCGCGGCGGAGGTGAATTCATTTCTCAGTAACGTCTCGTTAAATTGATACGCGCCGGCACTTGCTGCCGGAGCAACAACAACCTGCATGATGGTGCGGGTATTCGGGGCGTAGCCGACGAGCGGTCCCGAGCCGCCAAGATAGGTGCCTGACGCGGGGTCAAAGGTGCCGCCAACGCCGAAACCGCCGGTACTGCGATTATCCGGGGCGCCGGTATAATAATCATAATTGGCGACGCCGGCCGGCCATGCGGCAGGAGCGTCATTGTAGAGGATGAGCGTCTGGCCGGCAAAGCGGCTGAAGTCGACCACAACATCGGCACGCTCGGCAGGTCCGAGGGCAAGACCCATCTTGTTGACATTGCCGACCCAGAATGCGGTCGGGTCGATGTTATAGGTGATCGGCTGATGATTGATTACCACCGGATTGGGCAGAAAGCCGCTCTCGGTGCCGATCTGGAGAAAGTTTGGTCCAAAATTTTCACAGGAATACTGGCCGGCCACTACGGTACAGAGACCGGGATCGGGCACGTCGCCGACACGACCATCTACCGGCCAGTCGGGCGGCCAGTTGTTTGCGGCTGCATTAGAGAGCGACGCTGCGATCATCTTGACTTCGGTTTTGTTGGAACGACCCGGCCGATAGTTCGGATCGAGAGGATTCAGCCGGGGGTCCGGACTGAGTTGCGCCGGATCGGCCTTATAGAAATTGAGGTTCCAGAAGCGATCGCTCGCTGCATTCAGGATGCGGAAACGATAGGCCCGCGGCTCGAGAGTCACGGAGGGGAAGACGGCGCCGTTAACCAGAGCGCTGTCCTGAAACGCTTCCATACCCATGGAAACGTCCGGTGTGCCGGGGATCTGCGTCGGCTGTCCGGGGGTCAGGCAGTCAGCCAGCTCGAAGGGGTTGGTGCTGCTGCAGTTCGGGTCATAGTACGGATTGGCGACCGGCCCTTTACTGATGACGGTGGCCGGGTAGAACCAGGGACCATACATCCAGCGACCAAAGGTGTTGGTTCCGCCCGCTCCGGGGACCTGGGTCTGGGCCGGCATATAGACATGCGGCATCCAGAGATCGCCGGTTACCGGCGGGCGTATGCCGTCCGGACCAAGCGCGCCGCTGCCCCAGTTCCACAACGGGTCGGTAAGTCTGATTTGTGTCGTTGCTTCTCCGGTCACCGGATGGACAACCGGTGTGGCATCAACGAAGGTTCTATCCTGAATGACCAGAGGAATCGGCTCGGGCGGAAGTAAACGACGCTCGATGAGGTCGGCTTCCCACTTGTCGGTGATCAGATAGCCGGCGGCAACACCGACGTAGGGGTTAAGGCGCGTGATGCCCCAGGCGTGCTCATGATAGAACATCAGGCGGGCACTCTGCTGGTTGGTTAAGTAGTAGGTTGTCGAACCATCACCCGGATCGGGCATGTCAGGGACGTTTTTGAGGCTGACCCCTTTGGTGAACGGGGTGATCTCTTCAACCGGGGTGATCCACTGGTGAGGGGTGCCGTCACTGATCCAGGGGGTGCGACCGCCATGGAGGTGGATGTCGGAACGATTCTGGGTGTAACTGGCGCAGCCGTTCGGTTCAACGGTACTGTTGCAGGGGCGGCCGACTTCGCCGCGGAACGTGACAGGATAGGCCGGACCTACACCTGCTCCCATGACGGAAGTGTCAGTCGGGATAAACAGTTTACCGGCTTCTCCCGAGGGGAGGCGGTTGGTAAACTTGATACGCACCGGACGATCGCGCTCTGCGATAATAATCGGCCCGAGAAAATGAGCGCCGGAAGGAACTACAGTGTTGTGCGTGGAGGTACAGTAGCCGACAGCGGCGGGATTGGTAACAGCGGGGTTGCACGCAGCTTTATTGGTGCCGTTGTTGACCTGGACATAGCCGCGCAGCAGGGTGCCGCCCATGGTGCCGGTGGTCGGGCCGGTGGTGAGCGGCAGGTCGGAATGCATCTGCTGCCGGTACTCGACCAGATTAATTTCGTAATAGTCGCTGCCGGGGTAGGTGACGATATCGGGAGTCGCAATGCTGACGTATTGCCCCAGATTGTTGGCGCCGGCCGCGGTAAGACCGGGCAGGGTATCAACGAACTTGGCCAGTGGCGGACTGTTGGCCCAGTTGGCAGTCGTGTAATAATCGGGGGTGGCCGGTTGTCCGTATATGTTCATCGGACCGGTCGGGATCGGCAGTACCGCTTCGGCAGTCAGCGGCGTTGCGCAGAGTGCGATCAGGACAAGCAGCATCCAGAATTTCCATAGAGACAGCGCTTTTGTTGTTTTCATACTCACTCTCCGTGTTACGTAGTTAGCATTCTATTTTGTATTCGTGATGACCGATTCAGGATCTGGGGCAGCTGCAGGTGCGGGGGTGGTTGGCGGGATCTTGCCGACAGCCTCTTTGGCTTTATGTACCTTGATGCGTTCCGCTTTGAGCGCTTCTGCCGCTTGTTTGCGCTGTTCAGGCGTGATGCGCTGGTCCTGCTGTTTCCGCACCATCTCCCGTTTTGCCGCCAACTCGGGCGTCATGGGGCCATTGCCTTCGGCATGGGCGAGCCCGGCGCTGCACGCCAGCATCCCGGTCAGTACGACCGCTGCAACAATTTTTCCTGCGGATGTTTTTCTCATACGGTTCTCCTTTGAAGTGGTGCCTGGTGGTATGTTTTGCAAGATCAAACAACTGTTGGCTCAAGTAAACTGCGTCTTTATTAAGCAAGAATTATGCCGACGCACTAAAATTGGAAGAGTGTTATAAAATCAGCCACATTGAAAAAAACAGAGAAACCGTTTTTGCGCCTGATTCGCAAAATGATATTTGCTGTCGCATATTTGATAGCATGGCGGGGTTTTATAACGGAGCAATCAGTGAATGACCCATTCGCTGCGCGGCAGGAGAGGGGGGTCGTTGCCGGGGCCGAGCTGGATGATGTAGCACCCCTTTGACACGTAGCGTTGTCCGGGGCCGAAACTGAGACGTTCATAATCCTGAACCATCACATCCATCTGCATGCTCATGACATCGAGGAGATGGTCCCGATAGAGATTGTCGTAAATCAGATTAAGCCCCTGCAGGGTCGCCTGCTGCAGCATGGTGTTACTCCGCGAGGCGATTCTGCGCTCACCGAAATTTCTGGCGCTCGCCGTAATCGGCACCTTTAAATCGCGCCCGCCGGTCTTCGGGCCGACGTAGGGGGTCAGGCGGTAGGGATAGGTGATATAGACGCGGTCTCTAACGGACTCGGCAATCGCAGTCGTTTTGGCGCCAAGGTAGCTGGACGAGACGAACACCATTCCGGGAGCCGGAAGCTGTGCGAGCAGTTCCGGCAGGTTCGGCAGCGGTTCGGCATCACTCCAGAGCAGCAGTACGCCGGGTCGGTGTTTCTTTATGAGTTTTCTCAGGTACACCTTGTTACTCAGCTGTTTCGCAGAGAGGGTACGTGTTAAGACCGGCGGCCGACCCGATTCCTGCCGGCTGTTGCGGAATCCGGCCGCCAGCGCAGCTCCGGCGGGAGAATCCTGAACGAGCTGGAGAATGGGAGTGGCTGCAGGGAGCGTTTCCAACCGGTCAAGATAGTGGGCGACCGCTTCACCTTCCTGCGCGTAGCCTTTATTGAAATAATAGGTGTACCAGTCCGTTGCGGAAATGACGGGAAAATCGGTTATCGGAAAAAGGCAGGGAAGACGTTGTGCTTCGCAGAAATCATGAATCGGCCGCCAATCGCGGTTTGAGATGCCCCCCAGCACGGCAAAAACCGGAGCAGCCTTATTATAGGCGGCAAGTTGCGCCGGCCAGGTTGCGGGCGGTCCTTTCAGCTCCCAGATATCAAGAGATGCCTGACGGAATGCGTAGATCATTTCAGCGGTGGCGACAAAGCCGGACTTTAAGAAGTCCTGATAGGTGGCCATCTGCTGGTTTTTTTTCGCAATAAACTTCTGCAGCGGTTCGAGGAGCGCCTGACGATCCTCCGGGCTGACATCGTCGCTGATAATGGTGGCAAACCTGAACTCACGGGCGCTCGCACCGGGTGACGGTTCAGCGGAAAGCGCTTCGAGGTAGCTGATCAGGATTGCCATGTCCCGGTCTGACAGCGGATAGCGCGGCATGACATCGTTAAACTCGACTTTTACCGGATCGAAGCCGAAGCGGAGCGCCGTTGCCAGGGTGTCGCGCGTGTAGGCGGGACGTTCAATAATGGTTTTGGCATAGATAAAACGCCCGGTCTGATCCATGGTGTCACCCATGGAAGGGGGGCGACGATACGGCTGATAGAGTTTCTTTCCGGTGGTCGGCGGGGTAACCACCCCCCCCTCATAGGAACCGATCCCGGCGCGAAGATGACAGCTCGAGCAGGAGAAGGCGCTGCTGTCGATCTCGACGTCACCACGGATAAAGGCCGGCATCGGTTTACCGGACGGCAGAATGCCGTCGCGGTACATCTGTTCGCCAAGGCGCATGATTTCGGCGTGCGGAAGGTCGAGAACGGGAGTAACGGCAGCTACGGGAACTGCGAAGAGCAGCAGTAGTGACAACATGAGAAACTTCATACAATTATTCATCCGTTAGTTACTGCCCCTCTCAATTTCTCCACGCACTGCTTCGATCTCAGATACTGACAAGCCGGTGTATTTTGAAATCTTCTCATTCGCTTCGCCATTTCTGATCATTTCTCTGGCAATTTCACTATTTCTCTCATTTTTGCCTTCAATTTTGCCTTCAATCTTTCCTTCAATCTTCCCTTCAATCTTCCCTTTCATCTCACCTTCTGCCCATGATGTTCTTATAGAACTTTCAACAACACGCTGGCCTTCTATGTAACTCTCGTAATCTTCGCGATCTGCTTTGGAAAGCTTTAAAATATCTAACTCCAGTGCGGCTTTCTGCAAACCTTTTGCATTAAATTCTTTTTTTATTTCTGAGTTCTTCAAAAAATAGATCCATTCGTCAAGGCTGTCTTCTGCGCGGTCATTAAAGCCATTTACCTTGAGTATATAATATTCAGGGAAAATCTCGGAAACATGTTCCAGGTTACTCAACGTTTCAATCTGTAACGTGGACAGCTTGAGCAGATCGTTTTTGTGAATTCCTCGAAAGTCAGTAAGTCCCTTGTATACGTAGTCTTCACCATGGCCAAGGTCAAAGTAGACTATATTTATCGATACTACCTTGCGAACTTTATCGTAGCTGAAGCCGGCGTCCATATGGTCAGTTATCAGTTTTGACGATCCGTACAGCATTCTATGAAAATAGTCATACTGACCACCCACCTGCAATTCAATCAAAACCAGTTCGCCGCTTTCTATTTCGGTAAGCAGGTCAACACGATTATACTTGTCATCGCCGCTCTGCTTATTGCTTTCACTCTCAAGGATGTTTTTTATGGTAACATCCTGATGGATCAATACTGAAAGAAAACCTTCCAATATCTCAAAATTAGCCTTGTTACGCAGTAACTTCTTCATTGCCCAGTCAAATCTTACCAGCCGCTCTTTCATGGGTTGTACCTCTGCCACATATTATTTCCCCGCGACACTCTGATACTCCTCCAGTAACTCCCGGGTGCTCATGATGCCGAAGAGCCTGACCCAGGTGCCGTCTTTGGGGGAACGGATCATGTTTAACGGGTAGTGGGACATTTTGTCCGGAATGTAGGCGTTAAACGCTTTCATGACTCTGTCTATTTCGGAGCGGCTGCCGGTGAGGAAATCCCAGCCCGGCTTGGCCCGGTAGCGTTTCAGATACTCTTTCATGACCTGCGGGGAATCGTTTTCGGGGTCTATCGTAATGGAGACCAGTCTCGGTTTCTGGCCGCCGGCCGCCAGCTTGTTCTGCAGATTGATGAAGCCGGCGGAGAGGACCGGACAGATGGTGGTGCAGGTGCCGTAAATAAAATTGACAACCACCGGCTGGTCACCGCCCAGCAGCGCTGCGAGGCGTACTTTTTTCCCGTCCTGATTGATCAGGGGAATATCAGGAATGGCGTATGTCTCTACGCTGCGCTTGTACTTTTTACTTTCAGCACCGGCCGGTGAGACCGACACGGCAGTGGCCGTAAGCACGAGCAGCAACAGTGGCGCAACAGCACGGAAAAGTTTTTTCATCATTGAGCCTCTTGTAAAAGTCTTAGAAATTGGCTCCCCCTCCCTTGACGGGAGGGGGTTGGGGGGTGGGTGAAGCTGCAACCGGCTGATTTCATGGCAACCCCCCCCCACCCTAACCA
>Ga0194059_1001041_pt1 | contig 12152 bp, 4 predicted proteins | sample SepL6211m_MetaG_FD_163426 | JGI IMG/M metagenome (GOLD analysis project Ga0194059, IMG submission 163426) | Anoxic zone freshwater microbial communities from boreal shield lake in IISD Experimental Lakes Area, Ontario, Canada - Sep2016-L626-11m | ecosystem: Environmental > Aquatic > Freshwater >... | reverse complement strand
TTTGACAATCTGATAATTGTATTCCTTGTCCATCTAAATATGAATAAAGAACACTATATAAAATTTCTGAGAATGAACTAACCGTGTTATTACCTAAAGTTCCAATCCAAGGATATATTGAACATGTCGCACTTTCATTTGTACAATCATAGGCAAATAACTGACCTTTAGCCAAACAAGGGTCATTTTGAACAGGAATTAGTTGACAACCAGATTGTCTTCTGTAAACATATTTTTGTCTTTGTAATGCCGAATTTTCTAATTTGGTACCCGTATTCCAAATTGTTGATGCGGGAATCATTTGTTGCGTTAATCTAATCCAATATGGTCCTAAACCATCAACATATTCAATAAGTTTTTGATAAGTAAAATTATCGTTTGGAACACCAACATTTTGTTCAGATAATAGATAGTTATAAAAAATGGTTAACAAAGTTGGGTATCCACTTGTTTTACCATCTGTAGAATACCAACGGTCTCTTACATTTATAGTTTGTTGTACAAATGTTTGAGCAAACTCAAAGAAAGTCTTTTTATTTGGTTTAGGATTTATATAAGTCCAATCATAACTTCCATAACTTGGATATGATGGTGTTGTACCACTATTTGGTATAGGATAATTATAATTTTTAGACATTTCCCAAATATTATATAATATTCCTTGGGAAGGGTTTAAATATAAATCAACATTTTTGGCGTTTAAAACTAATTTGTCTGATGGTGAATAATAATAAGCATTATAACCCGATTGTGTACTAATTCTATATGCCGGTGGTTGCCAACTCTTTTTATTATCAGGTGTTAGTTTAAGATTAAATCCCAAACTCATATATGGAAAATATCTGAATCTATTAAAGTATATTTGTCCGTATGTAAATGGTTGTAATGTTGTTTGAACATTTGGACTATTACCTGTAAATACAGATGCTGTTGCATTGACATCAGCTGGGCTTCTATGTTGTGGTGTTGATTCAAACCATCCTGCACCTTTTTCAAAAAAGTAATCTTCGGTTTCAACCGGTGCTTGCGGATATCCAAATTCATCAACAGGATAACTCTCACGTGTTTCAGAAACAAGATATGTTGTTGATGTTTGAGTAAATCCTGTATATTGAACACCATAAATTGTGTACGTATCACCTGAATTTAAAACTGTAACAACATCAGTATAAGTTCCACCCGTAATTTGAGCGTACTGTTCATAGAATTGAGTCATATCAATTCTTTGGTCGGCTAAATAAACGTGTTCGTTAAATTCTACCAATGAATCAGGTGCACCAACCAACCTCAAAGTAAATTCAATTGAACGTCTTGTTCCTTTTGATTTAAATAGATATGCGGAATTTAATATTAGATTTCTATAAAATTGATAGTTTAATTCTGATGGTGTAAATTCTCTTGAAAAACCTGCGTATTGTGTAACACCTGTAGATGAATAAACCGAGTTTAAAAAATCTTCATTTGTTATTGGCGATATGTTTGTTGACCAACCTAAAGTTTGAGCCAAGTTTTTCAACAACATTGAAGGAATGTCATTTCCTGGTGTGTAGTTTACCGAATTCATATACGCCAAAGCGTCTATAAAAATTTTAATTTGGTCAAAACTTCTACCATATATTTGTAATACTTTTGAAACCTTGTGGTTGGGAGTATCAAACTCTAAGAAAGATTCAGTAACCATGAATCTCGCGATTAAGTTTGTCTTATAGGCATCAAAATCACTTCCAATTATATTAAGTTCTTCTAAATAATTTGTGAATAATGGAGTTCTAATATCTAAATTCCATAAACCATCTTTTGGCCACGTAACCGTTGAGTTTTGTAAAACAACAGGTCCACCATCAGTTTGAACAGGGACATTAAATACTGCTGTATAAGGCGGTTGGGCTAATCTATTCAATAAAAACTTCTCTACCTCGTCAAAATCTTCAGAAAAAATCTTTTCAACATAATAATCATTTGGTCTAACTACAATAGGTAATATTGTAGTTGTACCAGTAAATGGTTTTCCCGTAACAATAAGTTTTATTGTTCCACTTGTTAAACTATTTGATGGTGTAAAATCTATAATTGAAAATGGTATTTCACCAATTACTAATGAATAATCCCTATATCTGTTAGTTAAATCACGAATTGGTGAAAATTCTTGTTCTCTATTTTGAAGATTGATTTTAGAATTAACCGAGTAATCAATACTAAATGGATTTTTAATTCTTGCAACATCAATTGTTAAAATTGTTTCATCAGAAATTGAATTGTATGAAATGTCGTATGCTGTATTTCCAGTCGTGAAATTGTAATAGTAATAATCAACATCAATACCTGCAGGAAAAAAATTGATAATTCTTTGTACCGAAACTTCAAATCTTTTTTGTAATGAACCAAATATTGTAAAATTAGTAACCTGTGATAAATCAAAATTTGGATAAACTCTATATTCACTCGCCTGTATTAATCTTGATTGATTTACCGAATCAAGATTCAAATCTTGTAAAGATATTGGACCCTGAAAACTTCCAATATTAAAATCACGATTGACCTTTTCTGATATACCAACATTGAACTCAAAATTACCTTGAGTTAATCCACCACCCTGCACAGTTTGCAGACCCACAATATTATCAAATGGAGTTGCCGCGCCTGATGGACCTGTTGGAATGTATCTTTTAGCCATTATTGTCCTGTTATGTTAGTGTAGCTCTTACTGAAGTCAATGTTTTGGTTTCTATTCTCTTTAACTTCATACAATAAGTTATTAAAGTCATCTTTAATTTCATAAAGATTAAATTGAGAGTAGATGTTATTTTGTGTATCGTAGATTGTGTAGATACCATCTTCCATAGATTTAGTTTGATTACCATAAAGTGCAATACCTAACGTATCTATATCATATTGTGAAACTTGAACTTCCAAAGTCAAAGGATTAAAAAATGTATTTGACATTATAATACTCTGAGCTGGTTGTCCAATAAATGGCGTAGCATTTGGTTTGTTTGTTGGTGAAGAACTTGGTGATAAAGTACAAAAAACTAAATTAGTTTGACCTTCAGTATATCTATATCTAACATTCTTTTGTTGTGTGTTTGTTAAATTCTGAACAACAGGTTCACAATAAAAATTAGATGTTACAATTCTAAAGAAATTTGGAATTTTACTTCCATCGGCATTTAGATATTCAACTCTAAAACCAACCAATCCTTGAGAAACAAATTTGTTTACATATTGATTTGGTACGTTTGATAAATCAATAACAATACCTTTTACGTTTGGTAATGCCGATAGCACACCACAATCGGTAATTGTTGTTCTAATTTCTGCGGGTCTAATATATAAAGTATAAATTCCCAACTGTGTAAAAGTTTCAGCTGGTAATCTTAAATTATATAAACCTCCAAGTATTTCATTTGTCTTCCCACCCGTAGCCGCATTATTAAAATACGGTCTTAGTATTGAGGTCGCATCAAGTTGTGTTAAAACAAAGTTATTTGTCACATCTCTTGATGCCGTGTAGTTCATGATGATTTGGACATCTTCCGGTGATACATCAGCGGGTCTTATAGTTCCATAGGTTCCTGTAGCCATTTTATGTTACATTAAAAAAATTATATCCATAATTTATAAGTTCTCCGAGATTATTAACTTCACCAATTCTTTGTATTCTTTCATATGCTGAGTTATTCCCTCGTTCTATAAATACATTTGATTGCACTTCTGCTTGCGAAATTATTCCCAAAAGTAGTTCATCTTTTATTAAAGGTTCTGCAACCATCCAATCTGCAATAAAACCTGATGATTCAACAAAGTAAATTGTATCACCATTTGCGTAATCATAATAATTAACATCTTGGATTGTGTAGGCGGTATAAATTAAATTTATTTCTGTTATTATACCGTAATCTAGTTTATTTTTTTGTACTGGTACTAATAATTTATATGGTGTTACACCATACAATTGTAGTTCAGTTATTTTTGATTTTGTATATCCACTAACCACAAATGGTGTTGTCACATAGTTAGATGAAGTTTCTGCCGAAACAGTATTATTTGAATCACCTGTAAAAATAAAATTGTAAGAAATTGGTGTACCACTCCAAGAACCGACATTTGGTGTGAAATATGCCGTCCCATTTGGATTAAAATCAGGAACATTAACATATGGAGTTTGAATATTTTTTTGTACCTTTGTGTTTCCCCAAGGATTATTTTGTGATAACGTAATTGTATATCCACTTGGATTTGTATTATAGATATGAGCAATTGAATTGGGTGTGTATGCAGTAACAATTTGTTGTGGTGTTCCATCACCCCAATCTATAAAATAATTTGAAAGTTGTAGATATGCATTAAATTCAATATCGGCGGTATTGTAAACATACCATTCAAAAGGATTTGATGTTGTAGATGAAAATAAAAAATTATTTACAACATTTTGTTGTGATATTGCACCATCAAAGACTGAATAGTAACCCAAGTCCACAGTATTTTGTACAAGTAAAACAGGAACGGTCAATCCCGTAAACAATGACGTATTATTTGTACCACCCGTCAACATTTGTGTCATTGCCGAATAAACACCATATGTTTCACCAGAAATTGTTACATCAGAAACTATTGTTTCCAATACTTCAGGTGATATCCTAATTCTCATTACTTGTGTTTCCATTATGAAGGATTTACGTATTCATACCATTTTATCGGACTACTTACCGTACCAACTCTGTTTCCGTTTGGGTGATTAAACACCTCAAATGTTTGTGTTGGATAATCTAATTTTACTTTATAATAAAAATAATCATCAGGTGGAAAATCATGTGGGTTAGATGCTTTTTGTTTTTGATTCATCATTTTTATAAACTGACCATTATTTGCATTAAAAAATTTGGCGGTCATATAAAAAGTATCTATGTTTAAAAAGTTTCTTTTTTTCAACCAATAAATAAAAAACCCTTCTTTATCACCAATATAATCTAAAGTGTATTTTGGTTTTCTAATTTGAACCGTAGTTGAATTGGCTAATACCGCTGGTGTCAAATATCCTTGAGATACTGGCAAAATTGTTGTTACATAAATCTTTTGTGTTCTTGTTGTTGGACTATCATAAAAATCTAATTTCCAAAATGATTTTGAAAACTTTCTTTGATAATAATACATTTGATTTGTTGTAAACTTTGGTGAATATGAGTTAACCCAAGTTGGACTTGTTGCGATAGAATTATTTAAATAAAATTCATAATTTAATGATGTCTTTGTTAAATCATAGATTGCGTGGTCAAATCTTGTAACCTCAAAATCATCATCTTTATTTAATATTTTATCAACAATTGTTGTTTCATATTGTTCAATTGCTTCTTGAGCACCACCAAAATCCCACACTTGTTCCAAAGGAATAACTATATCCTTTTCTTGGTTGTTAAACAATACTCTTATTTTATTCGCATCCATCTATTATCGGGTCTACTATTATATCAGGGTATAATTGAGTTATGTCAAATGACGCACCTTCTGGATACAATCTAAATTGTAAGTTATCAAAAGGATAATGTGTTTCGTTTAAGAATGGATAATCAACACCTCTTCCCAAACTATCTATATAACCATAAGTATATAGGTCCCTCCAAATCCATTGTTGTAAGTTGTTTGAAAAATATGACCATACAGGAACACCATCTACTAAAGTATTGCTTGCGGTCTCAAGATAACTTGAAAATACTTTCAAAGTAATTGGGTTGTGAACCTGATAATAATATCCGTTTTGGATTGTTGCTGCAGTTGTTGGAACATTAAATCCTTTTTGATAATACGTTAATTTTTGCATGTATGGTGACACTACCCTTTCGGTTTGTGTAATATCATTCCACTCACACCAATCACCATACATAACATCATTAAGTTTTCTTGGTAAATTAACAGTGAATGTATAAATTTCGTTACCTTGTGTTCTTGTATATGTTGATATATTGTTTGTCTCTAATGAATCGGTATTTGTTGTTGACCACCAAGGATTTGTAACACGTGGTAACATGTTAAACTTCCAACCTCGTCTTAATTGATTAAACCAACCCATATAACCAACAAATTGGAATGTTGCAAAGATTTGAGTTACAGGCTTTTTATTATTGTCTTGTTGATTAATAATATCAATATCGTGAGCTAATGAAACATTATAAGTTTTTGAACTTTGATATGAGGTAACTCTAGCAATTTTATTTGGTGTTAATGATGAGAATTGATAAACACCTTCATCATTAAATGAATTTAATTCAAAACCATTTAAAGTAATAACCGAATCTGTTGGATTGGTAATGATTTTATGCATTCTAACATAATACTTTGATTTTGTTTCACCACTATTATTAATGTCAACAATTCTTTTGAATACACCATCAACACCGGTGTTAAATGTTGTTCCTGTATATCCAACATTGGCTAAGTTAAATATGTATACATCGGAACCCAATGTATTATCACCCAAACTATAAACTTGGAATGTTGATATATTATTATATGTGAGAGATAGTTCAACGTATTCACCATCGGTCAATCCGTGTTCTACAGGACAATTAAATTGTAACACTGGTAATCCTCTATCACTACCTTGTGTTATTGAAAATGGTATTCCATCTCCCGATTTCCAAGGATTAAGTGACGTACCATTTTCAAAGAAATATTGCATTGGAACATCATAGTTGTTTTCGTATGGATACGACATGACAACACTCCAATTATAACTTGATGCACTTTTTACAACAAACGGAATTTGTTGATTATCAATATCTGTTCTAATAAATTCAAATTCTTGATATGTTGGTAATCCACTCCACACACCATTAATAACTGACAGACCAGGGTTTACATATAATAAATTGTTTTTGTATATGTTGTAATTTGTATAACCAATTAAATTATTTTCATACAAATACGATATTTTAATTGTCGGTCTAAATGTTGTTGATTTTTGTCTTTCATCATCAAAAACAGTCATTAAATTAAGAGATACCGTTCTATCATATTCAACCACTTCAGATTGAGTTTGCAATAATTCGGCTTGAATTCCAATATCGGAATTTGGTGCCGCCTTATATTGTAAGTCTGGCTTAACGATTAAAAAACTACTTTCGCTCATTATTCAACTGTAACATATGTTTGTACAAATTTATCCATCGCTGATTTTCCTTTTTTCAAACCAAAGTAAAAATACCATGGAGCACTTACAATAGTTTTGTTATTATTTGGAACACTTGCGTTTTTGGGAACGTAATCTCCCGTAATATTTCTTTGGAAGACATATCCTTTTCTATTTTGAATAAGACCAGAACTATCTAAGAACATAGGCGTTTTCAGTCTATCAAGACTTTGATAATTTTGTTTGAAGAATGGTCTTCCATCTTCACCTGTCTCCCAGTTGTTTTTCTGAGTACCAAAGATGGTCAATCCACCATTATTCCATGTTTGGTTTGTCCAACCATAATATGGAACTTGTTGAGATTTTGTACCCAAATAATCTGAAATTAAAGTGGAACCTGTTAAATTTCTATCAAGTCTTCTTGGTGAAATAACATCTCTATCTTCACTTGAACCGCTATAAAATATACCGAATACCGGTGAAAATAAAGAACCCGATTGGTCACCAGCTCCAACATATACTGGATTTTTTGCTGAATTTGTTGCGTCGTCAACATAATTTTCAGCATCATACGGAGAAACACCATATTGTGAATTTATTTGTAACATCTGAGCATAATCACCATCCACTTTTTCTTCTCCGTTTCTCCTAAAAAAACCAATTATAGGACTAAGAATTAATTGTAATAAGAATGATTCGTTGGTTAATCTAGATATAACCAATAATTGATTTAATCCACTAACATCATTCCATGATGTTGACGCAAATTTATTCATTTGGTATCCATAATAATTTGGTGACAAAGTAACGTATTTACTCCAATCATATTTTGGACCCATATCTAAAACCGTAGTTGGGTATAATAGATTTTTTTCATGTTTACTTTTTTGTTCACCGTCTTTACCTATAAATTGTTTTGTAGAATTGTTCCAAGGACTAGAACGATAATAAGCGTTTTTTGAGTTTGGGTCATAAACAATAACATCAGAACAATACCCATATTTTACTTTGTTTCTAACAACTTTTCTACCAAATAAAGCATTATCAGTTCCCCACGTTGTTACAAATGGGAACGCAAATAATGTACCATTAACCCATGAATTCACAAATGTTTGTGCAATAAGTCCCTGACAAATACCATACGTAGACAAATATCTTGCTTGCCATTGTAAATACAAATCAAAATCATTATTCCTACCAAAAAGAGAAACAATTGGTTTGTTTACCAACACATAACAACCCCTTACAACGGTTTTATTTCCACCTGAATTTGTATTACACTTATCATCTGAAGGTCTTACGGAAAAATTACCACCATATGAATTATAACAATATAAATTCACCATGTTATCACAGGTGAACGTATTAGCAACAGAATTAAATGTGGAACCAGTTTCATTGTCAGGTATTCCTGAGGGGTCTGTATAATTAAATGAAGGTGGTGTTACAGTTGTATTTGATTGACCATATTCATCATACAATGTGTAAGGTAATGTATTTGATGCCTGCCACGCAAAATTATTATTTATACTTTCATTTGGGTTTCCATTAATTACGGTGTCAGGAATTGTTCCAACGGGAAGTCTGTCAGACCTCATAACCAATTTTTGACTGTAAACAATCATAGGATTTGAGGTAAATGGTGGTGTATTAAAACTTGCCCATGAAGGCGCAAAATAAAGACTTGGTCTAACATTGTTATTAGCACCATTCTTATTGTTTTTTGTAAACTGAGAACTATAAATAAAAGAACCACCATCAATGTATTCGTTAGGTCTATAACCAACACCACTTGGTGTTGTTTTATTAACCAATAATTCATTTGAACTACCTTTTAATACCATTGATGTTGTTAATAACGTATCACCATCATTACTATCAATTTTGTAATTATTCACTTGGGAATAATCTAAAGACGAATAATACGATTGGAGTGTCGTTGTATATGCTGAATATTGAGTTCCCGCAGTATATGTAAACGATGGGAAATACAAATAACCATTATTATTGATTTGTAAGTTATCCGATAACTGATTGTGATTTACCGTTTGTAATTGTGTTTGTACAGGAATATTTAAATAAAAATTACCCTCAACTATTTTATTTCCAAAGTTCTTGTAACCAAAAATTCTTGATAAATCGTACTTAATTGACTTTCTACCACTCTGAGGGTCAACGCCTCTAACCATGAAAATAATACTTATTTCACCACCATTCCATTGTGAAAGATAATTGTCATACAATTCCACACCAGCATAACCATTTTCCCTATATAACTTTAAAGGTTGATTTAATTGACTATATAAACTATCACCAAAAACCAAATTTGGGTTTGGTGGTGGAACACATGTTGTTTGATATACAATTGTAAAAGGTGCGGTCGCTGTTATACTATTTTCACAAGCACAAATAACAATTTGAGTTTGTGATGTTGTCATAACCGTAGAACCTGTAGTACCATCGTAACTAATGTAGTCAAATGTAATTGGTACAATAGCCCCAGACGTTCTCTTTACCGTATATTGAATATAATTACATACTGAAGTTGATGGTTGGATTACAGCATTTTGATTAACAAATTCATTGTAAGTTAAACCTGTGATTACTTGGAAGTATTCAATATCTGTTGCAAAATTATAATTTTTATTTACAACTTTTGTCGGATTACCATTTAAATTATATGTTACTGATTGAGATACGTTTGAATTAGTTGGGTTGGCGTAATTTACAACAATTGTTTTACCTTCAATTGTAGTTCCTGTAATACCCGATGTATTACCTTTTGTCACACCGCTTACGTTAGGGTCGGTTGAAAAAGTTGGTTGTTGAAATGAAATAAGTTGACCTGATTTAAAAAACTCTTGAGTTTCGGGGTCAACAATAACCGCCATAATATTATCATAATGGAAGGTTGATGGGTTATACTTTGGTTCAATTTGTGTTTTTATTCTGTTTGAACCTGGATAAACATCACTATCAAAATATTTTGACTTTAAATTAAATTTATTTATTACCTCCCATGGTGGTAAATTATCAATAAAATCATTCTGTCTTCTTCCAATACTAGATGTATCCGCAACATCTGTTATTGGAACTCTCACTGAAGCACCATCATAACCAGCACCGGCAAAAGTTGCGTTCCATTCAGGAATATCATTTCTCCACGAATCGTATAAGAAAAAGTCAGCGTTTAACGATGTTGAATTTTGTGCCGAGGCTTGTTGAATTGAAAGTATTTCTTCACCATCAGTTGGGATTTCCTGTGGTGAACATTCGCATGGTTCACAATTTGGATATGATAAATTTGGTAGTGTAAATTTATAAAATGGGTTTGTTAAAGAACCATATATGTTTTTAAAATTAAATGGTTTTGGACATTTAATTTGGTTTTTATTACTCCTAAATAAATTAATTGCTTGACACAAAATAGATACGATTGCTAAAAGAGTACCATAAACAAAAACTATTATAGGTCTAATAATAGCCCAAACAATTGTAAGAACGTGTAAAACAATAATTAATGTTAAAAATACAAATGTAAAAAGAGGAAAAATAAAATTCCTTAAAAAGGTATATCCAAAATTTGCATCACGAATCGCATCCGTTGCCGGAAACCTATTATTTTCACTTATACACTCACTATTTGTAATATCTTTAATTCCCGTAAAACTTTTTCTATTAGCACCTTTTCTCCATTCATCAATATGGCTTGCAACAGTATATACTTTATTATACTGATACTCATAAAAAGTATCTGTACATGCCACCGCTTCTTGTGGATTTGTATACCCACTCCAATCTAAACCAAAATAATATGAACCTAAAAAATTTTGATACCTTGTATCACCAGTGTTTACAACATATGTTGGGTCATCATCTGAAGCACTCCAACCATATTCTTTGATGTTTGGAACTAAAAAATAAGCTCTTTTAACCGTATTATTTGAGTTTGTAGGTTGTGAATATTTAATTTTAAATCTGTATTTTCCTTTTGTTGGAATACCTATTGTTGGGTCTGCACTCAAAATTTGTTCACCAAATTCATTTGTTGTTACATAATCCAAGTTCATTGGTACATCCATTACCCATGTACCATCACCATCAATTACCCTTCCACCTTGTGGTAAAGTTGCTTGTTCTAGTATTGGATATCCATTGGTATCATAAAATATGGTTTGTCTAATACCTATAATCTCACCAGGTCCAGTACTTAAATTACAAAGACTACCTAATTCTCGGTTTGGTCTACAATTATCTTTTAAACTCTCTTCATCATTGTTTGTTACTAACGAACCCATGAAAATTGCCGTTGGTTCAATATTAATACCAAGAGTTTTTAAATCAAAATCATGTCTAGCAATGTTGATTTGACACACTTCAGGTTGACCCCAAAATGGTTCAACATTTACAGTTTCACTAACCGAAACTATTTGTGGTAACTCATATAAGTTTGTTGATTTTTTAAAATTAACACCATCCAATTGGTCTTCGGTAGCTCTACCCATACGAATTAAATCTTGTGGTGATAATGAATAAGGTCCCATATCAGACAAATCCAAGTCCATGAATATTGTATAGGAACCTAATGGAACTCCTAAAACCATGTAGTCTCCACTACCATTTGTTTTTACTGTGAACTTATAATACTTGTCATAAATTTCAATTAAGGCTGGATTTGTTAGAACATCATTTCGTGTTGGAAAAGTTCCTGTGGCTACGTGTCCTGGATACTGTGGCTCATAAGGTAATAGATTATATCTATAACCATCTTCATTTAAATCTTGAACACTTGTATATGGGTATAATATTTCCGTTAAGACATTGTTTTGGTCTTCAGCGGTTATTGGAATAAAGATTGAAACTTTGGCATTGGGAACTCCATAACCACCATTAGCCGTAACGCGACCAACCACAACCCCATAATCAGCACACATTCTTGTGTAAACATCTTCAGACCTTACCTTTAACGATAAAATTTCAAGTTGTTCAAAATCTTGATTTAATTGGACATTGATTTGTTTATCAACAC
>Ga0194059_1001038_pt1 | contig 12174 bp, 15 predicted proteins | sample SepL6211m_MetaG_FD_163426 | JGI IMG/M metagenome (GOLD analysis project Ga0194059, IMG submission 163426) | Anoxic zone freshwater microbial communities from boreal shield lake in IISD Experimental Lakes Area, Ontario, Canada - Sep2016-L626-11m | ecosystem: Environmental > Aquatic > Freshwater >... | reverse complement strand
CCGTACGCCTGATGCTGCGGTTCACCCCTGGGATCGAGTGCCATACCCACGAGTACATCCGCACCGGCCACCTCGACAGCAAGTTCGGCTTCGATCCCGACCAACTGGAGTCCGTGCTGCGCCACCTGGCGAGTTGTTCCTGGGCCTGGCTGGATGGGCTCCATGCCCACATCGGCTCCCAGATTTTTGAATTGCAGCCCCACCGGGACCTGGCCGGCGTCATGGCCGACACCCTGGCCTTGGCCCGCTCCCTGGGCCATCCCTGCTCCGATCTCAATGTGGGCGGGGGCCTGGGCATCCGTTACGTCAGCTCCGATGACCCCCCGTCGATCCAGCAATGGGTGGCCGATGTGGCCACGGCGGTGGCCGCCGCCTGCGCCGAGCGGGGCCTGGCCTTGCCGCGGCTGCTCTGCGAACCGGGCCGCTCCCTAGTCGCCAGTGCCGGGGTCACCCTATATAGCGTTGGAAGCCGTAAAACGATCCCCGGCCTGCGCACCTACGTGGCCATTGATGGCGGCATGAGTGACAACCCACGCCCCATCACCTATCAATCGCGCTACACGGCCGTGTTGGCCGATCGACCGACCGCCCCGGCCACTGAACCGATCACCCTGGCGGGCAAGCACTGCGAATCGGGGGATGTGCTGCTCAGAGGCCTGATGCTGCCCGAAACCACAACCGGTGATGTGGTCGCGGTGTTCGCCACCGGTGCCTACAACGCTTCCATGGGCTCGAATTACAACCGCATTCCCCGCCCGGCCACCGTGCTGGTGCATGACGGCGTAGCGGATGTGGTGCAGAAACGGGAAGAGCCGGCCGATTTACTGCGCTATGACGTCCTTCCCCATCGGCTCAACGCGCTAAAGTAAGTGCCAAGAAGGGCTTAATGACTGCCCTGGGTGGTTGACGTGATCTGGCAGCAGCACAACGATCTGCTCCTTTTTCTCCTTGACCTTCTGTTTGCCACATTATTTGTGGTCCTGTTATTGGGCCGCATTGGCGAATCGCGGACCCTGTGGCTTCTGCGGGGCTATTTGTTCCTGGTCTCATTGGCCTGGCTGATCCAACGGTTCGTGCCTCTGCCGCTCACCAGCAAATTGCTGGATGCCCTGGTCCTGGCCTGCAGCCTGGCCCTGGCGATTCTGTGGCAGGGCGAGTTGCGCCGCCTGATGGAATTGCTGGGTACCGGGCGCCTGGGTGTGCTTTGGGCCGACCGCAGCAGAGACCAACTGGTTTCCGGCTCGGTGCATGTGATCACGGAGGCTGCCGGACGCCTCTCCCAGGCCCGCAGGGGGGCCCTGGTGGTTCTTGACCTGGGCAGCGATCTGCGTCCCGAGGATTTTCTCAACCCCGGCATTCCCCTCGATGCCAAGCTTTCGGTTGATCTACTGCTCAACCTGTTCGCCGCCGATACCCCCCTGCACGATGGGGCGGTCCTGGTTCAGAAAAATCGCATCATCGCCGCCGGGGTCATCCTGCCCCTGTCGCGCCAGGGAATCCAACGCTACGGCACCCGCCACCTGGCGGCCCTGGGCCTCACCGAGCGCCACGAACATTGCCTCTGCGTGGTGGTTTCCGAAGAGACAGGCACTCTCTCCCTGGCCCGTCTGGGCCGTCTGGAGCGGCCAATCACCAGCAGTCGCCTGCAGGATCTGCTCACTGAAGCGGTGGCCTCCGTTCCAAGTGGGCGTAGCGTGGTCCAGGACACGCCGGATAACCGCGGATGAGTCGCGCCCTGGCGACAGCCTTTTCCCCCCAGAGACGGCCCTTACCCGCCGGGCTGGATCCCGCCAGGCTGCCGGCCCACGTCGCCTTGATCATGGATGGCAATGGCCGCTGGGCCCGTCAGCGCGGCCTTCCCCGGGTCATGGGCCACCGGGCCGGGGTGGAAGCCCTGAAACGCACCCTGCGCCTTTGCAGCGATTGGGGCATCGGAGCCCTTACCGCCTATGCCTTCTCCACCGAGAACTGGACCCGACCCGGCGAGGAAGTGACCTTCTTGATGACCCTCTTTGAAAGGGTGCTGGCGCGGGAATTGGAGGCTCTGGAACGGGAACAGGTGCGGATTCGCTTTCTTGGCGATCTGGAGCAGCTGCCGCCAAGCCTGCGCCAACAGATTGATGAGGCCACCCAACGCACGGCCAGCAACACCGGCATTCGGTTCAACGTCTGCACCAACTACGGCGGCCGGCGGGAGCTGGTGCGGGCGGCCCGTCGTCTGGCCGAAAAGGTGGTCGCGGGCCAGCTGGCGGCGGAGGCCATCGATGAGGAGGCCTTTGCCGCCGAATTACTGACCGCTGGCCAGGCGGACCCCGATCTGTTGATCCGCACCAGTGGGGAACAACGAATCAGCAATTTCCTGCTCTGGCAACTGGCCTACGCCGAGCTGTACATCACCGAGGTGCTGTGGCCCGATTTCGATGAGGAGGCGATGCTCAAGGCCCTGCTTGAGTACCAGGGACGTCACCGCCGCTTTGGGGGCGTCCAGGGAAATCGATGATGTTGCGCCACGATTGGACCACCCCTGAGATTCAGGCCCTGCTCGACCTGCCGCTAGTCGACCTGATCTGGCAGGCCCAGTCCGTGCATCGCCTGGCCAATCCCGGTTATGAGGTGCAGCTGGCTTCGCTGTTGAGCGTCAAAACAGGCGGTTGCGAAGAAGATTGTGCTTACTGCCCCCAGTCAATGCATCACAGCAGTGATGTGACCGACCGATCCGACTTCGACGTGGCCGGGGTCCTGCGCCGGGCCCAGCTGGCCCGCCAGGCCGGAGCCCAACGGTTCTGCATGGGCTGGGCTTGGCGCGAAATCCGGGAGGGGGCGCCCTTTGAGGCCATGCTTGAAATGGTGCGGGGCGTGAGGGCCCTAGGCCTGGAGGCCTGTGTCACGGCAGGCATGGTCACCGAATCCCAGGCGGGCCGACTGGCCGAAGCGGGATTGAGCGCTTACAACCACAACCTGGACACCAGTCCCGAGCACTACGGAGAGATCATCACCACCCGCTCCTATCAAGAGCGCCTGGAAACCCTGGCCCGGGTGCGCCAGGCCGGCATTGCCCTCTGTTGCGGCGGCATCATCGGCCTGGGGGAATCCGGCCATGACCGGGCCTCCCTGCTGCAGGTGCTCTCGAACCTGGATCCCCATCCCGAGAGCGTGCCTATTAATGCCCTGGTGGCGGTTCCTGGAACTCCCCTGGAGGACTGCCCGCCGGTCGATCCCCTGGATCTGGTGAGGATGGTGGCCACGGCCCGCATCCTCATGCCCAAAAGTCGGGTGCGACTCAGCGCTGGTCGGGAACAGCTGACGCGAGAATCCCAGATCCTCTGTCTGCTGGTGGGGGCCGACTCGATTTTTTATGGTGACACCCTGCTAACCACCGCCAACCCCAGCCAACACAACGACCGCGCCCTGCTGGCTGCCGCAGGCGTGCGGGTGATGGAACAACAGCCCATGCCAGCCATCCCCGTGACCCCTTAAGGACCAGCCCATGTCCCAACAGGTCGTCAGTTTCTACCGTTTTTCCTCCCTGGACCCCGGGCTCCTGCCCGAGCTGCGCGATCGCTTCACCCGCCTCGGCCTTTCCCTGGACCTCAAGGGCACCGTGCTGCTGGCGACTGAGGGGGTGAACGGCAGCCTCTGGGGCCCCGAATTAGCGCTGCAGACGATGCTCGCCGAAATCGAGCAGGTACCTGGCTTGGCACCCTTGCAAGCCCAGGCCTGTGCAGCGATGGCCCCGGCTTTCCGCCATTTCAAGGTGCGACTCAAGAACGAGATCGTCAGCCTTGGCCGTCCCGATGTGCTGCCGCAGCAAGGGGTCGGCGTCTATGTGCCGCCAGCGGCATGGAACGAGCTGGTGGACGATCCCGACACCCTGCTGATTGATACCCGCAACGCCTATGAGGTGCGGGTGGGCCATTTCCCTGGGGCGATCCACCCGCAAAGCACCAGTTTCCGGGAATTTCCGGATTGGACCCGCACGGAGTTGGAACCCTTCCTCCAGGACCATCCCAAACGACGGTTAGCCCTGTTCTGCACCGGTGGCATTCGCTGTGAAAAGGCGACGGCGTTTCTGCTGCAGGAAGGCTTTGATCAGGTGTATCACCTGCAGGGTGGCATTCTCAACTATCTGCGCCAGGTACCCGCCGCTGAAAGTCGCTGGAGCGGTGAATGTTTTGTTTTCGATCAGCGCGTCAGCCTGAACCACCAGCTCCAGAGTGGCAGCCATGCCCTTTGCCATGGCTGCCGCATGCCCCTCTCCCAGCAGGACACCGAACTCCCCAGTTATGTCGAAGGGGTGAGTTGTCGCTACTGCCTGACGCTTCACTCCGACGGCGATCGCCAACGTTTTGCCGAACGTCAGCGCCAGTTGCTGCTCGCCCGTGGTCGGGATTCCCGCGACCATGGTTGAGCTTACACCCCAGAAAGTAGCCTTGGCAGATGGTGGTGAGGCAGGCACTAATCTGGCTATACTTTATAGCTTTCGCCGCTGCCCCTATGCCATCCGTGCCCGCCTGGCCCTGGCGGCGGCGGCCGTGCAGGTGGAATTAAGGGAAGTGTCCCTGGCCGCCAAGCCGCCCGAACTGCTGGCCGCTTCCGCCAAGGGCACGGTGCCCGTGCTGGTGCTTCCCGACGGCAGGGTGATCGATGAAAGCCAGGAGATCGTGCGCTGGAGCCTGGAGCAGGGCGGCCGCGCCTGGCCCGACGATGGGTTGGCCGTCCAACTGATCGCCAGCTGTGATGGTGAATTCAAAGCGCTGCTCGACCACTGCCGTTACCCAGAACGTCACCCCAACGGGGATGCCAGCGCCGCCCGCCAGCAGGCCCTGACCCTGCTGCGGCAATGGAACCAGATGTTGCTTGATGTTCCGGGAACCAGCCAGCGTCCCGAGCTGGAGTGGTTGATTCTGCCGTTTCTGAGGCAGTTTCGCGGCCTCGATGCCGAGCGTTTCGCCCTCGAACCTGGGCTGGGGGCCCTTAGGGCCTGGCTCGACCCCTGGCTGGAAGGTCCCGCCTTGGGGGCCGTCATGGTAAGTCCCTGGGCCGAACGCAGGGCCTGGCATTCCCCGAGCTGGCTCTATCACCTCACTTTGGCGGAGGAATGGCGCCAGGCGAAACGGGAGGGGTTCTACCCCTGGTCCACCCGGGGCATGACGCTCAAGCAGGTCGGCTTTGTCCATGCCAGCTGGCGGCACCAGGTGGCTGCCACCTATCGCCGTTTTTATGCCGATGCCCCCGATGTGGTGCTGTTGGCCCTGGACCCCGAGGCCATCGCTAACGCCGGAGTCTCAATCCGCCAGGAGCCCGCCCCCGATACGGGGGAATGCTTTCCCCACCTTTACGGCCCCCTGCCGATGGGGGCCGTCGTCCTGGCGGATCCCTATCCAAGCGATGGCAGCGGGGGGCCCTGACGCTTGACCCTCACCCTTGAGCGCATCGAAGCCATCGCCGCCGCCCAGGGAAGGCTGCTGCGGATCCAAGCCCCCCGGCGCCTGGGCCTGTGGAGCCTGCGGGTGGCGGTGGCCCGGCCCCGTCCCGGCCAAGGCCCCCTCCTCCTGGGGGACCTCAAGGGGTGGGCCCTCCCCACGGAATCCGGATTGCATCTCGACACCATGCGGGTCCAGGGGCAAGCAAAGGCTGGGGTGGGCGAACTGGTCTGGGCGGCCACCTTTGCCTGGGCCCTGGAGAGCACTCCCTGTCGCCGGGCCTGGCTGCTGGCCATCCGCGATCGGGAGCGGCAGCATGCTCGTCTGGTGCGCTATTTCCGGCAGCTGGGCTTTGGACCCCATCGGGAGCTGGGGGCGGCGCTTCCCGACCTGCCCCGGCGATTGCTGTGGGGCGGCTCCGGTTTGCTGATGGTCGGCGACTGCCAGGAGGGTCTGGATCGCTGTGAGCGCCGACTGCAGCGAACGGCAGGCATGGCTTAGGAGCCAGGGGTAGCAGCGGTCCAGGGACGGCCGTATTCCGTGGGCTGCCGGTACAACCATTGCAAGGTGGCCAGATCCCTGGGGCTCAGCTGCAGCACTGGCCTGGCCCCGGGGGCCACCGCCATCCCGTCGCCTGGATCCGGACTATGGCCCCAGAGACCAAAGGCATGGCCGAATTCATGCAGGGCCGTGGCCTGGATCCCTGCCTGGCGCTGGGTCGAATCCACCATCACCACCAGCGAGGGCTCCAGTCGCCACTGGCCAGCGCGCTGGACGTAGCGGGCGCTCAAGGTGGTTCTTCCATGGCTGGCCCGCTGCCGGCCATCGCGGTGCACCAGGGGCGGGCGCCGATGCAACACCAGCACCTGGGCCTGGTCCGGATCCGGGACCCTCTCGATCAGCAGGACCGCCTGCCAAGGCCTGAGGGCTGCCTCGATCGCAGGCTGCCAGCGCCGCTCGGTGGCCCCAGGCTCAATCCAAACGCACCAATGGGATAGGCGGGGCACTCCGGAGACGGTGGTGTGGATCTGGTCGCGGTAATCGCCTTTGCCCCCGGGCGATGGGGGGGACGGCTGTAGCAAACGGGCCAACTCTGGTCGGTCCTGCGCCTGGGAGGATCGGGGGCAGGCCGAAGGCAGGTCCAAGGCCCAAAGGGGGGGCACCATCGCCAGGCCCGTGAGGACCAACCCCAGGCCCCAACGGCCGATCCCAGGGAAAAACTTCGCTGCGGCAGCCATGGCGGGCGGATTAACCCTTCAAAGGGGGCGACCCACACCCCTGGCCATCAGCGTCGCCAGCAACGGAATCAGGGCGAAGCCCAGAATTTCAATGTTCAGGATCCATTTCAGACGGGTGGCCAGGGATTCACTCACCTGGGGGAGTTCACCCTTACGCAGGGGAATCGCCCAGAGGATGTAGGTGATGGTGGGGTAGAGCGATAGGGCTCCGACCGCCAGGTAAGCCCCAACCTTGAACCAGAAAAGGGGGTTTTCAGTATAGAAATCACTGCCCTGTCCAAAGTAAAGGACCCGCAGGATCCCGGTGATTAAGACCCCTAACGCCGCAATGCCATAAACAACATCGGTGGCCACCATCCAGATGGCGTCTCGGCGGTCCGGTTGTGGACGGATCAAACGTCGCTCCAGGACCAGCGCCGCAAAACAAAGCATGAAGCTCAGGTAATGGCCATAGGCCACCAGGGCCCTCGGCAGCACGGGGGAGTCAAGGAGGGGCAAGGACGTCATCGGGCAAGGGCCAGGAGCTGGCTGCGACGGTAGCCGGCCCACCGAGCCGGTGGCAGCAGCCCCCAGGCCCTGGGTGGTGGCAATGGGGGACGAATTCGGGGCTCCAAACCAACCCACCCCATGGCGATAATCCAATCAATATTTCGCAACTACCTTAAAACGACCTGAGCGTTCAAGATTATCCACAACATTGGGGCCCAGACCGGCACAAATTCAGAATTAATGCAGATGCTAAAAACAAAGAGTATGAACAAAATTCCTTGAAACTATAAGGAATTCTGCTGGTTCTGGTCTTCAAGATTTTCTCTCGTATGTTCGTATGAGACTCAAGTTTTCTCATGGCCAGTTCCCTGAGTGCTTTTCTCGGCGAAATCGGCCGTCATCAGCTACTCACCCCCGAGCAGGAGCTCACCCTGGGCCATAAGGTCCAAGCCATGCTGCGCCTCCAGGAACGCCACCTGGAGGCCAGGGCCCAAGGTGCAGATTGTGAATACAACGAGCTTGAGCGTCGCGTCCAGCGGGTTGGTGAACGGGCCAAGGAACAGATGATCACAGCCAATTTGCGGCTTGTAGTGAATTTGGCCAAGCGCTATCAAGGTAAGGGTCTCGACTTACTTGATTTGATTCAAGAAGGCAATATCGGCCTCACCAGAGCAGTGGAGAAATATGACCCAACCAGGGGCCATCGCTTCAGTACCTATGCCTATTGGTGGATTCGCCAGGGCCTGAATCGGGCCCTGTCCACCCAGAGCCGCACGATCCGGATTCCCGTCAATATCAACGAAAAACTGACCCGCCTCCGGGCCGCCAAGGCCCGCTACCTGCAGCGCCATGGCCAGCTGCCGAAACCCTCGCAACTGGCCCTCATGCTCGATGTTTCGATGGAGGAAATCGAGGAGCTGTTGGGCTGCGAACTGCGCAGTGTCACGGTGAGCCTGCAAGGGGCCGTGAGTTCCAAATCCGACGACTCCGAGCTGGTTGATGTGTTGCCCAGCCTGGAACCCGCCCCCATGGAGAGGGCCGAGCAGGCCGAACGGAATGCTTCGGTGTGGTTATTGCTGGACCAAGCCAACCTCACCCCCAAAGAGAGAACCATCGTGATGCTGCGTTTCGGCCTCGATGGCTCCAACGAATGGCGCACCCTGGCGGAGGTGGCTCGCCAGATGGATTGCAGTCGGGAGTACTGCCGGCAAGTGGTGCAGCGCGCCCTGCGCAAGCTCCGCAAAACGGGCCTCGATAGTGGCTTTGTCGAGCTGGATTGAGGGCAGACCATTGATGGGGGGTGATGGGGGGACAACCGTCCTGGCCAGGAGCCAAGTTGGGCTTAAAAAGGAAAGCAATTCCGCCCCTGTGGCGCCCTTTCTGGAGCCTTCATGGCCGTTTCCCCAGCTACTGCTTCTGCCGCCCCCTCCCAGCGCAGCATCGATCCCGAAGTGCTGCCCGGCGTGGCCGTTGACGAAAACCTGCTGATGCGACTGGTGCGCCGGGCCGGGCGCACCGTGGCCCGACCCGCCCTGGAATGCTTTGAGATGCTGCTCGACGGTGGTACGCCCCACCAGGCAAGGCTGACGGTGCTTGCGGCCCTCACCTACCTGCTGCTGCCGGTCGATCTGATCCCCGATTTCCTTCCGGCCATCGGTTTCGGCGACGACATGGTGGCCCTGACGGCCCTGCTGGGCCTCTGCGGTCGCCATGTCACCCCGGACATCCGCCGCCGGGCTCAGAGCAGACTGGACCGTTGGTTCCCCACTTCCTGATCCCTCCGCTTCCGGCATGGCCACCACCTACAGCGCCGACCAGCTCGACGATCTGCAGAGCTTTCTCAAAGACTGGCTGCGCCATAGCGGCCGCAGCCAGTCGGATTTGCGGCGGGCCCTGAGAACGGCTTCGATTCGGATGCCCGTGCTGCTGGAGGAGTTATTGCGGATCCAATCCCGGGAGGGACTCGCCGGTCTGGCTGAAAAACTCTGTGCGATTGAAGCCCTTTGGTTACAGGAAGACCAGGGCGAACACCCCTTGGGCGACCCAGCTGGTGAAGCCCTGATGGACGATCCCCTCGGCCAGCTGGATCTTCTGTTGGAGGAAATTAGACAGGAACAGCAGAGCGGCGATTGAGGCGCCAGAGTGGGATCGGTCACAACTTCCGCTGATGTTGGCAGGCATGTTCCCCTTCCCCTCTGGGCGACCCGGTCCTGGGCGTCCGATCCTTCGCCCCAGGGGTTGGTTGGTGCCGACGGCCGCTGTCCTGGCCATGGCCATGGGGGTGCTGCCGGTGCGGGCCCAGGTGGAAACCTTCACGCTCAAGCGCGGCAGCAACATCGGTCCGGAAACCAGGGTCACCCCAACAAACTGCGTCTCGGCCAGCGATGGCTCGGTTCGCTGTGACACCCAGATCATTAACCCTCCCTCAGCGTCTCCGGCGAAACCCCAGTTCCAGCCCTTCAAGAACTGAAGGAGTTGCCGGGGTCTACCGCCCAGAAAAGGGCCAGCCAGATGGTGCCAGCCCCCCCGTCGGTGGCCACGAGCCGGTGGCGGCGGTGGGGCGCAATCATCAGGCTGTCGCCCCGGTTCAGTTCCCGCTCCCCATCCTCATCCTCAAATTGAAGGCGGGCACTGCCCTGCAATAGACAAACCCATTCGGCCTCCGATTGGTCATACCAAAAGCCCCGCGGGCTGGAAGCCGAGCATGAATGCAATCGCATGAGCCGGAGTCCGCCCGTCTCCACCAGGATCTGGCTGGTCTCCTGCCCCTGGGCCGGGATCGTTCCTGCCAACAAATTATCGTTGCTCCGGGTCGATGAATCCACCGCGTCCCCCCAGCGGCGACCGATGTCGAAGCCCATCGATGCGGCCAGATCAACCACCTGTTGATGGTGGCTGCAATCCCGCAAACTTTGTAGTAAATCTGGCTGGGATTGGCAGCGGTTGACAAAGGCATTCAGTTGGCCCACCTTGGTCAGAAATTGTTGGAGCTGGGCTTCAGCCATAGGGGTTCCCGCTGGTATTCAGGGGCTTAATCATCCGCCAGCGCTGGAATGGCAGCCCGGCAAAAACCACCACTTCCTCCGCTGCCGTGGCCCAGCCCCTTCGCTGCAGCAACGGCCGGGACAGCTGGCTGGCCTCCGTGTGCAGCTGCCCGCAACCCGCAGCACGGGCATGGCGTTCGAGACGATCCAGCAGGGCGTTGGCCCGGCCTTGGCGACTGGCCCGGCCCCGGCAATAGAGCAGCGACAGTCGATCGCCGGGCTCCAGGAAGGCAAAGGCCTCGATGCTGCGCGGGTCCGAGCCGGTGCAACTGGCCAGACCCAGGCCCCGTTCCAGAACGGCCCTAAAGCCAGGCTCCTGGGGCACCTGGGACCAGGCCCGGATCTGGGCCTCGCTGTAAAGGCCCCGGGTCTGGCTGAGGACGGCGTCCCGATAGACCGCCGCCACCTGGTCGCCATCTCCAGGGGCCAGCCAGCGCATGGGCCAACGCATGGGGTGGGTGGGCGGTTCTGACAGCGCATTAATTTCTGACAGCGCATTAGTTAAAGACAAGGGTCCCTGTCCCTGAGAATGGATTCCTTCGCGGCGGCCCTCGCACGATGTCCACGGATTCCCTCCCCGGCCCAAAGCGCTTCCCCAAGGCACGGCTGATTCTGGGCTGGTTGCTGCTGTTGCTTGGCCTGCTCCACTGGCTCTGGCAACCCATGCCCGCCTGGGGCCTGCCCCCGGAACCCCAGACCGCCGTCCTGGCGAACCCCGCCCAGGTGGCCGAGGGGGGTCGCCTGTTTGCCAACACCTGCGCCGGCTGCCACCTCAATGGGGGCAACATCGTGCGACGGGATCGCACCCTCAAGCTCAAGGCGCTGCAGCGCCACGGCATCGACGGTCCCGGGGCCATCGCCCGGATCGCGGCCGAGGGCATCGGCCGCATGGATGGGTACGCCAAGGTCCTGGGCCCCGAAGGCCCTGATCAGGTGGGCGCATGGGTCTGGCAACAGGCCCTGGAAAATTGGCCCCGATCGAGCTAAAACCTTGCTGGGAAAGGGCAATGGCGAAAAGAAAGGGTTGCTGTGCCACGAAAACCAGTGGCCTATGAAAGGCTTAAGGGGGAGTTGTTACAAACTAGACAGACAACGGTGTGAGAACCCATTTCAAATGACCATCAGCAATCGGCTCGCCGCCCTGTGCGGTATCGGTTTCGCCGCTGCAGGTTCGGCCCTTCTGGCCGGCCCTTCCTTGGCTGCCACCCCCACCGGCGCTTCCCAGCTTCAGGGCGAAGGCGCTCCCCTCACCATTTCTTCCCCCAAGGAAGCCAATGAGGTCGCCCAAACCTACATTCCCGTGATCGGCAATGTCGGCACCCCCTCCGTGCAGGGCACCGGCTTTTACGTCACCGCAGGTGCCGGCTACAACTGGGCCAGCAACTGGAATTTCCAGGACAACGTTGATTTCGCCAACTTCAACGGCCACAACGAATTCAAAGGCGGCTTCGGCGCCGACGGCGGTATCGGTTATGACTTCGGCGCGATCCGCACCGAACTGACCTACGTCTATGGCCGCAGCAGCCTGGACAAGGTCCATGCCAACGGTGAAATCGATGGGTACGGGTTCAACGCTGACTCCCTCCATGCCAGCGGCAACCTGAACCAGAGTTCAGTGATGGCCAGCGCCTACCTGGACATTCCTTTTGGCCATTGGGTTCCTTACATCGGTGGTGGCCTCGGCTACACCAACCTGAGCACCCCTAGCTTCACCATCGACGGTTACCGCTTTAAGAGCGGCAACCAAGGCGCCTTGGGCTGGCAAGCCAAGCTGGGTCTGGCCTACGCCGTCAACTGGAACCTGGACCTCTACGCCGAGGGCGTGTACTCCGGTGCCAGCGGCATCACCACTGACAACTTCGACTTCCAGTCGTTCAACGAGTACGGCGCCAAGCTGGGCTTCCGCTACCGCTTCAGCCATCCCCCCATTGTCGTCGTGGCTCCAGCCCCCGCCCCCGAGCCCGCTCCCATGCCCATGCC
>Ga0194059_1001037_pt1 | contig 12194 bp, 9 predicted proteins | sample SepL6211m_MetaG_FD_163426 | JGI IMG/M metagenome (GOLD analysis project Ga0194059, IMG submission 163426) | Anoxic zone freshwater microbial communities from boreal shield lake in IISD Experimental Lakes Area, Ontario, Canada - Sep2016-L626-11m | ecosystem: Environmental > Aquatic > Freshwater >... | reverse complement strand
ACGACGTTGACATGTCAGCTGCACTCATTTTGTGTTCGGCCGAGAAAGCAACTGCACTCGGCGTTCCTCGTGATCGCTGGATTTTCCCTCAATCAGGTAGCGATGCGCACGAACATGCATTCATTTCTCACCGCAATCATTTCTATGACACTCCTGCAATCGAACTAGCAGGACGACGCGTACTGGAACTTGCCGGGCTTTCCATCAATGACATTGACCTTATTGATCTGTACTCATGCTTTCCTTCTGCCGTACAACTTGGTGCGAAGTCGTTGGGTCTTGACGTCAATGCTCAACTCACTCGCACAGGCGGACTTCAATTCGGTGGTGGACCATGGAATAACTACGTCATGCACGCCATCGCCACAGTTGCAAACGAATTACGCAGTGGAGTCGGAGTCACTGGTCTCGTGTGGGCCAACGGCGGTTACACCACCAAACATGCATTCGGTGTCTATGCAACGACACCACCGAAGAATGGTTTCGCATACGACTATCCGCAAGATCAAATCGATGCATTGCCACGCAGGTCACTTGCATCACCTGCAGATGCAGCGGGCGAGATGACAATTGAGGGATACTCCGTCATGCATGACCGCGAAGGCAACCCCGAGCGATCTATCGCATCGTGCATCCTTGCTGATGGCCGTCGCGCATGGGCTGACACCACAGATGTCGGCATTGGTCGCGATATGTGCATCAATGAATGGGTGGGCCGCACGGTTCGCGCTGACGAGTCAGGTACTCTGCTCGCGTGAGCGATACTTTCCCCCGCCAATACGCACGTACTCAACGACTGTCGCTCGGCGAACCCCGTAATTTCACTGTTTCACCAGATGGCTCTCGCGTCATCTTTATTCGTTCGCACGCTGGATCTGATGCTGTCAACACTTTGTGGAGCCTTGACACCGCAACAGGAAATGAACGCGAACTTCTTGATCCGCGCACACTGAATACTGACTTATCAGAACTAACTGCAGCCGAACGCCGCCAACGTGAACGTGCTCGTGAAGGCGCAAGTGGAGTCACCACATATGCGTGCAATCAAGACGTCACCAGCGCCGTCACTGTCTTAGGCGGAAGCATTGTCTTGATCGATCTTCTCAGTGGAGTCGCAACTTTGCCCGCTATCGATCCTGGTGTGTTTGATGTACGCCTCTCCCCTGACGGCAACACCATTTCTTATTTACGTGGAACGTCACTATGCGTCTCATCGCTCGCTGGCAATGAACGCGTTATCGCATCAGATCCGAACGATGCGATCTCGTGGGGTAACGCTGAGTTCATTGCAGCAGAAGAGATGGGGCGATTCCGCGGATATTGGTGGTCACCAGATTCACAATCGATTGCAGCATGCCGAGTTGATGTTTCACCAATCGACGTTTGGTACATCGCAGATCCGGCGCATCCTGAATTACCTGCAACAGAACACAGGTATCCCGCTGCAGGTACCCCAAATGCGGTGGTGTCGCTTCACATCATTTCTGTAGCAACAACTACCGCAACCGCAGTAGAGCTTTCAGGTACGTGGGAATATCTCAATACTGTTTCTTGGAATAGCGCCGGACTCATTGCGCAAACACAAACACGCGATCAGAAAAAGGTCGATATCCACTCCATTGATCCGGGTACCGGCAAAGCCACAATCATTTCTTCCGATATAGATGATGTGTGGATTGAATTGGTTCCTGGCGTTCCTGCGCTTCAACGTGACGGGACTCTTGTTACCTGCTCAGATCGCGATGATGCTCGTCGTCTTGTGGTGAATGGCTCGGCTGTAACGCCAACCACACTGCAAGTACGAAGCGTTGTATCTGTTGGCGACAGCATTGTGTTTATCGCAAATGACATCAGTACGCCGTGGGCAACAGATGCATGGGCATACAGCAAAGGCGAGCTTCAACAAATTACTCACTCACACGGAGTCGTTTCAATAAGTGGTTCTCTGAACTGTTACGTCTCTCGAATTTCATCGCTCGACACTGAACGCGCCCAATTCACTGTTCATACTCCGACTGCTACTCACAACATCGCCTCGTTAGCCGAAACCTCGCTCGTGCAACCAAACGTTCGAATCATGTCGGTCGGTCCTCGCGGAATACCTGTCGCGATACTTTTGCCGCGTGATGGACTCTCCACAAAGTTGCCTGTGTTGTTTGACCCATACGGTGGTCCACATGCGCAACGAGTTGTTGCCTCGCGTGCGGCGTATCACTCATCGCAATGGTTTGCCGATCAGGGTTTTGTTGTTGTAATTGTTGACGGAACCGGAACTCCTGGCAAAGGCAGCGCATGGGAGCGAGGAATTGTGAACGACCTTGCTCAACCGATTCTTGATGATCAAGTAGAAATCTTGCGAGACCTAAACGACCTTGAACCGCGCGCCGATACTTCACGAGTAGGAATTCGTGGCTGGAGCTTCGGCGGGTATCTTGCAGCACTCGCGGTTCTCCGTCGAAGTGATCTCTTTCATGCCGCTGTCGCAGGTGCGCCTGTTACAGACTGGGGCCTCTACGACACCTACTACACAGAGCGTTACTTGGGTAATCCTTCAATCGATGCACGTGCATATGAGGCAACATCATTGTTTAATGATGCAAAGCATCTCCAACAACCGTTGTTGCTCATACATGGATTAGCAGACGACAACGTGGTGGCCGCCCATACGTTGCAATTGTCGTCAGAGTTATTAGCTGCTGGTAAACCGCATGAAGTGCTTCCGCTTTCAGGCGTTACTCATATGACGCCGCAAGAAGTGGTTGCAGAAAATCTCTTGTTGCACCAATTGGAATTCTTACAGCGCAATCTCTGTTAACGCGGTGCTAGACCAGTCACGAATCGGTCAAGCCCTGCAAGATCTTTATGTACAGAAACTTTGGTAAAGCCTGCCGACGTGAACAACTGAGAGACCTCAGTTCCTTGTGTGAATCCCATCTCCACTGCAAGTAATCCACCTGGTACTAACCAATCAGTGGCACCAGACACGATGACTCGTAAATCACTCAGTCCGTCTGCACCAGCAAACAATGCATTGTGCGGTTCCCACTTCAGAACTGAATCACCAACTAACGGGTCCCCCGCTGCGATGTACGGAGGGTTGCTAACAATTGCGTCGAGTGAACCTCGAAGGTCTTCAGATAACGCCGCATACCAATGTCCATGTCCGAATCGTGCGCCCACTGCGTTGCGGCCAACCCCGGCAGCATTGGCACGAGCTACGTGCAGTGCATCTTCTGATACATCAGTCATCCAGACTTCGGCAGACTCGAACGGTAATTCATACAAAAGCGACAGCCCCACTGCGCCTGACCCAGTACCGAGGTCTGCGATTGTTACGCCTCTGCCAACATCGCGAATCTTTTGCAATGCGTACCGCGTGACATGTTCAACTAAAAGTTCTGTTTCAGGTCGCGGAATGAGCACGCGCGAATCAACAAGTAAATCAAGACGACGAAACGCCCATCGCCCCATCACGTATTGCAATGGTTCACCTGCTGCATACCGCGCCAGCATGCTCTGTAGGTGCTGAGCAGATCGCTCACTTACTAATTCGTCAAGAATGTCTGTGAATTCACCCGAGTCACATCCGCTTGCGTGTTCACATAGCCATTGCGCAACATTGCGCTCACCTACTTCGGCCTGGGTGCGCTTCACCATCTCACGCCAGGTGACATGAACGTCTGTATTAGTCATTGTTTGCTAATTGGCGCGCCCGCAGGTCTGCTGACAACGCATCGATAACGGGGTCAAGTTCTCCGCCAAGTGCAGCTTGCAATTGATACAACGTAAAACCAATGCGGTGATCTGTGATGCGGTTTTCTTTGTAGTTATACGTACGAATCTTTTCGCCACGTCCGCCGCCACCAATTTGTGCTTTGCGTTCCACTGATGCTTTGGCTTCTTGTTCTTCTTGACGCAATTTCAACAATCGAGACCGCAACACAGTCATGGCACGCAATTTGTTCTGCAATTGGCTGCGCTCATCTTGCATCGCAACTACTAAGCCAGTGGGTTTGTGCGTTATTCGCACAGCAGAGTCAGTGGTGTTGACGTGTTGTCCACCAGCACCTGATGCGCGATACACGTCAATATTGAGATCATTAGCGTTGATTTCTAAGTCAAGTTCTTCAGCTTCCACCATGACAGCCACCGTGGCAGACGATGTATGGATACGGCCTTGAGCCTCTGTTGCAGGCACGCGCTGCACGCGATGTGGTCCGCCTTCGAATTTCAAATGGCTCCATGCATCGTCACCTTTGAACATCAGTGTCGCTTGGTTGATGCCACCCATTTCCGAGTTATCAATTTGCATAGTCTCTACAGACCAGCCGCGCTTTGATGCGTACGCGGTATACATCTCCATCAAGTCACGGGCAAACAAGTTGGCTTCTTCGCCACCTTCAGCGCCACGAATTTCCATGATGACAGGCTTGCCGTCGTTTTCGTCTGGTGGCAATAACAACACTTGCAATTGTGCTTCGAGTTCTTCCACTCGTGTTTCAGCAGCCGTTGCTTCTGCACGAAATGACTCGCGCTCATCACCGGTGGTTTCATTCATGAGTTCTTTTGCCGCTGCAGCATCGCCACGCGCAGACCACAAGTCACGAATACATTGCACGAGGGGCGTGAGTTGCTTGTATTTGCGGGACGCTTCACGCAGACGATTTTGATCGCCAAGAACCTCAGGACTACCAAGACTTACTTCAAGCTCGTTGTAGTCCCGCTCAATGGATTCAAGACGGCTGTTCATGCATCACAAGGTTAGAGGGTTGGCGCAGTGTTATTTCTGGAACACATCGTCAAACACGAAAGAATTGGCTGACGGTGAATATTTCAACTGTCTGCGAGTGCTGTAACGGCGATGCACGTAGCCAGCGGCGTAGACCTTGCCTTTTCGCTGGTCAACCTCAGGGCGATCAATCACTTTCGAAATATCCCGTCCGTTGTCAATATCAACCCAACTCCATACACACCGCATGTCTCCGCTCCATGGAATGGTGAAAAAACCTCCGTAGGTAGGCCCACTGTTTTTCCGTGTGCGATATGTGACGAAGTAATCCACCACTCCATCATTTGTGTAATCAGAGCTATAGACCTTGAGTGGATACTTGCCGCGACCGCCGCCCAATACATCTGACTTGTCTGACCACTGCACGCCATCCCACGAATAAAAGGTAAGGCTCTCATCAGTGACCAGCATGGCAAAAACTCCACATTCACTTTCAGAAATTTCCGACGCATCGACAACCGCAAATGTTGTTAGCCATGCTGCCCAGGCAGCCTCTGGCGCACCTTTTTCCCACGGAACTGTGGTGGAAACAGGAAGTGTTGTTGACGTAGATCCGGTTGCTCCTGTTGAGTCAGCACTCTTTGACATGGTGGATTTGTTGCATGCGGATAGCACGACTAGCGCAAGCACGAAAGCAAGGTGTGCTTTACTAATGATTTTTTTCATGGGGCCCTGCACCTTTACCGATTTCACTTCAGGCTAGATACGCAAGTCGTACCTGAATTGATGCCATGTTTGCCAAGCGCTCGATTGATGCAATGACATCACGACGACGAACGGCGATGGTGACATCTTGAGTGCCGAGACGTGATGCTGCATCAACAGCAAAACTCACACAGTCAAGATCAACACCATGCACAAACACAGCAGTTGATAAACGCTTTGCGCCTGTGAGGCCAATTGCCACACATGGCACAGAATCTTTCACATTCGTGCGCAGTACTGGTGGGTCAGCCGGAGCAAGTGTAGAAAAACCAATGGAGGAGGGATCTTTAATTGCTTTCCATCGTGAAAGTCGCTCAACACCAAACTGATTGAACGGATGGGAATCTGCACCCTCAGTGCGGTGTGGCAACACGGCGTCAATTACTTGGCGCATTGCTTGAGCGGTTGGTAATTCACCATGAATCATCGTGAAGGCTTCGCGATCATGTCGGCCCATGCCCACTTCTAAACGCACATCACCGGTAGTGACATCGTCAACTACGCGACACATTTCAAGTCCCCGCACTTCGCCCACAACCACACCATGTTCAACCAATGCGTCAGCACCCGATGATTCGATGATGTCGACGAATGAAAGATGAGAATCTGTCGCAGCCACTGACACCAAATGTGGTTCAGTAATTGCGCGAGTAATGGTGCGATCATCAACATGCCACACCGTGATATCCACATCAAAGAATGAGGCACGGCGCGCAAGAAGACCCGAGTTGTTTTCAACCAAGAGATTCACATGGCGTTCGAATTGTGAAGTCCACGCCAACACAGGACCTAAAGATCGAGACGCTTCGCCATCAATCAAAATCCACATTGCATCAGCAGTGAGAAAGCCTGCTCCGAGAGCAAACGATTCATTCGTGCCATCTGGATCAGACGCCAGTGCAAGATGTTCACGGACAAGCGACCGCAACTTAATAGAAAGTAATCGAGAACGTCGATCAAGATCGGCGGAGTTCACATCAGTCATAACGAGTACAGATGGAGGTTTGTGACGCACGCGTCACAAAAAATCACTCTGGGCGTGCTGGTGCGTTGGTGCGCTCGCCATAACGCTTGTTAAAGCGCTCGACGCGTCCACCAGTGTCGACAAGCTTCTGCTTACCGGTGAAGAATGGGTGGCACTCGTTGCAAAGTTCAAGGACGATAGGAACCTTACGGCTGCTGCGTGTGGTGAATGTATTGCCACATGAGCACTTGACGCTGATTTCTGCGTATTCAGGATGTGTTTCGGTTTTCATATCTCTGTCATCTCTTTGAAACGGACTCCGAAGTGTATCGGGACTAGGCGCCGGGCGTCTTAGCGATTTCGGCCAAGAACTCGTCGTTGGTGCTGAAGGTCTTCAGGCGGTCCATCAGCATTTCCAAGCCTGGAGCGGGGTTTCCGTCCTGGGCAAGTCCACTGAGCACGCGGCGTAGCTTCCAGACCAGCTGGAGTTGCTTGCGCTCAAACAGCAGTTCTTCGTGACGGGTGCTTGATGCATCAACGTCGATGGCGGGGAAAACGCGGCGCTCGGCGATGCGGCGGTCAAGACGCAATTCCATGTTTCCGGTTCCCTTGAACTCTTCGAAGATTGCTTCGTCCATGCGGCTGTTTGTATCAACAAGAGCAGTTGCAAGAATGGTGAGCGAGCCACCTTCTTCGATATTTCGCGCAGCTCCGAAGAACTTCTTTGGTGGGTACAACGCACCGGCATCGATACCACCAGACATCACACGACCAGTAGCGGGTGCCGCCAAGTTATACGCACGAGACAAACGTGTGATTCCGTCGAGGATGATGACAACGTCTTCACCCATTTCAACCATGCGCTTTGCTTTTTCGCTCACCATTTCAGCAATGTGCGTGTGCTCATCACTTGGGCGGTCGAATGTTGACGCAACAACTTCACCCTTTACGGTGCGGCGCATGTCGGTTACTTCTTCGGGGCGCTCGTCAATGAGCAACACGATGAGTTTTACTTCAGGGTTGTTCTTTTCAATTGACGCAGCGATGGTCTTCATCACTGTGGTCTTGCCGGCCTTCGGTGGCGACACGATGATTCCGCGCTGACCTTTTCCGATAGGTGCAATGAGGTCGATAATGCGAGCAGTCATGTTTGTTGGATCACTCGGATCTTCCATACGCAACTTCGAATCAGGGAACAATGCAGTGAGATCTTCGAAGCGAGGACGGTGACGTGCCTTCTCAGGATCTTGTCCGTTGATGGTGTAAATCTCCAGCATTGCTGGGTTCTTTTCGTTACGACCAGCAGGACGCGACAAACCAGAAACATGGTCGCCTTTACGCAAACCAAATTGGCGTGTGAGCTTCACAGGAATGTATGCATCTTGACTTGTTGGCATGTAGCCACCAATGCGCAAGAAGCCGTAGCCCTCATCGCGCAAGTCGAGGTAACCCTCTACTTTTACTGGCTCTGTACTAATTGGTTCATTGCTGACATCATCACGTGACTCAAAACGATCTTCGCCCTGTGGGCCTTCATCGCGACCATTACGTCCACGACGACGACGGCTGTTACGTCCACCGCGTGCATCCCAATCACCATCGCCTTGTTGTTGACGAGGTCCTTGGTTTGGATTCTGTTGACGATTTCCTTGGCCTTGCTGACGCTGGCCTTGATTCTGATTCTGCTGACGTGGTCCGCGTTCTGGGCGATCGCCACGATCTCCGCGATCATTGCGTGGGCCGCGACCTTGTCCGGCACCTTGCTGCTTTAGTTCGCCAGTGCGACCTTCATGCTGGGCCAATTCAATTTCCCATTCGGCTAATGGCTCTCCATCGGCGCCGACATACACAATTGGTTCTGCAGATTCATTGGATGATTGCTCACCGCGAGGTGCGCGGTCACCGCGATCTCCACGGTCACCGCGATCATTGCGTGAACCGCGTGGTTCGCGCGCTGGGCGCTCGTCATCAGAATCAGACTCTTCTGCTGGCTCTTCGTTACGGGGTGCGCGTCCGCGAGGAGCTGGCGATGCTGCTGGCGCATCGTTGGCGCCAGTTTTTTCCAGAATCTTGTCGACCAATGTGGCCTTTGAATCGCGGGCAGCGGCTTTGACACCAAGGGCACCGGCGATTGCCATCAACTGATCTTTGTCCTTGGATTCAAGGGCGGATTTCTCAAGAGCTTCTGCAGCCATGATTTCCTGCTTTCGTTCAACCGTTCCACGGTTGGATCTAGGGGTTTGGGCGCACCGACAAAAGGTTTGAAGGAGCTACTCCATCTCGACCCCCCAAAGACTTGGGCGGGGAGAACTCGGACACCCGAGCGACCATCACCCTAGCGGGGTGCGCCCCTGACAACAACGATGCCGGAAAAGCTGGCATGCCCCACTGGTACGGTCAAGGCATGAAACTTGGTCCTGGACTTACATTCTCGTGGAAACGAGCCCTAGGCGTCACCGCCGCAAAGCGCAGCATTTCGCGTACGACAGGAATCCCCACTTCCCGTACCGGACGCCGCAACAAGGTGGGCAAATTCTTAGGAATGAAATAGTGCGGGCCCGTTCTGCGGGCGTTGTCGTCGCTTCCCTCTTTCTCATTGCATCGTGTGGTGGCTCGAGCAGTTCATCCACCGCATCATCTGTGGTTGTTCCTACAACAACCGGAAAAGTCAATCCGACATATGCAAAGTTTTGTGCCTCTTCATCACAACTAAACGCAGCTATGGCTGGACCACACGGTGAAAACCCAGCGGCTATTACTGATCCAACTCAAATGGCAACAGCGTGGGCCAACATCACGAAATTGTCATTGACACTGCAAGCTCTTGCACCAAGTTCTCTCAAGAGTGACGCAACAACAATGATCAACAGCATTGTTGCTATGGACAAAATCTTTAAGGAAAACAAATACGACTTGCTCACAATTGCAAAGAAACAAACTGTGCGTGATGAATTAGCAACAATTGCTACTGATCCTGCTGTCACTGAAGCATCACAGCGTTTCAATACGTTTCTTACACAAAACTGCGGCGTGTAACTAGCTACTTTGCTTGTGCGGCCACGAAGGCTTCAACGGTTGCCAAGTCATTGGGCAACTGCACAGTGAATTCAGGCAAGTCAAACAAGTTCGATAAGTGCTCTGGTAAGCCAGGGCGCACGCCGGTTGCTCGTTCTACTGCATCAGGGAACTTCGCCGGGTGAGCTGTAGCCATTGTGAGCATCGGCACACCATCTTCAGCAAACTCGCGCGCTACTTTCACGCCAACTGCCGTGTGCGGATCAATCAACATGTCGAAGTCTTCATAGACGGAACGAATCGTTGCAAGAGTGTCGTGGTCCGTTGCGCGTGACGCACGGAACGTTGGTGCAATCCATTTTTCGTATTGATCGGGCTCAACGGATAATCCCTTGTCACGGAAACGAGTGAGTTGTTCAGCAGTCACTGCCCCATCGCGATCATTCATCTCAAACAACAAACGTTCAAAGTTTGATGAGACTTGAATATCCATGCTGGGGCTCAGTGTTGGATGCACACCAGTAACGGCCATTGCGTGCGAGTCGAAAAAACGCGTGAGAATGTCGTTCTCATTTGATGCGACGATGAGACGGCGAATTGGGGCGCCCATCTGCTTTGCGATCCAACCGCTGAGAACATTGCCGAAATTTCCTGTTGGCACCGTGACATCAATCGGTCCGCCCATTTTGCGAGTTGCCTCGAAGTAGTAAACAACCTGAGCCATTACTCGAGCCCAGTTGATGCTGTTCACGGCGGACAGATTGTGTTTTTCACGGAAAGGAGCGTCGTTAAACATGGCCTTAACAAGGTCTTGGCAATCATCGAATGTTCCGTCAATGGCGACAGTGCGCACATTGGGTGAATCAACCGTTGTCATTTGCTTACGCTGCACATCACTGACACGACCATGCGGATACAAAATGATGATGTTGATGTTGGCGCAATTCTTTACGCCATCAATTGCAGCACTACCGGTGTCGCCACTAGTAGCCCCCACAATGGTGACTTTTTCATTACGTTGCGTGAGGATGTGATCAAACAATTGACCAAGCAGCTGCAATGCCACATCTTTGAACGCGAGTGTTGGCCCGTGAAACAGTTCCATCAGGTGATGACCTGGTTCAAGCGGAACAATCGGCACTACATCGGGGTGACGGAATGTGGAATACGCCGTATTGCACAGACGAAGCATGGTGGCGTTGTCAATATCTGCTCCGACATACGGCACAAAAACTGAAGCGGCGAGTTCGGCATACGAACCAGATGTCATTGAGCCAAGTGTTGGCCATGTTTCAGGAACATAAAGTCCGCCATCATTTGCTAAACCAGCAAGAACAACATCTGCAAAACCTAAAACGGGCGCTGCACCACGCGTTGAAACGTACTTCATGATTTATTCGCTAATAACGCGAATCAAACCAGATGCGCGTCGTACGGCTGGTGACTTACGGAATTCGCTCACACAGGCTTGAACATCAGATTCTTTGGCACGGTGAGTAATAAAGACAAGACGAGCGTCTTCACCAATACCTTCTTGTTCGGCAGCACGAATGCTGACTCCGTGACTCGCAAACACACCAGTAATGGCATGCAGAACGCCTGGCTTATCTTCTACGTCAAGACCGATGAGATATTGCGATGACGTTTCATCGATGGGCAAAACAGGCACTCGGGCAAATGTGCCGATGGTGCCGTGTGTCCCCTTACGCAAGTTGACAGCTGCATCAATGACATCGCCAAGCACTGCAGATGCTGTGGGGAAACCACCAGCTCCGCGACCGTAGAACATCAACGAACCCACCGCATCGCCTTCAACAAAAACTGCGTTGTATGAATCACGAACACTTGCGAGCGGGTGAGCAAAAGGAACCATGGCCGGGTGCACGCGCACAGCAACCGGATCTGATTGATTCTCTTGTTCAGCAATAGCAAGCAACTTCACTACATAGCCAAGTCGTTTCGCGATTGCGATATCAGCAGCAGTGATGCCGCTAATCCCTTCGTGATACACATCGCCAGCGACAATGTGAGCACCAAATGCAATGCTGGCGATAATTGCTGCTTTTGCTCCGGCATCGAAACCTTCAACGTCTGCTGTCGGGTCACGCTCTGCAAAACCAAGGCGCTGTGCTTCACTCAGGGCTGCTGAATAATCAGCGCCATCTTCGGTCATCTTCGTGAGAATGAAATTTGTTGTGCCGTTAACGATTCCCATGACACGAGTAATTGGTTCACCACGTAGTGATTCGCGCAACGCACGGATCAGCGGAATACCGCCAGCGACTGCAGCTTCAAACAACATGTCGACACCAGCAGCATCAGATTGTGCCCAGAGTTCGTGACCAAAATTGGCAAGCAATTCTTTGTTTGCAGTCACTACGGGTTTGCCATTTGCCAGAGCTGCAGAAATAAGTTCGCGAGCAGGTTCAATGCCGCCAATTACCTCAACAATGAGATCAATCGACGGGTCTGCAACAACTGCATGTGCGTCGCGCGTCAACACGCCGTCAGGAAGAGAAATTTCACGGTCGCGACTGACGTTGCGCACAGCAACATTGGCGACTTCTAAACGCACCCCGGTGCGAGCCTCGATAATGTCGGCCTGGCGCTCAACAAGTTGAACAAAGGCAGCACCGACATTGCCGCAGCCAAGGACTCCGATTCGAACGATTGATTGAGGCGCGGGGGCTTTTGCCATAGGCACCAAGCCTACGGCTATGA
>Ga0194059_1001036_pt1 | contig 12194 bp, 10 predicted proteins | sample SepL6211m_MetaG_FD_163426 | JGI IMG/M metagenome (GOLD analysis project Ga0194059, IMG submission 163426) | Anoxic zone freshwater microbial communities from boreal shield lake in IISD Experimental Lakes Area, Ontario, Canada - Sep2016-L626-11m | ecosystem: Environmental > Aquatic > Freshwater >... | reverse complement strand
CCGGGGTGGGTGTAGGGGTCGGTGTGGGTGTTGGCGAGGGAGCCGGGGTGGTGCCGGCCCCATACGGGATGGCCTCACGCCTGATGAGCGACGTCAACAAGCCCATCTTCGCCGGGTTCACGGTGTTCCAGTCGTCCTGCAGCACCCCGCCGGTGTCGCCCGAGTTGGGGTTCCAGGCCCAGAAGGTCCAGCTCATGCCGGTGCGGCCCATGTAGTCGGAGAACTGGCGGATCCAGCGTCCCTCGGTGGTGTCGGTGCCCACGTTCTTTGCGCCGAACTCACCCACCAGAATGGGGGCAGTACCCGCATCGCGGATGTATCCGAAGCCCTTGGTCCAGCGATCGGCGAGGATCGTGGTCATGTCGGGCGACGAGAACCACGGCTGCGCAAACACGCCGGGTCCGTACTCGTGCGGTGAGTACACGAGGTGGTTGGTCACCGGCAGGCGAACGGGGTTCTGGCGAACGCCCTCCAGGTTTCCGCCCCACCAGTTGCGGTCAAGGTTCTGGCCACCTGCCACCGGGCCCTCAATGCCCTCCACGACAACCAGCCAGTTGGGTGCCTTGGCCTGCACGGCTGCACCGGCCCGCTCAGCGGCGCGGCGCCAGTCGTTGGCCTGCCCGGTACCCCAGGTGGCCTCACCGTGCGGCTCGTTCTTCAGGTCTGCGCCCAGCACGGTGGGGTTGCCTGCGTAGCGCGTGGCAAGGGCGCCCCACTGGTTCACCCAGTCATCTTCGGTGAACCCCCCGGTGCCGTACCAGAGCGGCGACATGAAGCCGTCGTCTGCGCCCGAGTGGTTATCGAGGATCACCCCGAGCCCCTGGCGCCCGGCCTCGGCGATGATCTCATCCATCACCTGCTGCGGGGTCTTGCCCTGGAGGGCCGCGTTATGCCCGTTGGCGTAGTCGATGCCCGACGTTGTGGTGCTCTTGAGCGCCTGCAGCGAGAACGGCAGGCGGATGACGTTGAACCCCTGCGCCTTGATCTGGGCCAGCATGTCGCGGTAGTCGCGGGTCCACAGGCCGTGGGGCGCATGGTTGGCGGTTTCAAAGCCAAACCAGTTGACGCCCTGCAGCACCACCTCGTGGTTCGCTTGATCAACGATCTGGCCACCGCTGGTGTGCAGGGGTCCCTGCACGCCGACGGCCGACCCTGCGGCGATCAGTGCGCCTGCACTGGCAATGGCAACGAGTGCACGACGGGGTGTGCGGGCAATGGGCATGTGGGGCTCCTTCTCGGGGTCGCCATGTGTGGCGATGACCCGGAAAGGCTCTCAACGGGGCATGAGCAATCTGTGAGGCGATGGAGCCACGGACCGGCGCAGGTTCTGTCCCGACCACGAGTGTTGTGCCGGAACATCAGGAAAGAGCCCGGATCCATTCGCCCCGTGAATCCCCTGCTCGCCACCCGTCTACTCGTCGCGTCTGCAGTCGTGATGGTGGCGCTCATGCTCTGGGCCCGGCGCCACGCGCCATCCGGCGGCCGGTTCAAAGACTCCGACTGGCGAAACGTCCACAGGGCATTCGTGGCCAGCGCTCATGCGGGCACGACCTCCGGCAGGTGAGCATCGACCCCTCGGCTGCTGGAGACCCGATGGCGGTGCTGCCGGTTTCGGCAGCACCGCCAGATCAGGACCGCGCTAGCTGCACGTGACACCCGAGTTGCCGGCGTACGTGCCAGCGAGTGCGGGCGCCTTCCGGGGGACGAGCATCACCACGCGCACCACATCGGTGTCAGCGGGTGTGCTGGTTGGACCAGCGCCGTCATCCACGCGGAACCACAGACGCCCATTCCTCCACAGCCCACCCCACTTCGGCACCCTCACGAGTGCCGGATACGCCGCCTTCAGTTCGCCGTATGTCGAGCACGGCCCGATCCCCGCGGCGGTGCGGTAGGACTGGTTACCGGTGACGATGGCGTTGGCCTTTGCGCCACCAGCCCGTGGGAAGTACACCTCGGTCGTCGTCGAGCTGAAGTTGAGCCGAACGGTTCCACCCTCAAGCCGGTCCACCTGCGCCCGACCGAAGGCGCCCCGGTACGCCGACTGCGCCAGTCCAGTTCCCTTCCCGGCGATGGAGGACTGGTTGATGAGCGTGGATCCCGCGCCAAGTGCCGCTCCGCCTGCGATGAGCAGGGCGCCAGCGGCGGCGATCGGGATAGTTGCCTTCATGGCTTCATCTCCTTTGAATCGAGATGGGAGAGAAAAGGTTACCGCTGCCCGTCCCTCGCTGGGGGTAACCTCGTCGCGACACCATGGACATCGTCACGCTCATCATCATCGCGCTGGCCATCGCACTCGACCCCCTCCCGCTCGTGCCATTCATCCTGCTGCTCACCTCCAAGCGGGGCGTTCGCAAGGGCGCGGCGTTTCTTGTCGGCTGGCTGGTGTCGCTCTCGGCCATCGTGGTGCTCACCATCGTGGCCACGGGCAACACGCCGCCAGAGCATGGTTCAGCGCCCGCCTGGGTGGCCTTGATGGCCAAGCTGCTCATCGGTTTGGTGCTGCTGATCATTGGCCTGCGCAAATGGCGCACCATGGCGCGGCCGAAGAAGCCCAAGGCGCAACCCAAGTGGCAGCAGGGGATCGACGAAATGTCGCTCTGGTTTGCCGCGGCCCTCGCGCCCATCACTCAGCCGTGGGGCCTCATCGCTGCCGGCGTCACGACCGTGCTCGAGGTACAGGTGGGATCGGCGTCGAGCGTGCTGGCGCTCGTCATGTTCGTGCTTGTGGCCAGCTCCAGTTACATCGCGCTGGAGGTGGGTGCCGCAGTGCGTCCAGAGCGCGCACAGCGTGTGGCCGCGGCAATGCGGGCGTGGATCGAATCGCACACGGACCGCGCGATCGCATTCGGCGGAACTGCAATCGGTGCCTTTCTCGTGGCGTCGAGCGCCTACCAGCTGCTTACCTAGCCCCTGGGCGATCCCGCCCGCCCTGGGCTTGCCTACGCGGCGCACCCGGGGGGGTACGGGGCGGGTGCCGGCGGCACTGTGTGTGCCTTGATGGCCTCGATGCGCGTGACGAACCCGCCGGTGGGCTCCACTTTCGCGTAGCGGTCGTACACCGGCTGGACGGCCTCGCGCAAGGCGGCGAGCTGCGGCTTCGTGGCGGTGCCGAAGAAGAAGAACCCGTCGCCGGCTTTGCAGAGATCCGCCAGCAGGGTGCTGGCCGGGTCGGTGAGGATGTCCAGCGAGTCGGCGGCCAGGCCGCCGGCAGCCTGCGTGATAACGGCGCGATCGGCGGCGGGGATGGCGTTCCACGCCGAATTACGCACCACCAGGACGGCCGGAAATGGCCACAGATTCACATTGCCGCTCATGCATGTGAGCACCTCGTAGAACTTCTGCGTGTACACGAGCCCCACGTTGGCCTCGATGGCACTGAGGCTGCCGTTCTCAACCGCATGGGACACCTTGCTGAGGGGCATGGCGGTGGGAATGGCCCCGAGGGCCGTGATGGACTGCGCGAGCAGGTCGGACTGCACCGAGCGCATGTGCACGCCCACGAAGTCTGCCGGCTCAACCAGGCAGCCATCCGCGGCCGCGGGCTTGCGCAGGCCACCCTCGTGGATGGCCAGGCCGGTGAGCCCCAGTGCCTGCGTGCCCTTCAGCATCTCCGTTGCCAGCGGGCCGGTGATCACGTTGCGCTCGATGGCGTAGTTGGTGATGAGGAGTGGCATCTGCAGTGCCTCGAACGACTGCACTCCAGCGCCCTGCCACACGGGTGCTGATACCGAGCCGCCATCAATGGCACCTGAGCGGATCGCGCCCAGAAGGGCCAGGTCGTCGCCCCCTCCGTATGCGGCCGTGAGTGACACACCCACCCGCCCATGCGACATCGCAGTGACCTTGCGCGCGAAGGCCGCGAGGGCCAGACCGTATGGATGCTGGACCGTGGTGACGAACCCCAGCCGCAGGTTGGTGCGACTGCCGACGGTGCCGGTGGAGTCCTGCATCACCGGAGTGGTGGCCGGGGCAGTGGCCCCGGTGCCGGACGACCCGCAGCCGGTCATCAGCACTGCGGCGCCCAGTACGGCGGCGCAGGCAGAGAGCACGGCGGTGATGCGGGGGTGTGGGCTCATGGCCGTGCCCACGCTACCGAAGCCGCGAGGGGATGGGCTCACCGGTACGCTTGACCGGTGCGCGTTCCACCCCTCTTCCGTCGCAGCACGGTTGCCGCAGCGCTGGCCGGGCTCGCCGTGCTCTCGGCGGGCTGCGGTGACGACTCGTCGGCGCTCACCGGATCGGTGCGGGTGGCGGGGTCAACCACACTTCTGCCCCTTATCGGGCGGGCGACTGAGGCATTCGCCGCCGAGAATCTTCTGGCACCGGTCAACGTACGCATGACCGGTACGACTGATGGCATCACCCTGCTGTGTGACCACCTTGCCGATATCGCGGGTGCCAGCCGCCCCATTACCGTGCGGGAGCTCCGTGGATGTGCAACGGCCGGAGTACACCCCACACAGGTGACGGTGACGCGCGACGCCGTGGTGCTGTTTACCGATACCAGGGGGCACGCTCCCGCATGCCTCGCTCTTGGCGACCTGTACCAGCGCTTCGCATCAGGTATGGCCGGTACGCAGCCGCCCGTTGTGGTTCCCGATGCATCATCCGGCACCCGGACGATGTTCCTGGACAAGGTGGTGGCCCCACTGGCCACCCGGGCGGGCGTGGATCCGGCCATTCGCCGCGATGCCCATGTGGCGAGCAGCGACCAGCAGATGCTTGCCGAGGTGTTGCGGGTGCCAGAGGCCATCGGGCTGGCCGGGTGGCAGACCGTGCGGCCGTGGCTCGACAAGGTGCGCGTGATCGCGGTAAACGCCGGGGATGGCTGCGTGGCACCCAGTGCATCTTCAATCGCGAGCGGCACCTACCCGCTGAGCCGCGACCTGCTGGTGTATGCCAATCCCGATGCGGGCGTGAGCAGTGACACTGTGGTGGCCTACATGGACCTGCTCACCTCACCAGACTTCCTGACCACCGCCGACACCGGCCTGTCGGCAGACGATCTGGCGGCGACTGAGCATGCATGGGCCACTCGCGCACCGGCGGAGGCCGCCTCGTGATGGGCCTGCTCACATCCCTCCCCGCCTGGGAGGTGATCCTGTTCTCGGTGGTGCTGGTGGCCCTGGTGAGCGTGGGTACCGCACTGCTCATCCGGCGGTTCATGGCTCCTGGCCCACGCGAACGCGCCGGCCTGACTGCCGCTGCGTACATGACTGCATTCGGCAGCCTGTTTGCCATCCTCACCGGCTTCCTCATCAGCTCCGAATACGCCACGCTGCAGGAGGCACAGCACTCGGTGGGGGCCGAGGTGAGCGCTGCCAGCCAACTGGCGTACGCCACCGGAGTGCTGCCCCCGGCCGATGCCCAGCGGCTGCAGGAGAACCTCACCGCCTATCTCGATGCCCTGCGCAGCGGTGAGTGGCCGGCACTGGCGGCCGGTGCGGCTGATCGCTCGACAGCCGTTCCCGCCATGCGCACCCTGCAGCAGGCGGTGTTTGAGGTGGCCAATCGGCCGTACGTGCCCAACGCCGCATCGGGCACGTTGCAGGACGCCGTCAACGAACTCACGTCCAATCGCCGGCAGCGCGTGGTCATCAGTACGGGTGGGCTCCCCCTGCCACTCTTCGCGCTCTCAGTGATTGCCGGGCTCGCGCTCATCGTCAACTCGCTACTGGTGGCGGCCAGACAGGGCACCCGGTACTCGTGGGTGGCGCTGGGGATCATGTTGGCGGTCGCGCTCGACCTGGGCGCGATCCTCACCATCAGTGCGCCGTTCAACGGGGGCTTCGTGGTGAGTACCGACCCCATCAGTGGGCTCATCACCGAACTGCAGAAGGGTGAGTACCTGCCGTGGGTGACCACGCGATGACCGGTGTGCGGTTGCTGCTGGCCGCGTGCGTCATGGCACTCGCAGGCATGGTGCTCATGGCCACGGGCTGTGGCGACGCACCTGCCCCGTCGACCGCCGTGGCGGCAGATCCGTCGTGCGCCCAGGCCCCCGACGCGTGCGTCACCGTCGGAATTGGTGAGTCCCTCTATCTGGGCACGCTGCTATTCCCATCTGACGATGGTGGGGTGGTGACTGCCCGGTCTGTCCAGCTGGCCGTGGATTATCTGGATGGGCGCTTTGATGGCCACCCGGGAACGCTGCGGGGGCACGCAGTTGCGGTAATCCCCGAGGCCGAGAACTGCACGCCCGACAGCGGCCGCGCCGGTGCCCGCCGACTGCTGGCTGCTGCCCCTGTTCTGGGTGTGATTGGGACCACGTGCTCGGCCGCCGCGTACCGGGCGGCCGCCGAGGTGCTCAGCCGCCACCGCGTGCTGCTCATCTCGCCCACCACCACATCCCCCCTGCTCACCTCACCGCAGGGGCATGACCGCTACTTCTTCCGGACGGTGTTCAACGACCTCATCCAGGCAGCAGCAGTTGCTGAGTTTGTGGGACAGCGCCTGCATGCGCGCAGCGCCGCCACGGTGTCGGTGAACGATGCCTACTCCCGGCCGCTCGCCGTGCAGTTTGCAGACGGGTTTGGTGGTGAGGGTGGCCGTGCGGTGGCCGCTCTCACGGTGACCGATCCGCTGGGTTCCGGGCGGGCGGCGCAGGTGGCGTCCCGCTTGGCGAAATCCGCGCCCGGGGCCATCTTCCTGCCGCTCATGGATCCGGCCTGCGGCACGATGGTGCGGGCCATCCGGGCCGAGCCGGCGCTTGCATCCACACCCGTTGTGGTGTCGGAGGCCTGCATGAGTGCCACGTTCCTGCGCCGCATGGGCTCTGTCGCGAACGGCATCTACGCGTCGGGGCCCGACCCAACTGGCGCGGGAAGCAGCAGCTTTGCCGCGGCGCAGTTTCTCCCGGCCTACCGCCGCCAGTTCGGGTCGGCCCCGGCGACGGTCTTCGCCTTCGCGGCATTTGATGCAACCAATCTGATGGTCGAAGCCATTCGCCGTACCGCGGTGCAGTTGCCGGGAGGCGCCCTTGTGGTCAACCGTGAAGCCCTGCGGGCGTCAATCATTGACGTCGCCGGCTACAACGGCCTGTCGGGCATCCTCACCTGCCTGCCGGCGGGCGACTGTGTACCAGCAGCGCGCATCTCCGTGTACCGCGCCCCGCAGTGGCCAGTGGGAGGCCGCACCACAGCCCTCCCGGTGTTCAGCACCGCGCGCACCCTGGCCGAGGTGACGGGCGGCGGCTGATGCATGAGCCGCCGCCCGTCACTGCCGCATCGATCAGACTGAGCCCGCGCTCGGGCGCCTTGGGGATCGTGCTCAGAAGCCTGCGGTGGTGGCAGTCTGATCCGGACGGTTGCATGATCCCGCCGCCCCTCCTGCGCACTTGGCGCACGGCGCCTTTGCCCCGCTGAGATGAGCGGCAGTCATGGTGATCTCGCGGTCGGTCAGGTGACAGCCGGGGTCGGGGGCCTCCATGGGCAGTCCGCACGCCACGGTGCGTGAGGTGAGGCCACCGCCGCACATGCGCTGAAAGCGGCAGGTTGCGCACCGGCCGGTGAGATTGTCAGCACGGCCACGCAGGCTGGCGAGAAGCTGCGGGGCATCGGCCCAGATCTGCGACAGCGGGCGCTCGCGCACCGACCCGAGCGGCGGCCCGCCCCAGAACTGATCGGGGCGCACGTTGCCGACCCAGTCGATGGCAGCGAGTCCGCGCCCACCGGCGCCGCGCTGGCCGCCATTCCACGTGAGGGCGGCCTCAACGCTGTCTGCCAGTTCGGGGTGGCTCTTCTCCAAACGCAAAAGCAGTGCGGGGCCGTCGGCGTAGTTGTCCACCGTCAGCACCTCGATGTCGCGGCCGTCCGCCACCCACCGCTCGGCTTGGGCAAACACACGCTCAAGCGCTGCGCGCTCCTCGGCCACGGGCATCAGGCCTTCGCCCTGGCCGCGCCCGGCGGGAACCATGTGGTAGCAGCACACCCGACCGATGCCCTCCTGCTCCGCCACTTCGAACAGGTCATCGAGCATGGGGACTGACGAAGGAGACAGCGTGATGCGGATTCCCACCTTCACGCCCACCTTGCGCAGCGCACGGATGCCACGGATGGCGTGGTCGTACGCGCCCTTGCGGCCACGGAAGGTGTCGTGCACCTCACCGATGCCGTCCAGGCTGATCCCCACGTACCGCACCTCAAGGTCAGCCAACGTGCGGGCCACGTCGTCGTCAATGAGGGTCCCGTTGCTCGACAGTGTCACGGGCAGCCCATGGGAACGGGCGTGGGCGATGAGCTCCATGAGATCGGGCCGGATCAGCGGCTCACCGCCCGAGAACAGGAACGCCGGCGACCCCATGCCTGCTGCGTCGGTGATGAGTGCCCGGGCCTCGTCGCCACTCAGCTGGTCGTAGATCTTCGCGTCTGAGTCGGAGTAGCAGTGACGGCAGGCCAGATTGCACGTGCGGGTGCAGTTCCACACCACGACCGGTGCACGTGCGGCACCCGATGTTGTCGTGCTGTGGCGTCCGTACCTGAGCGAATCAGATCCGCTCGGTCGCCCGAGAAGTGCCGTGACATTGAGCACCGCGTACCCCCTGTTGACTCCGGTGGGTCCACGGTAACCCCGGGGCCATTGCCGCCGACACGGGGCTTGCCCGCAAGTTGTCGCGGGTTTCCCCCGATTCCAGCCTCGGTCGGAAAACCTGTGAAAGCCCTCAGATGCGCCCTTTCGGCACGGGAGGATGGCGTGCCGGTTTCAGCTCAGACCTAGAGTCGGCCGCGCCGGATCAACTCATAGGAGGAGGTACACAGATGCCCGCCATGGTCGTTCCCGTTCCCGCCGAAAAGGTGGATGCCTGGAAGTCGTGGGCTGGAGAGCTTGCCGGTCCGCGAAAGGCCGAGTTCGCCGATATGAATACCCGTCTCGGGCTGGATGAGCACCGGGCCTACCTGCAGCCCCAACCCGATGGCGGATTCCTCGCCCTCGTGGTGGTGGAGGGGCCGGGCGCCGGCACCTTCCTCCCGGCACTCGCCAGTTCAGGCAACGACTTCGATGTCTGGTTTCTCGGCAACGTCGCCGAACTGCACGGTGCGGTCCCGGGGGGCGGGGCGCCACCGCCCATGGCCGAGCGGTTCATCTAGGGCACCCCAGCGTGACGGCGGGGTGACCACGGCCCCTCCGGCCGTCGCCACCCCGCCTGGTGCTGTGCCTGAAGCGGACGACGCGCTGTCCTCTGCCTCTACCGCGCTTCGGGTGCCCGCTTCATGGTCTGCCGGTCCCTGACCGGTCTGTCGGAAATGTTGCTCCTTCCGTCTCGAAAATGCCCCCGCCGGGTTGGCAATTCCTGCGCCACCCACGCGCCTCTCGGACGACGCCGGTACAATTACCCGGGTCTATTCCCCGACGTAGGGACAGCATGCCCCGCACCGCCCGCCTCCTCGCCGCCGCCGTCGTCATCGCGCTGCCACTCCTGCTGGCCAGTTGCGCCAACAGCAACGGGCACGAGTTCCGCAACGGGAATTCGTTCGCAGCACTTAAAGCCGATGGCTCCGTGGTGGCATGGGGGGCCGCCAGCCGTGGCGGCGACCCGGCCTGCGTGGTCAACCCCTCACATTGCGGCGCGGCGCCAATCGGAAGTCTCTCCTCGGGCGTCACCAGCATCTTCTCGTCAGAAGGGGCCTATGCGGCCCTCAAGTCGGATGGCTCGCTCGTGGTGTGGGGCGGCCCCAACCACGGTGGTGAGATCTCGTGCACCCTTGCGGGTCCGACGTGTCACCCGGTGTCTCTGGCCAGCCTGTCATCGGGCGTGCGTACCGTCTCGTCCACGCAGGAGGCCTTCGCGGCCGTCAAGACCGATGGCTCGGTGATCACCTGGGGCGAGATCAATGGGGGTGGAGACGCCTCGTGCACTCCGGCCGCAGATTGTTCGCCCGCTCCTACGGACAGCCTTTCGTCCGGTGTTGCCCAAGTGTTTGGCGGGTATAAGAAGTTTGCTGCCCTCAAGACCGACGGATCCGCGGTCGCCTGGGGCAACCCCGCCTACGGTGGCGATGCCTCGGCGCCTGTGGGTGGAACGCTCACGGGTCTGACCGACATCGTGCCGAACGGGTCCGCATTTGCCGCGCACACGTCCGGCGGCGGGGTGGTCACGTGGGGCGATGGCAACAACGGCGGTGATCCCAACTGCCCTGCCCCGTGCTCGCCAGCGGCTGCGGGCAGCCTCACGTCGGGCGTCACGGCCATCAAGAGCACCGATTCGGCCTTTGCCGCCCGTAAGTCCGATGGCTCCGTGGTGAGCTGGGGATATGCGACAACTGGAGGCGACTCCTCAGCGCCGGTGGGCGGCGCGCTCACCGGCGTAACCAGAATCTTCGCCACTAACGAAGCGTTTGCCGCCCTCAAGAGCGATGGTTCGGTGGTCACCTGGGGTAATAGCGCCGCTGGCGGCGATGCCTCGTGCGCCCCGGGCGCGTCGTGCTCGCCGGCCCCCGCCACATCGCTCGCGAGCGGGGTCACGGCCATCTTCGCCAGTGATAGGGCGTTCGCTGCGCTCAAACAGGATGGCTCGGTGGTCACTTGGGGCGATCCCGAGGGTGGCGGCGACTCCGCATGCGACCCGACCCCGGGTACATGTACCCCTGCGCCGACGGGGTCCCTCTCCGGTGGGGTCACTCAGATCATGTGGATGACGGACGCCTTCGTCGCTGCGAAGCAGGATGGCTCGGTGGTTACCTGGGGCAGCAGCGGCTCCGGCGGTAGCTCGTTGATCCCGGTGGGCGGAGCACTTACGGGTGTTGGGCAGGTGTTCTCCAACGACAGCGCAGGTGCCGCCCTGCGGGGCGATGGCTCGGTCGTCACCTGGGGCCGGCCCGACTCCGGGGGCGATCCAGGTTGCGATCCGACCCTTCAGGCATGTAGTCCTGCTCCCCCGGGCAGCCTGTCATCGGGAGTCATCTACATCGCGTCGCCATTCGTCGATGCCCCCACGCCGCCGTCGGCGCCCACCTCACTGGTGGCGACCGCGGGCGATACCAGTGCGAGCATCGCCTTCATTGCGGGCGCCGCGAATGGTCAGCCCATCACTGGCTACGAATACTCACTCAATGAGGGAGCATGGACAGCGGCCTCGCCAGCCACCACCACGAGCCCGGTGGTCATCGGCGGGCTCACCAACGGCACCACATACGGGGTACGTCTGCGGGCGCTCAACTCGCGCGGCTCCGGGCCGGCCAGCACATCGGTCAATGTCACCCCCGTCGCCTCGGGCGCAGCCAGCACCAGCATCCCGGCACTCGCGGGCCGCACCACCTGTGCACGCCTTATCTGCACCACCCGGGGGCGCGTGCCGTCGGGTACCACTCGCGTCACGCAGGTTGCGACCGCCATATCGACAGCAGCGCAGCATCGCGCGAGCACGCACGCAGCCGCCTCAACCCGGCAGGTGCGCGGCACATGCACCATTGCCGGCAGTGGCACGGCACGTACCTATACCTGCACCATTCGCCTCTCACGCGGTCGCTGGGCAATCACCACCACAGCGCTGAAGGGCTCCACGGTGGTCGCGCGGTCGGTCAAGAACGTGCGGATCTCATGGGTGGCTCCCAAGCGGGCGGTCACTGGCTGATTGCCGGGTTGTGGCGTCGTCAGGCCCTGGGGGCATGACGACGCTGCGGCCAGTGACGTGAGATGTGGGGCATATCCCTCGCGCATCAGTACTGCACCTCGCCTCACAGCAGACCCGCGGCGGCGCACGTCGTCAGCCCCGCCATCAGTGTCATGCACCACCCCCAGTGCCAGCCGGGTTCGGGGGCGCCCTCCCGGCGGGCTACATTTCACGGGCACCGCCCTCGTAGCTCAGGGGATAGAGCACAGGATTCCTAATCCTGGTGTCGGAAGTTCGAATCTTCCCGAGGGCACTTAAGATTGACCCTGTATACCCCGGGGGGCAGCAGACGGGTCGGTACACGGACGCGCCATCAAAAACCCGTACGCGTCCCGCGGGCAGTATGTGGGGTGCGGCCGCGTGGCTGTCGGCCTCCAACCGCGAGGTTCATGAGCCCCGCCTCACTGTCGCACCGAGCGGTGTGGTCACCGGCGTGTGGAAGCTGGCCACCGGTCACAAGGTGGTTCCCGAGCAGAACTTCTGGCTGCAGGGAATGTCCACGGCCACGCCCGCCCCGGGCTGAGAATCGCAACACCCCTGCGCGGAATATTTCGCGCAGGGGTGTTGTCTCACGCGTGATACT
>Ga0194059_1001034_pt1 | contig 12204 bp, 13 predicted proteins | sample SepL6211m_MetaG_FD_163426 | JGI IMG/M metagenome (GOLD analysis project Ga0194059, IMG submission 163426) | Anoxic zone freshwater microbial communities from boreal shield lake in IISD Experimental Lakes Area, Ontario, Canada - Sep2016-L626-11m | ecosystem: Environmental > Aquatic > Freshwater >... | reverse complement strand
TCGTGGACCGTCGCGTGAACAAGCCCAAGCGGTTGTTTCAATGCTTCGCGCACTTGTAGAGAACTACGTAAAGAATCCACTTCTTATTCCAAGCATTGCTGAAAAGAAGGGCGAAGCCAGCGAGCAAGAGATTCTGCACGAAGCAGTTTCTTATGTTGCAGGAATGACCGACCGCTTTGCTTGTCGCAGTGCGGTGGCGTTACTTGACTGGCCCGAGAGCAAGCTCCCAAGCGGTATTGATCGTTAGGACTTAGCGGCCTTCATGAGGTCAATGCCCGGTGTGTCGCCACCCTGCATCCACTGAAGTCGCTGTTCGGTTGTGCGAATTGCTGAGCGCATGTGAGGCAAGATCCAGAACTTGTTATTGATGATTGCGTCTTCGACCATCTCACCAATGATGCTTGGGTCAATGCCACTATTCACTGCTTCAGCGGCGATGCCCTGCACGGCCTTAGCCATTGGGTTCTCAGCAAAGCTTGCGAGTTCCTTTGGAAGGTTGCGACCTGATTCGTGAATACGAGTCTTAACGAATCCTGGGCAAAGAAGTGATGCGTGAACATCTTTTCCAGTGAAGGCAAGTTCGTGGTACAGAACTTCAGTCATGCCTACAACGGCGAACTTACTTGCGCAGTACGATCCCATTCCTGGAACGCCACCGAGTCCAGCGAGTGATCCGGTGTTGATTACGTGTCCTTCGTTCTGATCGAGGAACATTGGAACGAATGCGTTGATGCCGTTCACTACGCCATCGACGTTGATGTCCATGACCCAGTCCCACATTTTCTTGTCAGTGCCAATAAGTGGTCCGCCGCCAACACCAGCGTTGTTAAAGATGATGTGTGCGGTGCCAAAGGCCTTTACCGCTTCGTCACGAAGACGATTTACGTCGTCTGCACTTCGAACATCGATGTTTACGCCAATGACGTTCACGCTGTTGCCCTTGAACTCTGCAACAACTTCGTCGAGTGGTCCTTGTTCAATGTCACCAAGTACGAGGTTTACGCCCGCCTTTGCTAACTGCTTGGCAGTAGCGAGTCCGAGGCCGCTTGCGCCTCCAGTAATGACCGCAGTCTTTCCCTGTAGTTCCATGATTCCCCCTAGTTACTTAAACAAGTTTCAGTTCTTGACGATAGACCCTGGCTGGACCCTGCTTCGCTACCGTCTGCGCCAAAGCAGTAAATGCCTTGGCAACGTCGCTATCTGGGTCACTGATCATCACTGGAAGCCCAGTGTCGCCACCGTTTCGTAGCTTCGTCTCGAGTGGGATCTGGCCAAGTAGCGCAATGCCAAGTTCGTCGGCGAGTTGCTTTCCACCACCAGATCCAAAGATCTCGTATTTCTTGCCATCATCACCAATGAAGTAACTCATGTTCTCAATGACGCCTCGAACGGCGAGCTTGAGTTTGCGAGCGGCATAAGCAGAACGCTGTGCCACACGCTGAGCTGCAGCTTGTGGTGTTGTGACAACGTACATCTCAATACGAGGAAGTACTTCAGAAAGCGTCAGAACAACGTCACCAGTTCCTGGTGGCATGTCAATGAGAAGAAAGTCCGGCTCGTCCCACCATGCTTCAGTGACGAGTTGCTCGATGGCCTTGTGCAACATTGGGCCACGCCAAATAACTGGCTGTTCGTCTGGAACGAAGTAGCCCATTGAAACACAGCGCACACCGTGCACCAATGTTGGAATAACAGTGTCACCAAGAATGATTGGGTCATTTGTTGCCCCGAGCATCTTTGGAAGTGAGAAACCGTACACGTCAGCATCAAGAACACCGACGTGAAATCCGGCCTGCGAAAGTGCAATGGCCAAGTTGACGGTGACGGAAGATTTTCCTACGCCACCCTTGCCGGAAGAAATCCCAAGTACTCGTGTACGAGAAAGCTTGTCCAAGAACTTTGGCTTAGCGTCTGCGCCGTGGTCGTGAAGACCTGGTCCCGCTGGTGCCTGCATGGCACCACGAAGAAAGTTACGAAGACCGAATCGCTCTTCGTCGTTCATGGAGCGAACAACAATGCTCGCTCCTGGACTAATGCTTCTGATTCGCTCTTCTAAGACATCGAGGTTCGGCCACTGGGTAACAGGAAGCACGAGTTCGACTCGAACTGCTCCATTTACTTCACCAATAGCGCCAAGAAAGCCGAGTTCTTCGAGGGTGCGGACAAGTTGCGGTTCAACAAGTGCACCGATTTCACTGCGGAGTTGGGGGCTGAGCGTCAAGGGGGTCCTTTAGTAGTCCTCAGAGGTTACCGTCGGAGTTCGCCGCTTCGCACCTAGACTTTTAAACGTGACTAATTCGCCACTAGATAACGAACTTTTCACCGCCACGGTAACCAGCCTCACGCACTCTTTCGGGGACAACACCCGTCGAAAGATCTACCTCTTTTTGCGTGACCACCCGGGCGCCACCGCCGCTGACCTGGCCCTTCACTGTGACGTTCACGCCAACGTTGTTCGCCACCACCTCGAACGCCTCAGCGAAGCTGGATACGTCACCTTTGACAATGTTCGAAAGACCACCGTTGGAAGACCTTCTAAGGGATACCGCGTGGTTGACGAGAACTTCGTCATGGACGGATCAGTTCGCCGTGACGCACTTCTTGTTGCTCTTCTCGAAATGGCGCTTGAGCGCCTTGGTCCTGACGCTGCTGAACAAATGGCGCACGACGTAGGTGTTCAGTATGGACGCACACTCGGTTCTTCAGTTATGCCAACTGAATCAACTCGCACTGTAAAAAATGCCATGGAATCAATCGCAGGCATTCTCACCGCACACGGCTTTGACGCTCACACCGAAGAAAAAGGATCGTCACAGTCTGTTGTTTCAGACAACTGTCCATTTGGCGCAGCAGCAACTCAGCACCCTGTGCTCTGTGCAGTTGACCGTGGGCTTATTTCTGGAATGCTCGAAGGCCTTGGTGCCAAGTCAACTCGAGTAACTCTTACGTCACGCGCACGCGGTGACGACACGTGTCGAGTTACGGCGTAATCAACTTCATCAGTCGATATGAACAACTCGACTGAAAAGGTTTCTCTAAGTGTCATTGCAAAAGAGTGGCTCCGGCTCGGTATAACTGGCTTTGGTGGGCCGCCTGCGCACATTGCACTACTTAGGAAACTATGCGTCGAAAAAAATAAGTGGATTGAATCGACTGAATTCGAAGATGCCGTCGCAACAACAAACTTGATGCCGGGTCCGGCATCAACACAGCTCGCAATATTTTGCGCTTGGAAACTGCGTGGGGTTCGAGGCGCGCTCCTTGGTGGGCTCTGCTTTATTGCACCAGGACTAGTTATCATCATTGCCCTAGCAGCACTGTTTCTTGCCAAGCACCCCATGAACTGGGTACTCGGTGCAGCTGGTGGAGCTGGTGCTGGAGTTGCGGTGGTGGCACTCAATGCTGCGTATCAGCTGGTTCCCGGGAGCTGGCAGCGATTCACCTCAACACAGCGGGCACGTTGGTTCGTTTATGCAATCCTCGGAGTACTTTGCACCAACTTCTTACCTGCATTCGTTGTACTTGTCCTACTGGCGTGTGGGCTCTTTGAAGTAATGCTTCGCGCTTCAGATCAACGGCTGGGGCTGATGGGACCACTCGCACTTGGACACGGTGCAGCACTTACAGGAATGGGCGCCGTGTGCTGGGTCGCATTGAAAGTAGGAGCACTTTCATATGGTGGTGGTTTTGTGATTATTCCACTCATGCAACATGACGTTGTTTCTACATATCACTGGATGACTAACGCACAATTTCTTAATGCAGTTGCTCTGGGACAAATAACTCCAGGGCCAGTTGCTCAGACTGTGGCCGTTGTTGGTTACAGCGCTCGTGGGCTAACGGGAGCATTGCTTGCCGCATTTATTGCATTCGCTCCTTCGTTTATCTTTGTGCTGATCGGTGCACCACGATTCGAAAAAATCAGAACAAACAAGAATGTTGCGTCTTTCTTTGCTGGAGCAGGGACTGCGGTGCTCGGAGCAATTGCTGGTGCCTCAGTGCCACTCACGCGTGCACTTCATCATGGCTGGCAGATACCACTACTGCTCTTGATGTTCGTTTGGGTGTTCTTGCTTCGAAAGGGAGTCGTTAGCGGACTACTAATTTGCGGCGCTGTTGGTATCGCGCTCAGCTTTTTAGGGCTCAGCGTCTAATTACGGCGTAATACCAAGTTGCTTTAAGAATGGTGTGGCAACCGCCAACTGACCGGCCGACGGCTTCAATGCCAAAAACTGTTTAAACAGTTGCGTAGAAATCTTTGACTCACCGTGTGAAGTAGCAATGATTGCTGCATAGAGCACCGTTGCTGGATTATTTGGAGCAAGAACATAGGCATCAGAAACAAGTCTTGAACCCTTGTTAATCAACTCCGCATTCTTAGAAGCACTTCCCGCACTGAAGTCGAGCCAGCCTGACTGCGTGAGCGCAGTTACATTTTTTGCATCAATCGCGAGCACCCGGCTGTAGGCATCGAGAGCAGTGGCAATCTGTCCATTTGCTATGTCTGCTTCTGCTTCCAGTAACAGCTGCTTTACCTGAGCGCTGTTGCCAAGTTGTACTGAGCCAGTAATTGAAGTTCCTTGCTGGCGTGGTGCGAGAGCTGACCACAAAATAAGTACGGTCGCAGCGCTGAATGCAACAATCGCCACAACCAGAAGTCGTTTCTTTCTGACTCGACGCACAGCAACCTTGGGTGCAACATCTTTAAGGGCACTGATCTTCTCAAGTGCTTTGGCGATTGCCTTTTCTTCACGAGCAACAATCTGGTCGAAATCACCTAGTGACAGTTCACCAGCGTCACGTTCGCGCTTGGCATCTTGAAGTGATGCTTCGCGTAATGAAATCTCATCTCTCAGGACTTGTTCTTCTCGGTTCACTTTGACCTACCCCTAAGTCGAAGGCCAATGAAAACTATGGCGAGCACCACCAGCAGTGGCCCAAGCCATAAAACAGTGCCAATGCCTGATGTTGAAGGACTTAGAAGAATTTGTGTGCCGTATCTATTTTCAAGTGACGTGAGGATCTGAGTATCAGACTTTCCACTTTTCACTGACGCCACAATTTCATTTCGTACAGCAATGGCAGACGTGGAGTTACTCACCGCAACTGAGATGTCTTCACACGATGGGCACTTCACCAGTGTTTCTAGGTGAGCAATTCGAGAATCAATAGTGGAAGTACTTGGTGCGCTAATGAATGCGGCACTGAGTACTAGTACGCAGGCAGCTACCCAGGTCCAGAACGAAGTCAGTAGCTTCATCCGCGCACCCGCTTAACAGCCTCATTTAACTGCTTGGTGGAAACTGGACCAATCAGCGTCGCTGCAACTTCACCTTTGGCATTTATGACAAAGGTTGTTGGCGGCGAAGTAACGCCGTAACTATTTGCAATCAACCCGCCAGTGTCAATAATTGACGGAAAGAGGTCGCCGTACTTTTTTGAAAATGCTGTTGCCGAACTCACTGAATCATTAAAAACAACGCCAATGACCTGGACGTGATTATTTTTCTGTTCCCAAGCAAAGGTTGAGATGTTTGGAGACTCAGTCTGGCAAGGAACGCACCACGAAGCCCAAAAGTTTATGACAACAATGTCACCGCGATACTTTGAAAGCGAGAATGTTCCACTTGAAGTATTTGTCTTTAACTCTTCACCAGAAAAGTTTGGCGCCATCTTGCCGAGCAGCGGACTCGTAACACTGGTTGCATCATTAACGGCGTGACGTGTGCCGAGAAACACTGAGAAGGCAACCACCACTACTAGAAGCGCTGCGCTGGAAATGGCAACGGTACGTCTCAACTCGCCACCTCGTCGTTGTGCCTGCGACGCAAGAACGAAAGGATGCTTCCGAGTCCAATAATGAGACCACCAATCCAGAGCCACGCAATGAGCGGCTCAACAGTGACACCAAGTACCACTGAGCCAGCTGGTAGATCGTTTTGCACTTGTGCACCAGATGCCTGTCCATTGCCACCAACGGCGTCAAAGGTTACGTACACGTCTCGAAGCAAATTTGAATCAATGGCTGGAGTGCCAACTGCTTGAGTAGACCTTCCATTAAACGTGGTGATAGCTGGCTTCAATTCGTTACGTCCAACTAACACAATGAGCTGCGTCGATGTTCGAAGAGAGTCCTTCACTTCGTGCATTCCGAAGAACTTCACGTACTGTCCGCTTACAACGGTGCTCTGTCCCGGAGCCAGTGAAACTTCTTCTCTCGTGGTGTACGAAGTTGAAGTGACAATGCCAAGTGCCAAGATCACCACACCAATGTGAGCCACCATGCCACCGAGTGTTGGGGCGCGAAGAAATGACCAGGTCTTGGCGCGTCGCTTCGCTGCAACAATGATTGAGCGAATCATGCGAAGTGCTGAACCTGCAGCTGCTGTTCCAAGGAAGTACGCGAGAACCACTGCAGGCTTTCGTACATTGAATGCAATCAGTAGTGCAACAACCAGTACTGCACTCCAGGCACTGAAGCGAATACGAGTCCACAGAACTGCCTTATCAACTGTGCGCCAACTCACGAGTGGAGCTAGCGACATAAGAAATAGAAGAATGATGCTCATTGGAGCCGCAATAGTTGCGAAGTACGGCGTTCCTACTGTTACTTGTCCTCCATTGACTGCCTGATAGAGAAGCGGAAATACCGTGCCAAGGAGCACCACAATTGCGAACCCGACGAACAACACATTGTTCGCAACGAAGAGCCCTTCTCGAGAAAGTGGGTGATCAACACCAACTGGTGAGCGAAGCCTGTCCCCTCGCCACGCAATGAGCCCGAGTCCGATTGCCAGACTGAAAAAGAAGAACCCGACGAGTAGCGGGCCGAGTGTGCTTGCAGAGAATGCGTGCACGCTGACCAGAACCCCAGACCTCGTGAAGAACGTTCCAAGCACTGTTAGTGAGAACGTCGCAACGGCGAGTGAAAGATTCCAAACACGAAAGAGCCCTCGACGGTCCTGCACAATTACTGAGTGAATGTAGGCAGTCGCCGTTAGCCACGGCAGCAGTGCTGCATTTTCAACTGGGTCCCAGCCCCAGAATCCTCCCCAGCCAAGAACTTGATAACTCCACCAAGCACCGAGAACAATGCCAACACTGAGCAGTCCCCACGCGAGCACCGTCCAGCGACGTTGCTCAAGTGGCCAGCGCTCTTGCACCCGACCAGTAATAAGCATGGCAATAGCGAAGGCGAATGGAACAGTAAAGCCAACAAACCCTGAGTACAGCAGCGGCGGGTGGATAGCTACGAGTGGATTGTTCTGCAGCAGTGCATTTGGGCCAGCACCCTGTAATACCTTCGCAGTGTTTTGCAGGAACGGATCAGCAGGTCCGGCCATGATGAGCAAAAAGAATCCGCCGACCACAAACAAAACAATCGTGGCCCAAGAGACAACGGCGTCCTCAGACTCTCGGCGGTAGTAATAAATGACCGCAACGGTCAAAATGCTCAGAATAAGCGACCAGAGAAGAAGCGAGCCTTCGAGTGCTGACCACATTCCAGTAATTGAATAAATGAGTGGCGTAAACGTTGCATTGTTCTCCGCAACGTACGCGAGAGAGAAGTTGTGCGTAATAAGTGCTGTCTGCATGTCACCAACGGCAACAGCTATTCCTACAAGTAGAAGTAGCGCCCACGCCAGTGAGTGACTTGGCTTCTTTGACTTAAGCGCTAGCGCTTGATTAGTGATGCCACCAATGGCTGCGAAGAAGGCTACGTAGAGCGCAATTCGACCTACCCAGGAAATCATCGAACTGATCCATTCGGTGCTTTGACGCGGTTGGGATTTTTTTCAATGTATGAAGCCGTGTGCTTGACCATGATTTGCGATCCAGCAAAATTCATTGAAGTCTTTGTCGTGAAGTGACCTACGACCACTACAGGGATGTTGTCTTGGAACAACTGTGGTGGTGTTCCGTTCGACTTTACAAATACTTCGCCCTTTGACCCAGTGACGTAGAACGAAGCACCAGTCGAGGTGCGAACAATTGAGCCAGACTTAACAACACCTTCTAGGCGCATTGTTTCAGTTCCAAAAGATGCACGCTTGGCGAGAACTTGGTCAACTGTCTCGAAGTAATTAAGCGAGTGAAGGATTCCCTGGCTGAGTAGTGCAACGATTGCGAGAAGCAGAACGACTAGTACTCCAATAGATCTCGTGCGGTTTCGTTTCTTTGTTGCGGGTGGAGCGACCGGACTGAGTTCATTTATTGCGTCAGCGTCCGACACGTCGTCCTCGCCACCAGATTGAAAAAACATAAAGAGCAAGTCCTACGTACGTGAATCCGTATCCCCAGTAGACGTAGTTCATGACTGTGTCCCTTCACGTCTACGAGCACTGAGCGCTTCTTCAAGTGAGGCACCAGCAAGATTTTCGCGCAGTACTTCGAGGCGGTAGCGGTAACGAAGTAACCAGAAGAACAACATCGTGAAGGCAATGAAACTAATGAGCAACGTCCACGCCTGAATACCGTGAATGAGCAACGTGCGGTTTGAGGTAAAAACAGTCGCGCCTTGGTGCAACGTCTTCCACCACTGCACCGAGAAGTGAATGATTGGAACATTGATCGCAACGAGTACTGCGAACACTGCGCTTCTTCGTGCACGAAGTTCTGTTTCATCGTTAGCTCGACGTAGCGCTAAGTACCCGAGTGCCAAGACTCCAAGAATTGCGCTTGACGTGAGTCGCGCGTCCCAGGCCCACCACACTCCCCACGCAGGGCGACCCCAGATGGATCCAGTAATGAGTGTTAGCGCAATGAAGACAACACTGACTTCCATTGCACAGTGTGCAACTCTGTCCATAACAACTGAACGTGTGCGCTTCCATAAATACAGAGCACTCGAAATTGCTGCGGTGCCGAAGGAAACATAGAGCGCTACCCACGCAACAGATGGGTGAATGTAAACAAGGCGCGCAAGTTCGCCTTGCACTTTGTCAGGTGGAACCACCCATAGTCCGAGGACAAGATTCACACCCATAAGAATGAGTGTGAGCGGTCCGAAAAGTCGTTGGGAGAGCTGTTTCATCATGATTCCTCTAGAACACCGTAAAGGAGAATTCCAATTGCTGAGTACACGGCCAATGCGACGCTCAAAATAAGCCACCATCGCCAGATTCCACCGTGGTTTAGCGCAGCACTAAATGAGCGTTCACCAGCAATAAGTAATGGAGCAAATGCTGGAAGAGCTAGGACCGGAAGCAGGGTCGCTGCCCCGTCTCCACCCGAGGTGAGAGCACCGTACAAAGTCCCCGCCACGGCTAGCGCTGCAAGCGTCACAACAACACTCGGCAAGGCCAAAATCGCCCCATGAAGGCTCGTGTGAAGGACCAAGACTGAACCTGCGAGCAAGATGATTCCCGTTACCCAGAGTTCGGTAGCAAGTGCCAGCGACTTACCAAGAAATACGCCAGCCGGATCGAGTCCCAAGGTGGCGACTGAAGCCTTCGTGCCGGGAGTCTTCTCAACAGACTGACTGCGATTAATCATGAGTAGCGCAACAAGCAATGTCACTAAGTAGAACAGACCCGGTCCCGCTGAAGAGTTACCCGCGCGCGCAGGACCAAGTGCAATTCCACAGAGCAGTAGTGCCATGACTCCAAAGGGCAATACTTGCCATAAGAGCACACGACTACGCATTTCAATACGAAGATCTTTTGCGCATACAAGCAGAGCAGTACGAATCATGATTCACTCACAATTCGTCCGCCGCCTAAAACAATCGTGCGTGGTTGTAGCGCTTCGCTTCGAAGTTTGTCGTGAGCACTAAGCACCACCGTTGCACCACTTCTAACAACGTCAGCAATTAGTGCGTCAAAGAATGTTCGCGCATCATCATCAAGTGATGCGTAGGGCTCATCAAGTAGCCAAATCTCAGGGCGGCGAATTAGTAACCAGCTAAGTGCAAGTCTGCGACGCTGTCCAGCGCTCAGTTTCTTCGTCACCGTGTCGATTCGATTACTAAGTCCCACGCGCTGTAGTGCACGTTCAATTTCAATGAGTGGACGATCTAGTGCTTTGGCTGCGAACGTCAAGTTCTCTCGCACAGTGAGATCGTCGTAGAAGGATCCTTCGTGACCAAGCCATCCAACACGTCGTCTTAGTTCGCGAAGGTCACCGTCTTTTAGATCTATGCCCGCAACTGTTCCATTTCCGTCACTAAGGGCAACGAGTCCTGCGAGCAGTCGCAGCAGACTTGTCTTTCCTGCGCCATTGACACCAGTAATAACTGTCAGTGAGCCTGGAAGAAGCTGTAAGTCCACACCACTTAGGAGTGGAAAACCACCAGAGAGTACAACTGCACTGCGCAGATCAACGGTGGGGGCAACTGCATTAGTCATTACGTGCGACTAACGCTGCAGTTCTTTCATGTCTGCAGCAACCATCATTTCAATGAGACCGTAGAAATCAACTTCAGGCTGCCAGTTGAGTTCATTCTTGGCCTTTGCTGGGTCACCAACGAGCAGGTCAACTTCAGCGGGGCGAATGAACGCTGGGTCAATGACCACGTGCTTCTGCCAGTCAAGTCCCACTGCGTTAAAAGCAACTTCGACGAGTTCTTTCACTGAGTGCGTCTCACCAGTTGCTACGACGTAGTCCTCTGGAGTGTCACGTTGCAGCATTGCGTACATTGCCTTTACGTAGTCAGCTGCGTAGCCCCAGTCGCGCTTCGCGTCCAGGTTCCCGAGGCGAATTTCGCTAGCTTGTCCGAGCTTGATTTTTGCGGCGCCGTTGGTGACTTTGCGAGTAACGAACTCGAGACCACGACGTGGTGACTCGTGATTAAAAAGAATTCCCGATGAAGCGTGCAAGTCGTAGCTCTCGCGGTAGTTAACAGTGATCCAGTGCCCATAGACCTTGGCAACACCGTAAGGGCTACGTGGATAGAACGGGGTGTCTTCGCTTTGTGGGACTTCACGAACACGACCAAACATTTCAGATGAACTTGCTTGGTAAAAACGAATCTCTGGATTCACAATGCGAATTGCATCAAGAATGCGCGTAACACCGAGGGCAGTTGTTTCACCAGTAAGTACAGGTTGCACCCAAGAAGCTTGAACGAAGCTCTGCGCTGCAAGGTTGTACACCTCAGTTGGCTTGAAATCTTGCAAGATGTGAATGAGTGACACTTCATCCATGAGGTCACCAGACATCAATGTCAGCTTGTCCTGGATGTGGCTGATGCGCTCAATGTTCACCGTTGAGGTGCGACGCATGAGACCAGCAACTTCGTATCCCTTGTCGAGGAGGAGTTCAGCAAGGTAGGAGCCGTCTTGGCCGGTAATGCCAGTAATCAACGCACGCTTTGCCACTGAGGGTCCTCCAAAAATGGGAGCAACTGAGTGTTCAGTTCCGCAAACAACTCTACTACCGGCGCTGAAAAGTCCTTAGTTCTGCGCATAGCCTTAGTTTGTGTCCCGAATCTATGTAGTCAGCTTTCGCCTTGGTGGCACTGATGGCGTTTCAATTGAAGCAGCGAAATGGATAGGCGCACTCTCCTCACTCGGCCACAGCATTACGACGATCGCCGGAGAAGGAACATGCGACGTAACGCTCCCTGGTCTTGCAATAAACGCTGACGCTCCACCAGCGCACGACGAACTTCGAGAGGTACTCAGTGACGCAGATCTAGTGATTGTCGAAAACCTTTGTTCACTGCCACTCAACATTGCTGCCCGAGATGCACTGTACGAAGTACTTAAAGACAAGAAGTCACTCTTTCATCACCACGATCTCTCCTGGCAGCGCTCACACCTTGCACACTTAAGCGGACCACTTGATGCAACTAACTGGCACCACGTCACCATCAACGACCTATCGCGAAGAGAACTGCAGAGTCGTGGCATTACAGCGACAACAATCATGAATAGTTTTGACTGCAACCCTCCACTTGGTGATCGCAGTAAAACAAGATCTGCCATAAACATCGCAAACGAGACGCTCGTGCTTCTTCCAACACGTGCAATACCGAGAAAGAACATTGATGGAGCATTGCAACTCTGCGCGTCACTCGACGCCGTGCTCTGGATACTCGGGCCAGCAGAAGATGGCTACGACGAAGAGTTAGCAGCACTGCTTGACAAGAGCACCGTTGAGATTCGCCGTGGCGTTCCAAGTGGCGTAACAATCCATGATGCCTACGCTGCTTGTGACGTAGTTGTTATGCCTTCAACCTGGGAAGGATTCGGTAACCCGGTA
>Ga0194059_1001028_pt1 | contig 12244 bp, 9 predicted proteins | sample SepL6211m_MetaG_FD_163426 | JGI IMG/M metagenome (GOLD analysis project Ga0194059, IMG submission 163426) | Anoxic zone freshwater microbial communities from boreal shield lake in IISD Experimental Lakes Area, Ontario, Canada - Sep2016-L626-11m | ecosystem: Environmental > Aquatic > Freshwater >... | reverse complement strand
CCGTGATCATTCCTGGCTCGTTGACCTCCTTGATCCCCTGTTCGGGGTGCAGAAGGAGTGCAGGGGGATGACCGGCGCTTGCATGGCGTAGCGTGCGGGTCGGGGCATGATAAACCCCGTACCAAATAGTAAAATACATGTCGTTGTTCCGCTCCATCGGGAAGGCCTTATTAAGCCCTCCGAGAACGGCGCCGGGATCGCGGAAGTCGACACCCTTGATTCCGGAGGTCCTGATCGCATTGATGGCACTGACCGAGAGGAGCGCCGCACCCACGCCGTGGCCGCAGACATCGAGCAGGTAGATGGCGAGGTGGTCCTCATCGATCTGGTGATAGCCAAAGGAATCACCCGCCAACTCTCCCGTCGGCTCATAATGCCAATCGATGGTATTGGGCAGTGCCACTGGGTCGGGAAGGATGCTCCGCACATAGAGCGCGGCATCATTGAGTTCTTTGTCCAGGCGACGTTGCGTCCGCTCCAGGTTTTCCTTCTCTGCCTGAAGCTGCGCGAAACGAAGCCGGTCGAGATCCCGGAGCCTCTTCTTCTCCAGGGAGGTGGTAACGCGAGCCCGAAGCAGAGTGGGGTTGGGTGGCTTGGTGAGATAATCCTCCGCTCCCGCCTCGATGCACTCGACGGCCCTTTCCGTCTGCTCTGCACCCGAGATCACGATGACCGGCAACCCGCTGAGCAGTGGGTTGGCTTTGATTGCGGCCAACACCTCCATCCCGTTCATCTCGGGCATCTCCATATCGAGAAGCATGAGGTCGAAAGATTTGGCCTGAACGGCCTCCAGTGCCTGACGCCCGTCGTTAGCCTCGGTGATGTTGTGAAAGCCAAGGCCGTTGAGTGCACGGATGAGGGCCAACCTCATCGTGCGGCTGTCATCCACCACCAGAACCTCTGCCCGCAGGATGGATTTATCAGGGGCGTCGGGGGACTCGTCTAATGCAACTGGATTCGTGTTCAAGTAGGCTTCGCTCATCGGATGATTCTGGTTGGGGATGCTGTGCGGTTTGTTACTAGATATAGGAGAGGATGGTATGAACTTCGGGTTTGAAGGAGTTCTCGGGGAGAGATCACTCATTCTCCCCATCCTGCCGGCGCTCCAAGATGATGAGTCGGGAGGCTTTTGCCAGTAACTGATCCTCGTTGAATGGCTTGGTGATGTAATCTCGCACGCCGAGACGCGCTACGGTGGAGATTATTTCGGTGCTCGAATCGGCAGTCAGCATGATCACCGGCGTCTTCTTCAGATCCTCATCCTCCCGCAAAAGGCGCAACATCGTGACCCCGTCCATTACCGGCATGTTGTAGTCGAGGATGATCAGGCTCGGCTTTTCATGTCCGGCCACCGCCAGGGCTTCCTCCCCGTTTCCGGCCTCGTGGAGTTCGCATACAAAGGGCCTGAAAAGACGGGCCAGTATCATCCGGATTGTCTTGCTGTCGTCAACGGTGAGGATTTTCGGGATCATGCCGTGGAATGGGGATGGCTGAGTTGGATCTGGAGGGAGAGCAGGTGGCCCTCGCAGGACCATTCAGTGGTGCAAAGTTCGGAATCAGCCGGGGCATGCAGTGTGATGCGGGATCCAAGGGTCACAGTGGGAGTGCCCAGCGTCCCGTGGTATCCCGCAGAAGAGAGTTCCCCTTTTACCAATCCGGAGATCATGTTGCCAAGTTCTCCGGTGACATCCTTGGAATCATCGGACTCCGCATCGCTGCCGAGCAGCTGTTCCGCAACCTTAGTGGCAAACTCCACGGGAACTTGGAATAGCACCGCCCCGATAATCCTTTCACCGGTCAGCGTCACGGTGGCATGAAGGTGATGCCCCGTCGCCTTCTTCAGGCGTTCATCTCCGGGAGTGAGCGGTATCGCAACACGCTTGAGTTGTACGGCTAGCACCTCCGTGATGGCACGGGTGGCGATGGGGGTCAGATCCTCGGAAGAAAGTTTCGGTTTCATGGTCAAGGCGCTTTGGGTCTGTCTTTTTTGTGTAAGCCAGATCTTTTTTCCACGACTGCTTCGAGAATGGCCTGTGGGATGCCGCTTAACGGAACCACACGGTCAGCCGCACCCAACTTGATCGCGGCCTGCGGCATCCCGTACACCACGCAACTCTCCTCAGACTCGGCGAGTGTGTGCGATCCCGCGGCCTGCAGAGCTTGCAGTCCGAGAGCGCCGTCCACACCCATACCTGTGAGGAGTGCGGCCACGGCATGCGATCCAGCATGCACTGCCGCGGAATGGAACATTACATCGACCGCTGGACGGCAATGGTGAACGGGTGGCGACTTGGTCAGACGGACTTTGTAGCCCATGCCCGAAGGAAGCAGGGCAAGGTGGAAATCCCCGGGAGCCACCACGCACATGCCGGGTCTCAACTCCTGAGCGTTCGTCGCCTCGCTCACCGTGAAGGGGCATAATTCGTCCAGATGCTGCGCCATGATCCGCGAGAAATTCGCGGGAATGTGCTGCACCACGACGATCGGTGGAAGACCCGCGGGAAGACGGGGCAGGATATGTCGAAGCGCCTCCACTCCGCCGGTAGAGGCCCCGATAAGAATCACCTGACGCAGAGAAAAACTGCCCGTCGGGAAGATTTTTGATGGTTCTTTGGCAGTTGGTGTGGCCGGTTCCCTTCCCTCCTTTCGGCGTCGTGATCGGGCCGCCGCTTTCACATGGTAGGCGAGTTCGTTGGCGATCTCCGAGAAGTTCCTGCTTCCGTCGGGCTTGCCCAGGACGTCGATTGCGCCGGCTTGAAGCGCCTCCAGTGCCTTTGAGGACCCCGTCTGGGTGAGCGAGCTGACAACGACAACGGGGATAGGATGATGCTCCTGTAGGATTTTCAGGAAGGTAATGCCGTCCATGCGGGGCATCTCCAGGTCAAGAGTAATAACGTCGGGCTCCAGTTCGAGGATCTTCTCCCTCGCAATGTAGGGATCGGAGGCCCCCCCGATCACCTCGATTTCCGGATCCCTGAGGAGCGCATCCGTTATGGCGCGTCGCGCCAAGGCCGAATCATCCACGACGAGCACTCGGACTTTTTCCCCGGTAGTCATGGCTTTTGGTAGACCCCTTGCTTGACGGATACAAGTCCATGATTGACCCCCAGGAGGCTCTCGGAGTGACCCACAATGAGATAGCCTCCAGGAGCGAGATATTTGGAGAGACGCTTCACCGCTGCTTCTCGGGATGGGACATCGAAGTAGATCATCACGTTCCGGCAGAAGATCACGTGCTGGTTGAACGCCACGGGATATTCCGGTTGGAAGAGGTTCACCCTCTCGAATCGGACTTTCTCCTTCAGTTCCGGCCTCACCCGGCAGTACCCCTCATACTCCCCGACACCCTTTTGGAAGTAGCGCTTGAGAAGTTCAGGTGGCACGGGTTCCACAGCATCCATCCGGTAAATTGCCTTTTCGGCCTTCTCCAGGATTCCCCTCGAGATGTCGGAGGCCTCGATCTTCCACGTCACAGCGGGGTGCGCCCTTAGGAATTCGGAAAGAATGATCGCCAGCGTGTAGGGCTCCTCTCCGGAGGAGGAGGCCGCGGACCAGATCCTTAGCGGCGCGGATAAGGCCAAGAGTCCAGGAATTAAGGCTGGCAGAATATTGCCGGTGAGAAAACTGAAATGATCCGGCTCCCGGTAGAATCTCGTGTGGTTGGTGGAGATGAGATCCACCAGATGCTCAACCTCATCGTGGGCTCCGGGCACTTCCAAGCGGTGGCAATACTCGTCGTAAGAGGTGATGCTGAGCTGCAGAAGGCGCTTCCTGAGCCTGTTGGCCAGGAGGGTCTGTTTGTCATCGCCCAGCCTGATCCTGCTGTGCCGGTAAACCAGGTCCACGATAGTCCTGTAAGCCTGGGGGGACAGGGTCGCATCCTGCAATGAGTCCGAGGGAATCATTTTCTAAGCCGCAACAACAACCGTTAAAAATTTCGGAAGCTACCCTCTTCATCGGATCTGAAAACGGCATCCCCGGGCATCGGGATCGCGTTGCGTGATTTCGGATTCCCAGAAGAGACGGGTGTGGATTTGGGTACTTGGAGTTCCGCAGCCTGCGTGCTGGGAGATCCGGTCTCAGTGGCGGCCTGACTTCCAACGAGTTCACGGAGTTGGACCACCAGATCCTTCATGGTCTCGGCCTGGGCATCGAGTTCCTCTGCGGCACTGGCGCTCTCCTCGGCGCTCGCCGCATTACTCTGGGTGACTTTCTCCATCTGGCTCATGGCATGGTTGACCTGCTCGATTCCCTGCGCCTGCTCCGTGGCCGCAGAGGCGATTTCGGCGACGAGCGCATCGGTTGAGTTGACCTTCTCGGCGATCTGCTTGAGCGACTGACTGACCCTTGCGGAACACTCAAAACCACTCCTGCTGCTCGCGATGGCGGCCTCGATCTTGTCGGCAGTTTCCTTGGCAGCCGCGGCACTGCGCTGGGCTAGGGAACGCACCTCGTCGGCAACGACGGCAAAACCTGCTCCCACCTCACCCGCACGGGCGGCCTCCACAGCAGCGTTCAGGGCTAGGATGTTAGTCTGGAAGGCGATTTCGTCGATATTCTTGACGATCTTCGCGACCTCCCCGCTAGAGGTGCCGATGGCTGTCATCGCCTGCACCATCTCGGCCATGGTGAGTGTGCCCGCGTCGGCCACCGTCCGGGCATCGGAGGCAAGTGCCTTGGCCTTTTGGGCGTTATCCGCAGTCGCGCGGATCATGCTCGACATCTCCTCAAGCGAGGTACTGGTCTCCTCCACGGAGGAGGCCTGTTCGCTCGCTCCCGAGGAGAGTTGGTTGCTCGACATGGAGACCTGTCGTGCAGCGGATGCCGTGTGGAGGGCGCTGCGGTCAAGGTTGGCCGTGACCCCTGCGACGGTATTCATGATCCGCTGAAACTCGTTGCTGATTTCCTCCATGGCCAACCTGGTGTTCCGGATGACGTCCCAACTGAAAAATCCGACTACAAGGGCTCCTAGCACGATGATTGCCAAGAGCAGCACGGTCCACATGCGTGCTTCCCTTTCACTGGATTTCTCCAGAAGTTGACTCGACTCAGTGGCCAATGCAACCACATGATCGATCGCCTTGCGATGAGCAAGATACTCCTCCTTGAGTTTTCCATAGGCTAGGGTGTTGGCAAATGCATTGTCATGAATCTGGAGCGCTGGCAAAAATTCCTTTTGGAGAGTTTCAAAAAATTCTTGCGCCGGTTTCCGGGAATCCTCAGCCAAAATCTTGGCCTGTGGTAAACCCGCCAGGTGTTTGGCCCAGTACGCATCCTTCTTCATAAAATCCTCCTTGAGGGATTGGATCTTCGTGATTTCCTCCGCGATTTTGGCTTGGTCGCTCTCCCCTAACAACTGCAGGGCAGTCAAGTATGTCTCGATGACATAAAGGGGGGGGGGTAGAATGTCTGCCAAAAGATCTTTCTCGGAGATAATTTCATCGTACAGAGGACCGTTAATTTTAAGCCTGCTCAGGCTCTGGAGAGAGAGCCCCACAGTGAGGACCGCCACACCGAGAAAGATGCCGATGAGTCGGTAGTTTTTGGAAGCGACACTGGTGGATGCGGATGTTTTTTTTTCCATTTGGAGTGGGCGGGGATGATTTTTTGTTTCTGGTTTTTTCGATGGACTCTTTTTGGGATCTTTGTGCTCTTGTATTCTGCTTGGATTAGAAGTTTCTAAAGCTGGAATCCTCAACTCCATAGGCGCCCTTCGCCGGGATGGAGTCACCCGGCATGGGTATACCCTTTCCTCTGGAGACGCCTCTTGTTGGGACGCTTCTTAGTGAAGGTGCATCCTCGGAGGAAGGGACCGCCTTGGGAGAGGGAGACTCAGAGGAGTTTCCCCCGACAAGCAGCCGAAGCCGATCCACCAGACCCTTCAGGGCATCGGCCTGGGCGTCCAGCTCCTCAGCGGCGCTAGCGCTCTCCTCGGCGCTTGTAGCGTTTCCTTGGGTGACCTTGTCCAGTTGGACCATGGCTCCGTTGATCTGTTCGATTCCTTGGGACTGCTCGGAGGCTCCCCGAGCGATATCCGCCACAAGGAGATCCGTGGACTTCACCTTTTCGGCAATCTGCTTCAGGGCCTCCCCCACACGAGCGGAGCACTCGAATCCGCTCCTGCTGCTCGCAATGGCGGCCTCGATCTTGGCAGCGGTCTCCTTGGCCGCTGCGGCACTGCGCTGGGCCAGGGATCGCACCTCGTCGGCGACGACAGCGAATCCAGCCCCAGCCTCACCCGCGCGGGCGGCCTCAACGGCTGCGTTCAGCGCCAGAATATTGGTCTGGAAGGCGATCTCGTCGATATTCTTAACGATCTTGGCGACCTCTGCGCTGGAAGTACCGATGGCGTTCATCGATTCGATCATTTCGTCCATGGCTAGCGAAGCCCCCTCGACCACCGAGCGTGTCTCGGAAGCAAGGGAGGTGGCATTCCTTGCATTCTCCGCCGTGATGCGGGTCATGCTCGACATCTCCTCCAGAGAGGCGCTGGTCTCCTCAACCGAGGAAGCCTGTTCGCTCGCTCCGGACGACAATGAGTGGCTTGAAACGGCAAGATGGGAAGAGGCCATCTCGAGTTCGTGACTCGTGTTGAAAAGCTCCTCCATCATCACGCCGCTCGGGCGGATCACTTTCCTAAAGATGGAAACATAGAGGCATCCCACCGTCAGGATGGCGAGGCTGATGACGCCCAGAAGAAGATAAAACATGCGGTAGCTGCTCCGAAGAAGGACCTCCACCTCACCACGGGTTCTCTGTTCAAGCACGGTGAAAAACTCATCGATGGGCTTCATAATTTTGGCCTTGTCGGCGTGGTACTCCGTGCTGTGCATCAGTTTTCTGGCCAGCTCCGGATCCGGTTCCCCCTTGCGTGTGAAATTGCCGTTTCCGTCGTCAAAAAGACCCTTAATGGCATTCATCGCGACGGTCTCAATGCGGACCAAACCGTCGGAGTTTGATTGTGCTTCCTTCAGGAGGGCGAACTCACGGTCCGTGAACCCCTGCTCCTTCATCAATTGCTGCAGTGGCACTGTCCTGCCATCCGGACGGGGTTTGACTCCCTCAACAGCCATGAAATCCCAGTAGATTCGCTCGTAATTCAGCGGCCTTGGGGCCTGACCGTTCCTGATCGCCAGAATCGTCCAGTATTGCACCTCGTATTTCGAGTCGCCGGTGACCACGTAGGTGCGGGCCAGACGCGTCAAGTCATCGGAGCTCTGACGGAGCTCGTCCGCCAGCAGATAGGACTGGTAACGCCGTTCCTGAGCGGCGGTGATTTCCTTCTGGTTGGTCAGGATCCTTCCCGTGAGCCCACCGATCACAAGCAGGAAGAGGATCACGCTTGCCAGCGCCACGAACGTCCTGTCCCCGAGTTTTCCTCTGCTTCTCATGACACGGCTATTTGACCGGCTCCTCGGAGGAGGACGACGCCCCCACCAGTTGACGGAGTTGGGCAACCAGATCCTTCAGGGTCTCAGCCTGGGCCTCGAGTTCCTCGGCGGCACTGGCGCTCTCCTCGGCACTGGAGGCTGTGCTTTGGGTCACCTTGTCCATCTGCGCCATCGCGCCGTTGATCTGCTCGATCCCTTGGGACTGCTCGGAGGCAGCCCTGGCGATATCCGCCACGAGCAGGTCCGCGGCCTTCACTTTCTCCGTGATCTGGCTCAATGCATCACCGACCTTGGATGAGCATTGGGATCCGTTCCTGCTGCTGACAATCGCGGCCTCGATCTTCTCGGCGGTTTCCTTGGCCGCAGCGGCACTCCGCAGCGCCAGGGAGCGGACCTCGTCGGCCACGACGGCGAATCCGGCACCAGCCTCGCCTGCGCGGGCTGCCTCGACGGCGGCGTTCAGGGCCAGGATGTTGGTCTGGAAGGCGATCTCGTCGATGTTCTTGACGATCTTGGCCACCTCCGCGCTGGAGGTGCCGATGGCCGTCATCGCCTGCACCATCTCGCCCATGGTGTGAGTGCTTGTATCAGCCACTTCCCGTGCCTCAGAGGCGAGTGCTGTGGCCTTCCGGGCATTTTCCGCGGTGGCGCGTATCATGCTGGACATCTCATCGAGTGCGGTACTGGTCTCCTCGACGGAGGAGGCCTGTTGACTGGCTCCGGAAGAGAGGGAGTTGCTGGACATCGAGACCTGACGCGCCGCGGAGGCGGTCTGGAGGGAACCTCTGTCCAGGTTGGAAGCAAGGTACCGGAGGGTTCTGTTGGTATTGCGGGTAACTTGCCATGCCAGGAGCAGGGAAATAACCAGGGCCACCCCCATGAGGATGGCAATCAGGATCTGACTGCTCCGGGCTTCCTCAGTACCTGTTTTACCGGCAGCTTGGCCAAGTTGTTTGTTGTAATCGACGGAAGCCTGGAGGGCTGAGAGCACCTTCTCAAGCGAGGGGACAAGGGTGCCGGTAAAATAGCTCTGTGCCTCCTCCATTTTGTTTTGATGCAGCAGATCAAACCAGTGCGATCGGGCCTCGGCCATTTTTGCATACAATTGCTTGGCTTCAGAAATTAGCCGCCCGTCCTCGGAGTCCGCAATGAGCGAAGTGATGTACTTGTTGAACAACTCTTCAACGTGTGTTTTTTTCAGCGCTATCTTCTGCTCGAAATCCAAGTATTGGCTTGTGTCGGCGGCGCTCATCTTCAGAACATTGTTAAAATTGCTGTAGGCCAATGCGTTGATCTCGTTAAGGACAAGGACACTCGGAAGAATGTTTTCAGCGAGATCGTTAATCCTGTTGTTGAGTGCAGAAATCCGCCAGAGGGCAAATCCCCCAAGTGTGGCGGTGATGATTAGTATCAAGGCAAATCCGGTGATAATCCGGCGGCCAATACTCCAGTTGTTCATGTGTTTTTAAAGTTGGTGGTTGGAGTGCATCAGGCCTGATGCGTGGGGGAATCGAGCTTCAGCGAGGTTGTCTGTGTCACGGAGCGCTGCTCTAGGAAGGTCTTTTCCAGCGTGACCCGCATCACGTCCTGCACCGGAGATCCGGCCTCGAGGGACTGTTGGAGCACGGCTTCCTGGAGGAAGATCCGCTCGATATTGAGCAGTGTCTTGACCCCACCCTGTGCCGTGGCCACACCCAGGATGTATTGGGTATCCGGTGCCCCGCCGAAGTCAGGGGGCGGTTCGATCGTTTCCTGGCCGATTTGGATCACCTCCTCCACGGCATCGACGATGGCACCCATGAGGATCTTGTTGCCCGAGGGGGAGCTGAGTTGGACGACGATGATGCAGGCACGGTCGCCGTAGTCACCTGTTGAAAGCTGAAATTTCGCCCTCAGGTCGACCACGGCGATGACGGATCCACGCAAGTTAATGACCCCCTTGATATGGGTTGGCATCGTGGGGACGGGCGTGATCGGGCAGATACGGATGATTTCGCGAACATTGAGCACCGGCAGCCCGTAGGACTCGTTGCCCAGTGTAAAGGTTAGGAAGCGGCCCGGTTTGGCGGCAGGCAGTGTCATTGGCGAGGTCGATGTGCTCATGTGCGGGTGGTGGGGAGTATTGTTAAGAAGAGGGTTGCTGTTCCAGCCTTACCAGAGTGTCCACATCCAAGATGATGGCAACACGGCCGTCACCCAGGACTGCTGCACCGGCAAGGAGGTTCTGGTTACTGAATGTCTCACCGAGGCTCTTGATGACGACCTCCTGCTTTCCGATGAGTTCGTCCACAAGAATGGCGCGGTTGGCCTCCCCGGACTCCACCACGACAAGAATCCCCTCCTCGGGCTCCCTGGCCTTTCCCTCGGTTCCCAGGTATCTGCCAAGCCGGAGGATCGGTGTCTGCTTGCCGCGCACGCTGACCACCTCTCCCCTCTCGTGGATGGTAGTGACCATGCCGGGGAGTGGCCGGAAGGATTCCCTGACGGACATCGTCGGGATGATGTAGCGGTCATTGCCCACCCCGACCAGCAAGCCGTCGATGATGGCGAGGGTGAGAGGGAGGATGATAGTGATGGTGGTGCCCACCCCAAGGAGTGACTGGATCTCGATCTTGCCGCGCAGCGCCTCGATATTGCGCCGCACGACATCCATCCCGACGCCCCGTCCGGAAAGGTCTGTGACCGCCTCGGCTGTGGAGAAGCCAGGCATGAAGATGAGGTTGAATATCTCAGATTCGGTCGGCTCCGCGTTCGGGGCAACCAGCCCGCGCTCGATCCCCTTGGCCAGGATGCGCTGAGCGTTGAGTCCCTTCCCGTCATCCTGGATCCGGATGACGATGCCACCACGCTGATGGGAAGCCGTCAGCCTGATCGATCCGAGCGACGGCTTGCCGCATGCCACGCGCTCATCAGGAAACTCGATCCCGTGATCGACCGAGTTACGGATCATGTGGATGAGAGGGTCGCCGAGCTTTTCTACGATGTTGCGGTCGAGTTCGGTCTCCTCTCCCTCCATGACGAGCTGAACATGTTTGTTCTGCTGCGCCGCGATGTCACGCACGAGGCGGGTCATCTTCTGGAAAGCGCCGCGGATGGGAACCATGCGCAGCGACATGGCGTTGCGCTGAAGTTCTGAGGTGGTCCGGCTCAGCTGTCGCAGGCTACGCTCCAGCGTGCGGCTGACAAGATTCTGAACATCCGGATCCTGCACGACCATCGACTGGGCAATGACAAGCTCACCGACGAGATCGACGAGGGCATCCAGTTTCCAGGTTTCGAGTTTCACGAACCCCGAAGCTAGGTCTGCGATGGCCAGGGTTTTCCGGGAAGCGCTGTTGGCGGGGGGGTGGGGTACGGTGGAGAGGAGTGCTTTCATCTCCTCCAGGGACTGGGAGAGTTCCCCGTCCGCAATATTGATAGCGAACTCCACTGGAATCGAGGGGGGCATCACCTCTCCATTAAGGGCCGCCTGTGCACGGCGGATAAGTTCGCTGGTCGGAACGACGATCGGTGCGCCTGCATCCGCACCCTGCAACTGAAGCCCGATTCCTTGGGTAAACTGCTTGAGCGCATCGGCACCCGCGAGAATGAGGTCGATGGTGTCGGAGGTGATCCGGAGTTTTGACTTCCGCGCGGCGTCGAGTACGGACTCCAGTTCGTGTGCCAGGTCCTGCAGTGCCTTGAGGTGCAGGAACCCTGCCCCGCCCTTGAAGGTATGAAAGGCCCGGAAGATGGAGTTGATCGTCTCCGCGTCCGTGGGATTCTCCTCCAGGACAAGGACACCCTGCTCAATGTTTTGCAGCAGTTCCTGTGACTCCCCGTGAAACTCGTGCAGGAGTTCGGCGTCATCCGCAAGGTTCAGTGTGATGGCCGCTTCCTCCTTGCCGGACGAGACCAGCGCGGCGGATAACGAGGCTAACTTTACCAGGGCAGGTGCGGGGGTCACTGCCAGAGTTGGTTTTACTGAAGCCGCAGGGATAGTCGCGACCGCTGGGGCCGTGGAGGATTCATTCATCCCGACCCAAGCGGCCGGCTGAGCAGGGATTTCGTCACCCACCGCCCAATCGCTCAATGCTGAGCTTATCCAGGAATGCCACTGGTTGAAGTTGCTGATTGAATCCGGAGTGAACTTACCGGTTCCATCCAGGATCAGGTCCATCCAACCACGCGCGACCGAAAGAGCTGAGGCCAAAGCCCGAGGAGTCTCTTTCCCGGTGAGTTCCTCCAGGTCCATGAGAAGGCTGTTGAGTGGGAGCAGTCCCGTGTCCTGGTCGGGCAGGATGAACGCCATTTCAAGGGCGATCTTCCCGAGAAGATCGAGGAACTTCGCGGCGGTAGTTGCTCTGTATTCTGCAGATTCCATAGATTGCTAATGGGTCAGATTGAAGCAAATGTGCGGCCAAACAAGCAGGATCACCCGTCATTAAACAATAGTTTTCCAAAGCACCCAACTGGAGCGCCCATGGCAAGCAAGATGCCCCTACTGAGAGGATCCAGTCAGGCTTGCGCGGGCTCTTGATCACACCAATGAACTAGGACAAGATTTTCAACATCTCTCCCCGTCATCGGAATAGCAGCTCTGGTTGCCTTCGCTCTCTTCTTCCTTGCTCCGAATGTCTCCAATGTCCGCGTTACCGCAGGCTACGCGAGCTACATCAACTCCAAGCCGATCTTGGACAAAGGAGAGTTCAAGGAAGTGATCTTCGGCCCCGCCTCCACGGGCATGCGCTGGCGCCTCTGGGGGCAGGCCTTCTCCATCACCCCCCCCCACCTACTCCGAGGCCTTTGATGCCGACAGTGCCATTCTGGCCAAGGAGAAGCTCCCCCTCTCCAGCCGGGCCCATATCGTCTAG
>Ga0194059_1001026_pt1 | contig 12252 bp, 12 predicted proteins | sample SepL6211m_MetaG_FD_163426 | JGI IMG/M metagenome (GOLD analysis project Ga0194059, IMG submission 163426) | Anoxic zone freshwater microbial communities from boreal shield lake in IISD Experimental Lakes Area, Ontario, Canada - Sep2016-L626-11m | ecosystem: Environmental > Aquatic > Freshwater >... | reverse complement strand
AATTGCCACGGTTCTGGTTGCATTATGTAAATGCCCGAGGTGTGGCAACTACTTCCATATGCACGGTATCACTCTTCTGGTTCTGCGTAAGTGCCTCCACTGTCAGCTTCATATTGCCTCCAATAACATATCGTAAGCTGCAGATTAATGTTTAGTGAAAAACATTGGCGGTTGTCGTATTCCAGGCGTCCTCTATAAATTAAACAGCGCACAAATGTAGAAGGCCACCCGAAAGTGGCCTTCTACATTTGTGCAAACTCCATGTTTTCCCCTTTGCTGACTCAGCTTTTCGATGTAGCAGCGACTTTTTCGTCTCTTACTACTGATACAACACCTTTAACCATGCCAGTCATTAACAATAGTGCCGGGATTACCTGTGCTACGACGATCAGTGCGCAAAACCCCAAAAATACCCAGACAAAAATCCCACTGTTATCTTCCCGTAAACCTGATGCTGCTGCAAATGCTGATACCGGTGCCAAAGTTCCTACGATAGTGGTGATAAGTGCTCTCATGACATCCTCCTTGTATTTTTTGCTTGAGATTTTTTTCGTGTGCTTCTGTCTTTACCTATTACACGTGCCGTGCCAAACTTTTAAACAAAGCAACGACTTGATCTAACTCACTGATATTGTAAATATATTTATTCTCTTTAGTACCTGCATATAAATTAAGGCAAGAAAACAAAGAATCCCGCTGTATAAGAACAAAATACTATTTATCAGTTTTTCGGTAATAGTTACTGTCATTACAGTATGTTGCAGATTAGTATAGAAACGCCGAGGTGTATAAATCTATTTATTTCTCTCTTCTGCGCCCATCTTACGTATATTTTATGGAGGAGGGTTTTATTACTCGGTACTCGGGTCATCTGTTCGTATATGGTTCGTTCCTTGTCGTGCTACATCATCTTGTTAATTTAATGGCTGCGGCTTAGTGCAACGATAAGGTTATTATGTGCGGAGTGGTTCCCCCAAAGCGGAGAAAAAAGGCGGGATTTTCCCTGATCTTCCAGCGGGCTAAATTCCCCCCGGAAGTTTCCGAGGATAACAGCATAATTGACGTGTATCTGCCCCTTCAGTAATGATAATTTTGCATGTCCTGTGAATAGGGGGCGTTAAACAAAAAAAACCACCTCGTGAGAAGTGGCTCTTTCTCTATTTAAACTACTGCAAGAATTACTTTGCAGCAGGAGCTGCGTCAGCTGCAGGAGCGGCATCTTTCTTTTCTGCTTTAGGAGCTTTTTTTGCTTTCTTTGTTTTTTTAGCTTTTTTAGGAGCTTCTTTTTTCTCTACAGCAGGCTTTGCATCAGCGGCAGGAGCTGCAACAGGGGTGGCGTCAGCAGCAAAAACTACTGCGGAAAAAGAAAGAGCAACGAGAGCGGCTACGATTGAGGAAAGAACTTTTTTCATTTGAATCTCCTTGAGTTTGACTGCTGGGACTACTCAATCACGGAATTTTGCATGACATGCCGCACATGTCTCCTCAACTTTTTTGTATGCTGCTTTTGCCTCGACAAGATCTCCCTTTTTTGCCAGATCTACGGTCGTCATCACGGCCTTTTCAAGGTTTGACGCATGATCCACAAATTTGCTCCGCTGTTTGATATTCTTATGCGGCTTTGATTTTTTCAGCTCGGGAATTGCGGCGGTAATTTTTTCAGCCTCTGACTCCAGGACTGCTATTTCACCTTTTTCCAAGGCGGTTTCCATGTTGGCAGACGCCAGTGAAAACATAGGCATCATGGCATGCAACTTTTTCATCTGGACGTCCGTTGGCACCATGTGGTCATGTTTTTCCGTCCCGTGGGCCAAAACTTCAATAGGCATTACAAGCATACTACCTGCAGTCAGAAGCATTGCCAACGACAACAGTATTCTCATACGATCTCCTTATGGTGAGTAACTCTGACGGCCAAAGATTTGATCATGGTACGTCTCAAAACTTTGGCCGGAATACTATCTATTTTGCAGGTTGTACGAGTAATGCAGGCATTGCACTGAACAATCCAGCTGCTACCAACATAACTATTACTCTTTTCATGATGCACCTAACTTTTTGAATTCGTGAAGTCGCCTCTCCGTTTGATATATTAGAATTTCAAAACCTGAACTGATGACAAAATATCACTTCACCGTGTACCAGAATTTAGCGCTCCGGGTTTTTCCATCCTTCAACAGAAACTTGCACATGACGCCGTACTTCCCTTTTTTCGACAAATCGTAGTCGGCACCAAAGTGCCCCTGCATCCCCATTAAGTCTTTCGTCTGATCGGATTTATCAGGATTCTGAACTTTAACCGTCACTTCTCCGTCAACCAAAGCTTTACCGGATTTGGCATCTTTAAATTCGACGGCAATATGATGAGTCTCTTTCATACCCTTGGGCATTTCCATGTTCATGGCCTTCATATGTTCCTTCATGCTCATAATCTTGAAGGTTGCCTTCACGCCATCGACAACTTCCTCGTGAGCGACATCTCCCTGATGACCGGCATGCCCCATATCATGTGAGCCTCCTCCGTGTTCACTGTGGTCCATGGCCGCAAAAGATGCTATCGGCGCTGAGAGGGCAAAGAGTGCTGCAATTACTACGGTCGTTTTTTTCATGGTGCGAATTCTCCTTGTGGTGGTGTGTTTATGTAGATACCGTATTGGTTAGCATGTGCCGTGCCAACACATAACAACCTGTTATTACAACACTTAATGTGTGTCTTGGTTTGAGGACATAGAGAATATTCCACACTTGCGTAGCATATTCTTCTACAGCATAATTTCAGCAGTATCCTCATCCATTAATGCTTCATCCCCGAATAATACAGCTTACCCTTTTTCAGATCCCGCTTCTTCATCAGGACAAATATCACCGGAGTCATAATCAGCACATGTACCGCAGATGAAATCATCCCGCCGATCATCGGTGCGGCAATCGGCTTCATCACATCGGCGCCGGTACCGGTCGACCACATGATCGGCAGCAGGCCCAACAGAGCAACTGCTACCGTCATCAGCTTGGGTCTGAGCCTGAGTACCGCCCCCTCAAACGTTGCGTCATATATATCCTGTTCGGTGCAGGGGCCGTTAATCAGTTTTTTGTCGAGGGCTTCATGAAGATAGATAACCATGACCACACCGGTCTCCACGGCGATGCCATAGAGGGCGATGAAGCCGACCCAGACGGCGACCGAGAGGTTATAGCCCAAGCCATAGACCAGATAGACGCCTCCCACCAGGGCAAAGGGGACCGATAGCATGACCATGCTCGCCTCCAGAGCCGAATGGAAGGTAAAGTAGAGCAGAATAAAGATGATAACGATACCAATCGGCACGAGCATCTGCAGGCGGGCCTTGGCGCGAATCTGATTCTCCCATTGTCCGGACCAGGCGACGTAATACCCCGGAGGAAGTTTAAGCTCTTTCTCCAGAATCTGTTTGGCTTCGGTGACAAAGCCCCCCATATCTCTCCCACGGACATTGAGGAAGACCAGCGAGCGGAGGAGGCCACCCTCACTGTTGATTTCCGGTGCTCCGGTAGAAATCTTCAGTTTCGTTACCAGCGAGAGCGGTACCTGGGCGCCCTCCATGCCGGCCACCAGAATACGGCGGATGGCCGGAATGTTGTCACGATAGTCGCGCAGATAGCGGATACGGATCGGAAAGCGGTTGCGTCCTTCAACCGTGGTGGAAAGCATCTCGCCTCCCAGGGCGGTTTCAATGACATCCTGGATATCGCCGACGTTCACCCCGTAGCGGGCCGCCGCTTCACGGTCGATATCGATATCGATATAATTGCCGCCGGTGACCCGCTCTGCAACGACGTCGGCCGCACCATTGATCGGCTTCAATATCGCCTCAGTCTGAATGGCCAGATCTTTAAGGACATTCAGGTCATTGCCGAAGATCTTCACCCCAAGGTCGGTTCTGACGCCGGTGGAGAGCATGTTGATGCGGTTGATGATCGGTTGGGTCCAGCCGTTTCTGACGCCGATCTGCCGGAGCTTGGTATCCAGTTCGGCGACGATATCCGCTTTTTTAATACCGGGTCGCCATTTGTCTTTTGGTTTCAGTATGATGATACTCTCGAACATGGAAACCGGCGCCGGATCGGTTGACGTCTCGGCACGCCCTACCTTGCCGAGGACATGCTCAACTTCAGGCAGGCTCTTGATGATCGTATCCTGCACCTGAATAATCCGTTTCGCTTCGGTTATCGAGACATTCGGAAGAGTGACCGGCATGTAGAGGAGTGACCCTTCGTCTAACGGCGGCATGAACTCGGAACCGAGACCCATAAACATCGGGATAGCAATCGCCAGAGCAATGAGGTTGAGGGCAATGGTGGTCTTTTTCCAGACCAGCACCCAGCGGATAACCGGAGAATACAGTTTGATGAAGAAGGTCGAGACCGGATTAGAGCTCTCGGGCGGCATTTTTCCCCGCATGAAGTAGAACATCAGCACCGGCACGAGAGTAATGGCAATCAGCGCCGAGCCCATCATGGAGAAGGTCTTGGTAAAGGCCAGCGGATGGAACAGTTTTCCTTCCTGTCCCTCGAGCAGAAAGACCGGCACGAAGGAGAGTACGATGATTGCCAGAGAGAAGAAGATGGCCCGTCCAACCTGCTTCGCCGAAGCAATGACCGTCTCCAGGCGCTTGCCCGCCCGCTCTTCAGGCGGCATCTCGGAAAGGTGGCGATAGCAGTTCTCCACCATGATGACCCCGGCATCAACAAGCACACCGATAGCGATAGCGATACCGCCAAGCGACATGATGTTGGAGCTGACCCCCATCAGTTTCATGGTAATGAACGCGATCAATACAGAGATCGGCAGGGTCAGTACAATGACCAGGGCGCTCTGGAAGTGGAGCAGGAAGATCAGGATCACCAGTGAGACAACGACCGATTCCTCCAGCAGATTATGTTTCAGGGTGTCGATGGCCCGTTCGATAAGGTCGGAGCGATCGTAGGAGACCATAATCTTCATACCGGGCGGGAGACCTTTTTCCAGTTCCTTGATCTTTGTCTTCACCCGATCAATGACGTCCTTGGCATTTTCACCGTAGCGCATGACGACGATACCGCCGACCGCTTCACCTTCACCGTTCATTTCGAGGAGACCACGTCTGATAGCGCCGCCGGTCTGCACCGTCCCGATATTTTTGACGTAAATCGGTGTGCCGCGCATGTCGGCGCCGACGACAATATTTTCAAGGTCTTCCTTCGACTTTACATAGCCGCGGCCACGAATGAGGTATTCGGCGTCAGCCTGTTCAATCAGCTTGCCCCCCACATCCTTGTTGGACGCCTTGACCGCCTCCATGACCTTTGTGACCTTTATTTTGTAGGCAAACAGCTTGTTCGGGTCGAGATCAATCTGGTACTCACGCACCAGGCCGCCGATAGAGGCGACTTCGGCAACACCCTGAACGGTGTTGAGCTGATAGCGTACGAACCAGTCCTGCAGGGTGCGCAACTGCTCCAGGTCGTATCCTTTGCCCTCGATGGTGTACCAGAAGACGTGACCGACTCCGGTGCCGTCCGGGCCAAGAGTCGGGACGACACCGGGTGGCAGTAATGAGGCAGCATAGTTCAACCGTTCCAGCACCCTGGTTCGTGCCCAGTAGATATCAGCTTTGTCCTCAAAGATGACGTAAATCATTGAGAAGCCGAATGCTGAGGAGGCACGTACGGCGCGAACCATGGGGAGCCCCTGCAGATTTACCGCCAGCGGATAGGTGACCTGATCCTCCACGACCTGTGGCGAGCGGCCCGGATAATCGGTGAAGACAATTACCTGGTTATCCGACAGGTCGGGGATGGCATCCACCGGAGTCTTGTAAACCGACCAGGTACCCCAGGCGATAATCAGGCCGAACATCATCAGGACAATGACCCGGTTGCGAGCGGAGTATTCGATAATTTTTTCTATCATAAAGAGATCCTTGTCGGCAGTGAAGTCCCCCTTTATCAAGGGCGGTAAAAGCAAGTGCCGTTACATCTTCATATCGTCCATCTTCAACGATTCTTTTTTCGCCGGGGGTGCGGATGTTTGGCCCTTCGCCTCCGGTTTGGCCCCGCCGCCGGTGTGCTGGCTGTGATCAACGCCACCGCCACCCTTCAGTTGCGATTCCGAGTCAATCAGGTAACCGCCGGATACCGCAACTTTGTCGCCCGCTTTGATACCGGAGAGAATCTGAATCTTATCTTCAATACGCTCCCCTACCTGAACATCACGAGGCTCGAACATACCGGCCGAGGTTTCTACCCAGACGACCTGCCGCTTGCCGGTATCAATGACTGCGGTCGTCGGCAGGATGATCCCCTTGACGAGCGGTACCCTGATTATGGCGTTGACAAACATGTCCGGTTTCAACTGGAAATTGATGTTGGGCATTTCGACGCGAGCCTTGACGGTATGGGTTTTGGGGTCATGAAACGGGTAGATGAAATTGATTCTGCCGTTAAACGCAGCGCCATGCTCCATTGCCGAGCGGATTTCGACCTGTTGACCGACGCGTATATAGGGGACTTCATTCTCAAAGACGTCGATCTCCACCCACACCCTGGAGAGGTCGGCTACATTGAACAGAACTTCGCCAACATTGACATATTGCCCCTGCTGCACCATTTTCTCGATAACAATGCCGGATATCGGAGTGTAAATCGGCAGCCGGATATTCGGTTTGCCGCTCTTCTCCAGTTCGGCAATCTGGCTCTCTTTAACCCCGAAGAGCATTAGTCGCTGTTTCGATGATGCCACAAGTCCTTCGCCATTCTGGGATATGGAGGGAATCGTCGAGTTTTTCAACTGTTCGCGGCTTTTGACCGCCAGCAGATATTCCTGCTGTGTGGCAACCAGGTCAGGTGAGTACACTTCCGCTACCGGCTTGTCTTTGGCGACCAAGGCACCAACCGTACTGACATTCAGGTGGTCAATACGGCCGGCGATCCAGGCGGTTACTTTAGCCTGACGCGACTGATCGTACTGGACAATGCCGACGGCGTTAATTTCCTTGTTCAGTGAGCCGCTTTTTGCCGCCACCGTGGCGACATTGGCCATCACTCGCTGAGTCGGCGAAAGGGAGACATGACCGAGCATATCGGCCAGCTGTTTCTGCTCCGCTGTCTGGGGGGCACCACTATCGGCTGTGTCACCAATCTTCTTGATCAGCTCCATGCCGCAAATCGGACAGGTGCCCGGCTTGTCTTTGATGATAAACGGGTGCATGGAACAGGTCCAGAGCTGCACCTTGTGCTCCAGTTTGGAGTGTCCGCCGCCGTCATCCTTGAACCACCCTTTCTGGTAGAGCCAGCCGGTAGTGACGGCAGCAACAACAATCACGAGAATCAGGGGGAGTGCGATTTTTTTATTCAGTGCCATGGGTGTACCCTCTTTTAAATTCTTGAAGTGCAATGGAACGCCGAAAAACCGGATTTAACAGATAAAGGCGAATTTAAAATAAAAACCAAACTTTTTTGGGTAACGCGAAAAGTCACTTGGTTAGACTATGATCCGCTTTATCTGTTCAATCCGCCGGTACCGTGTTCTATTGACTTTGACTTTGCATTTTATCCAGTTCCATACCTACAACCGCTTCGAGCTTTGCCAGTCCCATCATGTACTCCGCCTGCGACTCATACAGTTCACGTTCATAGGTAAACAGGCTCATCCTGCCATCCAGGAGCGTCAGGAAATCCACTTTATTCACCCGGTAGCTGATGACCGCCGACTCCAGGGATTGTTCCGCCTGCGGGATAATGCCCCCCTTGTAGAGTTCCACAAGTTTCCGGCGGCGCTCCAGTTGGGTGAGAGTATCGTTGATCGTGTAGGAGATGGTATTTTTCAGGCCGTTCAACTCTTCTGTTGCCATCGTTGTCTCGGATGTGGATTCAGCGATCATTGCGTGCCGTTTCTGCTGCTGAAACGGCAGATTAAAGGTAACTCCGAGGGTGAACATATCGTAGCCCGGATCAGTTATCATGCTGGTGTTGATCGCATCTTTAAACATATATTCAAAGGAGAGATTGAAATCGGGGTAGAATTCCTTCTGCGCCAGGCGATGGGAGGCATCCCCTTTGCTGGCCAGACTGGCAAGACTTTTTATCTGTGGGCGCGTTTCAAGGGCTGTCTGGTTAAGCTGTTCAGTGGAGAGTGAAATCTGTGGCAGAGTGAAATCAGCAACCGTGCCGACAGGTGTATTACCGGGGCGATAGAGGAGATAGTTCACATTGGCTTCGAGACTTTTCCGCTGCTGCTTGAGGTTGATCTGCATATCAAGCATCTTGGACTTTTCCAGACCGGCTTTGTAGATGTCCTGCTGCACCCCCTGGCCAACCGAATATTTCGACTCAGCAATGGTCACGAAGTCGGCCAGAATTCTGAGATTCTTGTCAACGATCTCCATGGACTTATCGACCGCCCAGATCTGGTAATAGCTCTCCTTAACCATACGGGCCAATTCCAGTTTACGCTCTTCTATGGCCCACTTATACGACTCAGCCTCCAGGTTGGCGACCTCTTGCTTAATGGCCCGCTTGCCCCAGAACGGGAGCTGCTGTGAGATGCCGATTACCTTGGCAGACTGTGGGTCCTTGTTGAACACAAACGGCTCACGAACCAGCATATTCTGCAGCTTGAACATGAACATCGGATCTTCGAGGGTTGATGCCTGTTTCGCCTTGCTGGCAAACATCTGCCAGCGGGCCTGGGAAGACTTCAATTCCGGATTGTTGGTAAGGGCGGTTTCAATAAGACGAGGCAACTCTTCGGCCGGTGCTTTAACCTCTTCCGCCCATACGGTGGGAGACGAAAGTGACAGCAACAACAGTAGGGTGAGGGTGCGAAGATTTTTCATGGTAAACTCCTGACGGTCGGTGTTCACAGTACCATCCCGTCTTTCAAGTTGATCGTCCGGTCGGAGTAGGCGCCATTCTCCGGGTTATGCGTCACCATGACGACAGTCTGACCTGCATCGTTCAATTCACGAAACAGCGCCATGACCTCATCACTGGTCTTTGAATCGAGGTTTCCGGTCGGTTCGTCAGCCAATAGTATATGGGGGTTATTGACGATAGCTCGGGCAATGGCTACTCTTTCCTGTTCGCCGCCAGAGAGTTGATTGGGAAGACGGTCCAGCTTATTGCCGAGACCGACTCGCTCTAAAGCAGCACGTGCCGCCGCTCTCTTCGCAGGAGTACTCATCTTGACAATCGCCAGCGGCAACATGACGTTCTCTATGGCGGTCAGATAGGAGATCAGATTAAAGGATTGAAAAACAAAGCCAAGATTCTGTGCCCTGAAGTCGGCCAGTTTTTCACCCGGAAGTTGATACAGTTTCACTCCAGCCATTTCGATCTCGCCGGAAGTCGGATGATTCATGCCGCCCAGAACCGACAACAGGGTACTTTTACCGGAACCGGACTGCCCCATGATGGTAATGAATTCACCCGCTTCTATACAGATGTCAATACCACGCAGGGCTTCAACAACATCATCGCCGCTGGTATAGTGCTTCTTTACGTTTTTAACTTCAATGAGTGCCATACTCTCCTCGATGTTATAATGCCCGCAGGGCTTCGGTTGGATCCATCTTGCTGGCGTGCAGTGCCGGGTAGAGGCTGGCAAGGAGACCGAGCGTCACGGCAAGCCCGATTGAACCAAAGGCCACGGTCGTGTCCCAGATCAGGTGGGCATTCTTGCTCTCCGCCATAAACGGAAGTGCCAGTTTCGCACCTCCCATGCCTACGGCATATCCCAGAAAACCGGCTAACAGACTGACCAGGGCGGCTTCCAGCAGAATAATCTGCATAATGTGACTCTTTCTGAAGCCAATCGCCCGGAATATGCCGATCTCAGTGGTTCGCTCGTTGACGCTCCCCATCATGGTGACAAAAACGATCAGTGAGCCGATAAAGACGACAACACCGGCCATGGCGTAGGAAAAACGCTTGAACTGATCGAGTGCCTTAAGCCGTCCTTCAACCACCTGCTGGATAGCCGACACCTTGGCATCCGGCAGCTTCTCGGCAATCTGGGTCACCATATCGCCGATGGGACAACCGGAGCAGAGTGCCGCAACCTCAGCCATGCTGATTTTGCCCTCTTTGCCCAACAGCTTCTGGGCTTTTTTCAGCGAGGCAAACACCAATGCGTCATCCTGTGAGCCGGTCTGATCGAGTACGCCGGCGACCTTGAAGGCCTCTCCTTTGATGGTGAGGCTGTCACCCGGAGAAACATTGAGCACCTTGGAGGCATCAGAGCCGAGCAAAAGGTCGTGCTCAGTCTTTGGTTCATTGCCAAAAATCTTCCACCATTGCTTCATCTTCAGTTCGCTCTCAAAATTGACACCAACCAATAAGACATCATGGGTATTGATTTTGACGCCGCCAAGCACCTTGGGGCTGACAGCCGAAATATTCTTATGGTTGGTGATGGTTTTGATCTTCGCCAGATCCTCTTCGCGAATCTCAAGCTGGTCAAAGGTCACTCCGCCCAGACTGATGCCGCCATAGTTCATTGACAGGCCGTTACTCTGGGGAGTCACGAGGATATTAGCGCCGAACTCGTCCATCTTGCGTTCGATATCGCTGGACATGGAGCGGGTCAGAGTGACCAGGGTGACAATGGTGGCGATGCCAACCATCAGACCGATCGTCAAAAAGGCCATTTTGGCTTTGCGTCGTTTCAGGTTGTTGATGGAAATAGTGTGCAGTTTCATCAGAAGTATCTCGCTCCGCCCTTGAGGTCGGTGACTGAAATGGTAACAGAATTACCGCTCTGCTGATGCGGCAGATAGCCGGGATTACAACCACCGGTGGCGTTGGGGCCAAGGCGGTTGATGGCAAATTTCTGATTGCAGTTTTTGCAGTTCATCTTGTCACCCTGCTGTTCATACCCTTTTTTTGACTTGTAGCAGGAGTCGCAGGCATCAAAAGCGGTTTTTATGCTGCCGTCCGCAGCTTTGGCCGCAAAAAAAGTGATCTCTTTGCCGCCATCCTCAAATTTATAAAAGTGAGCCTTGCCATCTGCCAGTTTATCAACCGGAATGGAGACCACTCCGCCACTGACTTTTACGCTTTCATACTTACCGAGCGAAAAACCAAAGACACTTACCGCCCCGACCAGCAGTGCCATTACAACCAGAGTTGCCCACACACCTTGCTTCACACGACTTGTTGCCATTTTAATCTCCTTTTATCAGCTTTTTTTGTTTGAACCACAGCCGCCACCTTTACCGCCGCAGCACCCCGAAGACGGGGATGCGTGAGCGCCAATATCTCTGCCGGTCATCTGTTTGAACTGCTCTGGTGTCAGCACCATGTGCACATTACTGCCAAAACCGGTTTTGCTGACCTGGGCAGCCAGACTGTCAGGTTTGACGCTCTTGGTGTCATAGCCGACAACAACCCAGCCACCCTCCACATCAACCTCAGTAACAGCGACACCTTTTAGCGTTTCAAGTGCTTTGGTGATTTTGCTTGAGCAACTGCCACAGGTCATGCCGGTAGTCCTCAGAACTGCGATGGAGTCAGCCGTTGCACCAACCCTGACGAAAAATGCAAGGACTGACAAAATTGCTACCACTGCAACAAGAATCACTCCACTGACTATTTTGTTTTTCATGCTTGGCTCCCTCAATATCTTAACATATGGTTCACTGTAATCAAGGAACGTGCCATACCTGATATAATTTATAACTGGCTGGAACTATTGGGGTGTATCAGTTTGATCAACAGTGCGCCTCACAATCAAAACAGAGAATATTCTACACCCATGGAGAGTATTCAGCAGTTTGCCGCTTGAAATCCTGCAGGTAATTCAAGAAGGAATCATGGGAAAAAGTGGCGGGGAAGAGCATGGGAGTATAATAGGTATCAAGGAAGTCGTTCACATTGTTTGTCTATCTCCATGATTTTGATCCTGGTACCGCTTGGAAATAGCCTGAAGCTGCTCTGGAGAGATGGTCATGAATGCATCAACTATAACTGGATCAAAATGGCTGCATGGGGCGAGTATTTGGAGCGCCTTGTCGAACCACCTGAGAAACCGCGTAGTAAATATATGTATAGTTCCTTTATTGACTTTTATGCGTTATATGGTTGCTAAAAATGCTATTTTAGTTGACTATAGCTTTAATTATTGCGGTTATCGGGCATCCTAATGACCATTAGCAACAAAAATATCATGCCGGAAGTTTTTCTCTCGGAAAGCAACACCTCCCGCAGCGTCTCGCATATGGTCAGGCAGGGTGC
>Ga0194059_1001025_pt1 | contig 12255 bp, 16 predicted proteins | sample SepL6211m_MetaG_FD_163426 | JGI IMG/M metagenome (GOLD analysis project Ga0194059, IMG submission 163426) | Anoxic zone freshwater microbial communities from boreal shield lake in IISD Experimental Lakes Area, Ontario, Canada - Sep2016-L626-11m | ecosystem: Environmental > Aquatic > Freshwater >... | reverse complement strand
CATCATGACTATCAATAATGAGTCTTGTTATTTCATCGGATTCATAAGGAATCACTAAGTCGTTCAAAAAGGATTTAAGTGGCACCGCTGCTAAAGCCATTTGTGCTGCTACTCGCTCTTGGGCATTCACAGCGCCTAATCCTGCGAGGTAATCGCCGGATCTTGTTGGCGATGCTTTTGCCATGAGATCTTTTAAATCCTTAAAAATATAGTTATGTTGACCAATCGTATGGCGATAACTTGTCATAAATTCTTTAAACCAAGGTTTGCATATTAAGTACTGTAATTTATTAGATCAAATTCTAGAAAAGGTTTATAAGCCTTATTATTCCTCAAATAGCGAGTTAGCGCTCAACGTTGACTTAGTTTAGTTTTGAGCTAATTAAGCAAAAAGAAAATTTACTGAAGGGGAGCTTGTATATTGCTAGTGTGATGCGTGAGATATATTTGCATTTCAATCCTGCTGGGTAGGCCTAAATTGATATTGATACCTTTCATGTAACAAATGTTTAATAAACTAATATTAAGATTCTAAGTTAACTTCTTTAGGGGCTTAGATGGCTACATATAGCGTCTATTACGCGGGTATATCTTTAAATACTCATCAAAAATTTACCCTGGCACAAAAGATTACAAAGATTCATGCTGATGTTACAGGCGCTGAGGCTTATTTTGCCCAAGTGATTTTTAAAGAGCTTGACCTTCATGATTTTTTCATCGGTGGTGTTTTGCTTGACCAGCCCCATATCTTTTTAAGTGGTCAGATTCGACTTGGGCGAAGTGAACAGATAAAAAAGCAACTGCTTGTTGAGATTGAAATTGCAATTCAGATGACCGCTAAGCTTGCTAGCCATCAAATATGGGCATATCTTGATGAACTTTCGCCATCTCTCATGATTGAGTATGGACAAATTTTGCCATCTGTTGGCAACGATAAAGCTTGGTTTTTGACGCTGCCAGATTCCGTCCAAAAAAAGTTAACTTTACTTAACTCCTAGGCTTATAAGGAAGATGGGACTAACTAGTGAAAATTGGAACATCGCCAACCAATTGCGCTGAACGAATAGTTGTTCTTTGAAATAAGTTGCCGGTGTTGGAGGCGTAAGGCTCAGATTGGCTTCTGAATCACCCATCATATTTCGCGGAACTAAGCCATGTTTTTGACATAAATGCTTGATAGGGCGATTCCAACTAATGCAGTGCATAAAGAGGTCTTTGTAATAGCGATTACGAGCCCAAGTAATCGCTTCATCCATCAAAGCATTAGCAATACCTTGTTTTCGATAATGAAGAGCCACGATCACGCCAAATTCAATCTCTTGACCCTTTGTAGCAATATGAATCGTGCCAGCCCATTGACCATCAACCTTGGCAATTAAGAAATGATGGGATTTTGGATTAAGTGAAAACTCTTTAGTTAATGAATCAATTGCCTGATTGGTCAGAGCATAGCCAAAGTAGTCATGTAGAGTCTCTGGATCCTGGCTTTTCAACCAAGATCCATATTCTGAAAACTGATTCCTAGTAAGAAATTCAGTAGTCAGCATGGCCTTATTCAATATGACTACTTTTTTTATAGTACTTTGCCTGCGCTAATCTAGCCTCGATCCAAGCATCGTAAATGTCTAAGAACGTATCTTTAATTGATTTGACGGCTTGTAAATCTTTTAAAGGCATGGATTGCTCTGAATCATTGCTTTTGGTTTGGTTTCCATAAACTTGATTTAAGAGACTCAATAATTGTGTCATTTAAGACTCCTTTGCGTAAATTATTAGGGTTACTACTTAGTCAGTATGCGTCTCATTTGTGTATGCTGCATGGCAGCGAAAGATTTATTAGCATTTAAAACAACTGTTAATTTAGACAGAAAAGTTATAGGTGTAGTTATGATTTCAAAAGAAAGCAAAAATGCACCAAAGTAGATCAGAAAGAGAATCAGGATGAATGATTTAAAAGAGACTATCGAGAAATTAAGAGACACCGGAACCATTGGGTTGATGGAATTCAAATCCCTCAAGATGAGTGACTTGGAAAAGCTCTCAGAAGAAATTAAATACTGGTGTCTTTACGGAAACGGCAAGCCTGAAAAATTAGGCAAGAAACATAAAGAGCGCTAGAGCCTAATCCTCTGAATCTTCACTACTATCATCTACCCGATATTCCACCTTCATTTTCTTTAAGACCGGCTGCAAAAGCGCATTCTTATCTTTGGGGGATGGATCAGTTAAATAGCAATAGCCGTAAAAAGGAATTGGTTCTTTTTCAACGAGCTCGCGATCTTCAGTAGTAAAGGTAGTCATCAGTTCTCTCCCTAAATTAATCGGTAATGGTTACCTATGGGCTGTTTGACCAAACCAACTACAACCAGTAGCAATTGGAATTAATCCACATATCCCATAAGTAACTTGGATTTTTAAGGATTAAATATGACATTTCTATCGCTAGATAAAATATTTCTGAATAAATTTTAAGAGGTGAAATTGTCACATTTGAGCTTGATATATAGCCCCCAAATATGACAAAAATGATCAGAAAATTTCATAGAGATGTCACATGAAAGGTGGAGCATCACTTTAAGTTCAATTTTAGATTGAAGGAGAAGAAATTGCTAAATCAAAACCTCAGTGACAAAATTATTGACCTCAGAAGAAAGTCTGCTGAGTTTTATCAAAAGGCGGCATGGAATCAGCTGTTAGCCCTAGATAACTATAGAGAAAAGAACTTTATAGCGGCAGAGCATTTTGCGCAACTATCATTCGAAGATCAGATGAATGCCATGGAATATGCAGAATTAGCGGATGCTGAATTTAGTTTGCATCTCGATTTGGAGCTTGAAGAATCTTGAGCAGCAAAGATATATCCTTGAAGCTGCGCTTTGCTACTCTCAAACGATGTGTACTCCTATTCTTCTTGGTAGGGTATGAAACTTGTTTTCCAATCACTGAGATCGCTCCCTATGATTTGCAGGTTTTTGTAGAAAAATCAGCTGCTGGTTTTAAGGTGCAAGCTAGCTACATTGCTCCAGTCAGTCAGTGTGAGGCATATATCTTTTTGACCGATTATGAAGATGTAAAAACGATTCCAGGAATTGTTGAATCTAAAGTGCGTAGAAGGAATGGCAATAGGGTGACTGTAGAAAGACTAATTGAGGAGCGAATTTTATTATTCCCTATTCGGCTAAGGTCTGAAGTTGAGTTTACGGAGCTGCCAAATCAGGGCTTAAATTTTATTCAGACCAAAGGAAGTAACAAGGCCTACGCAGGAACATGGAGACTGCAAACCAATGAGAAGGGTGTCTTGGTGCGATATGCCAGCATCATCGAGCCAGACTCTGTAATTCCTAACTGGGCTATAGAGTATTTCATGAAAAATAATATACGACGTAGTTTTGAAATGATGGCCGAAGGCATGGAGCGCAATCGAGAGGATCTGAGTTTAGCCTGTAGGTAGTTGATGGCTAATTAGAGTATTCGAATAAAGCTTCGCCCATATGAATGTTGTCTCCTAAATTTAAGCTTGAAAGTAATTGATAATTTTCTGGAGCAAAAACAATAATAGTAGAGCCATGCTGAAACCAACCTAACTCTTCACCACGCTTGACGCTAGCATCGCAGGTAATTTCTTGGGGGCCTTGGTAGCCAAGATGGAGTAGTACGTTAATGCAGTGCAAGCGAATGCTAGCTACCAGTATGGCAGCTACAGGCACTAAAGTCAGGGTGCTTTTTTCTATTCCTTCATTTGAGTGATTTAATTCACATTCGATCACAGCCCTTTCATTTTTGCAGAAGAGACGTTCAATACGCTTTAAGGCAATGGGGTTAACATTCCAGGTATCACCTGAGATATACGTAATTTTTTTAATTTGCATCGCAGCTGGAGCATGGAACCGGTGATACATGCTTGAAGTGAGACGTAAGGTTACATACTCACAACCTTCATAGCTCAAAGCCAAACTCTTATTTGGTATCAGGTCATTCAAGGCATAAGGAAAGCCCTTAGCTTGAAAAATTTCTCCATTACTCACTTTCCCGGATGCGCCAATAAGAGCATCACAGGGGCTCACTAGATATCTTGAGTCCTGATTGATCGGCCTTGCGTGTGGCTTGAGCTCGCGTGTAAAGCATGCATGCATACTCTTATAGCTCTGATTTTTTGCCTCAGATAAATCAAGTGCAGAAAAGAATTTCCAAATCTGTATGGAAATATAGGCCACAACTGGATTTTCAATTTGACTAAACCAGCCAATAAAGCGAGTAAGCGTATTACGAGGAATACGATTTGTCAGAAGAAAATTGAGATCTTCCTGGGATAGGATATTTTGGATGGTTTTTTTCATTGACATAATTGTGTCAAATAAATGAAGTAAAAGTGTAAAGAAAGAATAATCGGAGCATATATGGATGGTTGGGTCGCATTAAGTATATTCGGTGCAGTCTTTGGAGTATGGATTGTTAAAAAGGCCTATACAAGATTACAGCTATCGAAGGCTAAGCATCCTTCCTTATCTGGTCACTCACGTATGGCAAAGAGGGTGGCTCGTTTAATTCCCTTTTACTCTTTTAATCGAGATTCTTTTTTTAAAGTTGATGGGGCGCCAGATAACATCTCATCTTCAAGAGAGACTGGTTTTATGCGTTTATCGCATATCTACCGGGAGCGTTTCGCAAAATCAATTAGCCTGACAAATGAAGCGGCACAAAATATCTCTGATTTGCAGTTTACAGGGAGGTATCGCGTACCCTTTCAATTTAGCTCTTTTGTAAGCGAGCACTTGAAATCAGGCAGCTTTATGGCGTCTTCATCTGGGGTTACGTTGACTGATTTGGATGGCAATACTTTTTATGATTTAACTGGATCATATGGCGTCAATGTTCTGGGATATGACTTTTATAAAAAATCTATTGAAGATGGTGCTAAACGTGTTGCTGAGCTTGGACCTGTTTTGGGCTTTTATCACCCAATCGTTGCAGACAATGTAAAGCGGCTGAAAGCTATTTCCGGACTAGATGAAATATCCTTTCATATGTCTGGCACAGAGGCTGTTATGCAGGCGGTAAGGCTAGCCCGATATCACACTAAGCGGAGCCATGTAGTCCGTTTTAATGGCGCTTATCACGGTTGGTGGGAAGACGTTCAGCCAGGGATTGGGAATCCACTTCCGCCTAGGGAGACCTACACACTAAAAGAGGTTGACCAAGACACCTTACGTGTTCTGCGTAATCGTAAAAATATTGCCTGTGTTTTAGTAAATCCACTACAGGCAATGCATCCCAACAAAGGGGCGCCTGGCGACTCATCCCTATTAGATAGTTCACGAAAAGCCCATTATGACCGTGATGCATATACCAAATGGCTTCAAGATTTAAGAAAAGTCTGCACGGAGAATGGAATTGTTCTGATTTTTGATGAGGTTTTTGTGGGATTTCGTTTGGCTCAGGGTGGCGCCCAAGAATACTTTGGCGTACGGGCCGACATGGTGACTTACGGTAAAACCTTAGGCGGTGGTCTACCAATTGGCGTAGTGTGCGGATTAGGTCATCTCATGAAGCGGTTTAGGGATGAAAAACCAGCTGACATCTGTTTTGCAAGGGGTACATTTAACTCACACCCTTACGTAATGGGAGCGATGCAAGTATTTTTAGAGCAACTTGAGACTCCAGAAATTCAAAAAATGTATGTGGATTTAGATGATATTTGGAATCACCGCGCTAATCGCTTTAATGAAAAATTGATTTCATTGGACTTGCCGGTGAGGGTTGCCAACATGTCTAGTATTTGGACTGTGTATTTCACTGAGCCAAGCCGTTACAACTGGATGTTTCAGTACTACCTAAAAGAGCAAGGTCTAGCGCTTAGCTGGATTGGTACAGGAAGATTTATTTTCAGCCTCAACTATAGTGATTCAGATATGCAAGCTGTTCTAGATCGTTTCATTGCCGCAGCCCAGTCTATGAAGCAGGATGCTTGGTGGTGGAATGGAAATGGTCTGAGCAATAAAGCGATTAAACGACAAATCATCAAAGAGATGCTGTTTAGAAAAAGCATCTCCCATTAATTAGACGCTAGGAATTGATTGAGCTCAGATTTTCTTCACTGATTTCAAGGTGCTCCATCGGATCAATCAGCTGCCCCCGCAATAAATACAATGGCGCGGTTGCATATATTTTGGCATCGTGGAATGGGTCTGTGAGAATTTTTGTCATCCACGCTAAGGCAGCCTCAACATCGTGAATGAAAAAGAGGTGGAAGGTGCGGAAAAGCACGCCGCCAACGCCAAGCCAAAGCCATAAAAGACCAGTTTGCCGAATAAATCCTTCAGTATTGGTAAAAGTATTTAAGGCAACAAATTTTTGTAAGAGGACTGGGTTGGCATAAACCAGTGCTGGAATTGCTGCCCAAATTGCCAAAAGAACAACTTTTCTGTTTAGGTTATAGCCAACCTTGATTTCTTCTTTATATTCATGCGAGGCTTTATTGACCTCATCGTAACCTTTTGGCTCAAAAAAGAAATGGCCGCTTTGACGGGTAGTCATGGCGACCAACCAAGCCAGTAGTGAAGCTGCAATCGGATCGGTAAACAGTAAAAAGTAGGCAGTTAAGAAACTCAGGGCGCTAACAAAGTGAAGAGATTGATTGATCCTGCTGTGGTGATAATAGCGATGATCATCCCAGCGCTGTTTTTTAACGGTTTCAAGAAAATGAATCAATTTAGAGTCCTCTTTACATTTGAGTTTTACATTACACAATTATGAATCTAACCAATATTTACATTTTTTTTGTTACAGTTTTATGTAATAAATAAAAATTTATGATGTCATAAAACTGTTATGTTCTTCAAGAATACTCAGCATCAATGAGATTAAATACTCCGGAAATAAGCAGCACTACAAAACTGAATGCCTCAGTAAAGCTTGCTATTGTTACGGAAACTTATCCTCCAGAGATTAATGGGGTAGCTAGCACAATAGCTCGGTTTATAAACGGCTTAGCGAAACTGGGGCATGACATTACGCTTATCCGACCACGTCAGGGCTCAAAAGATATACCCAAAACAGAATCTAATTTTAAAGAAATACTGACATTCGGAGTGCCTATACCGGGCTATAGCTCACTAAGAATGGGCCTCCCACAAAAAAATATGTTGTTAAAAAAATGGTCATCTGATAGACCAAGTCTTGTCCATATCGTTACTGAAGGCCCTCTGGGCTGGTCGGCCCTTGAGGCTGCTAAAAAATTAAACATTCCTGTTTGTTCTGATTTCCGCACAAATTTTGATGCTTACTCAACGCACTACGGATTAAGTTTCCTAAAAAGTCCTATTCAAAGGTATCTACGTTATTTTCATAACAATAGCAACTTCACAATGGCGCCAACCCAAGATCTCAAAAATCAGTTACTCAGCAATGGTTTTGAAAGGCTCAGAGTAATCGCAAGAGGAATTGATACTGAATTATTTAATCCAACAAAACGTTGTCATGAATTGCGAGAGCAATGGGGAATTCGGGATGATCAAAGGGTAGTCATATATGTTGGTAGATTTGCTTCTGAGAAAAATCTACAGGTCACTGTAGATACCTTTAAAGCAATGTTGCAAGTAGATCCAAATCTTAAAATGGTGTGGGTAGGCGATGGTCCTGAAAAAGGCGCTTTAAAGTTGAGCTGTCCTAATAGTATTTTTGTGGGCATGCAGACTGGAGAGGCTCTTGCAAGACATTATGCCAGTGGAGATATTTTTCTATTTTCCAGCCTGAGTGAAACATTTGGAAATGTGACGCTCGAGGCAATGGCTAGTGGCTTAGCTGTTTTAGCATATGATTACGCAGCAGCGCGTCAATATATTGACCATGGCGTCAATGGTTTTGTAGCCACTCCACATGATGCGAAATCGTTTATTGCACGAGGTCTTGAGCTCTTAAGCGATGATCTTGAAATTCAAAAATTGAGAACGCATGCAAGGCAAACAACCTTAGATATCTCATGGGAGAATGTCACAAAAAAATTAGAAGACAATTATCATGATTTACTGCTAAATTCACATTTAAAAGATAAGTCGTCTTCAGCAATTGCATTAAGAGAAATTTTTATTAAGCAATGAATCGTATTTTTTATACGGTTGCATTTTCACAATTTTTATCATCACTCGCTGATAACGCATTATTAATAGTATCCATTGCTCTATTGGTTTCAATGCAAGAGCCTGATTGGGTATCCCCGTTACTGAAAATCGCCTTTGTAGTTCCTTATGTTCTTTTTGCTCCATTTGTAGGAGCTTTTGCAGACTCCAGGCCTAAAGGCCAAGTCATGTTGATTTCTAATGTACTTAAAGCCGGTGGTTGTGGCCTGATGCTTGTTGGGATGCACCCATTATTAGGATATGGCATTGTTGGCATTGGCGCATCACTATATGCGCCTGCAAAATATGGAATTTTGACTGAGCTACTCCCAGCAGATAAGTTGGTAGCGGCAAATGGCTGGATGGAAGGCCTCATTATTGCTTCTATTATTTTTGGAACTTTATTGGGGGGCTTTTTGATCAGCGATTTACTACGGCACTTTTTTCAGCAATATACCCAAGATTTTATTGGAGGAGCGATATTGCCCACTATAGTACCGTCGCTGTCTTTAATTTTGATCATTTATATGATGGCTGCCTTGCTCAATATACCCCTCTTAAAGATAGGATTCCACTACCAAAAACTGAACCTTCATTGCGGTAATCTAGTGAGAGAATTTTTAACATGCTTTGCGGGCTTGTGGCGTGACCGGCTAGGTAAACTTTCTTTAACTGTTACCACCCTATTTTGGGGGGCTGGAGCTACCTTGCAATTCATCATGTTGAAATGGGCTGAATATGCCTTGCATATGAATCTTTCAGAGAGTGCTGCATTACAAGCAGTTTCTGCAATCGGTGTTGCCGGGGGAGCAGTTTATGCAGCTTGTAAAGTTTCTCTTAGGCGATCCACCAGTGTATTACCTTGTGGAGCTCTGATGGGCTTGGTAGTCTGTTTAATGGGTATGTATAGCGATGAGCTTTTACCGCCAATCGTACTCTTCCAAATTTACTCAATTCAATTCACATTAAATGATTTACCAGCTTATTTTTTATTGATGCTTTTAGGCTGGTTGTCGGGATATTTTGTGGTTCCGATGAATGCTTTATTACAACATCGGGGGCATGCATTGATGCCAACTGGCCAATCAATTGCTGTTCAAGGCTTTAGTGAAAACTTGGCAGTATTGTTTATGCTTCTCGTTTACTCAATTCTCTTATGGCTAGATCTTAGCTTGCCAGTCATCATCATCGGTTTTGGAGCAACTGTTTTTTTAGCTATGCTATTGATTATGTATCAACATTTCACAGCTACCTATTTAGAGCAATGGGAAGTTTAGAGTATTAGTCCAATATACATACTTTCAATATGACAAAAATGATCAAAAACATTCATAAAGATGTCACATGAAAAGTAGAACATCAAAATCTAGTTTAATTTTTAGGGTTAAAAGATGGTTTTGCGAATTAATTCCAAAGTCCTATGGCTTGAGATTCTATTTGCGCTAATGGTAACTATTGGTGTTGTACCAAAAGCTATTGCACTTTCTGTTGCTAACAGTGACATCCTATGGCACATCACATCTCAATGCGTGGATCCGTCAATCGAAAATTATTGCAGTCAGTGCATGCTACCAAGGCGAGATACTCATTGCGGTGGTATTAATGAGTGTAAAAAAACAAACGAAGTGTGGGTGCTTAACAAGGAATATGTTGCAATACGAGATATCAAAATGTGTGGATGTCCTGTAGATTTTGTTCATGGGCTTGCTATGCCAAGAGATATTGTGACTGGTGTTGAAGATGCAAATCGTCAAGAGGGCATTTGGAAATTTTCTTGGGATGTCGCAATTGAGCGAATGGAGCCTAGCTCAATTGCTTTAGTCGTCAATCCAAAATCACAAAGAACACAGAATCAATTGCACATTCATTTAGTTAGGTTAGATAAAAATGCTCGGGGTAATTTCTCCCAATATTCTCCAGTACATGTGGATAGCCTAGAGCATGTTTGGGCAGTAGCAGAAAAAGATGCAAAACTTAAAGAGTTAAGTGAATATGGTGTATTGGTTGCACAGTCAGCTCCTGGCAAATATATACTTATTACTACACCCAACAGTCCAGAGGCGGCCTTTACTCAATGGGCCTGTAATTAGAGGCTGCTATGAATCTAAGGAAAGCAAAACCCTCCAAATCATTAAATATATTGAAAGAAGTAATAGTTCAAGCTCGTCAAGAAAAAGGACTAACGCAAGAAGAATTAGCCAAAGCAGTTTGTCTTAGCAAATGGCAGATTAAAGAAATGGAAGAAAGCGATTCATTTCTTATTTTCTATACGATGCAAATTAAAGTTCATGCTGCAAAGAGGATTGGACGCTATTTAGGTCTTAAAGAAGCGGAATATCTTCAAGATGCTGATAAATCTAGTTTCAAGCTTTTATGACGGTTTTGGGCTTAAATATGTATCCAAGATAATTTTCCTATTTAAATACAGAAACTTACAGATTTAAAAGGGCGCCTTACTACAAGGGAGAAATAGCTTTTATTTCAGGCTCTCTGAAGTTTTTGACCTTATTTTCTGCTTACTGACACGCATTCGTAATATTTGATTGCCATATTGGCAGCATGCAAATATCTTCCTGCACTTTAGCTAACCTATACCAAGAAAAAGGCGACCTTCACTATGAAGGTGAAGGGGTCACTCAATTGACTCATGCTTGGCAATGCGGGCAACTTGCTAAGGCACAAGGCGCTAGCCCTCAATTGCAATTAGCAGCTTGGCTACATGATATCGGCCATCTTTTATCCCAAAAAGAAGGTACTCCAACGATTTATGGTCACGATGATCGTCATGAGCATGTGGGCGGAAATTATCTCCTGAGTATTTTTTCTGAAGAAGTGAGCCAGCCTGTATTGATGCATGTTTTAGCTAAACGTTACCTTGTGACTACTTATCCAGACTATCGTAACTCTTTGTCTGCCGATTCCATTAGAAGCCTAGAACTTCAGGGTGGCGAGATGTCTGAAAATGAGTGCTCTCAATTTATGGCACTCCCTTATGCAAAAGATGCCGTGTTATTACGTTCTTGGGATGATTGCGCTAAAAATCCTGACTTGAAAACACCTACAAAAGCAGAACTGATAGCCGAGTTGCTCAATTTGGCTAAGGAGTGCCAATGAGCAGCGTGTTAACAATAAAAGCGGCAAATAAGACATTCATTTCAAGTGGAAAAAAGAATCAGGCCTTGAGCAATGTCACCATAGATATTGTTGCTGGTGAGAGGGTGGCATTAATTGGCGCTTCAGGCTCTGGAAAATCTACTCTGATTAGAGCCATATCAGGCTTAGAGACCTTAGACAAAAGTAGCGGTGAATTATCAGTTAATGGTCGCGAAATTCAGTCCAATGGGCAGCTGTCCAATCAAGTACGCCAAATTAGAAATGAAATTGGCATCATTTTTCAGCAATTTAACTTAGTAAATCAATTAGATGTCATTACCAATGTCTTAATTGGTATTTGTCCTCAAAAGAGTATTTTCGAGACTATATGTAGAAAATTTTCCTTGGAAGAAAAGGCTAGGGCATTGGATGCTCTAGATAAGGTCGGCCTAGCTGATATTGCCTATCAAAGATCTTCAACTCTATCCGGTGGACAGCAACAGCGAGTAGCGATTGCTAGGGCATTGATTAAAGGCGCAAAAATTTTATTGGCAGATGAGCCAGTAGCGTCATTAGACCCTGAGTCTGCCAGAAAGGTTATGGAAACGATTGTTAATTTATCTCAAAAATTAAATCTGACATTCATGACTAGCTTGCATCAGATCCCCGTTGCCAGGAAGTATTGCGAGAGAACGATTGCTTTAAATAAAGGTGTTGTAGTTTTTGATGGCCCCACCAAAGAATTAACTGCCGCCATATTGGCAGAGTTATACGGATCAAATTTGGAAGATTTGGTGATAGATGAGGATTTTTCCGCTCTTAAAGAGGCTGCTATTTCCGAGCCAAAACTCACATTAGTTCATTAGGTATTCATTTTTTATTAGGAGATTGAAATGAAGTTAAGCAAAATACTCTTCGCAGGTTGCATGGCCTTATCGGTTTGCTTAGTACAGGCCAAAGAAATTAGTTTTGGGGTAATTTCAACAGATTCTGCGTCTGCGCAGAGGGATCGTTGGGAGCCCTTCTTTAGAGACATGGAGAAGCAAAC
>Ga0194059_1001024_pt1 | contig 12262 bp, 10 predicted proteins | sample SepL6211m_MetaG_FD_163426 | JGI IMG/M metagenome (GOLD analysis project Ga0194059, IMG submission 163426) | Anoxic zone freshwater microbial communities from boreal shield lake in IISD Experimental Lakes Area, Ontario, Canada - Sep2016-L626-11m | ecosystem: Environmental > Aquatic > Freshwater >... | reverse complement strand
ATGTGCCGGCCTGGCCAAGCAGCTCCTCCACCTGCTCCAGGGCCGAGCCTGCCCGTTGGGGTTCCTCGCTGAGGATCGCGTCGGCCGCCTGCTTGATGCGCTCCAGATCGAGGGTGCGGTGGAAGCGACGCTGGGGCGCCGGCGGTTCCAGGCCCCGGCCAAAGCCCACCGCGCCGCAGCGATCGTCCGGCCCGAGCAGCAGCAGATCGAAATCGCTGGGCTCCCCCAGGCCGCCATGGCGAGCGATCACCCGACGCCCCCAGTGATCGGGCAGGGCATCGCGCAGTGCCCCGAAAAAGCCCCCCAGGCGGGCGGTCTCGAAGGGGCCCTGGCGCAGCTTCAGCTGAACCGGATCGAGCTCCACCGCGTCCGCTCGCTCCCGATAGCTGCGGCCATAGACGAACGTGCCCACCGGTTGGCCCTGCCGATCGCTATTCAGCGAAAACCGGCCGGCCGTGATGAACTCCGTGCTGCCCGGCGGGACCACGTAGACGTAGCACTCAAGATCCGATGGCATGGGCGGAGAGCGCCGCAGATGAACGAGCTGGATCAGAAGTCATCGTCGAAGCGATGGCGGCGGGGGGCCTGGCCGGGTTGGCGCGCCGCCTCCAGGGTCTTGCCCTCCCCATCCCGGTCGGGATCGGCGACCTCGTCCAGCTGATCGAGCAGCCCCAGGACCCACAGGGCTCCGAGGTAGGCGGCGATGGAGGTGCCGGGTTTACCGCGCTCCACATCCGCCACGGTGAAGCGGCTCACGCCCATCCGTTCGGCTACGTCCTCCAGCCGCCAGCGGCGCCTCAGGCGGGCGGTGCGGATGTTGCGCCCCAGCCGCTGTAGGGCCTGCTCCACGGCCGCCGGGGGGTGCTGGACGATGGAACTGAGCTGGGGCAAGGCCGGCGGGATGGGAGGAGCATGTTGCGTGATGACATCCTAAGCGGCCAATGTGTTGCCTGATGACAACACCGCTGATGGCCGCGCCCCCCCCTCAGGCCGCCACCTTCACCTTGCCGACGCCCATGCTGCGCAGCTCCGAGAGCAGGCCGTTGAGCACCGCCTTGGCGTCGCCGAAGACCATGGCGGTCTGGGGTCGTTCGAAGAGGGCATTGGAGATGCCGGAGTAACCGGCACCGAGGCTGCGCTTGACCACGAACACCTGGCGGGCCTGGTCCACCTCGAGCACAGGCATGCCGTAGAGGGGACTGGTGGGGTCGCTCTTGGCGTCGGGATTGACGACATCATTGGCACCGAGCACGATCACCACGTCGGTGCGGGGGAACTCGGGGTTGATGGTGTCCATCTCCAGCAACTGCTCGTAGGGCACATCGGCCTCGGCCAGCAGCACGTTCATGTGGCCGGGCATGCGACCCGCCACAGGATGGATGGCATAGCTGACCTCAACCCCGTGGTTTTCGAGCAACTTGGCGAGCTCCCGCAGGGCGTGTTGGGCCTGGGCCACCGCCAGCCCGTAGCCGGGAACAAACACGACGCGCTCGGCCTGCTCCAGGGCCATGGCGCATTCCTCGGCGCTGCAGCTGGTGATGCGGCTGTAGCCCGCCTCGCCGCCTGCACCACCGCCACCGCTGAGGGCACTGGCACCGAGGGCACCGCCAAACAGCACCGACAGCAGCGAGCGATTCATGGCCGTGCACATCACCTGGGTGAGGATCAGGCCGGCCGCACCCACCATGGCGCCAGCCACGATCAGCAGCTGGCTGCCCACCACAAAGCCGGCGGCGGCGGCGGCCACCCCCGAATAGGAATTGAGCAAGGAGATCACCACCGGCATGTCGGCGCCACCGATCGGCAGGGTGACGCCCACCCCCAGAAGACTGGAGCTGATCACCAACAACCACAGGGGCAGGCCGGAAGGATCGCCGGGCAGCAGCACCGCGCCGATCAGGGCCGCCACCGCCAGGGAGATGTTGACGACGTGGCGCAGGGAACTCTGGGTCCAGCCGGGGGTGCTGAGCCAGCCCTGCAGCTTGGCCATTGCCACGATCGAGCCGCTGAAGGTAATCGCTCCGACAAACACCGAGATAGCGATCGACACCAGGGCAACCATGTCGGCGCCTTCGGAATCGAACAGGGCCACGCCTACGGCCACCAGCAAGGAGGCCAGACCGCCGCAGCCATTGAACAGGGCCACCACTTCGGGCATCGCCGTCATCGGCACCCGCAGGGCGGTGATGACACCGGCCAGACCACCGGCGGCGGTGCCGGCGGCGATCCACAACCAGGCCAAAGGCCCCGGACGGATCTGGATCAACAGGCCCAGCACGGCCAGGCCCATGGCCACGGCCGCCAGCTGGTTGGCGCCGCGGGCGGAGCGCACCTTGGAAAGACCCTTGATGCCGAGGCCCAGCAGCAGCACCGCCACCAGGTCGATGCCATCGGTCAATAATTCAGTGGACATCAGTTGTCTCCCTTGCGGCGGAACATGGCGAGCATGCGGTCGGTGACCAGGAAGCCACCAACCACGTTGTAAAGGGCGAAGCCCAGGGAAAGGGCACCGATCAACAGCAGGGCCTGGTTGTCATCGGCCTTCTGGATGAGGGTGAGGGAAGCGAGCACGGTGATGCCGCTGATGGCGTTGGCGCCGGACATCAGCGGCGTGTGCAGGGTGGGGGGCACCTTGCCGATCAGCTCAAGACCCAAGAGGCTGCCAAGCAGCAAAACCCACAGGGCCTGGGAAAGGGCACTCATCACGAACCTCCGTTGCGGGAACCGTTGGGATAAACGACATCTTCACGACGGCAGATGCCGCCGTGGGTGAGCAGGCAGCCCGCGAGAATCGGATCCTCGGGATCGAGCCGTAGCCCCTCCTCGGCCAGCAGGTGCTCGATCAGGGCAGCCACGTTGCGGGCGTAGAGGGCGCTGGCGTGGTTGGCGACGCTTGAGGGCAGGGCATCAGCACCAATCAGTTGCACCCCCCGGCGCTCGACAGTCTGGCCGGCGACGGTGCCGAAGCAGTTGCCGCCCTGGGCCACCGCCAGATCGACGACCACGGAACCGGGCCGCATGCCATCGAGCATCTCCTCGCTGATGAGTCGGGGCGCCGTCCGGCCCGGCACCAGAGCGGTGCAGATCACCATGTCGGCGAGGGCGAGCTGGTCGGCCAGCTGCTGGCGTTGGGCCGCCAGGAAGGCCTCACTGGCGGCCTTGGCATAGCCGCCCTCCTCGGCGGGCTTGTCCTCGAGTTCGGGCGGATCAATGAAGCGGCCCCCCAGGGATTCCACCTGCTCTTTGGCCGCCGCACGCACATCGGACACGTAGACCACGCCGCCGAGCCGCTTGGCGGTGGCGATGGCCTGCAGGCCGGCCACACCGGCCCCCAGCACCAGCACCCGCGACGGCTGGATGGTGCCTGCGGCCGTCATCAGCATCGGCACGTAGCGATCGAGGGCGGCGGCGGCCAACACCACCGCCTTGTAGCCGGCGATGTTGGCCTGGGACGAGAGCACATCCATGCTCTGGGCGCGGCTGATGCGGGGCAACAGCTCTAGGGCAATGGCCGAGGCCTGGCGGCCGTTGAGGGTCTCGGCCAGGTCGGTGGCGCCGTAGGGCGAAAGCAGGCCCACCAGCAGGGCACCCGGCCGCAGGCGCTGCAGGCTTTCCGCCGGTGGCGCCTGCACGCACAGCACCCCGTCGACCTCCTCCCAGGGCAGGCCTTCGTCATGGGCCAGTTCGGCACCGACAGCCAGGAAGTCGTCGTCCCGAAATCCCGCAGCGGCTCCAGCCCCCTGCTGCACCTGCACACTCGCCCCCTTGCCCAGCAGCCGCCGCACGGTTTCGGGCGTGGCGGCCACCCGCTTTTCACCGGGGGAGTGCTCCCGCGGCACCAGAAATCTCACCAAGGATCCACCTGACACAGACCTTCTCCATTACTAGAGAGGCCGGCCGCCCCCACAAGCAAAATCGCGACCAATGTGCGGAGTCGCGCACCGGGGCGCCTGGGCCGGGGGGCATCGGCGCCTAGGCCAGGATGTCGAGGGAGGAGGGGAGGCCTACGGGTGACCCCTAAGTACCAATCGGTGTGCTGCCCATTCCAGCTGCGGAGACATGCTGAATTAGCAGGGGCCAGCAGATCTGGCGGCCTGGCTGACGGTGACGGATTGATGGGCGGTGCTTCGGACAGCTGTCATTCGAGCCATCGTTGCCCCTTAGTGTGCGATCAAGCTTGCAGCTGATTTAATTTAATAGACATAGTCGTGGAATTAAAGCTACAGATTTCTTTATCGCTCCAAGCCTTTGGGGAAGGTGATTAACCCCGTACTCCGATGCCGACAACGGCTAGAATGCGTTTGAGAGCATGCCTTCGAAGACCATGGCACAGCATGATCGGGCCCACTGCAGCAAAGCAACTCTGCTCAGCGCACTCTGCATCCTGTTTGTACTGGCGAGTGGGCTGTCTAAGCCCTCCACAGCTGCCACAGGATGGCTCGATAATGCCTCTGAGTCATGGCCGAACTGGATCAGCCGCCAGCCCACTTTCGACAGCCCCTTTGACGCCGAGGCGGTGGCCAAGCTTCGGATCGGGGAACTCGTGGAAGCCATCAAGTTCAGCGGCCAAGCAAGCAGCACCAAGTCCGAGACGAACCTCATCCCACCGGCACTCCTTATTCAGGCGGGCCTGCGGACCCTGCTGCCTCTAATACAGCGGGAGGGTGTGGCCTTGCCCGGCCCAGCCAATCCCAACGATCCCAAGGAGCTGGTCGCTGCTCAGAGCAACCTCACAGCGGTTTTCCAGAGCGGCAAGGCAGCAACAACCCAGGAGCGAAATCTGGCCTTAGGTGCCGTAGCCAAAGGTGCAAGGCAATTGCAGGACAATGGATACAGCAAGGCAGCCAGCACACTTCAGGCTTGGCTGAAAGCGCAGGGTTATCGGGTTCAATAATCCTGCCTGCGGTCCAGAAGCGTAATGGAAAGGAGATTCAAGGTGCTCCAGGGAGCTGGGGGAGATTCTTGCCGGGCTGTTTACCACAGGCAAAAAAGGTGATGCTGTCAGATTGGCCCTCTTTCCTAATGAGTTCTGCAAGGGTGTCAAAGAAGCTTTCGTGTTGCACCATCTTCTGACGTTGCCAGTACCCGGACACCGTGTCCTCGACCTTGTCACCCCTCAACAGCGACTGTTCTACAGTATCTACGAAATCCTTGAGGGCAATCAATGGAGTCGGATAGTCCAGCACTTCTAGACATTTAATCTTAATCTTGCCCTGAAGCCCCTTGCCACTCGCAAAGTCCCGCAAGTTTTCTTGATGGGTCTTATCAAAGATGGCTTTGGTTTCGGGTCGTACATAGATTCGAAAGGCCCGCCTGGGGGTTCGTATGCTTATTTCTTCGAGTTCTCTGCCAAGACTCTTGGCCGCGCCATTAGAAACGTCATCCAAGGAAACAGGTTTGGCAATATGCACACAAAAATCATGGTAGCTTAGCTGAAGTGGCACTTCCTTGCCCGGCACAAGATAATCAGATAACTCTATATTGTCAGAATCGCTGATATTCTCGTACAGTGTCTGAACAAAATTCTTATGGTATCCATAGGCCAAAGCGCGGCCAGCAGGCAGTAACATAGCCCGATAGTCCTTCAGAACTTGATCAAGACTTTTTCGCAGCTTTTCTTTGTAGTCTTCGATACTAGTAAAGGTGAGATAAAGGCCAAGATCTTGCATCTTCTTGCGAAAGTCTCTCACTTTCTGCAGCTCTTCGGTATCCACCTCAGAGAGATTGAACTCGCGATCAGAGAAGAATAGCAGAACTGGTTTTTTAGCTTGGTAAATTCGTTCAATCTCTTCAACCGTACCTGCAATGCTGGTTTTAGTAGGCGAACCCAACCGCTTACCAATGATGCCAATCAAGATATCCGCATCGTCAAGAAGATTGGAGTTGATTACCTCCTGGAAACCACCTGGGCCCAATTCAGAAGTTGCGTCTTTCTCCCAGCGCAGGGGCTTCAGGATGATCTGACGGGAACTACCGTTGCTTTGGTTCCAAGTACGCAGCACATCTTCTGAAGCCAGCCGCTCATCGCGCAGATCGTTTGTGGAGGCTATAAACACTTCCAGGATGCTGGCATCAAACATGTTGTTTCATCCGGATGATATGCCTATGGTAGTCCGACCAATACCCCTTGCATTGCGCAACAATCTCATGCATACGCAATTCCCGTCGACGGCTCACATCAGAGTAGTGAAATATACCCAATTTGAGCGTCTAGCCTTGGCTAGCGCAACGCAAGCTGGTCTTGTGTCTCAAGAATTGGCTTGATGAGCGTGGATTTTTAGCCCTGCCCATGGCAGGTGGCAAATTCAATGAAGGCCAAGCCAGGGCTGCAACCCAGAAGGGTTCTGGCGATGCTCCAAGCTCAATCGCAAGCCCTGGAGATCCCCGGTTGACCCACGATGCCCTGCCGCCGATCGCCGGCCGTGAAGCGGAGATCCTGGCCCTGGTGCAGCAAGCCCAGCCGGTGGGCCTGGGGCAGACCCCTCGCGATCGGGAGTCGATCCGCTCGACCTTTGCCTGTGCCCTGCACATGCATCAGCCGACGATCCCCGCCGGGGCCCAGGGAGAGCTGATCGGACACCTGCAGTACATGGTGGAGCATCCCGGCGAAGGCGATAACCACAACGCCGAGGCCTTTGCCCAGTGCTATGGGCGCATGGCCGAGATCCTGCCCCAACTGATCGCCGCAGGCTGCGATCCGCGCATCATGCTGGATTACTCCGGCAACCTGCTCTGGGGCCTGGAGCAAATGGGCCGCCATGATGTGATCGAAGCGCTGCACCGGTTGGCCTGTGATCCCAGCCTCCAACCCCATGTGGAGTGGCTGGGAACGTTCTGGAGCCATGCCGTGGCCCCGTCCACCCCAATTCCCGATCTGAAGCTGCAGATCCTGGCCTGGCAGCACCATTTCGCCGCCCTGTTCGGAACGGAGGCCCTGCAGCGGGTGAAGGGCTTCTCACCACCGGAGATGCACCTGCCCAACCACCCCGACACGCTCTACGAATTCGTGAAGTCCCTCAAGGAATGCGGCTACCGCTGGCTGCTGGTGCAGGAACACAGCGTTGAAAACCTTGATGGCACGAGCCTGCGCCAGGAACAGAAGGTGATCCCCAACCTCCTACAGGCGCGCAACTCCAGGGGGGAAACAGTTTCGATCGTGGCGTTGATCAAAACCCAGGGCTCCGACACCAAGCTGGTGGGCCAGATGCAGCCCTACTACGAAGCCCTGGGCCTTGGCGTCCAGGAGTTGGGGGGAATAACAGTGCCGGCGATCGTGAGCCAGATCGCCGACGGCGAAAACGGCGGCGTAATGATGAATGAATTCCCGCCGGCCTTCCTGCAGGCACACCACAAGATCGCCCGCCAAGAAGGCGGCCAAACGCAAACGGTGGCCATCAACGGCACCGAATATCTGGACTTACTGGAGGCCGCCGGGGTGCAACAGGGCGATCTGCCGGTGGTTCAGGCGGTGCATCAACACCGGCTGTGGCAACACCTGGATGCCCCACCCACCCCTGAAACCGTGGATGCGGCAATCGCCGAGCTGCAGCAGCAGGATCCCCCCCTATCAATGGCCGGCGCCTCCTGGACCAACAACCTGAGCTGGGTGGAGGGCTACGCCAATGTGCTGGAGCCGATCCACAGCCTCAGCGCCCAATTCCACCAGCGCTTTGATGCCTTGGTGGCCCAGGATCCGACCGTCACCCAAACCGCTGCCTACCAACAGGCCCTGCTGCACCTATTGCTGCTGGAAACCAGTTGCTTCCGCTACTGGGGCCAGGGCACCTGGACCGATTACGCCCGCGAGATTCACCGCCGGGGGGTTGAGGCCCTGGCAGGTTCGCAAGTCGTGTAGCCGTCGATCCAGGACGGCGGTAGATAACGGAACCGCCGAAGACAGAGTAAGCTCTCTTCGGAATATTTAATCGAAACTGCATTAACCAAGGAGACATTCCCAATGTCAGACATCATGATCAAGCTGCAACGCCCTTTAGTCGAAGAACTGCTAGCTCGATACGAAACGGTGATCGGCAAAGACTTCCCCGGCTATCGAAATCACGTTTATCGCACAATCACATATGCAATGCATTTTCTAGGCAATGCCGAGGAGCATGAGAAGCTAGTTGAGACTGCTTTCGTCTACCATGACATCGGTCTCTGGACTGATCATGAATTGGCCTATCTAGAGCCATCCGAGGCTGTAGCGATGGCCGACAACGAGAAGTATGGACTGGGGTTAGATCCTAGCCTGTTGCGTGAAGCCATCCATTGGCACCACAAGATATTTCCTTACATCGGACCTTACGGAAAAGTCATTGAGGCCTGTCGTAAAGCCGACTGGATCGATGCTTCAAAAGGAATGCTTCGCAAGGGTATGAGAAGAGAGCTCATTCAAAAAGTCGAAACTGCGTTCCCAAATTTGGGCTTCCACGAAACATTGCTGCGACTAGCCAAAGACTATGGGGGCTCAACACTTGCTGGAGGACTTAAGGTGACTTTGGGTATTGTAAAATGGTAATTAAGTCCATAGCCATGATTAACAATTCATTCAAACCGACGCCGCGGCGCGGCTTAATGCAAACGTTCGCTTGACCCCCATACTCTAGGAAGGAAACGACAAGGACCAAAGCATGCAGCTTTCACGCATATTCCATGTCAAATAGAAGCACAATCCTCCAACAGACGAGTCATTGCCGAAAACACGGCGCGACCTATCTGATCAATGCTTAAATCGTTTTTACAAGAGATCAGCCATGGTTTCTTGTCAATTTATCGATGGAGCTACTTCGATGACCCCGACGAACCCTGGCAGCAGCCGGAATGAGAATGGAAATCACATTGGATATGATGGCCTAGCCATTCCTGAAGCTGCAGGCAGTGAATTTGGGCGCACAGGCGAGAGAGATGCAGAATCCTCAGGCAAGCATCATTGGATACAACAATTGCAATGGTTTTCCGGCCTACGTTATGCACTGACCTGTGGGATCCTCCTCTTCACGCCCCATGGGGGCATGACGCCGCGCGCTTCAGCGCAGGAACCGCCGAAGCCAGTCAACCCTTACGCATCCTGGCAGCTGAAGCCCAGCCTGATCGATAAGGATAAAAAGGAGGCGGAGAATATCAGCGGATTAGCCTGTAGTCCTTTGCCGAATCCTGTCTGCGTTCTGCTCAGTGATGAGCAAAGCAACGGACGTTATGTCCGCTTTGCAACCTATGCCAGTAACACATTGATTCCCCAGCGCATCTTACAGTTGTTAGATCCCATATCCGGAAAAGAAACGGATACTGAGGGAGCAGCTTATGACCAAGGATTTTTCTATCTAGTTGGCTCCCATGGGGTAGAAAAAAAGAAAGGAGAATACGCAAAAGATCGCAACTGGCTCTTCCGCTTCCGACCCGATGCAAACAAAACAACTCAAGTCGAGCGTACCAACGCGATAGAACCACTGCTGGCCTCACTGCCAGACATCAAAGGCTTCGCCTGCCCCCGTAACGCAACGGCGCCCTGTCGAAGCCTTCAAGAAGACGGCGTCAACATTGAGGGACTGGCCGTTGGTGATGGACAAGCCTGGATCGGCCTTCGTTCGCCCCTGCTGCAAGGGGAGAGCGTTGTGATTCGTACCTCCATCGACGGACTGTTCGGCCAGCGCCGTCCTGACGATGCCAAGCTCTACAGAATCAACCTGGGCCCCAACCGGGGTATTCGCGATATGGCCCGCGTCTCTGGTGGCTTCCTGCTGTTGTCAGGAAAAAGCAGACCGGAAGCTGATCAAGAACAAGAACAACCACTACCGGCCACCGTTCTGTACTGGTCTGGCGATAGTCAACCGGCCATTCCCATCGCCACTCTCATGCAGACAGGCCCTATTCAAAAACCCGAAGCTATGATGCTTCTCTCAGAAGACAAGAACGAATGGCGGATCCTTGTCCTAGGAGAGGGCAAGGGATCCGTAACTCCCAAAGAATACCGGCTACCCAAAATAAAATAAATTGCCATAATAGCTAAAAATCAGGCTTTGCAGCTCCATCACTCCCTGCTTCTGGTGCCATCCCAACGGCTGTAGGCAGACGCCGGCTTTGGCTTTAACTAGCCCCACCCCGCCACCACGCCGGTGTCCACGCCACGGCCCGTTGACCTGATCGTCTGCCACGGCATCGTCGTCACCATGGACCCACAGAGGCGGGTGCTGGCCGATGGGGCCATCGCCATACGGGATGGGCGCATCGTCGCCGTCGATGACGCCGCCAGCGTGCTGGCGGCCTACAGCGCGGCTGAGCAGATTGACGCCAGCGGCCAGGTGGTCCATCCGGGCCTGATCAATGGCCATACCCATGGTCCGATGGAGCTGTTTCGGGGTCTGGCCGATGACGAACTGCTGGATGACTGGCTGCAGCACACCATCTTTCCGGCCGAGGCCCTCAACGTCGATGAGGCCTTTGTGCGTACGGGCATGCGGCTGGCCCTGGCCGAAATGATCCGGGGCGGCATCAGCACCTTCGCCGACATGTATTACTTCGAGACCGCCGTGGCCGATGAAACCGCCCAGGCCGGCCTGCGGGCGGTGCTGGGGCAGGTGGTGATCGATTTTCCAGCGCCGGACAATGCCAACCACAGCGAGGCGATCGCCTGCGTGGACCGCTTTGTGGGCACCTGGCAGGGCCATCGCCTCATCACACCCGCCATCGCCCCCCACGCCCCCTACACCGTCTGCGACGCCCACCTGCAGGAGGTGCAGGCCCTGGCCGAACGGCGCTCCTGCCCGGTGGTGATGCACGTGGCCGAAACCCGCCAGGAACGGGACGAATGCCTGCGGCAGCACGGCTGCTCCCCGGTGCAGCATCTACGGGGCATCGGCCTGCTCAGCGAGCGCCTGATCGCCGCCCACATGGTGTGGACCGACGAGGGCGACCTCGAACTGGTGCGCCAGCACGGTGTCGGCCTGGTGCACAACCCCCAATCCAACATGAAGCTGGCCTCGGGCATCGCACCGGTGCCGCTCATGCTCAGCCGCGACCTGCCCGTGGGCCTGGGCACCGACAGCTCCGCCTCCAACAACGCCCTCAGCCTCTGGGATGAGATGAACAGCGCCGCCAAGCTGCACAAGGTGATCCACCAGGACCCCAAGGTGGTGTCGGCACGGGAGGCCTTCGAGATGGCCACGATCCGGGGGGCGGCCTCGTTGCACCTGGAGGACGAGATCGGCTCGCTGGAGGTGGGCAAACGGGCCGACATCGCCATCGTTGCCATGGATCCGATCAACCAGACACCGCTGGCGAGCCTTTACTCCGCCCTCGTCTACGACACCAAGGCCAGCGACGTGCGGGACCTGATCGTCGAGGGCCGGCCGATTCTGCGGAATCGCCAACTGCTCACCCTCGATGAAACCCGGATCGGGGCGGAGGGCCTGCGGGCCCGCCAGCAGGTGGTGCAGCGGCTCGGCCTCCAGCCTTGAGCGCCGATCCCAGGCGGCCCCGCCTGCTGTTGGCGGGTGGTGGCCACAGCCATGTCCTGGTGTTGCGCCAATGGGCCCTGCGGCCCCAAAGCAGACCCGCCAACGGATCCATCACCCTGGTAAGCCGCCACCCCACCACCCTTTATTCCGGCCTGGTGCCGGCGGTGGTGGCCGGCCTGGCGACCCCGGAATCGGCCCACATCGACCTGAAAGGGCTATGCCGGCGGGCCGGGGTGCGCTTTCTCCAGGCTGAAATCACGGGCCTTGATAGGGAGCAACGCCAACTGGTGCTGCAGGGGGGAGAGCGCCTGGGTTTCGACGTGCTCAGCCTGGATGTGGGAGCCGTTACGCCAACGCCGGCGGATGGGGCCATGGCGGTGAAGCCCCTGGAGCCCTTACTGGCCTGGGTGAACGCCCTGCCTGCGGGGGCTCCACTGCGCCTGCGGGGCGGGGGCGCCAGCGCCTTCGAGCTAGCCCTGGCCCTGGGCCACCGCGGCCACCGCTGCCGCCTGCTGCTGCGGGGCCCCACCCTGAGCCTGGGCAGCCCCGCCGCCAACCGGGCCGGCGAGCGGCTGCTGGCGGCGGCGGGCGTGGCCCTCGAACGCAATGGCCGCTACCAGGGCCCGGCAGATCTGGCTTGCACCGGCAGCCAGGCGCCCCCCTGGCTGGCGGCCGCCGGCTTGCCGGTGGATCCCGGTAGGGGCCGGGTGCAAACGGAAGCCACCTTGGCGGTGGTGGGGCAAAGGGGGGTGTTTGCCGTGGGCGACTGCGGCCTGGTGAACCCCCACCCCAGGCCGGCGGCGGGGGTG
>Ga0194059_1001023_pt1 | contig 12263 bp, 12 predicted proteins | sample SepL6211m_MetaG_FD_163426 | JGI IMG/M metagenome (GOLD analysis project Ga0194059, IMG submission 163426) | Anoxic zone freshwater microbial communities from boreal shield lake in IISD Experimental Lakes Area, Ontario, Canada - Sep2016-L626-11m | ecosystem: Environmental > Aquatic > Freshwater >... | reverse complement strand
ATAATTATTATATAATATAATGCATACACATAAAAGCGAAGATTATAAATTATCTGCGGTTGAATATTATTTAACAGAAGACAGAACACAGGAAGAAGTGTGTAAAATATTCAAATGTTCTGCACGAAGTTTATTAAGATGGGTTGATAAATATGATGAAAATATATTTAAGGGAGCATATAATAGAACAGAAAAATATGTAAAGAAACCATCAAATAGAACACGGAAACTAAAAAATTACCTGCCTTAAAATCGGCGTTTTAAATGTGCAAAGGTGTAAAAATAAATTATGTAATTATTTATTCTTTCATTTTGTCAAGCAACATTTGGATTTGCGCGTTATATGCGTCCTTTAAAGCATAATTTGCTTCTTTCAAAGAAGATATATATTCTACATGTTCTGCATGGGTTTTATATTTGTCTTTCTCGCTTTTCTCTCGTAGAAGTTCCAATTCGTGTGTTAAATTCAATTGAACGATTTCCATCTTTAATTTGGAAACCTCTTCTTGTAATTCTAAAGTCGTTCCGGCGAACTCTCTTCCTGTTCTGGTGTATTCTTTTTTAATTCTGTCAAACTCTTTTGGATTTAATGCAACTAATTCATTTCTTCCATTAATCTCCAACGATTTACCGAAACTGTCAAACATATCCCTAATATCTCCTTCTGCTTCTGAAGTATATTTTGGATCAATATAGTTGAATAATTCTAAATCTATATTAACGCGTGAATTTTTACCATAATCGCGGTTATGTTCTCCCAAACGACGTTTAATATCATTCGTAAATCCGTATTTATACACAGTCAAAGAATTATCAATATCCGTCGCAATTCCAAAGTCTTCTCTCAATCGTTCAACTTTACCCAATGAGAGAAGATAAATACAAGAAAACCCTTGCGAATATTTACTGAATACCGCTCTAATATTCTCAACTTTGGTATTCAATACAGCAGCGGCAAGAACTTCTTTTTTATCGCTTAGTCCCATTTGAATGGTAAATAATTTATCTTCTGCCCAGTCTTGAAAGTGCTCGGCATTACCCGTTCGCGAATTAAATAATACTCGTAATAATCCTTTGTATGTTAGGTATAATGATTTTTTATGTTTTTTATTCGCATCTTCATTTTTAGACAAATGATTCATTTGTCTAGAAATGCGATTAAAACATATGTAATGTAATCCCTTTTCATAATTAGACGTTTTATCTCGTAATACAATATCTAAATTAGGCATATCAAATGCTTTCATAATATCAGTTGCTTTAAAGAAAATATTATTTCTATCTTTCTCTCCTCTTACTTCAATATCAAGAATAGCGCCGTTAATATCTTTGAATTTTTCTTCTTCTTCCAATTCCAATATAGATGGAGCATTTTCTACATTTTCAATAATTACTTCTTCGTTTCTCTCTGTTAGTTCTTCTGGTATAGAAGATAAAACATTTGCGGCTGATATAGGTTCGTGTTCTTCTTCAGATATAGAAATATTATTATTATATATAACTTCTTCAACCGCTTTATACGCGGGAATTGTGGTAATAAAATCATCAAATGTGTTGTCAATTTGCGGTGCATGTTTTGTAATCGCAGGAAAAGAAGCAGTAAAAAAATAGGCATCTACCCATTCTTTGGTAAATAATAATTGCGCCTTTTTACAATTTTCATCACACAAATTCCATTCTTTCGTTTTCGCAAAAGTCGCATAAATATAATGAGAAGCTGGGATTTTCTTCTTCTCGATAATTTTACGCTTCTTTGACGTACATCCATAAAAGAACTCGGGTTTATATTCAAATAAATCTTTCATATTATAATACAATACTTCGCTCGTCGCATCAATTTTAAATGATTTCAATTCTATCCGTTGATGTTGGATATTCATTGCTATTTTTGAGAGAATTTGGGTCATCTTTATATTTTTATCTAGCATAATGTATCGAAAATGCTTTATATTAATATAAATTATCATATATTAATATAAAGTAGAGCAGTATCTGTTTCTCTCTATCTTACTCTTTGAAAAGAATTAGAATCGGAAATATTACTTTGGGTCATTACTGCGGTTGGTAAAGCGGTATGGTCGTTAGACAAATTACACGGGACTTTTGCGATGTAATAATCCTTTTCAAGGATCCGAGTACTGATGTTATTTAAAAATGAAATACATGTATTCTCTTGTGGATTGAGTGGCGGAAATTGCCAAAGTGCCTGTTCGGTATCGCGAACTTCCCACGCAGGATGAGTACTTCTTGGCTGTTCTGTAAAATTTGCGTCATTTGTTGGGTAAGAAATCGGTTGAGAACGATGTGTAAATCTTTGAAATTCATCTTTTCCTAAACAGTCGCGACTTAGTGGTCGGTTTATCCCACGTAATTCATTTTCCAATTCGAACATATTTGTTCTGAGATTACCAGCCCACCCTTGTGCTCTAATTTGAGGATCTAAAATATAAGCAGGGTTCTCTCCTAGACCGGGCACATTCAATATATATCTTCCTTGGTCGGTCATTTGCTGTAATTTCTTTGATACTCGCGATGCGTCACTATTGTATCGGGTTTCCATATATATATATATTAAATTACTAGGATATAATTTCTTTGAGTTATAATATAAATTGAATGAAATAAGTAATTTAATATAAAACAAAATCGAATTGTAAATTCAGCGCGATTGATTATTTTATTTTGTATTTCTTTAATACGACGGTAACGGCGCCAAACAAAGTTTAATTTCGCCCAAACTCGCCACATTATATTTCACTACAAGAGGTAAATCATTTTCTAAATAGACTTCAATTTGAGAACAAAGGTTCGTACATTTAATGAAATATCCAAGATTTTTTAGAGAGAACTCGCCCTGAATAATTTTCGACGTATCTTGTTTAACAATAAATTCCATACTGCCGTCAGATTCGGCGCGATGTATTTCCGCTGATGCGAATTGTCCAGAACATTTAAATATGAGTTCATTACCCACCGATTTAATCTCCAATTTATCGGAAATACAAGACAAGTCGCGAATGATTTTCTGGAAATCGGCAGAAGGAAGATTAATAACAGAAGAAAATTTAACATCTGGATATTCTAGTTCTTCTTGGTCTGGTTCGATAAGTCGCAGTTTTTGCGTTTTACATTGTTTTATATCGCCGTTTTCAAATTTTAAAGCCAAATGAGAGACAATACCGTCAACATAGTCCGCATTTTCAATATAAATTGTTAATGTATCATTATTGTCGATTGAATTAATAAGTTTAAACAAATGGAACATATTAACACCGATTACAATTTTTTCCTTTTTACATTCGTAAAACTCAAAGTTCTCAGAAGATAGAAGTAAATGCGCCAATATAGTATGAGATTTATCCATATTAATGACGCGTATGCCGTCCGCCTGGAATGTAATATTTGTTTCTAACAATATATCTTTTAAAGCAGTCATAAGCGTTCTAAATGGAGCAATTTGAACGGTTTTAATGGTTAAAACATTTGATGATTGTGACATTTATATTTAATTTAAGTATTTAAATCTTTAAATATTTAAATCACGATATTATATGGATACTGGATTTATAGGAATCATATTGGTTGTAATATTAATACTTGTTATATTGCTGCTTTTAATCGCCAATACAAAAAATCCAAAGTATAAAGAGCATAACGAATACGCTGTATATGGTGGGTGTGTCGGAACAAGATATGGGTGTTGTCCTGGCGGCGTTATAGCAAGACAAAACGCGGTTGGTAGCAATTGTATTATACGACCACGTCCGCAATCACAATCACAGTCGCAAATATATAGTGGATGTATAGGAACGAAATATGGATGCTGTCCAAATGGCGTTTTAGCTAGACAAGACGTAGTTGGTAGTAATTGTTTTTAGCAGAAAATACATTAATTATTTTGTATGTGCGACGGTGAAGAAGAAAACGCAGCAGATGGTGGTCCATATTCATTGTAAGCAACTACTGCGCCGCCGCGCATGCTATGTCGTCGGCCTCGTCGTGAGCGTGAGCGCGACGAACGGCTTGAATGAGAACGACTAGAAGATAATTTCGCGTGCCATAACCAGCATGAACAAGTCTTTTTTCCTTTTTCGCTAAAACGTGCTTCTTTCGGCTGACAATACGTCCATTTTTATTTTGTAATAAATCCTTCTTTGTTAATTCGCCGCTGGTTTTATATGCGGTACCGTGAATAACTTGTGCGCGAGATCCTTCCAACATTTCAAATTTCTGTCCGCGTATAATATAATTGCCATTATTATCTTTTTTATAGCGTGTCATATATAATAATAAGAAAAAATTATTATATATGTGAAATTACAAATTACTAAATAACGCTAACGCAATAAATATGAAACTTTCTAAAATCGGTTTTTTATGGCTCCAATAATACCACCGGACTGTCCTTCTGTTCTGCCTAAAAAGGTAATCCGCGTCGTTGTTCGGTTACCGTATTGGGTTCGTCCCCCAGAAGAAAAAAGAATTGTATTAACAGCTCTCTCAACTTTTGTTTTTTGTGGTTCAACGAATTGATTTGAGTTATTCATTACTTTTAGTTTATTTGGCAGTCCGCAACAGGATTTTTGTATCATATTTTTAATTATAATATATACGATGCTAATAATTCTGCTTTTATATCGTATATCGTAATATAATTAAAAATATAAAATTATATTTCGTTCTCATTTATAGTTCAATTATATAAAAAACGGATAAATATATTAATTTTAGATGTGGAATAGTATATGATAAAATACATTATGGTTATATTGATCATAATTTAAGAATATTTGGTCCAGCCATTAATAAATCGATAAGATTAGAAACGCGCCAGCCCGACTCGAAAAAAGTAAAATTGAACTTATTTAAAAAGTATTTTATATACTTTAAAAGAAACTTACACAAGAAATGATGACAACAATGACGACTTATGATTCAATTCACCTCGCAAATAAATATCAACAAAAAACAGATAAACAGCATATTCTGGATAATCCAGATACCTATATTGGTGCTGTTGAAATAATAGATTCGGAACTATATGTTCTGACAGAAGAAGGAAACATTGCGGTAAAACCAATTCAATATATACCGGCACTATTTAAGCTTTTTGATGAGGGTATAGTTAATTGTCGCGATCATGCAATCCGAATGGAAAAGGCGGTCGCGGACGGCGTTGAGAATTCTCACCCTGTATCTTATATTGATATTACAATTGATGAAGAAAGTGGTTCTATTACTATGCTAAATGATGGCAATGGAATTGATATAGCAGAACATCCGGAAACAAAAATCTGGATTCCCGAAATGATATTTGGACATTTGCGAACTTCTACCAATTATGATAAATCAGAGAAGAAAATAGTTGGAGGGAAAAACGGATTTGGTTTTAAATTGGTGCTTATTTGGTCGACATACGGAACAATTGAGACGGTCGATCATATTCGCGGATTGAAATATACTCAGGAGTTTAAGGATAATCTGGATATTATTTGTCCGCCAATAATTGTTAAATGGAAAGGAAAGCCATATACAAAAATCACATTTCGCCCCGATTATGTCCGTTTTGGTATTACTGGATTAACAGGAGATATGATTTCGTTATTAAAGAAACGCGTATATGATGTTGCAGCAGTAACAAATAAATCGCTAAAAGTTCGATATAATTCGCAGTTCATTCCCATTAAAAGTTTCGCCCAATATATTGATTTGTATATTGGTGCCAAAGAAGAAGCGCTGCGGGCGTATGAAATAGCGAGCGATCGATGGGAATACGCGGTTGCCCTATCTCAAACACACGAGTTCATTCAAGTGAGTTTCGTTAATGGTATTCATACATCCAAAGGCGGAAAACACGTGGAATATATACTTGGGCAAATTACCCGAAAAATGGCCGAATACATTGAAAAAAAGAAGAAGATAAAAGTGAATATGACAAGTATCAAAGAACAGATTATACTATTTCTTCGTTGCGATATTGAGAACCCAGCATTTGATAGTCAAACAAAGGATTTTATGAATACGCCATTAAATAAGTTTGGATCATCGTGCCAGATATCCGACAAGTTCATTGAAAAGATTGCTAAAATGGGTATTATGGATGCAGCGTGCGCCATTACAGAGTTGAAAGAAACGAAATTTGTAAAAAAAATGGATGGACAAAAGACGAAAAACGTGCGCGGTATCCCGAAATTGATTGATGCGAATTGGGCCGGAACGGAAAAGTCATCGCAAACCATTATTATTTTCTGCGAAGGGGATTCAGCTAAAGCAGGAATTGTATCGGGACTGTCATCCGAGGACAGAAATATTATTGGCGTTTATCCAATGAAGGGTAAGATTATGAATGTGCGTGGTGAAATGAAAAAGAAGGTTGCTGAAAATAAGGAAATTGCCGATATAAAGAAAATACTTGGTCTGGAAGTTGAACGGGTATATGAGACGATATATGACGTCAATAAATATTTAAGATATAGCAAGGTAATGTTTATGTGTGATGCGGATTTAGACGGAAATCATATCAAAGGATTAGGTATTAATTTATTTCAATCAGAATGGCCATCTTTGGCGAGAATTCCTGGATTTATTGGTTTTATGAGTACTCCAATATTAAAGGCCCGCAAAGGATCCAAAGAAATTGCGTTTTATAATGAAGGTGAATACGAAACATGGAAAGAAACAACAGGTCCGGATAATATATTATCTTCATGGAAAATTAAATATTATAAAGGTTTGGGGACGAGTACTGGAAAGGAGTTTCGTGAATATTTTAAAGAGAAAAAAATTGTTGGATTTGAGCATGGAGGAGATATAAGCGATAATGCGATTGATATGGTTTTCAATAAAAAACGAGCAGATGACAGAAAAAGTTGGCTGCGTAATTATGACCGCGGATTATATCTGGATACAAGTCAATCTTCAATTCGCTACGAAGAATTTATTCATAAAGAACTTATTCATTTCTCAAAATATGATTGCGACAGAAGTATTCCCAACTTGATGGATGGATTGAAAATTAGTTTACGCAAAATATTATATTCTGCTTTTAAGAAAAATCTAACTACCGAAATTAAGGTGGCGCAGTTTTCTGGATATGTATCGGAACATTCTTGCTATCACCACGGAGAGGCATCATTAAATGCCGCCATTATTGGGATGGCGCAGAATTACGTGGGTTCTAATAATATTAATCTGTTTATGCCGAACGGGCAGATGGGAACACGATTAATGGGTGGACAAGACGCCGCATCAGAGAGATATATATTTACTCAACTTTCTCGCGTAACCAGATTTATATTTTCTGAAAAAGATGATCCGGTATTAACTTATTTGAATGATGATGGCACGCCAGTAGAGCCAACGTATTACGCGCCAATCATACCTATGGTATTAGTGAACGGTTCAAAGGGTATTGGCACTGGATTTAGCACACATATTCTATGTTATAACCCGCTTGATATTATTCGTTATTTAAAATGCAAGTTAAATAGCGAAAGCGACAGCGACCCACATTATATTCAATTTATTCCCTATTATGATGGTTTTAATGGCGAAATTAGTGAAATTTCACCCTCGCGTTTTCTGGTAAAAGGACGATATGTTATAATTGGACAAGATAAAATTCGTATCACGGAATTACCAGTTGGAACGTGGACAAACTGTTTCAAGGAATATTTAGAAGAATTAGTTGATATGGTTGATCCAAAGACAGGAAAGAAGGTTCCGTCAATGATTAAGGATTATGATGATATGAGTAAGGATACGACTGTTGATTTCGTTGTGACATTACAGAAGGGTAAATTGGATGAATTATTAGCAACGCCTACGCCTATTCAAGGGTGCGATGGCGTTCATATATTATTTAAATTAACTACTACTTTGTCAACGTCAAATATGCATCTCTTTGATGCGAATGACAAGTTAAAAAAATATAATTCTGTGCCAGAAATTATAGATGACTACTTTGTGCGACGATTAGAGTTGTATTCAATTCGCAAAGATTATATGATTCGTGCTATTTCAAAGATTTTATTACTGCTATCAAATAAGACAAAATATATTCAAGAAATATTGGATGGAACAATTGATTTAAGAAAGAAAAAGAGAGAAGATGTAAGTCAATTATTAACAGAAAAGGGTTATGATAAAATTGATTCATCTGACGCTGATTATAAATATTTGACGAAAATGCCTATGGATAGTGTGACGGAGGAAAATGTTGCTAAATTGAAGAAAGAACATCGTATTAAAGTAGCTGAATTGAGTATTATTCAATGCACGTTGCCAGAAGAAATGTGGTTAGTTGAATTAACAGCATTAGAAAACGAATATCTTATTTTCAAAGAAGAAAAAGAGAGAATGAATGATAATACTTTAACTACAACTACAGCCGATAAACATCCGAAGAAAAAAAGCCCCAAAGCACCTAAAGCGCTAAAGTAAAAATTGAGCCGACCTTATTATTGTAGTGATCCAGCACACATTGAATATAATATCCGATACGTAAAATAAATGAGCAAATAACTAGCGCTCGTAGATAACCCCATAATATAAAAACTACTGTCTTTTTTTACACGACTTGTAAGCATTGTATACAACAAATAAAGCACGAAACATACGAAAAGGGAAAACCCGATGATCGACAGAATATAAAAATATAGGCAATACTGCTTTGGAAGGGGGCCGAATACCTTATTCATTAAATTGTTAGAACCAGAACTGTAGTTTTGAATAGAAGAATGGCTAGACATAATAATATATGGCAATATATTATTTTGCGTAAAATTAAATTAAAACCAATTATGCATAATCAATTGTTTATCGTTATTACTTGCTAAAATTGGCGGAGGTATTGGGTTATACATAGTAGACGCATCAACCAAATATTTTTTATATCCTTTTGCTTCGCCATATACCTGCGGAATACAATAATCCAATACTAGTTTATTTAGCTGTTTAACCTGGTCTATTATATTGTCTGATTGATTAACAGAACTCTGCAAAAAGATAGAACGCATAATAATTTTTAACGTATCTTCGTCTTGATTTGAAATAACAAATTTACCATTTGATTTGTCATATACTCCACTACGAATACCATTTTGAACAGAACAAATATTTTTACCAGAAAAGAATACATCTGATAATTCTGTTCTGTTCCATATACCTTCTGTAGGATTTCTAAATGTTGAACATTGATGTATCGGTATTTTGTCGTACATTTGAAATCGGTCTAATATATCAGGCGTATGACAGGTTAAAATATTGATGCGACCATTTGTTCTTTTAGAAGACTGATTTATTGGTTGTTGCATATTAATGTATAATAATAATAAAAAAAATATAGTAATAATACAAATGGCAAATTTTCAGCGAATGACGCTTATTATTGCTGGTATTTTACTGATTGTAATTATTATTATACTGTCGTTAATTCTCTTTAACGTTGGCAGTAATGAACGGTGGCCTCCAATTATACCAAGCTGTCCGGATTACTGGTTAGACTTGTCTGGCAATGGTGCGTTATGTATTAATTCTAAACATTTAGGTTCATGTGGTGACGCTTCTATGAATTTTACTCAAGCGCCTTATACTGGGGATAACGGCAATTGTCAAAAATATTTGTGGGCGACGCAGTATGGTATAGCTTGGGACGGTATAACGTATGGCGTATCAAATCCTTGCGATTCTTCAAATAATTCAACGTAAATGCAAATGCGTTTTTGCCCAATATTTAATATCTCTATTTTCGTATAAAAATATAAAAGTATATATCTATTAAAATTAATAATGAATAATATTAAATTAAATGAAATACTTAATCGCACAAATGAAGAAAATATGATGAAACAAGTATTGCATCAATTTGAAGAAAACAAGAATGACACGACAATTAAAAGAAATATATATGTATATGGTAGTTCTGGTATAGGTAAAACGGAATTCGTATTTAATATTTTAAAACAAATGAACTATGACATTGTGAAATATGACGCAAGTGATATTCGCAATAAAGCAGTCATTGAGAATATAACTCATAATAATATGTCTGATAGAAATATTATGAGTATGTTTCATAATAAGGTCAAAAAAATAGCAATTGTTATGGACGAAATTGATGGAATGAATAATGGAGATAAAGGCGGCATTAATTCTCTCATTAAGATAATTCGTCCAAAGAAAACAAAAAAACAAAAATTAGAAGAACAAACGCGCAACCCTATTATTTGTATTGGTAATTATCAGATTGATAAAAAGATTAAAGAATTAATGAAGGTGTGTAATGTAATTGAAATTAAACCGCCAACTTCCGCACAAATAAGTCATATCATTTCTCTCATTATGCCAGAAATAACCGAATCGTTAAAAATAAATATATGTATTTTTATACAAAACGATTTGAAAAAATTGGTGAATATATATGACATTTACAACAGTACACCTGACGTATTGAGGGACGAGTTATTTTATAATATATTTCAGCAAAAGTCATTTAACGATAATACAAAGCAAATTACCAATAAATTGTTTGCCAATAATTTTTCGATATATGACCATATACATTTGGTGAATGATACAGACCGTACCATTATCGGTCTGTTATGGCACGAAAATGTAATCAATTATATTCAGCATGAACCCACATGTTTGAGTATTCCATTTTACTTGAAAATATTGAATAATATTTGCTTTGCTGATTACATTGATCGAATTACTTTTCAGAAACAGATTTGGCAATTTAATGAGATGACATCGCTTCTTAAAACGTTTTATAATAATAAATTATTTCATGAACATAAGCGATTTGACAATGACAACTGCGTCGGCGATGACGCGAGTATTCGGTTTACAAAAGTCTTGACAAAATATTCCACAGAATATAATAATATCATTTTCATACAAAATATGTGTCAGTCTTTGAATATGGACCAAAAAGACCTATTCTCATTTTTCTTCTGTTTAAAAGAAAAATATAAAGATTATAATAATGAGATTTATGCATTATTTGAAAATAGCGATATTACGAAATTGGATATAAATCGTATGTTTCGGTTTTTAGACAAGTATACGACAGAAAACGCTGTCGGTGTTATTGAAACAACAATTCACGAAGAAATAAAAGCAACTGACGATGATACCTTTGTCGTAGATGATGTGTAATTTTAATATATGTAGCGATGACCGCGCCGCGTGCGCCAGTATAAGTATTTCATATATCATTAAATAAAATAATAATAAAATAATTTATTATTATTATAATACGGTTGAATTTCGCGTATTCTAGAATGTGATGTAAATTATTTGACAACAACGTTTTGCCCTTCGTGCTCGTTAATCGGCCGAATTGCAGCTAATTCGCCCTCAAATATACACTTATATTTGTAATCTAATAAAATAGCCATTCTTTTTTTATTCCACGCATTTTTCGTTTCCATTGAAAAATTTAGATTTAGATGACGCTCGCATTGACCAGGATTGTTATAAAACAAAGTAACTGATTTTTTTTCGCCAGTGTTTGAAACAATTGACTGCATCTTAATCTTAAAGTATAATTCTTCATAACGCGAACCAATATTATGACTAATTTGCTTCTTTGAACTAGTATCACTAATATAGTTATCATTTACATATGAACCGCCACTCGTTTGCGAGATATAATATTTATAATATGTTCCATATTGAGCATTACGGATCGCATTACCAACGTCACCCGATGAATAGCATTTAATATTTTTTTCTACAATACGACATTTTTTTTCATCATACACTTTTACAGGATACAAATGCAATTTATTATCATCCGCGTCTGCCGAATTATATTTGCGGTTCAATAGTTCGGATGATGATTCAGAAAACAATTCATTATAGTAATCACGTTCTGGCATAGTATGTATATGTTAATATTCTATAATATAAGTTCGTCTTTAAACGGATTTTTTAAATAATTCTTCGAGAATACACATGCGCCTTTTCATTTCTATATTATCTCTCATTAATATTTGTATCAATTGGTTTTGTTCTCCGAATATTTTCTGTATATGTTGATTTGACACGTTTAATTTTTGTATATTTTGGATAATTTGTTGATTAACGACGGCGTTTCTTTTTTCTTTTAATTCAGTTATCTGTTTAATTACTTCTGGTTTATGTTCCAAACTTCCCGGTTCATACAGTTTCAGGACGTCTTCTATTTTGTCAATGAAAAAAGATATAATAGTTTTATCTTTAATAAAGTCATCAATTGTCCGAGATGATATTTTCAT
>Ga0194059_1001021_pt1 | contig 12281 bp, 10 predicted proteins | sample SepL6211m_MetaG_FD_163426 | JGI IMG/M metagenome (GOLD analysis project Ga0194059, IMG submission 163426) | Anoxic zone freshwater microbial communities from boreal shield lake in IISD Experimental Lakes Area, Ontario, Canada - Sep2016-L626-11m | ecosystem: Environmental > Aquatic > Freshwater >... | reverse complement strand
CGGGTTCATAGACCTTCTCTCCTGAGAGATATCCATTGAGTTTGTACTCGTAGTTGTTATCAGATCCGATCTTCTTTTGCTCGCGATCGGGAGCCAGTTTCTTCTGCTCGTTGAACATGACGAGCTGTGACTGCTTCCAGGGTTCACCAGGCTTTCTGACCCATCCCCACATTTTGTAGTCGACCTTGTAGAAGCGTCTTCCGATGAAGTAATTCCCAGGGGTTTCCTTGGCGATCGCCGCGGTGATCGCTGCCCGATCCTGAGATGATTGATAGACAATCGGAGTCTCGCAACCGGCGATCGCCAGTAGGAGGATGCAGAGCGTACAGAGTTTTAAGCGCGAAATTAGGACTCCCACACGCGCTGGGGTGTCGGTGAGAACGAGCTTAGCAGTCACCTCAGACGGAGACGCGCATCGGCATGATGACGTAGAGGAAACGTTGGGCCGAGTTAATCTTGATGACGCCTGGGCTCATCTCGTCGATCAACTCGAGAGCGATAGTGTCGTCGGAGAGATTGCGGAGCGGGTCGATGACAAACTCTGGATTGAAGGCGATCGAGAGATCGCGCCCCTTGTAGGCGACAGCAAGAGACTCTTTGGCCTCTCCTACCTCGGGAGTGTTGGAGGTGATGTCGAGGTTGTTCTTTGTGAAGTTGAGCCGGACGGAACCACTCTTGTCGCTGCTGAGGAGGGCAACACGACGTACCGACTGGAGCAGGGTTTCGCGCTCAAGGGAGACGCGCTCCTTGGCCTCACCTGGAATGACCTGACGATAATTCGGATAGGTTCCGTCCACGAGTTTGGTGGCCAAGACTGTGGTGCCGAGATCAAAGGCAACAAGGTTGTCCCCGATGTGCAAACGAACCTCCTTGTCGTCGACGAGCAGGCGCTGAAGTTCCCCGATCGCCTTGGTGGGCACGATAAAGTCGCGCTCGTGACCAGCTGGGTACTTGATTTCTCCGAGTTCCGCATCGCAGAGTGCAAGGCGACGGCCATCGGTGGCAACCAGCGTCAGACGTCCGTCGCGGAAGGAGAAGAGGATGCCGTTGAGGACATAGCGGGTTTCGTCGAGTGAGATGGCATAGGAGGTCTTTTTGAGGCCTTCTTTGAGATCGCCCTGTTTCATGGAAAAACCGCGGGATTCCTCCAACGATGGGAAAGCGGGATATTCCTCCTTGGAGAGACCGAATACCTTAAAGAAGCTGGCACCGCTGCGGATCGAAGTGATGTTCTTGGAATCGGTTTCCAGTTCGATCTCTTCGGCGGGAAGTTCTCGAATGATAGAGAGGAGGCGCTTGGCAGGCAGTGTGGTGGCACCGGCCTTCTCGATGGAGGCAGGGGTTTCCGTACGAACGCTCACGTCGAGATCCGTGGCCGTGAGGCGAAGGCCAGTCTCGGTCGTTTCGAGTAGCACATTGGAGAGAACAGGCAGCGTAACCTTGTTGGAGACGATGTTCTGGATGCGCTGGAGGCCGTCGAGAAGGGCTTGCTTGGTGACCGTTAGTTTCATGGATAAAGTGATGGGTGAGGGGCCACTATAGGCAAAACAAATGCATAGTTTCCGAAGGGGTCACCTGTCAAAGCGATTCTCTGAAGAAAAGCCCGAATAATGCCCTAAAACCACTACCGCTGGAGCTGTTGATCCAGAAGACGCACAAGATGTCGGGTCTTGGAGTCTTTCTCCATTTGGGCCTTCACAAGCTTGCAGGCATGGATAACGGTGCCGTGATCCTTGCCACCGAAGGCGCCGCCGATCTCCACCAATGTAGAGGGGGTCATCTCCCTAGCCAGATACATGGCGACTTGACGCGGGTAGGCGATGCTGGCGGTCCGCTTCTTGCTGGTCATGTCGGCCAGACGAATGTCGAAGTGTTCCGCAACCTTCTTCTGAATTTGATCGATGGTGACCGCCTTGCGAGCCTGTTCCTGAAGGACGTCGCGCAGGAGGTGTTCCAAGGCATCGGTGGTGAGCGATTGACCGCTCAGTGACTTGTAAGCGGCGACGCGCATGAGCGCGCCCTCAAGTCGGCGGATGTCGCTGCGGATCTTGTCGGCAAGGAATTCGAGGACCCATTGCTCGATCTCGATATGCATCCGCGAAGCCTTTCCCTGAAGAATCGCAATGCGAGTCTCCATGTCGGGTGGTTGGATCTCCGCCGTCATGCCCCACTCGAAACGGGAGACAAGACGCTGTTCCAGGTTTGAGATCTCGCTGGCAGGCCTGTCGCTGGAGAGAATAATCTGCTTATGCCCGTCATGGAGGGCTCCGAACGTGTGGAAAAACTCCTCCTGGGAGCGCTCCTTACCAGCAAAGAACTGAATGTCATCGATCATTAGGATGTCGGCCTGACGGTAGCGCTTGCGAAAACCCACAAGTGCGTTGTTCTGGATAGCATCGATGAACTCGTTGGTGAACTGCTCGCTTCGAAGGTAAACGACTCGGGCATTCTTCTTAATCGAGAGGATGTGATGACCAATCGACTGGAGTAGGTGGGTTTTTCCTAGGCCGCTTCCACCATAGATAAAGAGAGGATTGTAGGTCCTGGCCGGTGAGTTGGCGACGGCCTGAGAGGCAGCATGGGCAAACTGGTTATTTGCTCCGACGATGAAACTCTCGAAAGTGTAAGAGGGATTCATTCCTGATGCTGCCGGGGTTGCGGAAGGAGAGCGCTGAGAAATCGCTACTGAGGCTCTATCAGGAGCCTGGGGTAGTTCCTTTTCGACGTTTTCGACATTTTCCACGGTTGCCTGGCTGGATTCTTGGGTGCATTCCAGAAGGAGCTCCCGCGGTCCGCCATGCACTTCCTCTAGGGCGGAGGAGAGAAGGCTCGAGTAGTTGCTCTCGATGAAAAACTGATGGATCGGATTAGGAACTCCGAGAGTCACGGAATCTGTCGATGCGGCGATCACCGAAACATTGCTGAACCAGCGGTCGAAGCTGTCTGCGCTCACCCGACTCCGGATTATGTCGGCAAGGCTCTTCCAGAGCTTGGTGAGGGGAGTCATCGTCGGAAGAAGAGATTGCTCCGAGTTGTTGGTTAAAGGGGCGTTCAAAGTAAGGGGAAAAGATTTTGGGGGAGGAGCAGATTAGCAAGCCACCCTTCCCCCCCCTCAAGCAGAAATCCTGCCATGGGCCCTTTTTATTTTTTCTAGCTACCTGAAAAACCTTGACCCGGGCATGCGCTCAACTACTTGGTTCCTTCTCTCGTTGTTGGCGAAAGGGTATGGCTAACGCAAGGGTCGCGGTACAGCCAATCAGGACGTACCAGGGCCAGGCGATCTCCGGCCACCATGCTGGCATCCAGCGTCCGAAATCGATGATGCCTGGGAGATGAACCTTTCCCATAAAAAACACGGCTAGGATGCCCCCGGCCATGGCCAGGATATTCATTCGGTCATTTCCCCGTTTCTTGGAGAGCATTCCGAGCAGGAAGATCCCCAGGAGGGCTCCGTAGGTATAACCGAGAATCCCAATCGCGATCGGTATGATGGTCAGGCGTGGATCATGGAGCACCGAGTAGGCTGCCATGGTTCCGATAAGGACCATCAGCATTCCAAAGAAAAGGGTGGCGATGCGGGCGGCGCGTACCGCTGTCCGATCGTCGGCTCCGGGATTGAAATATGGGAGATAGAAATCGGCGGTGAAACTGGTGGCGAGTGCATTGAGCGCAGCCGAGGTGGACCCCATCATGGTGGCAAAGACCCCCGCAATGATGAGACCTCGGAGTCCGGTCGGAAGATTTCCCACAATAAAATCCGCAAAAATCTCATTGTCAGGGATTTGCGGAGCTCCTCCACCCGGTCCCGCATAGTAGAGAGCCAGCAGGATGCCGACTCCCAGGAATGCCAGAGCAATAGGAATGTCTGCCAAACCGCTCACAATCAGTGAAAGGCGTGAGCGTCTTATGTCAGGGGCGGTCAGCAGGCGCTGGACCATGTCCTGGTCAGTGCCGTGAGTAGCCATCGTGAAAAAGGTGGAGCCGATGACGGCTGCAAAAATCGTATAGGGCTCTTCCAGCATTCCAGTGAGCGCCTTGCCGAAGGGGAGAGAGGTGTCCCAGCCTATCTGGATCCAGCGAAGATGATCCCAACCGCCGAGCAGATGTCCTGTCGCACCTACCCCTCCTAGTTGGTGGAGCAGGAAGCAAAGGACGAATACGACCGAACCGATCATCAGTGTGGCCTGGATCAGGTCGGTCCAGATCACGGCCTTGATCCCACCCACCATCGTGTAGGCCGTAGTGACCAGCGTCACGAAGAGGATTCCCCAGAAATAGGTTCCGAGTGTCACCGGGATCTCCGGGAAGAGGTGGCGCTGCAGCACGACTAGGATCACGCCGCCGAGATAAAGACGCACCCCGATTCCCAGCACTCGGGTAAAGAGGAAGATGGCGCTTGCCATATTCTTCGTCCAGGGACCGAAGCGAACCATCAGGAACTCGTAGATGCTCTCGACTCCATACTTGTAATAGGGACCGATGAAGGTGAAGGCGATCACCACGCGCGCAATAACCGTGCCGATCGCCAGTTGACCGTAGAAAAAGGCACGCGTCTTATATCCCTCCGCCGGGGTGCCAAGGAAGGTTGCGGCACTGGTTTCAGCGGCCACAATTGAGGCCAGTACCGCCCACCAAGGAATTGAGCGACCCCCGAGCGCGAACTCCTTGAGACTTGTATTTCCTCGACCCGCCCGAAGACCGATACCGATGATCGCTCCGAAGTAGATCAGGATAACGACCGCGTCGATAAGGAATGATACGGGCATGCGAGCCATGCTGCAAGAGGCGTTGGCCGACGCAAAAGCTGTAAGATGCGAGGGGATCACCAGGCCGAGGTCCCCAGGAATCAGGCGCCTTTCGGGCGAAGCTGCTTCACCAGAATCTTGGAGTTCCGGCCGCTTCCCTCATACCGGAGGCGTCGTTCCCCGGGCAGGATGACTGGATCGGTCTCGGTGTAGCCACCCTTCTGCTGAAGATAATTCATCGCACGGGTCGAGAGTGCATAGATCCGCTCAACGCCCTTTTCCTTGGCTAGGTTTTCTACAAAGGCCATCAATTTCTTGCCGAATCCCTTGTTTTCATGAGCCTTGCTGACATAAAGACAGGCCATCTCCGCAAGAGAGTTCTCCTTGTCCACATGAAGAGCCACGCAAGCGATCGGCGTCCGGTCGATTTCCAGAATCCAGTAATCCTCGATCCGTGAAAGGATATCGGCCCGAGTCCTACGGGAGATCTCCTCGTCCTCGACCGACTGACGGATGAGCGACATGACGGCCCGGACATCCTTTTTGAAGATGCGTCTGATCTGCTGGTACTCATTGGAGTAGATCATCGTTCCCGATCCCTCGTGACTGAAGATCTCGGTCAGTAAGGCCTCATTGATCCTACCGTCGAGCAAGTGAGTCCTCGGGACGCCGCCACGGCAGGCGCGTGCGGCACATTCGATTTTAGAAATAAGTCCCGAGGGGCCATTAGCAGCCTTTAGTTTCTTGATCAGCTCCTCAGACTCGTCGATGGAAAGCTGTCTTGGTAAAGGATTGGTTCCTCCCACCACCTCGTCCTCCCCAAGAAAGATGATCTTGGCAGCATGGAGTGCTTCCGCCACTTCCAGCGCAATGCCATCGGAATTCACCCTGTAGGTTCGACCCTCACCGTCAAAGCCCAGCGGAGGGATGACGGGAATGATCCCCTCCTTGAGGAGAAGTTCAAGGGCATGGTTGTCGATTCTCTCTACCCGTCCCGTAAAGAGCTGGTCTGTGCCCCCGAGAATGCCGGCTGGATGAGCGATGATCGCATTGGCATAGGCAGCTCGTAGGTCGACCGCCGAAAGCCCTTCCATGATCCCGTTGGTCAATCTGATGGCCGCATCGATCGCAATCTCCAGAGTGGAGTCATTGGTGATGCCGGTGCCATCGCTATTGGTAACGGGAACACCGCGTTTTTTTGCAAGCTCTTCGATCTGGTAGCTTGCCCCGTGGACAAGGACCACCCGAACGCTGAGAGAGCGTAGCACGGCAAGGTCGAGAAGGATGTTCGGAAAGTTGTCCGAAGCCACCACGGCCCCGTCGACCGCGATCACGAAAATCCTCTCCCGGAAGCGGGGTACATACTGGAGGATTTCTCTAAGATCGGAAACGTTCACTGAATTGGGAATGGTGAGGTTTCGCCTCCCGATGGTGCAATCAATTTATGTTGCCACCCAGGGTTTCGGACTGAGTGGGCGTTTCCAGTTCCCTCTCAAGAGCGACCGCCACGCTCTCGGGTTCGGCAAGCGGTGCCAGGGCGCCAAGAGCTGTCACCTCAACGATGGAAAACCGCATTACAAGTGGGCGCAGGTCATTGATCGCCGCCGAGGAATCCTTATTCGATCGGTTGGCTAGAAGCACTGAGACAGGTGAGGCTAGGTTGCGAAGTCCTGTGCGCAGGCTCCGCCAATAGGCTTTCGACGATTGGGCCAGGAAGGCGTGTTCCGCGCCATATTGTTGGGCGGTCGAGGTGATGACGCTGACCGACTCCTCGAATCCGGGACCCTCCGCGACGAATCCCGAGCGTAGCAACCAGGCCCTAAGGAAGGAATCGGTGGAGAGTTGGTAGCGGTAGACAAGGCGCGCCATTCTCGGGAACCAGCCGAGACGGTGCCATCCCCGCGAGGGATTGGCCTTCCCCAGTGCCACGTCTGGCATCCAGAGAATGAGTTTTACGGTTTTCTCCGGATGGCGAGCGGCAAAAAGCAGGGCGATGTTCGCACTCAATCCCGAGGCGATGATCACGGACGCCTGACCAGGGACGGTGGCATCCAGAAATTCTGCGATCGAGCGGACCTGTTCCTCCGCCGTCGGCGAAGGTGAGGGGCGCTGCGATTCTCCGAAGCCGATCATATCGGGAACAAGCACCCTCCACGTCTCGGCGAAGCGGGGGTAGATCTTCGACCATTCGAAGGAAGAGGCGCCGGGGAAGACACCGTGCAGAAAGAGGAGAGGCTGTCCTGGAAACTGGCTGTCGGCGGTATGGTAGACGATCTCACCGGCCGAGGTTTCGGCTACGCGGGTTGCGAAGACCGCCGGTGAGATGGCATCCGGTATGATACTGCGCAGGGTATTGCGCCAACCGTATCGCACGGCCAGTGCGACGGCGCCGAGGAGGCCTGCTCCCAATCCCACGCCGAGAGCCTTCCGACGACTTGGCTGGTTTTGGGATTCCTCGTTCATGCCGGGACTTCTTATTTCCCAGGTTCGGGGACGAAGCGCACGATACCGCTTCCCTTGGTGACCTGGCCGATGATTTTCCCCCCGAGTTTCTTCGCAATGGAGGAGCCCTCCTTGCCGGGAACGACAAGCACCATGCCAATTCCCATGTTGAAAACCTGATACATCTCGAGCGGATCGACGTTTCCGCCACGCCCTATGATTCCGAAGATCGCAGGGACTTTCCATGAGCGGGGATCGATCACTGCGTCGCAACCCTTTGGGAGAATTCGCGGAAGGTTATCGATCAGTCCACCGCCGGTGATGTGTGCCGCTGCATGGAGGGGCTTGCCCTTCATCTTATGAATCTTCTCGAAAGCCGGTAGGTAGCTCGGGTGGACTTTGAGAAGTTCGGCGCCGACAGTTGTGCCAAGTCCCGCAGGTCGGTCGTTGAGCTTCAGCCCGAGAAGGTCCAGAAGGACCTTGCGAGCCAAAGAGTATCCATTGGTGTGAAGGCCGTTGGAGGGGAGTCCGACAAGCGCATCGCCCACCTTCACCCGACTGCCGTCGAGCAGGTCCTTCCGGTCGACAATGCCGGTGATGGAGCCGGCCAGATCATATTCTCCCTCGCTGTAAAGCCCGGGCATCTGTGCGGTTTCGCCGCCGATCAGGGCGCAGCCAGCCTCCTTGCAGGCACGGGAGAGGCCAGTGATGATTTCCTTGAGCACACGGGGGTCCAGCTTGGCGGCCGCAATGTAATCGAGGAAGAAAAGGGGACGGGCGCCCGTAACGGCGATGTCGTTGACGCAGTGGTTCACGAGATCGGCCCCGATCGTGTCGTGTTTGTCCGTGGCAAAAGCGATTTTCAGTTTCGTGCCGACACCATCGACGCTTGCCACCAGGACGGGATCCTTGATTCCGCGTTTTTTGAAATCGGGACGGAAGAGTCCGCCAAAGCCGCCGATACCTCCCAGCACCTCGGCCCCGTGCGTGGGGCGAACGAGATCCCCGATGCCGGACTTGACCCGGTTGCCAAGCTCCACATCAACTCCTGCGCGCGCATAGGAACTCTTGGCGGGTTTCGAGGATTTCTTTTTTGACGTAGATCCGGCGGGCTTCTTCTTGAAGGTTTCTTGGGCTTGGGGGGCTTTAGAGGCTTTCTTCTTGGTGGTCATGAGAAGGGTGTTGGAGTGGTTCTACAAATCAGGATCTGGCGGTGATAAGTGTGGGCTGGGCGCTTTGGTCAGCCAGAAGTTGGGCGCTGTCCTTGCGTCGTTCCATAATCAGCTTGTCGAAAGCCGCGTCGAAGGGCACGGGATATTCCCCGGTGAAGCATGCCATGCAGAAGGAGTTTTTCTCCAGACCGGTTGCCCGGACCATGCCATCGACATCCAGGTAGCCGATGCTGTCTGCGCCCAGGTAATCACAGATCTCCTGATGAGTGTGCTGGTTGGCGATCAGTTTCTCAGGATCGGGGAAGTCGATGCCGTAGTAGCAGGCATGGCGGTGTGGGGGACAACTGATGCGTAGGTGAACCTCCTTGGCTCCAGCCTCACGGAGATTCACCACGCGGGCCTTCGCCGTGGTGCCACGGACGACCGAATCATCGACGACGACGACACGCTTCCCTTTCACCGCATCGCCGATGAGGTTGAGTTTCACTCGGACATTGAAATCCCTGATGAGTTGGTTTGGTTGGATGAATGTGCGGCCGATGTAGTGATTGCGGACGAAGGCAGGGTCGTAGGGAATTCCCAGCTCCTCGGCGAAACCGAGCGCCGCATAAATTCCCGAATCCGGTACCGGAATCACGACATCGGCCTCCACGGGGTGTAGTCGTGCCAGTTCCCTACCCATGTTCACACGGGCCTTGCTCACGGTCACTCCGCGCAGGCGGCTGTCCGGGCGGGCGAAGTAGACATACTCGAAGATGCAGAAGGCTTCGCGGGCCGGAACGAAGGGAAACTCCGAGTGTAGACCTTGATCATTGATCACCACAACCTCTCCCGGTTCAAGATCGCGGATGAACGTGGCGCCGATCAGGTCGAAGGCACAGGTCTCGGAGGAGAGTACCCACGCATCATCCAGCTTTCCAAGCGAAAGGGGGCGCAGGCCGTTGGGATCGCGGACGCCAATGATCTCGTTCTCCCCCATGACGACAATGGAAAATGCGCCTTCGAGGCGACGGAGTGACCCGATCGGACCTCCCATCGTGTGATCTGGCTGGGCAAGGAGATGGAGGACGATCTCGCTGTCGACCGTCGTTTGGAAAATGGAGCCGCGGTTTTCAAGCTCATCCCGGAGAGCCGCCGCATTGACGAGGTTTCCGTTATGGGCCACAGCAATCTGCCCCCGCGCCGTGTCGACGCCCAGGGGCTGAGAGTTCAGGAGAGTGCTCGATCCGGTGGTGGAATAACGGACATGGCCGATGGCACGCGTGCCCTTGAGCGATTCAAGGTTCTCCGGATCGAAGACCTGGGAGACAAGGCCCATTCCTTTATGGAGGCAGAATACTTTTCCGTCGCCGTTGCTAGAGGCGATACCGGCGCTTTCCTGACCGCGATGTTGAAGGGCAAAGAGTCCGTAGTAGGTTAGTAGAGGAGCGTCCTTGTGACCGAAAACGGCAAAGACGCCGCATTCATGTTTGGGACGATGGGACTCGGACAAAGGAGGCGTGGTTTGGAAGTTCAACAGGATGGTTCGGTCAGATGGAGGACTGCAGGAGACAAACTTTTCATCTTTTACGCTCATCATCAAACATGATTTGGAAAATGAAGCGGAAGAATCTCCGTAATCATGAAAAATCCGTTGACCTAAGGAGGTTTTTGCCGTTCGCTCTCGCCCTCTCCGATGGCTTTTCGTACGTCCGCGACTTCTTCTCTTCCCAGCCTTCCCATGGTTTTTTCAGCTGATGCGGCTGTTGCCGGCGGTCCGATGATTCGTCGTCATGACTCCTTCTGGAGACGCTTTTCTTGGTCGCTTTCATCAGTGCTGCCCATCGATACCTCTTCCCAGAATGGTGATTTGATCCGCCTGGCCAGACGGGAGGAGGGGGAGGATGTCTTGCAGACAGTTCTTCTTTCTCTGGCAATGGATTCCTCTTGGAACGATTCCTATGCCATGGCCGAGCATTATCTGACCTCCACTGTCGGCAGGCTTTTCAATGAGAGTGAGCCTCTCTGCCTCGTCATTCAGAAAGGGAACAGGCTCATTGCTGCCTCGCTTCTGGATCCTGATCTTGACGCGGTGCATCAGCTTGTCAGCGGCCCCATGGTGACCACGGAGTACCGAAACAGGGGTATCGGCACCCGTCTTCTGCATGCATCCCTTGCGGCTCTTCAGGAACGTGGCCTGACAAGAGCGACCGGGATTACCCGTGACAGGACCGTGGCGGCCCGCCATGTCTATGCGAAGTTCGGATCGGTCTCGGAATCCTTTGGCTTTCCAAGTCTTTTAGAGGGTCGCCGTGAAGCAAAGGCTTGAAACCCTGCTCCCGGTCAGTCACTCTCTCCAACTTAGTTTTTACCACTGCCTTGTGGTGTAACGGTAGCACAGCAGTTTCTGGATCTGCTTGTCATGGTTCGAATCCATGCGAGGCAGCCACTTCCAAGTGGCTTATTTCTTTCTGACCGGCTTCGAGTAGCTGAGTACTTTCGCGGGAGGAAGGTTTCGATGAACAGTCCTGCTCTTGTGATGACCGTCGAAATGATCCAGGGCAACTTTACGGAAGCGCTGACTTCCCGTCATGTACCAGCAGATCGGATAGGTAAAGGTCCTGAAGATTCCGTCATCATGAAGTGCCTCTCGCGTCGCCGTCAGGATCATTTCTTGAACCGAGTGGGGCATACTGGCGAACGGTAGTCCGGAAATAATGAGGCGAGGTTTTTTCAGTCCTCTTCCTTCCAGGAGTGCCTCCACCTCTTCTGCTGAACCGAGATGGAAATGTTTTTCCGGGAAGCGCCGTTGCAAGTGCCCGTGAAAATGGGGGTCCCTCTCGATACCAAGATACTCGGCTCCCTCAGGCAGGCGTTCCATCAGAAGTGCGGTGAAGGCCCCTGTGCCGGGTCCATATTCCACAACCACATCGCCCGCTTCCAACTCGATCCCATGGAGCATGGCCTCAGCAAGGTCCCGGGAACTCGGGAAGACTGCCCCGACACTTGTCGGCGCTGAGGCAAACCGCATGATAAAAGAGATGGCCTCCGCCAGATTCCCTGAGGGATTCTTTTTAACGCTTTTTTTCCCGTGATGAGAGGCGGGTCTTTTCTTGGATGGGGTACTCATGCGATGAAGAGCGGTAAGCGTAACACGTGCTGCCGCTTGCATGGCAAGGGGAAGTATCCCTTGATCCCCTCTTTCCCTTGCTCATCAGAGCTTGCGCACCCTTACTAGTCAGGGCTACATACTCGGATGCGCTTCACTCCTGCGCCAGCAGTGCTTTTATTATTCTCGGTTCTGTTACTCATGACAGGCTGTTCTTCCTTGGTTTCATCTTCCTCTCGCGCAGTAGCTCTGTACGATCCTGTGCCTCGTTTCATCGAGACCGGCAAGGCCTCCTACTACGGAGGACGATGGATCGGAAGACTGACGGCCAATGGGGAACACTACCATTCCGGAGATTGCACGGCCGCTCATAAGCATCTGCCGTTCAACACAATGGTTCGTGTTACCAACCTCAGAAACAGGAAGAGTGTCATCGTCCGGATTAACAACCGTGGTCCCTATGCCAAGGGGCGCATCCTCGACCTCAGTGTCGTGGCCGCCAAAAAACTCGATATGATCAGTGACGGGATCATTCCCGTAAGGGCCGAGATCCTTAAGAAGATCCCAGTCATGACCAAGCCGAACCGACAGTTGTCAGAGGTGCAGTAGTCATTTTTTACTGTAGGAATTGAAAGAAGGATTGACTTTAGCTTATTCATATCATCTAATGCGAATGTGTTGATTCAATATCCGCGAGTTTTTAGGAGGTTCCTCCTCTGCCTAGCTGCATTCCTTTTGATTGGATCAAACAGCCGCGCCGACGTCATTACTGGCAAGGAACCGATCACTGTTGCCTTTGGTGATACGAGTAACGTGACAGCCAATATTTCCTAC
>Ga0194059_1001019_pt1 | contig 12296 bp, 9 predicted proteins | sample SepL6211m_MetaG_FD_163426 | JGI IMG/M metagenome (GOLD analysis project Ga0194059, IMG submission 163426) | Anoxic zone freshwater microbial communities from boreal shield lake in IISD Experimental Lakes Area, Ontario, Canada - Sep2016-L626-11m | ecosystem: Environmental > Aquatic > Freshwater >... | reverse complement strand
GTTTGACGATTGGAAGTTTTGTGCGGTCCGGCTGGACGCTTCTCAAGACGATCAACAACAACAAAAAGGGAACACAAATGATTAGTGGGCCGAGTATCTGTAAATCTGTTTGACTTGCCATTCGACCTAGTGGCCATTGAGAGTAATACTTTCCAGAACCAGAGAAATAACCAAGTATTCCAATGAAAGAATCTCTGAGGTGTTCAATCAGCCAAGTTCCGTAAACACTTCGTAATCTAGATTCTCCTCCACCTTGTAAGGGGTCTAGTTTGAGCACAAGACCCTTAATGATGATGTGCGTCATTGGAATCAATAGAAAAATCCATGAACGTCTTCTAATGTGGCTGTTTTGTGAACTATTTGCAAGAAACAAGATCCAGAAACACAGAGTTGTGAGTAAATATCTCTCATGAGTAAGAGTGCACAAAAATAGTGAAAGAAAAGCCACTAGTTGCAGCGTGGCTGAGATTCTTGAGCTTTCACTCGGAAGATGAATTGCAAGCACTGCGCATGTGCCCGCCAGCAAAAGAAAAATGATGGCTAGTAACTCCATCAGACCAAAAACAGAAATTTGTGCATACCAAGTCAATTGTGAGACAGATATGGCGAAAGAAGTTAACGTTGCCACAAAGACTGATTTGCAAAGCATGAAGCTAATTACTCCCACTAAAGCGGCACAAATTATAAGCAGAGATAAGTTCAACATTTGATAGGGAAAGTACGAATATTCAAAGTGGCGTTGAAACCAGTAGAGAATGACCGTTGTGACTGGTCGCCACTTCCCGCCCCCTGTCAACCAGATATCTGACCAAAACCCGCCAGAACCAGGCGTGGTTAAAGAGGCCTTAACACTGAGGTAATCGTCACCAATCATCGGTCCATCCCATAGAGGGAGATGCAGAAGAAGAACCCCCAAACCGCTACTTGCTACGGAAACAACTAGAGCAGTGAGGCTTTTACTTCTGAGAAAAGACGAGGACATTCTAAGATGATAGAACGAATATCATTAAGTAAGAGAAGGTTAAGAATATAATTCTCAAAGAACAGTGATCAGAAAACTAATGGAGCTCGGTAGACAAACTACAATGCAAATATGAAAGTTGTTCTTCTTGCGGGCGGCCTTGGAACACGTATGCGTGAAGAAACTGAGTACAAACCGAAGCCGATGGTGGAAGTCGGCGGTAAGCCAGTTCTCTGGCACCTCATGAAATCGTTTGCTACTCATGGACTAACCGATTTTGTTGTGTGTACCGGCTATCGAGGCGACGTCATCAAGGATTATTTCTTGAACTACGACGCTCGGATGAATGATTTCACGGCCCACCTAGGGAAATCAACACATATAGAGGTACACGGCAACCACACGGAAAGTGACTGGAAAGTGACTGTTACAGATACCGGGCCAACCACGATGACCGGTGGCCGCGTGAAGAGGGTGGCTAAATATATAGATGGTCGCTTCATGGTCACTTACGGTGACGGGCTTGCTGATATTGATATTTCAGCTCTTTTGGCGTTTCACGAATCCCATGGCAAATTGGCCACGGTGACTACGGTTCGGCCGTTGTCCCGGTTCGGCGTCATGGATCTTGATTCAACGGGTCAAGTGCAGCAATTCAGGGAGAAACCTCAGACTGATGACTATGTCAATGCGGGATTCTTTGTATTTGAGCCTCAGGTTCTGGATTATCTCGATGAAGAGTGCGTATTGGAGCAGGCTCCCCTTGAACGCCTTGCAGCAGAAGGCCAGTTAATGGCCTATCGCCATGAAGGCTTTTGGCAGCCGATGGATACGTATCGCGAATTCACAATGTTGAATGAAATGTGGGATAGCGGTAACGCGCCTTGGAAAGTGTGGGAATAGTGGCTCAGCAAGGTTCGGTCGCATATTGGGGCGACAAGCGAGTTCTGGTTACCGGGGCATCGGGCATGGTGGGCTCCTGGCTCACCCGTTGGCTGGCAGAAAGTGGTGCCTACACCGTCGCATTTATTGCTGATTCCGACCCTCAAAGCGAACTCATGCGTAGCGGCACTATTAACAAGGTCAACGTTGTTAACGGCCGGCTTGAGAATTATGACGATATTGAACGAGCCATCAATAACCACGAAGTCGATTCGATCTTCCATTTAGGGGCGCAACCGATTGTGGGCGCAGCTGATCGTTCGCCGCGACATACTTTTGAATCAAACATTCAAGGCACTTGGAACCTGTTGGATGCCTGCCGGACATTGTCACCTTTGGTTAAAAGAATCATTGTTGCCTCAAGCGATAAGGCATACGGTACTCAACCTGTACTGCCATATACGGAAGATATGTCGATGAACGGTGATCATCCGTATGAAGTATCGAAGAGTTGTACAGACCTCATCTCCACTACTTATGCGCGTACTTATGGAACGCCAGTAACAATTGCACGCTGCGGAAACATCTATGGCGGTGGAGACCTGAACTGGAACCGTATTGTTCCTGGAACTTTCCGTTCGCTACTTCGTGGCGAACAGCCAGTGCTTCGCAGTGATGGAACATTTATTCGCGACTATCTGCACGTTGACGACATTGTGTCTGCATATCTCGCACTCGGAGAGAAAACAGATAAGCCTGAATTCGCCGGTCAAGGATTCAACTTCAGCGATGAGTCTCCACTTACAGTTATGCAGATATACAAGGCAATCTGTGCAGCCGCTGGTAAGGCTGAAACTGCACCAAATATCTTGAATGCCGCATCAAGCGAAATTAAAGATCAATACTTAGATTCCACGAAAGCCCATGAAGTTCTCGGCTGGCATGCGTCGGTGTCGCTTGAAGATGGTTTGAAAAAATCATTTGATTGGTACCGCGAACTTCTCACAGGAAAGAAATAGTTCTCATGACTGAAAAATCACGTGCTGATCAGTTGCGCGCCCAAATACTTGGGTTAGTGAAGGAATATCACCAGGAAGCTTTCCCACCGAAACCATTTTTAGGTGGAATTTCAACGATTCCAGTCTCTGGAAAAGTGTTTGATAATCACGAACTTGAATTACTAGTTGACTCTTCTCTTGATTTCTGGTTGACCACTGGTCGTTATGCAGAACAGTTTGAGAAATCGTTTGCAAAAGTCATGGGTATGAAGCATGCGATGTTGTGTAACTCCGGTTCATCAGCAAACCTTCTGGCCGTTACTGCGCTCACTTCATCACGTCTAGGAAAACGGGCGCTTAAAGAAGGCGATGAAGTCATCACCGCTGCAGCCGGTTTCCCGACAACAGTTAATCCGATATTGCAGAATCGCTTGACACCCGTCTTTGTCGATATTCAACTCGGGACCTATGACTCATCTGTAGAGAGTATTGAAGCTGCGATTGGGCCAAAGACCAAAGCAATCGTGATGGCTCACACACTGGGTAACCCGTTTGATCTTGAAGGTGTGATGCAACTTGCCGAGAAGCACAACCTGTTTGTAGTTGAAGACACGTGCGATGCAGTTGGCGCAAAGTTCAATGGAAAACCCGTTGGTTCGTTCGGTGATCTTTCAACTGCCAGTTTCTATCCAGCACACCACATCACCATGGGTGAAGGTGGCTGTGTGATGGCAAAGAAGGCGTCGATGAAGAAGATCGTTGAATCTCTTCGCGACTGGGGCCGAGATTGCTGGTGCCCGCCGGGCCAAGATGACACTTGCGGCCGTCGGTTCGATTGGCAACTCGGTGACTTGCCGTATGGCTATGACCATAAATATGTGTATTCACATATTGGTTACAACTTGAAGATGACCGACATGCAGGCTGCTATCGGCGTTGCACAACTAGAAAAGCTTCCAGACTTTATTGACCGTCGCAATGCGAACTGGAAGCGACTTCGCAAGGGGCTCAAGCCATTGGAAGAGTTCCTCTTGTTGCCCAAGGCAACGAAGAACAGCGAACCAAGTTGGTTTGGGTTTCCAATCACGGTGAAAGCCGACGCACCATTCTCCCGCTTCGATCTTGTGCAACATATTGAGAGTCGTCGAATTGGTACACGTCAGTTATTTGGGGGTAATTTACTTCGTCAGCCTGCGTATAAAGGCATGCCAATGCGTGTCGTGGGAGATCTCAAAAATGCTGACATCGTCACCGATTCAACTTTCTGGATCGGGGTATACCCCGGGTTGACAAATGAGATCATTGATTTTATGGTCGAGACAATCACTGAGTTTGTAAGAAGCAAATGACCACAGAAAAGCTAATCTCAATCATTGTTCCGGCGTATAACGAAGAGGCATGCGTTGAAGAGTTGGCACGTCGTCTCACGCTTATGTTTGACGCAAATCCTAAGTACGACTTCGAAGCAATCATCGTAGAGAACGGTTCTATTGATAGAACATGGGAACTGTTGCAACAAATTTATGAAAAAGACAATCGTTTTAAGACAATTCAATTGGCGCGCAATTTTCGAATGGACGGTGGTCTGACCGCTGGCCTGAATTATGCAACGGGCGATGCCGTGGTTCTGATGACAGCTGATTTGCAAGATCCACCAGAACTGATTACGGAGTTCATAAAGAAGTGGGAAGAAGGCTACGAGAACGTGTACATGGTTGTTACGAAACGCACTGGAACTGGACCAATCAGAACGTTCAATTCCAAAGCCTTCTACTGGTTAGCCGGAAAACTCACCGACAATCGCATACCCAAGAACGCAAGTGACTTCCGACTAGTTGACAGAAAAGTGTATGAAGCAGTTAGGGGCATGGAGGAGCGTAACCGCTTTATTCGTGGGCTCTTTGCGTGGGTTGGCTTTAAATCAATTGGTATAGAAGCTGAAAGACCAGAGCGATTTGGTGGAGTTTCAAATGCTCATAGCTTGAAAGTGATTGACCTTGCCTTTAAGGGCATTTTTTCTCATTCATATATCCCCTTGAAATTGATAACACTTTGCGGCATCTTGTTGTCAGGAATCTCCCTTGTCTCACTATTTGCTTTTGCAATCTCTTGGGTATTTATCGGAGTGCCTTTCGCAGGATTTGGAACCATAGTTTCTCTAGTTCTTTTGATATTTGGAATTCTCACATTCATGTTGGGCTTGATCGCTGAGTACATCGGTCTCATATATGAAGAAGTGAAACAACGTCCTAACTTTGTTGTGAGCACAGAAATTGGTTTCAACTCTGAATTAGATAGAAGAAATCGTTGAGAAAGAACTGTCTAGTTTTTGGCGGAAGCGGTGCTATAGGTTCAGCAATCGTTGTCTTGTATAAGTCACTTGATTTTTCCGTGTGGACGACCACAAGATCTGCAGGGTCAGTTAATAATCAAGTCGTGCAGATAACGGGTGATCCAAAAGTCGATTCGTCTGTCATTGAGGAATTGCCAGTCATGGACGTAATTGTTTGGGCACAAGGCGTAAATCTCAATGACTCGATTCTTGATTTGAAGACAGAGGACTTACGAGAAGTTTTGGAAGCAAATACTGTATTCGTTGCCTCAACCATGAACTCTCTAGTTTCTAGCAGCCGCGCTATCAGTGGCACTCGAATGTGTGTTATCTCTTCAATTTGGCAAGAGATCATTCGCAAAAACAAATTGTCTTATTCGATTTCTAAGGCAGCGCTCGGTGCATTGGTAAAGTCGTCTGCTATTGATCTTGCCGAAAAAGGTATTTTTGTAAATGCTGTATTGCCAGGAGTTTTGGATACATCCATGACAAACTCCGTCTTAAGCCAACAACAGTTGGCAGACATTAAGGAGTCCACTGGATTTGGTCGGTTAGTAACGCCCGAAGAAATAGCACAAGTTGTGCAATTTCTCTGTTCTGATTCGAATTTGGGCATCAGCGGTCAGTCGATAGTGGTCGATCTTGGATTTAGCAATGCAAAACAAATCTGACTTGCTGTCGTTGACCATAAGTTCCAGTTCTCATGAGTATCTGGTTCAAATCGGTGCCGGGATTTTTTCCAGCTACATGGAAAAATTTGACGGTTTTGTGTTAGCTGATCAGCGTTTTGAATCCATTGTTCAAAAGACTGGCACAACAAAGGTTGTGTACGTCGAAGCACTCGAGGAGAATAAGGTACTTTCCACGGTCGAGTCTGTCCTAATCGCATTTAAGAATTTGGGAATGACTCGCGATGATGTGCTTGTCGCCGTTGGTGGTGGAATTATCCAAGACATAGCAACTATCGCTGCATCGCTCTACATGCGAGGAGTGGCATGGTCGTACTTTCCAACAACTCTTCTTGGCATGACGGACTCATGTATCGGCGGTAAGAGTTCCATAAATGCAGGCGTGGTTAAGAACTTGGTGGGAAATATTTACCCACCGAATGAGATTCTGATTGATGTCGATTTTCTGACAACCCTAAATCGGATTGATATTCACGCAGGTCTCGCTGAAGCTGCAAAAATTGCATTTTGTAGCGGACCAGAAGCATTCAGAAGGTATCTGGAGTTAGTTAGTAATAATCGAACTAATGAATATGTCGAAATGTTGTATTTCGTGCTGTCACAAAAGAAGTGGTTTATTGAGATTGACGAATTCGATCGGGCTGAAAGGAAGCTGCTCAATTTTGGACACACTTTTGGTCATGCACTTGAGAGCGCTACTAACCATGAAATCCCGCACGGAATTGCAGTTGCGTTAGGAATACGAGCAGCCGTTTCTTTTGTTGCTTCCAAAAGAGAAATCGAAGCGATAGAAATTCAGTTAGATGAATATATGAGATCACTATGCTCCTGCGGATTGGATTACAACTCTTTACTGAAGACAATTGATTGGGACAAGTTCTCTTCAGCTTTTGCTGGGGATAAGAAACACAGCAGTGACTCCTACAAATTAATCACACCACTTCAAAATGGCGGTGTTGAAATTAGAAGTTTTGAGAAGAACGCTGAACTAATCGAAGAAGTGAAATTGGCCCAACTGAAAGTTCTTAAGGAGATGACAACATGAATCATGCAGATCAGGTAATGAATTGGCTGAAGGAACTTGGTTTCACTCACTGTTTCTTTGTGGCCGGGGGCAACAGTATGCACCTACTGAATAGCGCTCGACAGAACATGGAATGTGTGCCCTTTGTTCATGAAGTCTCGGCAGGAATCGCAGCCGAGTATTTCAACGAAGCTCGCGCAGAAGGTCAGAGGGCATTTGTATTAGTGACTGCTGGTCCTGGAATGACGAATCTTGTTACAGCACTTGCTGGTGCTTTCCTTGAAAGCCGAGAACTTCTTGTTCTCGGGGGTCAGGTAAAGAGTTCAGATCTGGCCAGTGGGGGATTGCGCCAACGGGGCATACAAGAGATTGACGGGGTGTCTATTGCACGGCCCATTACGAAATGTTCTCTTCGCATTGAACAACCAATTTCCCAAAAATCTTTTGTTGATGCCGTAGTGGCTGGGGTGTCAGGAAGGCCTGGCCCTGTATTTCTGGAATTTTGTTTAGACGCGCAAGGCGCACCTGCTGTTGATGATGGTGGATCGATAGCAAATGAGGCGATGTCGCCAAAAGTGATGCAAACAAAATCAAGAGATCTCTCTAGGGCCGTAGCTCTCCTGACAGCATCGCAGAAACCAGTCTTGCTATTGGGCGGCGGTGTATCTCGATCATCCCTAGAAACATTGATGCCACTCATAGAAGCCTCGGGAATTCCTGTTATGACTACATGGAATGGGGCGGACAGAATTTCATCTGATCACTCTCAATATCTTGGAAGACCAAATACGTGGGGACAACGTTCCAGCAACATTTTGATTCAACAGGCAGATGTAGTTGTTGCCGTAGGAACCAGGCTCGGTCTTCAACAGTCCGGCTTTAATTGGCAGGAATTTGTTGCTAATGGAAAGATAATTCATGTTGACATTGATGATGCTGAACTCACAAAGGGCCACCCAATTACAACGCTGGCGATTCATGCAGATGCAAACGATTTCCTACAGAAACTTCTCGTCGAAATTGGTAACTCCAAAACTGTGGCTTGGAATTCTTGGTTATCAGATGCTCAAAAGGTTCGGGCGTCACTCCCGCTGAGTGAAGCAGTAAACGGATATCACGAGGGGTTTCTTAACCCCTTTGACTTCGCTCTGCAGTTATCAACAATTTGTACCGAGTCGGATCAAGTTGTTCCCTGTTCATCTGGTGGTGCTTTCACGGTCATGATGCAAGCCTTTAATCAAAAATTTGGCCAAACTGTAATTACAGATAAAGGTTTGGCCAGTATGGGTTATGGACTTGCCGGAGCAATCGGTACTTCTTTGTCCCATCGAGACCGTAAGACAGTGTTAGTTGAAGGTGATGGCGGGTTTGCACAAAATCTGCAAGAACTTGCAACTGTCGATGTTCAACAGTTGAATTTAAAGATTTTTATCTTTGCTAACGAAGGATACGCAAGTATTCGCATGACGCAACGGAACTATTTTGACGGTGCTTACCTAGGTTGCGATATAAATACGGGATTGGGCTTCCCCCAGTGGGAAAAGTTAGCTTCTGCTTATGGATTGAGTTTTCTTACAATCACATCAAATTGGATAGATGATCACAAGTTCCTTGCGGCGTGGAATTCAGATAAACCTGCAGTGTTTATAGTTCCAGTCCACCCAGAACAGACCTATTTTCCCAAGATCTCAAGCCAGGTAACACCGTCGGGCGGAATGATGTCAGCACCGTTGCATCTGATGACACCAGAACTTCCTAATTTCTAAGTGCCTTCGGTGGAGATAAACCTCTAGGTTCCACTTATTTCAGTTATTATATGGTGAAAGTTATCTGCCTAGGAGATATGGCCATATGAATAAGACCGAACGACAGATGTCCGACATTCTTCAACGCGGGCGTGAGGAATTTGGTTATGTTTCCGTAAAGGCTGAATTCGAAGCTGAAGGAACACGCGTAGACGAGCTATTGCGGCTTGTGGAAATTGCTCATAGAGCTGGCTTGAAAATGACTGTGAAAATTGGTGGCTGCGAAGCCATCAGAGACTTGCTTGAGTCAAAGCAAATTGGAGTCAATTACGTTGTGGCCCCTATGGTTGAGACACCGTATGCATTGACAAAATATGTGGCCGCCAAAAATCAGACGTTCAATGAAGACGAACAAGAAGATTGTGACTTTCTATTCAATATCGAAACCTTCACCAGTTTTGAAAACCGCGTTGAGATGGCAAAGATTGCTTCAGCCAAGGGTGGCGTACAGGGAATGGTTTTTGGTCGCGTTGACTATTCAGGCTCCATTGATCTTGGCCGTGAAGGTATTAATGATGACCGAGTGACGAACGACGTAATTGCAGTTGCCGAAGTTTGTAAAGCTTCGAAACTTGATTTAGTTGTGGGTGGTGGCGTGTCGGCAGATTCAATCGCATGCTTGCGCAAAATTCGCGCTGTACATTTGACACGTTTTGAGACTCGTAAAGTTGTGTTTGGTGCAGCAGCACTTGACGATGATTCAATCGAAGCAGGACTTCTTAATGCAGTGCATTTTGAACTCCTCTGGTTGATGAATAAGCGTGACTATTACGGTTCAATTGAACGTGAAGATGCCAAACGAATCGAAATGCTCGATGCTCGTTGGAAAATTCTCAACAAGAAATAACGTTGTAGTTTTCCTAAACTGACTTTCGACGTCATTCACAGATGCAGAATCTAGATTGGCTATCGCCGAGCGTTCTAGAAGACTTGGAAGCGGTTTCGGATTGGTCTGAAACAGATCTTCGAACAATTGTTGATTCGCCGACGATTATCACTGGCGGTTCTGGATTCATTGGCACTTGGTTGACACTTTCGTGGGTGTATGCCCACAAGAAGTTTGCTGGTGGCGGAAAACTACTTGTGACTAGCCGTAATTCGGAGTCCAACAGACATCTAATTGAGTTGATTGATCCAGGTGCACCGGTGACTTACCTAGATTCGGATATCAGGGAAATTGTGATACCAACTGGATTTGAGAATTCATTTCTGGTGCATGCAGCAACACCTGCTAGTGACGAGCTAAATCGAAGTAACCCTGGCCTTATGCTTTCGATCATTGTGGATGGACAGAAGCAAGTACTTCTCGAATCACTAAGAGTCAATGTGAAACGTTTTCTCTTCTTAAGTTCCGGCGCGGTGTATGGGCCACAGCCCTTAGATCTTCCATACTTAACCGAGGAAATGTTCACTGCTCTTGACAACTCCAGTGCCAACTCTGCATATAGCGAAGGTAAGAGAATCTCTGAAGATATGGGGAATAGAACTTCACTTGAGTCTGGTTTGCAATTTGTCACTGCCAGATTGTTCGCCTTCCTAGCTCCGTATTTGCCGATGGACACGCACTTTGCGGCTGGCAATTTTCTCAGTCAGGCAACAAATGCCCTACCGATCACCATAAGAAGTGGTGGAGGGTCCCAAAGGACGTATCAATATGCATCAGACATGGTCGTTTGGTTATGGGCCTTACTGGTGAGAGGGCAAGCAGGGGAGGCGTATAACGTCGGCTCTGATCAAGAGGTCTCAATTTTGGGACTTGCCCAAACTATTCAAAATCAAGTTCTGCCTATGGTCGAATTGGAAGTTTTAGGAGTAGATACTCCTGAAAATGTAAGTCGTTATGTTCCTTCGGTTGAAAGAATGAAGAAGGAATTCGAGTTAACTAATCACGTTGCATTGGACGTTGCAGTTAGAAATACCGAGTCTTGGCTCCGCTGCCGACCAATGTAATCGCGCTTTCTGCTCGCACATTCTTAGTTGAATTAGGATGAAGATTGTGGAAAGTCTTCTCAACAAATGTCGTCAATTGAAGCGACTTGATAATTTTGCTGTCCTTGGAGCGATGACTTTCCTCATTGCGGTTGCCGTACTTTGGCCAATTTTTCAGAGTCCGTTCTCGGCTGACGACACTTTTGATTCGTTTACTCCGATGCAGATGCGCTTTTCGGGAACCAGCTATTGGCACACAGTTCGGACAATTTCTGAAAACTGGTCAACAACGCAAGGCCGCTTTTTTCCCGGTGCGGTAGCCATCGGTGTCTTGTCGCATGTTGCCTTTCCCGGAAGGGAAGAGTACAAAATCGTGCAGTTTTGTTTCGCGATTATGGCACTATTCCTGTTCGCCCTCTTTGTAAAAGTTCTAACAAGAAATGTACATGTGAGCCTTCTGGCAGCGTTGATAGTCATAGTCTCGTTGCAATTTCGTGCGCAATATGACGGATTATTCCAGTTCTCACTGCAGCAGCCTTCCATCATGATTCTCTTCTTCCTGAGTGCGACTTGTTTCATTTTGGGACTACGAAACAATCAGTGGCGGTACATAATTGCAAGTGCCATTCTCTACTTGGCTGTGATGCTCGTCTATGAAACAACTCTGCTTTTCTGGCCACTGTTTGCACTCGCAATCTTGATCGAGCGTCCCCAAAGGAAGTGGTCGTATTTATTGACGAGCGCTGTGATGCCATTCTTGGTGGCCCTCAACCTTCTTCGATTACGACAACTTGCTACTGGCACGACTTCTGGTTACACATCGAATTTTTCGCTTGATCCGCTATTGACGACGTTTGCTAAGCAGAGCATCGGCACTCTTCCGTTTTCATATTCATCAGTTAGTCCCCAAAATTTTCTTCAAACTTTCCCGGCGTACATTGACCTTTCATCACCTAAATGGTGGGTTATTGCTGCGTTCATCATTATCGTCACAACAAGGTCATTGTCTCGTCTACCTATTCTTGACGGAAGAGTTTTGAGATACATGGGTTTACTGGGTGTACTCATTTGGTTGGTACCAGCTTTTGTAGTGGCACAAACATCTAGGTGGCAAGACGAACTAAAATTAGGGAATACGTATATCACTTCTTTTCAGGGTGTTTTTGGTGTTTCGATCCTGCTGGTCACTGCATGTCTATTTGTTGCGAAGCATCATCAAGATTTTCCTAAGAAAGTTGTCATCGGACTTTTTGCATCTTTTGTGGGGTTTACGGTTTTGGCAGGGTCATCTGTTCTTGGGAACAACTCACGAGTAATCGAGCAATATAAGCCCGGTTACTTATGGCCAAGAGAAACCTTTGAGAACTCCGTTAGTGATGGAGTTTTTGGGGGTGTTCCAGTTGAGTCCAAAGTTTTGGCGCTAAATGCCGAATGGTGGTTTAATGCTCCGCTGGTGTCTTGGTTCGGTGGTCCAAAGTTGGCTACTTTGGATTCTCCAATGAACACTGCTGAGTGGGGAGATTGTGTTTCCACTGCAGATACCTGTCTCGATCGGCGGGGGTATTCCTATGTGATGAATACATATGGAAGATTCCCAAACGAGCCACGTGTTGTGTTGGTTGGCAGAGCAGAGAAGATGACCGGAACAGATGGCGACATTAAGGGGATACGGCTCA
>Ga0194059_1001015_pt1 | contig 12331 bp, 12 predicted proteins | sample SepL6211m_MetaG_FD_163426 | JGI IMG/M metagenome (GOLD analysis project Ga0194059, IMG submission 163426) | Anoxic zone freshwater microbial communities from boreal shield lake in IISD Experimental Lakes Area, Ontario, Canada - Sep2016-L626-11m | ecosystem: Environmental > Aquatic > Freshwater >... | reverse complement strand
GTAACAACTGATTGTTGGTATTTTTGCTCATCAAACTGCTTCTCGAGAGTAGCAATCATCTCGGCTCTAGGGTCATAATAATCTATACCAACCCTTGAACGCTCAGCTGCCGCACTAGCTACTTTTGCTGACTCTGACTGACCAGTGGTCGCCACATTGACTGTTTTAGCTGATTTTTCATCACTGGCCTTGGACTCAATCTCGATTTTGGTACTTGGCATTTTGGCTACGCGGGCTTTAATTTCTTCGATTTGCGACCTAAAATCGGTCGTCAATTCATCAACTTCTTCTTTTTTGATATCCTCTGCAGCTGTCACTTTTTGTAGCTCCTCGACCCGATTGGCGGCAAAATCCAGATTTAACTTGGCTTTTTTGGTATTGTCAAAAGTTAGAGCCAATTGAGCGCGTTCATTGATAATTTTGGCAATATACAAGGGATTGCTTGGCGTGGCTTGATTAGCAGCTCTAATTGAGGCATAGCTACTGCCAGTCAAAGCCAAAAGAAAGATAAAGGCCAAAGAGACAGGTCTGGTCACCTCTAAAAACAAACGTTGCATCGAGCGGCTCTCAAAAAAGCTAAACCAATGTGTTGGCTGTACGACACCACCGCGAGAAACTTGGGTAAGCAAAATCGCCCGGCTACTCTGTTTCCAGGTCATGTCGGGTCGTATTTCGCGCAAATTATTCAGTTTTGCAATAACATCTTGATCTCGCATGGCTTTATAATCAATTTATTACAATACCCTTAGTAATACGCATCCCAGCCACAAACGTTACAGTAATAGATATATAGACGATACAATTATTATTTAAAGATAAAAATGGCTAATATTAAACAATTCTAATTATCAACACCCAGGATTGCCTTAAGGGCTTGAAGAGCCCTATAGGCCAAAACCCTAATATTACCTTTATTTTTCTCTAATATATCGGCTATTTCCTCTATTGTCAGCTCATCAATATAGCGCATGACAATAATTTCTCGATATTCATCCTTTAACTGAGCTAGTGCTGTCTGCACTTTATCCATAGTCAAATCGATATCCAACTTGTCTATTGGGTCATCGCCTGTCGCCTCAATATCAAGCTTTAATTCCCCGTCCTCATTTACCTGATCAATTGATACATTATGCTTATTGGCACGATAATGGTCGATAACCACATTTCTGGCAACTCGATAAAGAAGCGCCGGCAAGGTTTTAACATTTACTTCTTTATTCTCACAGACATAATTCCAAGTACGCAAAAAAACCTCAGACGTCAAGTCTTGAGCCATCTCAACTTCTCCAACCTTAAAATAAACAAAACGATAAAGCTTATCAACATACAGGTCGTATGTCTCCGTAAAAGCTTCAATATCTTGCTTTTTTAAGCGATTCAATATTATTTTTTCCTTGATGGTTCTTTTCATTCTAAATGCAAAAATCAAATCCGCAATACTGTATTTAGGCGGCAAAGCCCCACGGGAAATTCAAAAAAATTACTAGACAATTTATAGGCCTAGCTAAAGAGCAATTAATGAAAAATCATTAAATTAGAAAATTTTTCATCAATATCTTCATGCGGGATTCCATTCCGCCCACTCATTTGAGTGGCTCAAGACAAAATAGTCTCGAGAAGAGTAAATTCAAGCGATTATTTTGACCGCTTGGACTGTGTATAAATTACCACATTAATGAGGATAAAGCAAGAAAATATCAAAAATAAACTAGCTTTTTAACTTGTCGGTGCGAACAATATTCAAACAAAACCAAGCCAAATCAAGGCTGGAATAATTATTCTTTTGTTTGATTTAGTCATGAGTTGCGTTTTTTTAGATCATTGACTCTTGACTGTTATTGTGCCAAAATAATCGTACTTAAGTCCACACAGGCGTGGACTTAAGTCAAAATTTTTCATATTATTTGGATTTTTTTATAGAATACTTTCATTTAAAATATTTACATAGATTAAAACTTTAGTCTACATATTTGTGGACTAAAGTTTTACCTATACTAATCTTAGCAAATACTTAAGTCCACAAATATGTGGACTTAAGTCCTAAAAATGGCCAATTCCACCTTTACCGAAAATGAATCACAGGATGTTGTCGGCATCGCTAATCCGATCTGGTTAACCGTGTCCGAGGCAGCCAAAATTGGTGGGGTCGCCAGTAAAACTATCAGACGTGCCATCGCCGACAAGGCCATAAAATACAAACTCATCAAAGAGCGCTATCTGATTGAACTCGAGTCACTTGGTATCTACCTTGCTTCTAACACCAAACTCTACAACAAATACAATCAATTTGGACTTGGTCAATATAGAAACAAATGGCTAAATCAGGACGATTCAGGTAAATAAAAAGCCCATCTTTATAGACGGGCTTATTGTTTTAATAATCTTCGTGCTCGAGGAACTCCTCAACAGTTTCATTAGGGTGCATAGGGTCATAGTCGCCACCCTGACACTCTGTGTGATAATGCATGAAGTCTGAGTAAACCAGGTCAATGGCATAATCACGAATCTCAGACAGGCTAGTGTTATGACTCGAAAAATCCGAGACATCGAATCCCATGTGTTTCAGGTTTTTGATATGCTCAGAGATAGACATCTCTAGAAACTCATCTTCAGACAAATTTACAATCTTAGTGGCTCGCTGCGGCATGGATATCCTCCTCGGTATCAATGTGATAGGGACACAGTTCTACTAACTCATCAAAAAGATAGCTAAAATTGCGACTATTCAGACTCATCAAAACCAACAAAGCGTCTATCGGCTCCTTAGAGAAATACACCACATAATCAAGTTTGAACTGATCGGCGGCCTGCCGCTTCAGTGGCTCAAGACAATCAACATGGCTTGATCTAAGTTGAACACTGTTAATGCTTTTCAGGACATCGACTGTTGCCTCTAAACGCACTTTGATATTATCCAATGACTTGGCCTGATTGAACTGCCATTCCATCAAATAAAGTATACGATCTTGAGAAATAGAATTTCCTTCAGTCATACAGAACAGCTGGAAACTTGCATCATCTAGGGTTTTAATCAGCTCTACCGGCACTAAGCCGGGAAAAGCATAGCAGGCCTTCTTGAGACCGATTTTAGCAACAATGTCATTGAAATTAATTCTAGTGACCATCTTTGTTTCTACCATTTTTTACTCCTTTACTCTGTGATTTATGCACTAAATAGTGCATTTTAATGAACAACCAATCAATAAAGATTAGATTTTATACAATACAACAGCTTAATTATTCTGTCAATTTATTTACTCAACCTTCCCTCACCCAGAGGATTATAACCATTTAAGACCTCTTCACCATCCAAATAACCGTCACCGTCCGTGTCTGGATTTTTACGGTCAGTACCCATAGCTTTTTCGCGCATATCTGACAAGCCGTCTTTATCAGTGTCAGTCAGCTGATTCAAATCAAGCACTCTTGAGACGCTGTTTGCACCGACTGTACTACTAGCTTCACGAGACATACCTAATAAGTTGTTTTGCACGGCCCGGTCGGTCAAGTCAATTAAAGTTTCAAGATTTTTTTGATAGTCACTAATTTTGAATTGAGCGAATTCATTTAAATTAGCGACGGTCGTAAATTTATTCAAAGTCAGGTCTTTTTTTACGACAATATCATTGTTGGCAAAAACCACCTCACCCAAGCACTTATTAATAACAAAATCATTCTGTCGTTGATCAAATAAGCTCCTACCTATAAATGATGCTGGTAATTTATAATCAGCACCCTCAAGTAAATTCATAATCGTCGGGGCGATATCAACTTGTGAGGCCAGGTGTTTATTTTGTCCTGTATATTTTTCTGGCAAATAAATCACAAATGGCAGTAAATTAAAATCTTCAAGTCGTTTGAGCTCATTACCGCCAACCGCAAATGGATAGTAACGATGGTCGGTATACAAGACAACAATCGTATTTTGCAGCAAGTTCTTGGTCTCTAATTCAGCAAACATCTGCTTAATAACCGCATCTTCTGCTGATAAAAAGCCGAAATAATTTCTAATAGTCGTTTCATCGGTGCTAACTTGACCATCAATATTCAAGGGCTGAGTATAGGGCTTAATGTCCAAACCGGCACTACTGCGATAAAAATCTATTAATTTTTGCTCATGCGGTGCATGGGTCAAAAAACTAACGAAATAATTAAATGTCGGACTAGTTGCTGTCGCCATTTTAGCCACCATGTCACTTACCACCTCCATATCAGAGGCGCGCACCTTGTAGGTTGGGGTAAAATACATATTATCAATTCCCCATTTTGGTGCCAAGATCGTTCGATTCCAAAAAGCCGGGTCATTAGCGTGGAACATGGCCGTAGTGTAGCCATAACGCTCTTTAAGCACGCCAGGTAAGCAATAGTAATTATTACCTGCGTACAAGTCACTCATTGGGCCATAAGACTCCGGATAAAAACCGCACATCGAGGCGAATTCTGCATTATTAGTCGTACAACTATTGCTGTAAAATTTATCAACCGAAAGGTTGTTTTTGATCAAACTAGCCAAAAAAGGCATAGGTGTTGGCTCTTGCTTGAGCGCCCATGCTCCGACTGACTCCATTTGATAAAAAATAATATTCGGCTTATCAAACTTAGGCGTCTTTACCTTGGTACTCGTTGACATTGCGCCGCCCAGATCTGCCAGCCTCTCTTTGGCTATGCCTATTTGTTCAAATATATTAAGGGAGCTCGTCTGGATCGACTTAGTCTTGGTTGGCCAAATGTTTTCGATTTTTGAGGCAGCCACATCATATGTCGAATAAAACAAATGACCAAGCAAGCCAATTTTAGATAAATAAACCTGTCGATCCCCAGACTCGGCCAGTACTTCATGCCGCGTAGTAATTGCCAAAACACCAAAAAGTAGATTTACAAATATAAAACCGCTCACCAGACCAAATCTAAAAAAATTATAACGACCACGTTGGGCTTCTTTCAGAAAATCGATTTTCTGACTATAAAAATCCAATTGCCGATGATAATTTCGCAAACTACGGCTCTGAAAAATCAAAACCAAAATTGACGAACCCAGTAAGAGCAAGCCCAAGACGTAGACATAACGCGGAACAATCAAATAGAAATCCTTAAGCAATGCCAGCAATGGCTCGTTGACTGCCCCCACACGTTTAACGCTTAGCTCCAAAAAAGTATTAAATATCTCAAAATATGCAAAATTTATCAGCGAATAGATAATCAAACCAAGCATTAACACCACTAGTAAAAACCGAAAAACAAAATTTCTAAAAAATAAAAAGGCTGCAAAAAAATTAAAGACGAATAAAAATACAAATATTAAAGAAAAAAAGGAAAAATTCAAGGCCAACTTAACATTGTATAATATAAAAATTTTTTCTCATTACAAAAAATAATTAATTATCTTTATTATACTATATTTAACCATATCAGGAAATAAAAAAATCCAGCTAACATATTTAGCTGGATTAAGATTCAAATAACTGAAATCAGATATTCATAATACAAGGCCTTAAAGCTTATCATGGCCTGAACAATGCTAGACCAATCATGCGATTGCGGCAAAGTAAAGCCTCCATCCCCATCACGTCCACCGCCTTTCAAAAATTCACAAAACGCCTGAACTGGAAAAATATTGCCTCGCGAGCCCTTAAAAAGGATGACATTATTCACCGGTTCAGGAATAATTCCCACGCACACATCAGTTGCCACCCCAAAATTCTCTCGTATCGACCGCATAATTTCCTTTTGTGGCAAAATAGGATCAAGCAAAGCTAGTAACACTACACGATTATCAACCTGAAACATAGTATAATTATTTGCAATAGCCCTGACAGCTGCTTGAAATCTAACCTTGCTGAATTCAAAGATATCTTGCATTTCCGATTGCCAATCAAAACTGACTGCTAACGATTCAACTAAGCTATGCAGGCCAATCTCGTTACTTGTGACAGAAAAATACGTTATCAGTCTTTGTAGGGTTATGCCTTGCTCTATCAAATCCTTGCCGCCATTTTTGCATTCATAGTCATTCAATTGCGCTATCTCAGCCAAATAATTACCATGAACATCCACAGCACCAGCATGAGCATCATAAATCAAACTAGCCGAACATTTTTGCTCTCTTGTACCCATGATTGGTAAGCAGCCGCAACGCCACACTTCTTGCAAATCATTAGTCACATGATGATCAAACCAAGTCAATGAATTGCTAAAATCCATGAGCCGTCTAATAACCGAGCCATGACCCTTATCAATCATATAAGAGTCTTTTATGGGCAAGTCTGCCACATAAATATTGGCATTTTGACACAACTTAAAATCTTCAACCAGATTCTCAAAAAAAATATCCTGATTTTTGTGCTGCACTAAAAAAATTTCTGCACCATCGAGATACCTCTTCAGTAAAGCAGCTGAAATAATGCCATCGACATCCTCACCATGAGTGATTACCAAATTTCGCCTTGTAGTCATTGCCGCACCTCCCTGGTCTTGTTTTTAAAGAGCGATAAATATATTAATTTATATTTTCATCTATAATTGCTTTGGCCGCTTCAAATCTAGCATCTCTATTTCCCCGTAAAGTATAGTAAGGAATATTGAGTTCGAGAAATATATCTCTAATTAAGCGGTCAATGTCACGCTGAAAGCCTGGATCCAAAGACCTAAGACCATCGTCCTCGATAGAAAACTCCCCTATTGGCAAATAAAAAACCACGTCATAATTAATGTTTCTTTTGCAAATCCGCTCAATAACTGCTAAAAACTCTGGCTCATTTTGAAAAAAATACCTAGCGTAAGCCAACATGTCAATTAAACATTTATCGGCAATCCAAGGAGCGCTTTGTAGTTCTAATTCAAGCTGTTTGCCAATCATCCAAAATTCTGACTCAAGAGAGGTGTCTTGATTCATTGTAAAACCATGTTGAGTCGCTTCAAAGGGTGTCTCTGGCAAATAACGCCAGTTATATCGGCCAAAAGTATTCTGCAAGGGTGTTGTCTTTAAACTCTCGACACGCCCAACTTTCTCGATTGTAAATTGATAATTATCTCGCAAATATCCAAGTAACCGTTTGGACAACGTAGTTTTACCCGTACCATGTGAACCTAAAACAACAATTTTCATGAAATATTATTAAATATCTAGCTAATTTACATTATTTTTAAGATTTTGTCTAATAAAAAACCATCCCAAGGGATGGTTTTTTTAAAATATGAATATTTATCAATTTCTTTTCAAATATACTTTAATGAAACTGGCCTTGAGTTTTGCACCTTTGGTTGGTAATTCCTCAGGTTTGTTGCTTATAGCTGCATCCTGCATGCTATTTAAGTCTGCTCGCAATCCCTGAATTTCTTCGTCATTTGCCATTTCTTCAACCAGGCGTAATTTTTCACTCGCGTCTGGATAGGCTCGAGATACAGCTTGACTATCCTTTTTGTCACCAGCCTCAATGACTACCTCCATAGAATCATGAAAATCAACCAAAGCAATGCCAATCATTGAAAAATTATTGCGCTTTAAAATATCCTGAAAAACTAAGCGAATAAATTCCAGATCTTTATGTAATGCTTTCAAGTCGCCATTATTAACCTTATCTTTCGCCTCGGTTAATTTTTGACTGACATTTAATAAATCCGCATCGAATTTATCATCCCCTCGAATAATGACTGGCTTATATTTTTTATACTTATTTTCGAAATTTGCAAATTCCACCACCAGCTGATTGTAATTATCTATACTCTCAGCTCTCTTGTCTTGGCCAGTATTAAAAAGCGTTTGCTTATACAAGCCATTCATTTTATTAAAATCCTCGATAAAGAATTTTTTAGTGAAAAAGTCACTATAGTAACTACCAACTACTGGCAATGCCAACAATAAAAACCCGAAAGTGACAATCAAAACCTTGCCAGGATTATTTGGATACATTTTTTTTGTATCAAGTCCAATCAGCTTATAAAGACCACAAAAACCCATAGCTGCCGTAAAAAGCATTACGAACCCCAAAAATATTACCAATGCTTGCCAGCCTCCGCCCAACCAATAATATCCACCCACCAATAATAATTCGGCAATCAATAATCGAACTAATCGATCAAGCAAATTTTCATTTTGAAATTTATTCATTTTTTTAATCTTATTTTTAATTGATATTACATCAATATATATTGATATAATATCACCGCTTTAAAGCCTCGTCAAGAGCCGTTAATTCATCATACCACAAGAGCCCTGCCCGAACGATTTATTACCCAGTCCGCAGCCATCCATCATCGGCATAAAAGGTCTAATATAGCTCGCTAGAAAATTACCACCCCCCTGGTCACTGCCAATTATTTTTACTTGCAAACCGATTTCAGGTACCATATTGTGGCGCCAAACAGCCATGGCGCTTGAGACCTGCCACTTTACCCCAGAAAAATCGCGTAGCACAAAACTACTACTGCCACTTGCAGCAACTATCTCGCCAGTAATACGGCCTTCACTAGGCTGTTGCCATACGGCAATCATATACTGCTGTCTTGACTCATAAAATGGCATGTTCATTAAGCCATGGTCAAGCCGTTTGTTAAAATTTAAATAGCCGAATATACCAGCCAAAGCTGCACTAATGCAAATAAAGATCAAGGCTATTAAACCAAGATTATATCTATAGCCGCGCCTAGTGTTTCTAAAATTCCAAACCAAAAAAATGGCAACAAAAAAGATAACAAGCAGCAGTGTGCCAGGACCGCGACCATAAAAGAATGGCCGCCCTGTCAACCACATCATCAAACTCAAGTCGGTTTCCGAGGCGAAGAACCAAAACAACGAGATCATTAGGGCAATAGTCACTAATGCCAGCACAAGTATGAGCCATAAACCAGATTCACGCAGTTGGAAAAACCACCTTGGCTTAGGCCTGAGGTTCGCCGTTCTAATTTGACTTAATACATTTTTACCAATAACTGTCATATATTTAAAATTTTATTTCGTGCTTTTTTGCCAGTGTTTTAAATTGTTTTTTAGCCCTATTCATAAGAGTGGCAATCGTGCCCATGGGTTTTTGCAAAATATCTGATATTTCGAGTTAATCCTTCTCTTCAATGTATTTTAAAATCAAAACCTCTTGATATTTCTTGTCAAGCAAACTTAAAATTTTTGCTAATTGCTCTCTAGTCAAAGTTAAATCCAACTCATTTTCTAGGGAGTGGCCAGATGAAAGACCTAGCCAATCATCCAGGGGTAAAGTCTCACCGACATGTCTTGATAATCGCTTACGATGATTACTAACTACTTCATTGTGTGCAATACGATACAACCAACTTGAAAATTTTAAACTAGGATCAAAATCATTCAAATTCAAATAGGCTTTCAAGAAAACATTTTGTAAAATATCTTCAACTTCCTCATCGCCCACGTTGGTAATTCTGCTCACATAACGCTTCAGGGCCTGCTCATAACGAACAACAAGGCAATAATAAAACTCCTGGTCTGCCAGGGTTTTGATGACCAAGTCTTCATCGGTTAAATTACTACATTGCTCGTTTGCTATCATAAAAACATTATATCACCTTATTAATACGCAAAGTAGACTTTTTTCTTTCAAAAAAAAGTAGCCATATCGGCTACTTTTTTAAATATTTTATCTAGCTCTTTTAAAGCCACCTGATCTTGCGCCACCTGCCCTAGCACTTGTACGACCATAACCAGTCCGATCACTTGACCTTGGAGCTCCTTCACTGCTACGTCCACGCCCACCACGATCATTGTCACGTGATTCGCGTCCTCGTCCCTCAAAACGACGTGGGCGGTCAGCCGGCATTTCTGCCACCTGTCTTGCCTCTATCGGCTTACCCTTTAGACGAGCCGTCTTAAGACACCTCACAGCCATGTCACCGCGGCTAGTATCAATACCGAAAACGGTATAAGTATCAAAAATTGCGATTTTACCAATTTCAGCACCTTTGAGTTCTTTTTGGTTATTAATCAAACCGAAAAGTGTCGGAATATCAAGATAATCCTTTTTGCCTACGCTGATACGAATATTAGCAAAGTTGGCATCATCAATTGAGGCCCGTCTATCCTGCCCAATAGTTCGACCGGCTGGCATCACCTCAAGATCTTTGGCATCCTTATACAAATTTAAAAAATGATTGAACTCTGCCGAGACAAAACGCGCCAGTATTTCCTCCCGACTTAGGCCTTTTAAGGTTTTTTCAATCGCTGGCATAAACGGAGCGATTTCCTTTTCATCGACTTCGACATTTTTCATCTTTTCTACCAAACTCAAGAGCTGTTTCTCACAGATTTCTTTGCCTGTTGGTACCTTTTTAGCCTCAAAGCCTTTGCCGACTTTTTGTTCCAATTCGCGCACCTTATGAAGTTCTCGATTGGTTAAAATTGAGATGGACTTACCGCTTTTTTGCGCCCGACCAGTACGTCCACTACGATGAACATAAGTCTCGTTCACGTCCGGCAGATTATAATTGATAACATGCGTCAAATCATTTACATCAATCCCTCGAGCTGCTACGTCAGTCGCGACCAGTAATTGAATTTTACGCTTACGGAATCTATCCATAATCTGTGTGCGCATATTTTGCGAGACATCACCGTGTAGGGCCTCAGTCGAATAACGATCCTCTTTTAACTTATCGGCGATTTCCTGTGTCTCATTACGTGTTCGACAAAATAAAATCCCATAAACGTCTGGCTCGGAATCAACTATACGACGCAAAGCTTCGTATTTTTGGCCAGGTTTCACCAAATAAAATTGGTGTTCAACCTTATCTGCACCGACATTTTTTTTGCCAACACTTATTTCAGTCGGCTTATTCATGTAGTTTCTAGCAATGCTGTGGATAGTGGCCGACATAGTGGCTGAAAATAGCAAGGTCTGTTTTGACTTTGGCGTATCAGCCAAAATCTCATCCAGGTCGTCCTTAAAGCCAAGATCTAACATTTCATCAGCTTCATCGAGCACCACAAAACGTATAGTTTGAAGTTTTAAAATTTTTCGACGAATCAAATCGTGCACACGACCAGGCGTACCAACAATAATATTGACTCCATTTTTAATATCCTGGATTTGCAAATCAATACGAGCACCACCATAAACAGCAGCAATTTTTGACTTCGTGTGTTTGGCAAAACCCGACATCTCACGTGTCGTTTGCAAACAAAGCTCTCTAGTCGGGCACAGGATAATTGCCTGTAAGTCACGATTATTTTCTATTTTATGAAGAATCGGCAAGCCAAAAGCTGCCGTTTTGCCGGTCCCAGTTTGAGCGAGGCCAATCAGGTCAGTGTCATTATCCAAAACGAATGGAATTGCCTGAGCTTGAATCGGGGTTGGTTCAGTGTATCCAAGTTCAGCTAAACTCCGCTGAATCTCTGGACTTAAATCAAGTTCACTAAATGTTTTCATATACAACGTTTTTATCGAAACTGCAAAAAAAATAGGGCAATTTCTTTATAAATTAAAGAAGCCCTAAACGTGATACAAATACCATTATAAATACCAGGCAAAAAGCTACTGGCAAAATATAACATATTTTAATATATTTGTAAATAGCTAATGATTTTTACTCCAAATCATAATTACGCAAAATACTTATCAAATTTAATTTTTAATTTATTGGCTAATATTATTGATTTTTCATATCGCCCGGACCGTGCCAATTTTCTTGCAATTACAAATTCCCTAAAATCTTCTTTGGCAATATCTGACAACATTACATATTCAGGTCCAACGCTTTGGCGCCACTGATCAAAATCAGCCCCCTCAATCGACGACATGACTCGCTCACGTTTCATTTCAGCAGATTGCTTGCTGCGACGCGCGCAACATCTATAACCATCAGTCATGCCGGCCGTAAATATGATAGTTAAGATTGCAATACTAATCGCAGCCTGTTTATAGCTTGGTAAATTTTGATTCATACGACAAAATGAATTTAAACTTCATTATATATGACGCATGAAACCAAAAAATATTACATCCTAGCCATTACCACTTGTAATTTTTTTTAATAACCGAACTTTTAAATTTGTCGCCAATTCAACCGACTTATCGTAGTAACCAGACCGTGCAGCCTGCCGCACCTGCACAAATTCGTTAAAATCATTTTGACTAATATTGGAAGCCACTACAAAATCCTTGCCAACTTGCTGCGACCAAAGTTGAAAATCAGCCTTTTCAATTGAGGTTAATATTTGCTCACTTTGATTTTTTTGTGATTCTTTGTCGCCCTGCAAAGACAAACATTCTAGACCATCAGTCAAACCTGCAGTAAAGATGATTGTCAAAAAAGCCACACTGGCCGCTGCCTGTTTATAACTTGGAATATATTTAGTCATATTTTTATG
>Ga0194059_1001011_pt1 | contig 12343 bp, 6 predicted proteins | sample SepL6211m_MetaG_FD_163426 | JGI IMG/M metagenome (GOLD analysis project Ga0194059, IMG submission 163426) | Anoxic zone freshwater microbial communities from boreal shield lake in IISD Experimental Lakes Area, Ontario, Canada - Sep2016-L626-11m | ecosystem: Environmental > Aquatic > Freshwater >... | reverse complement strand
CCGCCGCATCCACAGGTTCATCCGCCAGGCTTGGCCCAGCCACCTTCAGAAACTGGACATAGGCACAAGGCAAGAAATCGCGGGGCTGGGTGGTAAGGGTCAGCACCGCCAGATTGGTGGGAGTGGGCTCTGTGGGGCTGATAATCATCCGCGTGCTCGCCAAGCGCTCTTCAATAGTGCGTTCATTGGCTTCCAGGACATCGAGTGCTACTGCTGACGGCAGATAGGTGTCTCGGAACCAGTTCAGATCGAGATCAATCAGCGCTGCACTATTGCAGGGCTTTGCATCGAAAGGCTGATCACGGAAGCGGCGTTTCTCATTGAGGATGCGTTCCTCCTGAGCGTTGGCGATGTCACGCCGGGGGCCTGTACGAATCCAGATTCTTCCTTCATAGCGCACTGGAGGGGAATCGGCTGGCCTTACGGTGACAACAGCGATTTCGGCTCCCTTTAGCACTCGTTTTTCAACGGTGATTGATGGTAGTGGTATAATTTTGCCATCAGTCTTGATATCGGAAAGAGTCAGTAGTAGTTGCTCGTCAATTGGTATGTTAGAAGGAGTGCCGTTATCCTTTGCGCCTACAAAAAGGACTCCAGGAGTATTGTGATTCGGAAGGTCGTTGGCAAACGCGCAAACAGCTTGCCTACCTTTTGACTTGGCGTCGCCTGTCCAGGATTCCTTGCGTTCAGCCTGATCGGATTCGCTGTCGTCCAAGAGGGCTTCTAGTTGTGAGTCTGAGTAGTAGCTCATGGGTTCAGGCAGGGCGCTCAAGGCGCTGCAGGCGCAGCTCACTCACGGCGGCAATGGCCTCGAAGTCGGTGTCGAAGCTCACCAGCACGGCGTTGTGGTGCAGGGCCACGGCAGCCACCAGTAGATCGAGGCTGAGCACGGTGCGGCCGATCTGGCGGCAAGCCTGGCCCAGGGCGATCGCCTGCTGCCATAGATCGGTCGGGGTATGGAGCGTCGGCAAGGTGGCGAACTGGGCCTCCAGTTGGCGCGTTTCGTCCGGTCGGGCGGACCGCAGCAGCTCGAAGCGCACCGGTTCGGCCAGGTGCGCTGCGGGATCGAGCACGAAGGGTGCGATGAACTGCTTCAGCGAGGCCGGGCTGCGGGCCCGGGTGAAGTCGATCCAAAGGCTGGTGTCGAGCAGCAGGGTCATGGGGCGAACTCCTGGTCCCGCTGGCGCTCGCGATCCTGGTCGGTTTCGTAGGTCTCCAGCTCCACGCCCCATTCACCGCTGAGGAACCGCTGGGCGATCTGGGCCCGGCGGCGCTGCTGCAGGGCCTCCTCCATCAGGCGGCGGATAGCGGGGCCCTTCTTGCGCTCGCCGGTGAGGTCCAGGATTTCGGCCATCTCCCTATCCGAAAGCTCAACGGTCACTTTCATGGTTTCGGCCTCCAGAAGTCGGACTCTGCAGTCAGCATGGCAGCGGCCGTCAATGGGGCGCCCTCCCTGCCGCCAGCAGTTGCTGCAGGTTCTTGGTGATCTGGGTGTCGCCGAAGCCCAGCAAGCCCCAGTCGATGCCGCTTACATACACCGGCGCTGCAGCCTGATCCCCGGTCACGGTGACAAGCGCCAACCGGAAGGGAGGCCAGCTTGCGTCAGCCCTTGTGCGGCCGCGCAGACTGCGGGAACCCGGCGCTACCCCCACTCAAGGGCTGCAAGAAGTGCCTGGGGGGCCAGGCTCGATGGTGCGGAAGCGCGGGATCGAAGTGCTCGACATAGTCGCCGTCAGGAATGGAGCGGCTCATCGGAACACCCCCCGCCGGCCGGGCGGCAGTGCCTGCTGGGTCTTAGCGAAGGCGGTCTGCATCCCGGAGGGGAAGAACAGTGCGAGAGCCGGGCTGCGCGACCGGCAGGCATTCACCTCGCGGGGCGCCTGGATCCAGTTGGGCAGCTCACAGGCACCGACGAACGCGGTCGAGAAAACGATCTGGCCGGTGAGCAGACCGTTTGACGCGGCCGCTCCGAGCAGCCGCAGCAGGGGGTTCATGAAGCCAGAAGGCGGCGGGTCCTCTGGCTCTTGCCACAGGCCTGGCGAGGACCCCGTTGGGGCCTCAGCCCGCCCCTACCAGCTGCTGGCGCAGGGCGGCGAGGGCCTTCTTCTGGGGCAGAGGAATCGCTAAGCGCACCTCTCGGTGCGACAACGCCATCGGGCTGATCTGTAGCTGCGCCGCGGCGGCTCGCAGGGAGAGGCCTTTGAGGACGGTGAGCCTTAGGCCGTAGCCTGATCTGCAGGAAGCTGCTCCACCAGCTGCCCCAGAGCCGGGCCCCTCAGGGAAGCCTCCAGCGAGGTCGCGGCTGCGCGAGCGACCATCTGATCCAGCAGGGAGTGCTCGCCAGCGACGGGGGTGACGAGGCTGGTGTGGCTGAGTGGGCAGGTGCCCTTCTCATGCTTCCGGGGGGAGATGCGCACCAGCCGCACACGATCGCGGAAGTGGTGCTGCACAAAGAAATAGGCTTCGATCACTGATAACAAGAAGAATCAGCATCGAGCCAAGAAAGTGGGCGATAGCTTAGAGCTTCAGACAGCAGTCTTGGTAGATCCGCCATGCTGAGTCACTCTTGGACGGCAGCGGATTTTGAGAGCACCTTTACTGAATGCGGAGTCCGTCGCCTTGCTTGACCACACATAAGCCTCACCAGGCTGCAAGTGCGCCATTTTTTCAGGAGTCAGATCACCAAGCGCTGCATTTGCCTTTTGAATATGCTTGAGCCAGGCAGGAGAATTAAATTTATGCAGGATGATCTGACTGGAGAGCTCAATGAGAGCTACGGGTACTGAAGGTGGGTCCTGGCTTGCGACCATGATGCTGGTTCCCTTGTGCCGCATCTCTCGCACGACCTCAATCAAGCCGCCAACCAGATCAGGACTGTCAATATACTTGTGCGCTTCATCAAAGACTACAAGTTTGTTAAACTTGCGACCCTCATAGGTGACTTCGGCAAAGAGCTGGAGAAGAACAACAAACAAGCCAAGGGCTTGGTCTTTTTCCATGAACTCATCGCGAAGATCTACAATAACAAGCCGTCCAGGTCGGATCGCCTCGCCGAGGTTGACGCTGTCATCGATGAATTCCTGCGCAAGCTCCAAACGACCGTAAGCTAATTCTTTGATGTGATCTGGCATGCGGGAATCGGCAATCCCATGGCGCAATCCTTCTAGGGTGAGATCATCCCTGAGCTGCTTCATGATCATGTTGAGTTGCCTGATGTAGGTTGCCTGATTGCCTACAGCTCCCAACAGAAATCTCCAGTGACTGGCCTGGAGTTCGGAGGCAGCAAAGCGAAGTGCACGAACCTCAATACCCGGATAGTCTTGTCGCCTTTCCTCAAGTTTGTCGGATGGAACCAACAGCAGAACATCGGAGAGAGCCTTAGGTTCGGCACCATATTTCTCTCGTAACAGTGCTACTTGAGCTGAATCACTATTGGCCGCCACCATAGACGTAAACTCTGGCGCATAGTCCATGGTTGGGCTGTAATGGAAGATCACCGTTGCGAGTGGCTGTGGCAACAAGTTGATTCCATCAATTGGGAGAGAGGCCATCTCGGCAACACTGCCAAGGGTGTAGCTCTTGCCACCGCCCTGGACACCGAAGAGGCTAATCGTGTGGGTTTGGTTGAGATCAAGTGCTACTTTACGACCCGAGACTTCGCCAAATAAGCCATACTGAGGTGAAACACCGGTGACACCAAGCATTACGTCATATGCCGGTACGCCCTCGCTAGGATCTTGGTCTGACGGTTGAGGTGTAGGGGTAGGAGGAATGGATTCTCCAGTTAATTGAATTGGGACATGCTCTTCATTAGAAGCTTTCATAGAAGCAGAAGAGTCATCGATCCTATTTTGCTCTTTAACATCCACTCCATCGCTACCTGTTACCGGCTGAGCAGAAGTGGAGTCATTAGAAGAACCTCCAGATGGTCTTCCGCCTGGCTTTTTAGGTACCGGTTGGTTTCCACCACTCGGTGGAAGGTCATCTTCATCCATTATCGGAGTTATTTGTTGCCCAGGTGGGAAGGCAGCAGGAAGACCTCTTATGTTACGTCGAGCTAAAGTCAAGTTTTCCCATGAAACACTGCGATCGCGATTTGGGCCAAGGAAGGCTGCAGTTTCAAGCTCAGGAATGCTTGGACGATGAGGCAAGCGTGTGGTGTCAATGTATGCCGAAGTAAGTAGGGGACCAGTAACGGAACCATCCTTGGCCTCAGTGGCTTCTACCTGGTCAAGTGAAGATATTGCAGCTGCGTCAATAAGTTCACGGATCAAATCTGAACCCACACGGTGAAACTCGATTCCATTCTCTTGCTCGATGTCACTTCCCGTCTTCTCAAAATCAAACACAAGGGCACTACGGGTGAAGTTCAAGCGATAGCCATCTTCCAAGCTACGGAGGAAAAAACGTGCTTCCTGAACCGCCGATGACTCCATAAGGCCATAGCGGACCCCTCGATCCAAATAGAACTCAAGGAGCGAGACAAGTTCCTGGCTCTTCATCAATCGATCTGCACGGTCTGGTTTATTCCTGTGAGGATCAAAGTGTAAAGAGAGCACCTGCTCACTTTGTGCGATCTGTTCGGCAATCCTGTCCTTCAAGGAGCTATATGCGGCAAGATCTCCGACCGCTGCATAGCATTTGACTTCAACCAACCGACAGGTGATGGTGCGCTCAGCTGCATTGAGATCAAACAGGGCTAGATCAGTGCGTTTGAAGCTGACTTCATCACCCAGCTCATCAGCAGCTTTCTTTAGACTGCGATAGAGTTCAAGATGGGCATCAAGAGACAGTGCAATCTGGCTTTGAAGGGCTTCTTGATGCCAGAGATACATACGGGAAAGGGCAAGGCCTAGAGCTTCTGCACGCTGTGACGGCGCGGAAATAAGCTTGAGGGCCAATCGGCCGGAGAGGGATCGCAGCTGATCAAGTACGGCAACAGCATGCCGGCCTTCACAAGGAAGTCCGTACTCGTTGAGCACTGGGAGAAGCATGGCCTCCAGCTCGGAAACGGAGCGAGATGTGATCGTCAGCCTGTGACCAACTGCATTTCCAATATCTGGAGAGTGATCAATGAGGTAATCAGGACGTTTGCGCTGACCACCATGGTCAAAGAACTCAATGCCCATGTTGCGATCGAGAGTGACCACCCAGTCGCTGATCTCATGAACCTGATGGAGGAGTGCCCGTTCTTTGGCATCGAGGGCCAAACCGATAACAGGGCGCATTGCATCCCCAACTTGGCCGGTTGCTACAGCACTTGTGGCACTGGAGAGAAGTGCAGGAACTGTTGAGAGTAATTCAGTAAGCTGCTCAGAACCATTGAGAGGGAGGGCACAACCATGGCGTGGTGTCCTGCTCCAAGCGACGGTGTTCTCATTCTCCTTGTACTCCACCTGGTAATCCTGCAGAAGTCCATGGACTGGAGCAGCGGAGTCCTTTAGTGAGGCTTGTTCTGCGGCAATCTCTTCTGCCGGGAAGAGGTCAAACAGGAAAGAAAGATGGGCCGAGAAGCTCTCGGGCTGAGCACGAAATTCAGTTGTACTACGGATCGCAAGCGCCAGCTTGGGATGAAGATGATCACCGCTTGAGGTAGCAAAAGCATCCGCTTCTCGGCCGGTGAGAGTTCCGGATGGTGAGAGTAAATCTGCCAACCCTTCTCCGACGCCAGGGGCCTCAGGGTCGGCAACAAAGATACAGATGTCGTAGGAGATATCTCCAAATGTAGGTTGATCCTGAAGGATCAGGAGCATTTCGGCAAGGATTCCGGCACGACCAGGATTAAATGCATTAATCACCAGGGTGCTGATGTACGGGTGCTGAATCAAGTAGCGCTGCACTCGTGACGCCAGAGCCTTTCCATCCAACGCAGATCCACCAATGGCGGGTTCAGGCAATCCAAAGGCAGAGCAGACGTCACCCAGTAACCCTCTGGGATCAGGTTCTTGGGCAGGGGCATAAAGCGACCAGAATGGAGCGATGTTGTCGATGGGTATCATCATCCGAGTTGCTGATGCCTGGCTGGCCATCGTTGACAAGACCGAGGGGTGCCCGATTGGTACAACTTGTTCGAGCAGCGCATCACGCGTTGGCCCCACAAACTCTGCTGCGGAATCCTTGGCCGCACTAACCCAACCGTCTCCAGTTCGAGCCCACGTAGCCCACCAGAGGACCCGAAGGGGGTGTGTTGGAGCAAGTAGAGCCGCCTCACGACGACGACCGCGATAGTCAATGATCGTCAAGCTGACGGTGTCGAGCGTGAGGAAACGCCCGAGGGCAGAGATGCCGCCAAGTGTGTCGCTAGGAGAGGACCCAGACGCCTGCTTCAGCAGGTCCTCCAGCAACTCCCGGTAGGCATCGGCATACTCGATCGCCAGGGGCTGTTGTTGGAGAAAATCTGCCGCTTGGGTAATGAGCTCTGCTCCACCGCTTCGCACGGCATCAAACCAGACCGAGCGGGCCTCAAGGAACCGATTGCAGGAAACAGATGTGGGCCACGCTGCTTCATTAGCTGTAGGTTTATCCGGTTGTCCCATACGCACCGAAACTCTCCAGGAGAGTGGGCCATGAGATGATGTAAGAATGGCCTGCTCGAGAGTTTTTAGAGTTCGTGAAATAGGGATCTGGATATTTCCTTCATGTCCAAAGTAAATCTCCAAGGTGTCACGACCGGAGCCATTGGCTTGTCGACCCTCTGACCAGCGGGCCCCTTGAGGTCCAATTCCATTGGTATCTCGGCCGTCGTGAATTGCACTGAACTTCAGACAGAGCCGTGCGTGCTCAAGGCTGTCGTGCTTCGCCAAGGCCCGTTGAGGAGGTGGGGGAGGCTCATCAAGCTCGGTGACGACGTAGAAAAGCTCACTTTCATTTGGCCGGGGAATGGCGGCATCGTTGTCGTCGACTGACCAGGGAAGTGGATTGTTGCGTTCATCCACCAACGGGATAAGGTCGCCGTCTTCTGTCTGCGCCAGGAGGCGAATGAAATACCAGCCTTCCTCCCAGTTGACCCTCGACAGATTGTTAATGTCGATCGTTGCTGAGGTTCGATTCGTGCTCCAGGCTTTCTTGCTGCGAACCAATCCAACTGGCCCCGCTTCTCGAGAGATCACCTGAGCGACGAAGCGATCTAACCCTTGTACGCGTGAAGGATGAGGACTAACTTGAAATCCAACATTGAACTTACGCAAGCCGCCTTGACCAACAACAAGAATCTTCTCCTCGGGATTGAGTTGCTCTAACCTTGAATCAGGGGGAGATTCGCCAACCAAAGGGAGATTTACTTGAACATTGCCAATAAAGACCTGTTCATGATCGTCTTTGCTCTCCTCAAATTCCCAACGATGGAATGCAAACTTCCAGCAGGCACGATCCAATACGATCCGGCGTGTCCAGTCGTATGGATCCTCTAAGCCCGTCTGGGCAAGGAAGTCGGCAAGTTGCGAGCGGTTTGCACCCTTCTTGAGACCAAGATCAAGAACACGACCTCGCTCCGTTGCAGCGGACCAGGTTAGCCTGCGAACACAGTCGCGATTACGAGTAATCCTGCCTGGAGTCTTGGTGGGATCGATGAGTAGCTCAAAGTCAGGAACGAGGGCAAGTTCAAAGAGAGCTGCGCCAACGGCTTCCGGATCCCCATCATTCAGCTTGGCAGTAAGGAGAAACCGAACGATGGCCAAAGGATCGGCAAAGGGCCATGGATCGTCGCCTTCCAGTCGACGTAAGCTTTCAGCAACTGCACCCTTGATCGGCGAAGGGAGTTCCTCAATGAGGCGGCCACGAAGCTGGTTATAGATATCTCCGACAGGAATATCTTCAAACGTCGCCACGCCAAAACTATCTTCGGCGGCAGCACGAATCTCGTTGGGGATAAAGACTAAAAGAGGTGCGCGTTGTGTTCCATCAGAGACCGGATTGCGCAGTTCAACAAGCTTTGTGGCGCTGACGGTGAACTCAGACTTAGTAAATGCATTTCCATTGCCAAGAATCACGACTTGAGCATCAGGAACTTCTTTGCGTAGACGAGCACAGAGCCGCTCCATTAAGACGCTATCTAGGTCGGCGAGTCGCATGCAATGGCCACGGCTTCTAGAGCGCAGAAGACCAGCCAACCGAGAGAACAACAGCGCCTCTAGTTCAGCCACCAGGTCATAGGGCTGGACTATTCGAAGACCTTGGCTCATGGCTCGCCTTTACCTCCAACGGCATTAATCTCAATCCTGTACCGGGGGGTGACTGTCTGGGAGACATAGGCATCAGAGAGGTCTTGGTAGAAACCAACTTCACGCAGCCGATCAGTAAAGGCAGAAGAATTTTGGCGAAGAGCAGCATTATCATCGATACTGGGGGTCACAAATCCATCTCCGTGGGGAAGGCGATCGATATGAAGTCCATAGCGTTCCCGTAGCCAGGTGAGAAGATCATCGATGCGCAGCTCACCGGTATAGAAAGGATCCGTAGGCTGATCCTGCTTAAGGACTGCAAGTTGGAGAAGCACTTCCAGCAATCGACTGTCTAGAACGAATCGGCGCGGAGCTCCCTTTGTTCGACCTTGGGCAAGAAGAGCTCCAGGACGATTCTTCATTAATAATGAATCCAAGCATTCGATAATGTACTGGCGATGAAACTTCCCCCGCAGGGCAGTAAGGACTTCAATATAGGCATCGAAATCGGAGAGATGAAGTTCGAGCACTGCTTTGATCTCTGGATCCAGATCGGTTTCGGTGGCAGCTGTTGTATTCTGGAGGATTGAATACAGACGTGAACCGAAGAACTTTGCCAGTTCTTCCTTGTGCAAAGACTCCAGGAGCTGCAGGGTATCACTTACTCCAAGGTCTTGCCCTTTTGCAAGATGAAGCTTTCCGGCCTTCACCAGAGATTCACCAAACTCCTCTAGCTTCTTAGCGGTAAAGCAGCTTTTGACAAATCCAGGGATTCGCCTGTAGTGGAAGTCTGCACTACGGATCGCTAAACGAGCCGAAGCCGAACTCGGGCTAACTCCTAGGTCAACAAGAAGGCCGATCTGATATGGGCAGTCGCCTTGGGGACTAGTGAAGCTTCTTGGATCCATCGGACAGGAACCGACAGTACAGATGGGATCGCCACCTTTTCGTTTCACCAGTGCTGGCAACAATTTAAAGAGACGCAGGTGATACAGCGCGAGATGAAAGGAGAGGAGTACTTTCAGGTAGTCCACCATGGCCGATCTTGGAATATGGTGCTCGTAAAACAACAGGCGCTTAATGTCTTCTGCCAGTAAATCTGCTGATCCGATACAAAGGGGGGAATGACTCTCCCTACCACCGCGGGAATCTGGAGCATCCTCTGCTTGATTGGTGAGGCGTAGCAGCGCCTGGGTTTCGACATCCAAGACAGCTGCACCATCCAGTTGGCCTGTGACCTTGTCATGACCCTGGAAGAAGAAGCGATTCAGTTGTTCTAGTGCTGCTTGGCCTGCACCCTTACGGGCATGGTAGAGAGATTCATAGAGATGCTGGGCAGCGCCATAGTCGCGAGAGTGCTTCGCATTCCTGAATCGGTAGGTGAACCCATGGAGGGGCCTTGGTGCTGCAACAGCTTCATTTGCCTTCCCTCTGTTCACCATGTCCATGAGGTGCGTCTGAAACCAACGCTCGACGATCTCCCGGTGCTGGGCAAAACCTGTAAACCACTCTGGGTGGTCAAGAAATTCCTCGACGAATGCCTTCACGGACAATTCATGACGTCGTTTCAGACGGCTGGCGAATCCGCTATGGGCCAATCGTGCGAACAGGGCTGTGAGTACACGGTCCATCTCGATCTGCTTGAAATCGAGATAGGAAATCTTCTTGTTATTAAATGTGCGATCTCTGGTGGACAGCGTCATGCGGATACCTCCAGGGCTGCTTGGAGATGGGCCATCTCAAGGCGGCCATCATGATGGCGCTGAACCTTGTAGAAGTCATGTCCAGTCGTTGTCAGCAGGACTTCCTGATAGGGCGCGGAGCCTAGAACGTTCTTGAAGACAGCAAGACTTAAGTAATAGCCCTGTTCCTCTTCAATACTTGGGCGGTAGCCACGGTTGAGGCGTTCGAGCATCTCAAAGATATCAAGGTTGATCAGAAGTTCAGCTTCTTGGCTTCCATCCTTGAATTGCAGCACAAGGCCTTCAGGCATGTGTTCTACAAAGCGAGCCTGACTAGCCGAATCCCTTAGAGCAAGTTTGAAGTGATTCGAGTGATAGAGGCGGTAGGAACGGATCGTGCCTCGTTCCACCTGCCGCACCTGCAGGGCTAGGCTGTCACCTAGCCGTGTTGGATCGAGCAGGCCTTCGCCTCGATTGATGGCATGGAGTACATCCTCGAGGGCGAGTTCTGTGCTCACTTGAGCACGCATCATGGCCAGCAGCTGCTTAGCAGAGCGGTAGGGAAGCATCGAAGGCCAGTTGTTGTCGCGCCGTTCGAAGAAGATACGGCGACGGGCCATGGAGAGGAAATGCCGGTGTGCAAGGGCTCTGGTAGAAGAAGGTTTGCCAGTGAAATCGCGTGGCAGGGTTTCGTAGAGGGCCCGCAAGACTTCATGGTCATAGCTGCCGCGGTCTGAAAAACCGAATCGGCTCTGATCCTGAGCTGGGCTGATGAAGTCGAGGCCACGATCCAGACGCGGGTCGGCCGCAGAGCCCACATCAAGACCCTTCAGCAGCTGCAGAAGCCGATCAGCAGTACCAGTATCCGCCCCCATCCAGGAGTTGAAGTAAAAACCTGCAGCGATCAACTCCCGTTTCCCTTCGCTGTAGAGAGCATGAATTTCTCCACAATCCCGCGCGGAGGTCAACATGAACGACAGAGCAGAACGCAGATCACGAATGGTGATGTGCAGGCGACCGCGAAGATGACTCAGCGTATAGAGCGTCTTGAGACGTTCAATGACCTGGGGTGCTGCTGTACGGTCTTGGAAAGTCTGGGCATTGTGGTGGACATAGCACTTGTCTTTCAGATCGCAGCTCTGGCATGCCTGCCAGTACTTCGGCTTCACTAGAGCCCGCAGTTGGCGCTCGAGAATCGAGTTGTCCTCGGAAATCGGACTGGCGACGACACTACGCCAATTTAGGTTGACGACAGCGATGCCATGCATGTCCTCACCTGTACGAAGACCTTCTTCTACTACTGACAACAAGGCAGGGAAGGCTTCCCTGGAGGTATCAAGGAAATCAACCAACCGCCCTTCGTTGATGGCGATCAGACGGGTCTCATCCGTTGGCCATGCACCTGGATCAGCGCCTGAGAAGGGCCTGAAGAACTCATAGAGGACATCTTCATTTTTGCGATCTTCTTCATCCTGGGATCCGTCGTAGTTGGTCAGAAACGAGCGGTCTGTGGTGGAGAATCGGCGACCGTTGGGCAGGTGTTCGCTGGATTGCACCTGAGCCTGGGTTCCCACCTCCATTTCCAGCTGCTGCAGGAATGCGGTCTTTCCATCGCCAGCATTGCCTGTGATCAACACCAGCTTGAACTTGCCCGCTGCGACCTCGGGTATCAGGTTCTCGTCCAGGAGGGTCGGGACGTAGGTGAGTCGTCCGAGTTCATCTAACCCACGGGTGCCCGCATTGGTCTGGGGGCTCTGGCTGTAAAGAGTCTGGAGGTAGTGGACGAATGAATTGGTATTGGGTTTGGCGGATCCAGCGAGGGCTGGCACCGAAATGGTGCCAACCGTTTCTGAGGTGGGTTCACGACGGGCCCGCGTGATCTGCTGCAGGGCTTCGAGCAGAACTGAAGCCGACGCGAATCGTTCCGAACGCTTCGGGGCAATGGCTTTCTGAACAAGGACAGTGAGCTCGGGAACCAGATCGCTCCCGCCAGGCCCATCTCGTGGATCAGGCGCAGGGGTACCAGGCGGGGGTGCGGTGCCTTTCCATGGATAGGAACCTGTCAACGCCTCATAGATGGTGAGGCCAAGGGCATAGAGGTCGCGGTCGGCCAGTTCACTGGGGGTGGGCGTTTCTGAGAGGTCAAGGTCTGGTGGGAGGTAGCGATGGGACCCGCCACCATGGCCGTTGTCTTCCGTGCGGACGGAGACGTTGAAGTCAGTGATCTTTGCCCCCTTTACGGTCCAGAGGAGGTTATGGGGCTTGATGTCGCAGTGGTAGAGGCCCTCTCGGTGGAGGTGAACCAGCCCTTCGGCCACTTGCCGATACAGAAGCAAGACATCTTCAGCATCAAGTCGATCGTCGTGGATCAGATCTGCAACGTCTTCGCCCTCGACGTACTCGAAGAGGATGTAGGGAGGTCCCTCTTCCCCCGGGAGCACGTTGGCATCGATCACCCGCACGACATGCGGATGTTCAGGGAGGCGGACGAGGGTCTTGTAC
>Ga0194059_1001009_pt1 | contig 12355 bp, 12 predicted proteins | sample SepL6211m_MetaG_FD_163426 | JGI IMG/M metagenome (GOLD analysis project Ga0194059, IMG submission 163426) | Anoxic zone freshwater microbial communities from boreal shield lake in IISD Experimental Lakes Area, Ontario, Canada - Sep2016-L626-11m | ecosystem: Environmental > Aquatic > Freshwater >... | reverse complement strand
TGCCCGCACCGAGGACATGGACGTGAACCCCACGAAGGAGAAGAAGCTCACCAACATGCGTGCGGCGAGCTCCGACGACTTCGAGCGGCTCATCCCGCCGCGCAAGTTGTCGCTCGAGCAGGCGCTCGAGTGGGTGCGCGAGGACGAGTGCGTCGAGGTAACGCCCGACACCGTGCGCATGCGCAAGGTCGAGCTCGTTGGCAACATCCGGGCCAAGTCGTCCAAGCGGAAGAATGCCGCGCCGTCCTAGCGGCCCCCGCGTACGATCGGGCAGTGCCCGACGTACGCATTGATGAAAGCGTGACCCCCGCCGCTCACCGGGCGGGCCTCATCGCTGCGCTTGAGGCGCGCCGGGTGGACAACCGCTTCCACTACATCGGTGATCTGGCCGCGAGCCGCTGGCGCTCTCTGGCCACGAGTCACTCCCCCGCCCACGATGCCAATGACGGCGTGAGGGCCTACGACGACGCGGCGCGCGTGGCAATCGCCGCGCTGGGAGACGCACCTGTGCATGTGGTGGGTGTGGCATGCGGGGATGGCGCGAAGGAGCGGCGGCTACTGGGTGCCCTGCGTTCGGCCGGGCGCGAGCACCTGTCGGCCACACCGGTCGACGTCAGCGTGTCGCTTGTGGTGGCTGCGGCCGACGCCATGGCGGCGGTGCCGGGCGTTGATGCCACCGGTGCCGTGGTCGTCGACATCATGGCGGTGCCCGATCTCTCCCCCCTTCTGGCCCCACGCAGGGCGGGTACACGCGTGGTCACGCTCTTCGGTGCCCTCTCCACGCTCGGGCCATCGTCACTCGAGGCGGGCATCTCCCTGCTCGGCCCCGGCGACGTGCTTCTGGTCAGTGCCAACCTGCTACCCGGTACACCGGGTTCCCGCGATGCGGTAATCGCCCAGTACGACAACCCGCCCACGCGCATGTGGCTGGCCACGGTGCTCGAGGAGATCGGCATCCACGATGCCGGCGAGATCACATTCCGCTGGCAGGAGACCCCGGATGGCCCCATGGTGGTGGGCGAGGTCATGCCGGTTGGCAGTGTGGTGGCCCAGGTGGACGGCGTGACCGTCGGCATGCCAGCGGGTGAGCCAATTCGTGTGCTCGAGTCATTCCGCCATACCCCGGACACGCTTGCGGCGCTTCTCGAGCAGGCGGGCCTCACGGTGCTTCACGTATCCATCTCGCCGAGTGGCGAAGAAGGCGTTGCCGTGGCGCGCCGGGCCTAGCCCGGGTTGATATCGCCGGGGCGCAGCGCGCCCAGCGTGTCCAGCACCCCGCGCACTCTGGGCACTTCGTGCGTGCGAAACAAGCCGGTGCGCCCCAGCGATGCAAGCACTGCGAAGAATGGCTCCGCCGACCGCACCTCGTCGCCGAAGAAGTCGAAGGCGTGCGGGAGGGCGTGACATACCGGCCAGCCGAGCGCACGCAGGCGAAACGTATTGAGGAACACCTTCACCTGATGGCGCACACGCGTGGGGCCATCCAGCAGGTTGCCGTAATAGAAGCCGAGACCGGGATCGATGAAGATGCGCTCCACGCCCAGTGCCACGGCACGGTCGAGACGTGGTCCGAAGTGCTCGATGAGCGCCGGGATGGGGTCATCACCCAGCACCAGATCGCTCACCTCGCGCACATTCGCGCCCTGCACGAAGCACATGATGATGGCCGCCCGGTGCTCGGCCGCCGCCGCATACACCTCGTCCTCGCGCTCCACCCCCGTGAGGTTGAGCACGTTGGCGCCGGCGCGAAGCACTACCCGCGCAACCTCAGGCGAGTACGTCTCAACGGATGTGAGGATGCCCTGCTCGCCCAGCGCGCGCACCACGGGCAGCACGGTCGCCATCTGGTCGTCGGGGGACACCCGTGCCGCGTGCGCAAGCGTGCTCTCGGCGCCAATGTCGACAATGGACGCGCCCTGGGCCGCCAGCACCACACCGCGGGCGATCGCCGCATCGGCGTCAGGCACCACCGACTCGCGGTACCAGGAATCTGGCGACAGATTGACCACGCCCATCATCTCGGGGCGCGCGTCGCAGTCGAACGTGCGCCCGCCGATATCGAATGCGCGGACCGGCGTATCAAGCGCCACCGCGTGGGCCTCGGCCAGTGCCGCCATCTCGGCCAGGAGTCGTGCGTGGTCGCTCACAAGGGGAACCGTAGCGGGGGCGTCGAATGACACGGGCGTATGGCAACCCATGCGCTCGGACCCGGTATCGACAAGCGGAGCATCCCGCGACGCTTCCTGCTGCCCGGGTTATTCCTGCTGGGGACCATCATCTACGGGACCATCGGGTACACGCTCATCATCCCACGGGCCGACGTCGTTGACGGTCTGTACTGGACGGTGCTCACCCTGGGCGGTGTGGGATACCGCGACACCACCGCCCTCGGGACGGCCCACGAGGCCTTCTCGATCTCGCTCGTGGTGCTGCTGTTCGTAAGCGTGGCCCTGTTCATCATGGTCGGCACGCAGTTGGCCGCATCGGGGGATCTCGCCCGACGAACGAGGAGGAGACGATTGTCTAAGGAACTGGACGCGCTTCATGGGCACGTGATCGTGTGCGGATATGGGCGCGTTGGGCGCGCCTCGGTGATGCGGCTGCTCGACGAAGGACGGGAGTTCGCCGTGATCGACAACGACTCCCGCCACGAGGAGGAGCTCGTGGAACTCGGGGTACCGCACATCATCTCGGCACCCGAGCATGAGTCGGTACTTCGAAGGGTGGGGATCGAGCGCGCCAGTGCGCTCATCTGCGCGGTCGACTCCGATGCGATCAACGTGTACATCACGCTCGCGGGACGGTCGATGTGCCCCGGGCTCACCATCGTGGCCCGGGCAGCCGACTCCGAAACGATTGACGTCCTCAAGCGCGCGGGCGCAGACTCTGTGGTCTCTCCCTACATCGTCTCGGGCGGTCAGATGGCTGAGCTCGCCGAACAGGCACACACAGCGGCCTAGATGCCGCGCCCACGGAGATCGGCGGACATCACGCGAATTCTCTGTGCGGCGCGTCATCGGGCGGGGCACCGGCGCCCGTCACGATGACAGCGGCGGGTCGCATTCCCATCCCATCCTGCGCCATGTAGGGGTCGGGCACCACGAGGGCACGGTGAACCGGCGACCACAGCGCCACCGCCCCCTCCGCCACCGGCAGCGAGTAGATGCCAGCGGGGGCCTGCCCCATTCCGGGGTGCCACCGCACCGCTCCCGTCATGTGCTCGATTGCATCGGAGTCGCGCGGGTGCCCGTGACGGGTGAGCAACACGTGCACAGGGCCGCCCAGCCGCGTGAGGTCACGGTCGATCGCGCGCGTGAATCGATCTAGATCATCGCCCGCCGGGGGGAGCAGCGGATCCACCAGGATCATCTGATCACCGTGCTCGATGTATGCCGAGGAGCGGTCGCCGATGCTCCAGCGCCAGAGTCCGTCGGTGAGTTGCGTGACCTCCATGCCGCCACGCTACCCTCGATGGCACAGCGAGCACGACGGGGAGGCAGATGATGGCGACTGCAATACGGCACGCGGAGGTGGGCTGGGAGGGGGCACTGACCACTGGCCGCGGTGAGCTGGTGCTCGCATCAGGCGCATGTGGCCCACTTCCCATCTCATGGCCCGCCCGGGTAGAGGACCCCGAGGGACGGACGAGCCCCGAAGAGTTGCTGGCGGCGGCCCAGGCGGCGTGCTTTGCGATGGCGTTCACGGCCATCCTCGGGCGTGAGGGTCAGCACCCGGAGCGGCTTGACGTGGGCGCCACCATCTCGCTGAACCCCGCAGACAGCGGCGGGTTTCGCGTGACCGACTCGGCCATCACGGTCACCGGTCACGTGGGCGGCATTGATCAGGAGACGTTCACAGCACTGGCCGAGGAGGCGCGCGACGGCTGCCCGGTATCGGCGGCCTTCCACGGCAATGTGGCCATCACGGTGAAGGCCACGCTCATCCCCCGCTAGAGGGGGCACCCCGGGGCGGGGCGAACTGGGCTCCATGCGCGCGCTCGTACGATGGATCGGCACGGAACTCGCCACCTGGCTCATCGCCGGGGCGGTGCTGGTGGTGCTGCTCTCTCTCGCCATGCCCTGGCCGGCGGCGACCGCCGTGGGTGGGGGCATCACTGTGGCCGTCGCCATTGCCTCGTGGGTGCGCCGAAGCCGCCAGCGCATGGCCCGGCACCGCACCCTCGATGCAATCGACGATATGACGGGCGAGGAGTTTGAGGACTGGCTCGCCGTGCTGTTTCGCCGCGCGGGTTGGCACGTGCGCCATACCGCGACCACCGGGGATTTCGGTGCCGATCTTGTGATCTCCCGAGACGGCGGGGACATGGTGGTGCAGGCCAAGCGCCAGGCCCGGCCGGTGGGCGTGGCGGCCGTGCAGCAGGCGGCGGCGGCGCGGCCGCACTACGACACCGATGGCGCAATGGTGGTGACCAATGCCGGATTCACCGCGCAGGCCATCACTCTCGCCGGGAGCGCCGACGTGGAGCTGTGGGACCGCGACGACATCGCCCGGGAGCTCATTGGCGCCCGCCGGGGCACCCCGCGAACCCCATAGCCACGATGGCAATGGCCAAGGAATGGTCAACCCCCGACAGTTCAACTTGCATCGGTGTCCGTGTTCTGCCTTACTCACTCAACCTTCCGCACGAGGACAGGAGACGAGATGGCCGCAATGACTGCAGAGACCCCGACGCACCCCGGTTCGCTTGACCGGATGCGTGACCGCGCAATCTCCGACTATCTCGCGGTATCGCGCAACGCGGGCGTGTACTCGAGCACCGCCGACTACCTGGCCGCCGAAGAGCGCGCCTGGGAGCGCGTTGAGGCCGCAATGAAGCGCAGCAAGCGCGTGGCCGACTCCGCCCTCGCCTAGCAACGGCATCATCAGCTGAGGTGCAACGGCCCCGTCCCCGCGATCATGCGGGGGCGGGGCCGTTGTCGTTCCGGGGCTTGTGACAAGACCGACAAGCGCCCACGGCGCCGCCGGGCCTTGTGTTGTCGTCGGCTTGACGTAAACTCTCCCGTGATATGACGTCAGTTCGACGCAAAATCACCACGTACCCCTCCCCGGCCGTCGTCGTCGGTGGCGGGCTCGCGGGCATGTTCACCGCCCTGCGGATCGCCGCACACCGTGACGTGGTGCTGGTAACCAAGGGCGCCATCGGTGAGGGCAGCACCGCCTGGGCCCAGGGTGGAATCGCCGCGGCCGTGGGGGCCGACGACACCGTGGCGGCCCATGTGCTGGATACCCTCGAGGCCGGTGCAGGTCTGGTTGACCCCGACGTGGCCCGTGCGGTGTGTAGCGACGGGCCTGCGCGCATCGCCGATCTGGCCGCACTGGGCGTGACATTCGATCGCGCCGGCGATCACCTCGCCCTCGCGCGCGAGGGCGCACACTCGCGCTCGCGTGTGGTGCATGCCGGCGGTGATGCGACAGGACGCCACGTCGCCGGGGCGCTGGTGGCCGCGGTCCGGGCCGAGCCACGCATTCGCGTCGCCGACCGCACCCGGGTCCTCGACCTCCTCACTGACGATCGCGGCATTCGCGGGGTCATACTCCGTGGCCCGGCGGGCGATGCGGACCTGCATACCCGCGTGGTCGTACTCGCCACTGGCGGGGCCGGTCACATGTTCAGCCGCACCACAAACCCGCTGGGCGCGACGGCCGATGGACCCGCACTCGCCCGCCGGGCCGGGGCCGCATTGGCCGATATGGAGATGGTGCAGTTCCACCCCACCGCGCTCGCCGTGGGTGCGAGCCCGCTCCCCCTCGTGAGCGAGGCGGTGCGCGGTGCCGGTGGTGTGCTGCGCGACGTGCACGGCCGCGCCGTGATGGACGGCGTGCACCCCCTGGGTGATCTGGGCCCACGCGATGTCGTGGCCCGCGAGGTATGGCGCCGCGCCCGCGACACCGGCGCCGATGTGGTGATGGATCTCAGCCACCTGGACCCCCGCAAGGTGCACGCGCGCTTCCCCGCCGTCGCGGCGTTGTGCGCCGCACACGGCATCGACCTGGCGCGTGACCCGGTGCCGGTGACTCCCGCAGCGCACTACGCCATGGGTGGGATCCTCACCGACCTGGCGGGGCGCAGCACGATTCCCGGCCTGTGGGCGGTGGGCGAGTGCGCGGCCACTGGTCTGCACGGGGCAAACCGCCTGGCATCCAACAGCCTGCTCGAGGCCGTGGCACTGGCCGAGCGGGCTGCCGCCGACGTCGTGGCGGGCGGCGGCCCGGCACCCGGCCCGCGTGCTGAGCCGATCGCGGCAGTCACCGGTCATGCCGATGCAGAGCGCGTACGCAACGAGGTGGGCCTCCTTATGTGGCACGGCTGTGGCCTGGAGCGCGACGCCCGTGGGCTCGGCAATACGCTCGATGCGCTCCACGCGGTACCGGCTCCCGCCGACCCCGAGGCCGCTGGCCTGTTGGAGATTGCACGGCTCACCGTGCGTGCCGCCGCAGAGCGCGATGAGAGCCGCGGCGCGCACTTCCGTACCGACTTCGCATATTCCGACCCTGCCCGCGCGCATCGCATCGCCTGGGCGGGCGACCTTCCCCATCATCTCGACGCGGCCGGACATGGCCTCGCCACCACCATCACGGAGACAGCGTGAGCACCAGCGCGCCGGCATGCAGCATTCCCCTGCCCGAGTCGACTGTTCCCGAGGCAGAGCTCATCGCCCGCGCCACGGCAGCCCGTGCGGCCCTCGGCGACCGCCTCGTCATCCTGGGCCACCACTACCAGAAGCATGAGGTCATCCGATTCGCCGACATCACCGGCGACTCGTTTCTGCTGGCCCGCCGGGGCGCCGAGGCGACCCAGGCAGATCTCGTGGTCTTTCTGGGCGTGTACTTCATGGCCGAGGCCGCAGACATCCTGTCCCAGCCACACCAGCGCGTGATCCTCCCCGACCTGGGCGCGGGCTGCCATCTGGCCGAGTGTGCCGACATCTTCACGGTCAACGATGCGTGGCAGCAGATCACCGCACAGTTCCCCGACCGCACCATCGTGCCCCTCACCTATATGAACTCCGGTGCCGACCTGAAGGCCTTCGTGGGCCGTAACGGCGGTGCGGTGTGCACGTCGGGCAATGCCGAGCGCGCCTTCCGCTGGGCACGCGAGCAGGGCGACATGGTGTTCTTCTTCCCCGATGAGCACCTGGGCCGGAACACCGCATGCCGTCTGGGCATGCGATCCGATGCACCCGTGGTGTGGGATCCGCGGAAGGCCGAACTCGGCGGCATCACCGCCGATGCGCTGGCCGCCAGCGAGATCGTGCTCTGGAAGGGCTTTTGCAATGTGCACACGGGTTTCACCGTGCGGCAGATCGACGAAGCCCGGGCCGCGCATCCCGGGCTGACGGTCATCGTGCACCCCGAGTGCCCGCGCCCCGTCGTTGAGGCCGCCGACGAGGACGGATCCACCGAGTACATCATCCGGCGTCTGGATGAACTGCCGCCAGGGAGTGCCGTGGCCATCGGCACCGACTGGAATCTGGTGGACCGCCTGCGAATCCAGCATCCCGACAAGACGGTCTTCTGCCTGAACGAGCACCTGTGCCCGTGCGTGACCATGAACCGCATCACGCTTCCCAAGCTCACGTGGATACTCGAGAGTCTGGTCGCCGGAGAGGTCCCCAACGTCGTGAAGGTGGACGACGACATGGCGCGCGACGCGCGTCTTGCGCTCGACCGCATGCTCGCCCTCTGATGGATCTCGAGGCGCTGGTCAGCGCAGCGCTGGCCGAGGACCTGGGTGACCGTGGCGATGTGACGTCGCTGGTAACCATCCCCGAGGATGCGCGGGCGCGCGGGCGCGTCGTGGCCCGGTCGGGTGGTGTATTCGCGGGGCGCGCCTTCGGTGAGGAGGTGCTTCGCCAGATGGGGGTGGATGGCACCTGGCAGGCAGTCGACGGCACCGTGCTCTCCCCCGGCGAGCCCGTGCTGGGCGTCGATGGACCCGCCCGGGCGGTCCTGTCGGCCGAGCGCACGCTGCTGAACGGCATGTCGCACCTGTCGGGCATTGCCACCCACACCGCACGGTTCGTGAGGGCCGCCCGGCCCGCAGCGGTGCTCGATACCCGCAAGACCACGCCAGGCTGGCGAGTGCTTGAGAAGGCCGCAGTGGCCGCCGGCGGGGGGACCAACCACCGCATGGGCCTGTTCGACATGGTGCTGGTGAAGGACAACCACCTCGCTCTCGGCGGCATCGACCTGCGCGCGGCGGTTGCCCATGCGCGGGAGGAATTGCCCGGCGTACCGGTGGAGGTGGAGGCCGATGATCTGGCTGGCGTGCGCCTGGCGCTGGAGGTGGGTGCCGATCGGATCCTGCTGGACAACATGGATGAGGCCACCATGCGCGAGGCCGTGGAACTGTGTCGCGGCCACGCCATCACCGAGGCATCTGGCGGGATGGACCTGGAGGGTGTGGCCCGGGCGGCCGACTGCGGCGTGGACTGCGTGAGCGTGGGAGCATTGACGCATTCCTCCCCCGCTCTCGACCTTGCGCTCGACCTCGACTGACGCCGCGCGCGCGGACCTGATCCGCATCAGGGTCGGCATCTTCGCCGTCGACGCGCCGTCGCACCCGGATTACCTCGGGCCGACGGGAGTCACCGGTACAGTTTCGCCATGACCGAATCTGAGCAGTCCCCCGACCAGGCTGGCGGCGTCTCCCGCAAGCGTTTCTTGCAGGCAGGCGCTGCAGTCGCCGGATCCGTCTATCTGGGTGGCATGGCCACCAGCGCAGCCTCAGCGGCTACTGCGGGGCCGAGCGCCGTGCCTGTCGACTTCGGCGACATGAACGTCGTGATCTTCATGACCGACCAGGAGACCTACCACGACACCCTCTGGCCGAAGGGCTGGCTTGAGAAGAACCTGCCGGGCTATGCACAGATCACCAAGCACGGCATGAAGTTCGACAACGCGTACACCAACACGTGCGCGTGCTCGCCGGCACGTTCCACAATCATGAGTGGCTACTACCCGGCACAACACGGTGTGAAGTACGTGCTGGAGCACGACCTGTGGGGGCCGAACTACCCACAGGTGGACCTGCTGCCCGCGAACAAGATGCCGAATATCGCGAGCGTCATGGCAGCCTCCGGCTACTACACCGTGTACAAGGGCAAGTGGCACTGCAGCAAGTACCCGCCGGCAACCGCGCCGACCTTGCCGCAGCCCCCGAGTCAGCAGGACAACCCCAGCTACCCGCCAGACGTGAATCGGAGCGACTACCCGCCGAGCCCCATCACAGGCTCTGACCCGGTCGACATGCTTGAGCCCTACGGATGGAACCGCTGGGACGCACCTGATGCCGGCGCCAACCAGGCCATCGATCAGATGGGTGGTGGCATCGCCAACCACGACGGCCGGATCATGGCCTCGCGTGGCCCAGTTGAGGTGGGCGACGAGGGCGTGCTCGAGTTCATCAGGAACTGGCCGGAGATCAAGAAGAGCCTCCCCGCGAACCAGCAGAAATTCTGCCTCGTCATCTCGCTGGTGAACCCGCACGACGTACTGGCGTACCCCCGCCGGTATTCAGCCGGCGGCTACAGCAACCAGTGGTTGCAGGGCGACATGAAACTGCCGGACACGGTGGCGGAGCGCCTTGTGACCAAGCCGAAGGCGCAGGCCATCTTCAAGGCGCTCGTGGCCAGCGGTACCGGCCCGCTCCCCAGCACCAAGGCCAAGATCAACTACCTCAATTTCTACGCCAACCTCATGAAGGTGTCGGACAACTACCTCACCAACGTGCTCGCAGCAATGCGGGCAGTGGGGTACGACGCCGAGGAGCCGGCCAACTCGCAGTTCGGGCTGTTGGGCGAGACCCTCGTGGTCCGCACCGCAGACCACGGCGAGATGGGGCTCACCCACGGCGGGCAGCGCCAGAAGTGGTTCAACATGTACGAAGAGACCATCAACATCCCGTTGATCTTCTCCAATCCGATCGCGTGGCCGAAGCCCGTGTCGAGCAAGGCGCTGGTGTCGCACGTTGACCTACTGCCCACGCTCGCCAATCTCGTTGGCGCGCCCGCGCGCGCGCAAACCCAGTGGCCAGGCAAGGACTACTCGTCGCTGCTTCGCAACCCGAAGGCCAAGCCGGTACAGGACTACATCGTCTTCACCAACGACGACTTCCAGGCCGCGTCGCAGAACATGTTCGTGCCGCCGCCCAACCACATTCTCGGTATCCGCGAGACGCGGTGGAAGTTGGCCAAGTACTACGACATCAATAATCAGGTGGAGCCTGAGTACGAGATGTACGACCTCGTGCGCGACCCCAACGAGACCACGAACCTCACGTTCAAGCGCTACACGCGCAATGCCGTTCAGGAGAGGAACTTCCAGCGGCTGAAGGCGAAGCTCGATGAGATCGAGGGGACGCTGCTGCAGCCCATCCCCGGCGTGACACCGACGTGCCCCATGCCCCCGGCCGGCTGGGGGAACCTCGGACCCGGCCAGACAAGCACCGGGGCTGGCTGGACCGGAGGCTGACGCCGCGTCACCGCACCCCGGGGATGAGCCCCGGGGTGCGGTGACGGTCGTGCGTCTTACTTGCCGTCCCTGACGCGGACGAGGCCGGGCAGAACGCCCACGAACCCGTCGCCGTTCGGCGCGATGTACAGCGAGGCGTAGCTGTTGTTGAACAGCGGCCCCTCGCCCACCAGCTGGCTGTAGACCTCCTTGCCGGATCGGAAGTCCACGGCCGTCCAGTACCAGCCGAGCGTGTTCTTGCGGTGGGTGTAGGTGTAGATGAGCCCCGTCTTCGCCGAGACCTTCGACACCACGCTCGGAACGACCACCTTGGTGTTGGTCCACTTGGTCGTGCACGTGCCATCCGACGCCACATCGATGCGCGTCATGCCGGGCACAACCTTGTTGGCATCGGTGAGAGGGTCGGTGAAGCCCGAGTTGTTCTCGGCAATGAGTGAGTTGCCCACCGAGATGAGCGAGTTCTCTGTGGCGCTCGCACCCGCCCCGAATACAGCGATGCTGCACACCTCTGCCCCGGTGGCGTTGTCGTACACCACCACGTTCTCGGGGTCCCAGTTGTCGACGATCGCCACCCGGTTGCCGGGGATGATCGTGGGGGTGGTGCCCGACCCCGGGCTCTTCTGGCCGGACTTGACGAGATTCGTGTTGCCGTACGGCGGTGTCTTCCAGGTCTCGGTGGGCATTCCCCCGACCGAGGTAAACCGGTACATCGCCTGGGTGCTCACGATGTACACGCCGCCGCTCTCATCCATGGCGAATGAATTGCCAATGCCCTCATAGAGCTTGGCGGGTGCGGGCGGACTCCCCTGCCCCGCAATCGGGTTGTCGACCACCCCGGTGAGCTTCGTCACCTGCACGAGCGGCTGGTTCTCGGCTGGGCTGTGGTTGACCACACCCACCACGCCGAGCTTGGTGGCAAACCAGATGTTGCCATTCGAGTCGGGAAGTGCTGACTGGATGGAATCGTCGGTCGCACCGATAAACCCGCTGAGGTCGATGTCATACATCACCTTGAAGAACGTGATGCCGCGGGTGGTCACCGGCTTGTAGGTGATGAGGTGCTGGGTGGCCGTCGACACCACCGCCTGCCCCTTGTTATCGAGATAGAAGTACCCACCTGCCAGGTCGGTGTAGCCGCCACCGGACGGAGTGGCCGGCGCCGGATAGTCGGGCAGTGCAGGCAGCTCGGCCTGCGTGATGATCTTCAGCGTGTTCGGGTCCATGAGCGTGAGGAACGCGCTGGTGAATGGCAGCACACAGATCGCCACGATCTGGCCCTTGGCGTTGAACGTGATGCTCGCGCATTCACCACCCATGCTCTTGAACGCGACGTTCATGTTCCTGCCGAGCGGACCGGCCCACCGGTACGTGTCGCTCATAAAGGTGTCGTTGTGGATGTTCGACTTCCCAGCGGGCGCCATGAATGGATTCACGGGCGCAGGTGGGACGAGCACCGGCTTGGCCACCGCAGGGTGCCCGGTGAACGTGGGGGTGTATGCCGAGGCGGCAGTGGGCAGCGCCACGCAGAGCGCGGCGGCAGCGGCCAGCGCGGCCGGACGACGGAAGCGGGACATGCAGATCCTTTCGGGAGGAATACCAAGTGGTGCGAATAGGCATGAATCGTACCCTTCTTGGCTTTCCGTCGGGTGCCATCGGGTGCCGTTGGGCGGCGTTGGGTGCCGCCTGCAACGGGCAAATGTCTCTTATTGCTGTGTGGCACGGGCTCTGCGGGCCTCCCCGCTGGAGCGGGCGTATCCTCAGCCTTCGAAGTGACACCAACGGACCCCACAATTCAGATCGTCCTTCCGGTACTCGGCGAGTCCGTCACCGAAGGCACCGTGATCGAGTGGAGGAAGTCCGT